>Ga0116219_10003570_pt1 | contig 12221 bp, 5 predicted proteins | sample Sb_taG_4_FD_91019 | JGI IMG/M metagenome (GOLD analysis project Ga0116219, IMG submission 91019) | Peat soil microbial communities from Weissenstadt, Germany - Sb_50d_6_BS metaG | ecosystem: Environmental > Terrestrial > Soil > Wetlands > Peat | place: Germany: Weissenstadt | collected 2010-09-21
ACACGAATCGCGAGTGTACAGAGGGAGCGGTCGGCGAGATCTGGGTGCACGGCGATAACGTCGCGCTCGGCTATTGGCAGAAACCGGAAGAAACCGAACGCACCTTCGGCGCAAGGATTGTCGAGTCTACGGACGGCACACCAGAAGGCCCTTGGCTGCGAACCGGCGATTCGGGCTTCTTCTCCGATGGCGAGCTGTTCATCATCGGCCGCATCAAGGACCTCTTGATTGTGTACGGGCGCAACCACTCTCCGGACGATATCGAGGCGACGATCCAGGAGATCACCGCGGGCCGCTGCGCGGCGATCGCGATTCCGGACAAGGGTATCGAGAAGCTCGTGGCGATCATCGAACTCAAGAAGCGCGGCGACTCCGACGAGGATGTGGCAGATAGGCTGCGCCTCGTCAAACGCGAAGTCAGGTCGGCAATTTCGAAGTCCCATGGGCTCAACGTGGCAGACCTGGTGCTGGTCTCGCCCGGTTCAATTCCTATCACCACCAGCGGCAAGATCAGGCGGTCGCAGTGCGTCGAACTGTACCGGCAGGACGAGTTCGCTCGATTAGACGCTTAGTTACCTTGCTGCGCTACGTTGCCGGGTGCTCGTCATCCTCGTTGCCGTTGGTTGCCTGATGCGGTAGGGCGTTCGTGCCGAAGACCGGCAGCGGCTGAGCTGTGTCAGGATCGGTTAGTTCTCCACCGGACCCGTTGCCGTCGGCGTGGCCGTTGCCGTTGGCGCCGACGGTCACGAGCGCGTGGGACAAAGCCCCGGGGCCGAACAACGGTAGCGGGTGGCCCAGATTGCGGGCAGCCTTTGGCTGCCCGCCCTTGCCTCTGGTGCTCACCGATTCCCACCCCGGATCACGTAGATCGTCCGTTAGCCGATGTGACACGCCGCTGAGGTCGAACAAGGGGAGCGCATGGTTGGGAACACGCTGAATTGATCGTTTGCCGTTCGTCGTTGCTCGCTCACCGCCCGCATGACCATTCGCCAACGGCGACGTCGCCTGGGTCTTGTGGCTGGGAAGAACCTTCATTCGAACCAATTGGCCGGATATGTGCTCCATTTGGCGCTGTTTGGCCTCCTGGGAGGCGACCATCTGGGCCCGGGATTTCCCTAGGCTTGACGGCCACCAGTTCTTCTGGCCGATCATCGAGGCCAGGGCCGGCACCGTAATGGTGCGGACCAGGAAGGTGTCGATCAAAATCCCCACTCCGAGGACGAAACCGGCCTCGGCCATCGTGTAGATGCTGGCCGTCATCAGGCCGAACATCGACGCCGCGAAGATCAGACCCGCCGAGGTGATCACGCCACCGGTGGAACCCACGGTGCGAATGACGCCGACACGCACGCCATGCGGTGACTCGTCGCGGATGCGTGAGATGAGCAGCATGTTGTAGTCCGCACCCACTGCGACCAACAAGATGAAGGACAGCCCGGGAAGGCTCCAGTGCAGGTTTTGGCCGAGGACGAATTGGAATACCAGGACGCCGATGCCCATAGCTGCCAAGTACGAAAGGAGCACCGAGCCGATGAGATAGAGCGGCGCAACGATCGCCCGAAGCAACGCGACCAGGATCAGGAACACGATGATGAGGGTGGCGATGATGATGAAACTGATGTCGTCGTTGTAGTAGTCGCGCTGGTCCGCGACGCCACTCGGAAGTCCCACCACCGACACCGAGGCATCCGCCAGCTCGGTATTGCGTTGCGCCGTTTGAGCCGCTTTGACGATCTCGTCGACCTGCGCCATCGCTTCGCTGGTGAATGGATTCAGTGCGCTTTGAATGAAGTACCGTGCCGCATGCCCGTCGGGGGCCAGGAAGATCTGCGCCCCCTTCTTGTACTCGTCCCTGGTCGTGATCTGCGGCGGCAAATTGAAGCCGGCCATGTTCGGCTTGTCGGCGTCGCGCTTCATACTCAAAAGGAATGACGACGCCTCGTTGAGCCCGCTGCCCAGCTGCCTGGTCTGGTCGACCAGTTGTTTCACACCACCGGCGATCGCCCGGCTTCCGTCGGCCAGGGCGGTGGAACCCTGCTCCGCTGCCGCCATCGTGGCCTGCAGGTTCTTGATGGTCTTCATGGCGTCGGAGGCCTGCGTCAGCGTCTGCTGGACTTTGTCCAGTGTCTGGCCGATGGTCTGGGCCTGCTGGGCCGCCTGTAGGTTGCGGGACATGATCTTGAGGGAGTTGAGGGTTCCGTTGTTGTTCGCGGCAACAATCGCCGCCAAGCCGGCACGTGACCTCACACAGCCTGGATCGACATCGCATTCCGGGCTGTCGTTCAGTGACCTCAGCATGGGGCCGGCCCACGCGGCGATGTCCTGGACGTTCGACGTGGACATGCCGAGATTTTGGCCGAGGGTTTTCATCTGCCCGGTGTACTGGGCGCCTTGGTCGAGGGCGGCGATCGTCTTATCGCCGCCCAGCGCTTGTTCGATGGTGGTGAGCGTCGAGACCACTCCGCTGAGGCTGGAAACAGACTGGGTGACCTGGTCCCGAAGCTGGGCCAGGGCGTCGGCCAACTCATTTGAACCGTTAACCAGCTTGTCCAGGTCGTCGCCGTGGGTGGCGATCGCGTTGGAGGCTTCGTCGAGTTTGCCGCCGACCTCGCCGGCTTGAAACGACAGCTTCATCTGCTCGAGCGGATCCCCGTTGGGCCGCGTCAAGCCCCGCACCAGCGTGATGCCGGGCACTTGGCTCACCCGGCCGGCCACCTGCTCCAGATCGGCGAGGGCGGTCGGGGTGCGCAGGTCGCGCGACGACTTGACGAACATCACCATCGGGGTCAAAGCGTTCATGGGGAAGTGACGATTCATCGCCTCGTAACCCTTGGAACTGTCGACCGTCGACGGCATTGTCTTGAGATCGTCGTAGTTGAAGCGCATCGCACTCGTGCAGGCGGCCAGGGCAATGAGCACGATCAGACTGCCCGCCAAGTGGACGCGTGGCCGGCGCACGACGCGGGTTCCGGTGATCCGCCACATCCGGGTGGTGAGTTCCCGCCGGGGCTTGATCCAGCCACGTCGCCCGGTGAGCACCAGCAGGGCGGGCAGGAAGGTAAGCGCGGCCAGCAATGCGACGACGATCGAGATCGAAATTGCCGGGCCTACCGCAGAAAACACTTCCAGTTTGGTGAACACCATCGCCGAGAACGTGACGGCGACGGTACCTGCCGATGCGGTGATGACTTTGCCGATGGACATCAGTGCGTTCTTGACCGCTTCGTCCGAACCCTGGCCGTGCCGCACGTAATCGTGATAGCGGCTGATCAGGAAGACGGCGTAATCCGTTCCCGCGCCGACCATTACGGCGGTCATCAAGACGATGGTCTGGACGTTTACGGGCAGACCCTGTTCACCGAGCCCGGATACCACGCCCTGCGAGGTCGCCACGCAGATACCGATATTGAGCAGCGGTACGAACATGGTGACGATATTTCGATAGATGACGATCAAAATGATCAGCACGGCGAATACCGTGGCCATCGCGATGAAATCCGCGTCTTCCATGGCCATGACGGTCGCCTCGACCACCGTGGCCGCCGGTCCGCTGACATAGGCGGTGAGCGTGGTTCCCGCGGTGACCTCTTTGGCGGCCTCACGGACCCGATAGAACGCTGCGGCCGTCGTGGGGGCTTGAACGTCACCTGGAACCGTCACCGGCAGGATGAAGGCCTTGCCGTCTTTGCTGGCCAAGATATCGTGCATTTCCGGCGCGGCGAACAAGTCCTGTACCGACAAATTGTCCTGCGTGTCCTGGTGCAGCTTGTCGACCAGTTTGCGGTAGACGGCCTCGTCGGCGGGCGTTATGCCCCTCTCATCTTGCAACAGAACGATCAGCATCGAGTTGGCGCCGTCGCCGCCTCCGCCTTTGCTGTCGCCTTTGCCGCCTTTGCCGGGGGCACTCAGTGGCGCGAAAGCGTCGGCCATCTTTTTTGCGATGACCTGCGTGGGAGCGTCGTCCGGCAGGGCCTTCTGGGGGTGCTTCGACGCCTCCACCGGAAGGGGCGGAAACGCCAAGAACAGAATGCCCGCAACCGCGACCCAGGCTGCGATGACCAGTAGCGGCCACCGCACGACGACATCGCCGAGGCGGTCGAACATCCCGCCAGGTTTGGCCGCCTCGCCCCCGCCGATCCGGTCAGACACCCAACTACCCTACAGATACTTGCCTACTCGCGCGGGGGTAATCACGATCTTGTCACTTACCGTGATCGCGCTGTGATCTTGGCAGTGAATCTGCACGTCAGGCCGCTTTCCCGGCCAGCGTGACCGCATCAACGGGCTGGCAGTACCGAGCGGTGCGGCCAGGTTGACTTGGCGGTTCCGTTCTGCCGCAACGGAGCGCCCAGACTGTGCGCGAGAGCAAGCGCTGGAGGCCGCTGATTCGGGGCTGAAGGGCCGTGCATCCGTGCAAGACTTTCCCCATGGCCCTCGGATATCGCCTGCAATCCAACCCCGTCGTCGGAAAGCTCACCACAAAGTATCTGTTGCCGCTCGGCACTCGCCAGGTCGGCGATGACGTGGTGTTTTTCAACTTCGGCTACGAAGAGGACCCACCGATGGGCCTGACGCTGACGGCGTCCGACGAGCCAAACCGGTACTGCATCCAGCTGTACCACGTGACGGCCTCGCAGGTGGACCTCACGGGCAGCACGGTGCTGGAGGTCAGTTGCGGAGCCGGCGGGGGAGCGTCGTACGTCATGCGCAACCTGGGCCCGGCCTCCTACACCGGACTGGACTTGAATCCAGCCAGCATCGACAAGTGCCGGGAAAGGCACCGGCTGCCCGGCCTCGACTTCGTGCAGGGGGACGCCGAGAACCTCCCGTTCCCCGACAATTCCTTCGACGCTGTGGTCAATGTCGAAGCTTCCCACCAGTACCCCCACTTTCCGCGCTTCCTCGCCGAGGTGGCGCGCGTGCTGCGCCCCGGGGGGCATTTTCTGTACACCGATTCGCGCCGCGCCCCCGTTATCGCCGAGTGGGAGGTGGCGCTGGCGAATGCGCCGCTGCGAAAAGTCTCCGAGAGGGCCATCGACGAAGAGGCCAAGCGCGGGCTGGCCGCGAACACCCAGCGCAGCCAGGAGCAGATCGGTCGCCGGCTGCCGGCGTTCATGAACTCGCTAATCCGTTACGGCGTCGGCGTCTTGGACTGGGACCTGCGGCGCGCCGGGGGAATTACTTACCGTGTCTACCACTTCGTGAAGGATTGATGCGGATCCAGCGCGCGCCGTCAGCGAAAGACTAACCGCGTCATGAAGTTTGCCTTGGCGAGTCACGGCACTCGCGGCGATATCGAGCCCTGCGCCGCCGTCGGGCTGGAGCTTCAGCGCCGAGGGCACGAGGTCATCATGGCCGTGCCGGCGAACCTGGTGGAGTTCGTCGAGTCGACCGGGTTGGCCGCGGTCGCTTACGGGCCGGACTTCGTGGAGCTGATGGACCCGGCTCTGTTCCGCAACTCGTGGAAGATCCAGAACCCAGTCGCGTTGCTGCGCAAGGCCATGGATCCCGTCACCCGGGGCTGGGCGGACACCAACTCCGTGCTGACGTCCATCGCGGACGGGGCCGACCTGCTGCTGACGGGCATTCCCTACCAGGAGGTCGCCGCGAACGTCGCGGAGTATTACGACATTCCCGTTGCCGCCTTGCACACGTTCCCGCAACGGGTGAACGGCCACGTCGTCCCGATTCCGCCGTTGCCGTTGACCGTGCCGGCGCCGCTGATCCGATCCGGGATGACGGTGGCGAGCTGGATGTATTGGCGCATGACCAAGCAGGCGGAAGACGCGCAGCGCCGCGAACTGGGCCTGCCCAAGGCGACGGGCCCTTCGCCGGAACGGATGATGGAACGCGGGGCGCTGGAGCTTCAAACCTACGACGAGCTCTGCTTTCCCGAAGTGGCGGCGGAATGGGGCGGGCGGCGGCCCGTTGTCGGCGCGCTCACCATGGAGTTGACGACGGGTGCCGACGACGAAATCGTGTCGTGGATCGCCGCGGGAACTCCGCCGATCTACTTCGGCTTCGGCAGCATGCCGGTCGAATCTCCCGCGGAAGCCGTCGCCATGATCAGCGCGGCCTGCGCGGAGTTAGGCGAGCGAGCCCTGATTTGCTCCGGCGCGAGTGACTTCTCAGGTGCTCCGCAGGGCGACCACGTCAAAGTGGTGGGTGCGGTCAACCACGCGGCCGTGTTTCCTGCGTGCCGCGCGGTTGTCCACCACGGTGGCGCGGGCACCACGTCTGCGGGCATGCGGGCCGGAGTCCCAACGTTGATTCTTTGGATCGCGTTCGATCAGCCGATTTGGGCGGGCGTGGTCGAGAGACTCAAAGTCGGCGCCGGCCGGCGCTTCTCGAAAACCAACCGGGAGTGTCTGGTTGCCGACCTTCGCCGCATTCTCGCTCCCGAATATGTCACCCGGGCGCGCGAGATCGCGAGCCGGATGACCAAACCCGCCGCGAGCGTTACCATCGCTGCCGATCTGTTGGAAGAGACTGCTCGTCGCGGGCGTTTTCGCTGACCGGCGGATGGGAGAAGGCTCAGACGCCCACGCGGACGGTCTGCTCCAGAAGATCGGCCGCGGCGGCAACGCCGTTGGCGGGCTTGGTCATCCGCGGAGCGATCTCGCGAGCTCGGGCCACGCATTCCGGCGCGAGAACAGTGCGGAGCTTTGCGACCAGCGATTTTCGGGTGATGCTCGAAAGTCGCTTGGCTGAACCGACTTTCAGCCGTTTGACCTGCGTCGCCCAGATGAACTGATCGGCCACGTCCCACAGGATCAGCGTCGGCAGTCCGGCTCGCAGGCTTGCGGCCGTGGTACCGGCGCCACCGTGGTGGACGGCCGCGCGGCACAGGGGCAAGACTGCCGTGTAGTTGAGTTGGCCCACGAGTTTCACGTGGTCGGCATGCGGAACGGTCCCGGACCCGTCGGTGTAGATCAACGCCCGTTCGCCCAACTCTGCGCACGCCTCGGAGATCATGGCTACCGTGTCGGCGGGGGATTGGACCGGCGTACTGCCAAAACCGAAGTAGATTGGCGGCGTTCCGGCGGCAATCCATGACGCGATCGAATCGTCCTCGTGCGCTCCCAGTTCCAAGGTCAGCACGCCGACGAAGGGTCGGCGGCCATTCCACTCCGCTGAGAGCCCCGGAAACAGTGCCTGGTCGTAGGCTTGGATCTCGAGCGCCCCCTGTTCGGCCATCCGTTGCGCCGCGGGAGCGGCCGCCTTGGGCAGTCCCAGCTCACGGCGCTGTGCGTCCTCGTTCTCCTTGGTGATGTGTGAATACAGCCACCAACCGGCTTTCAACGTCGCGCGGACCGCGGGGGCGGGCGACGGTAGAAAAGGAAGCCCAATTTGCCCGTTGACCCGCACCGGAAAGTGATGCAGCCCGGCCACCGGAATGCCTTGGTACTCCGCGACATTCGCCACGACCCCGTGGTAGGTCTGGCCCGTCAACAGCAGATCGGCGCCGTCCGCCATCGAGGTGAGCGTCCGGCTCATCTCCGCCCAGCCTTCGACGAAGAGATCCCTGCCGTCGCGCAGCAGGTTGAGTGGATTCTGAATCTTGAAGGCGTTGTGGGTGTAATCCGCGACCGCGACGACTTGCTCACGCGTGTCCGGACCGTAGGCGACGGCGGAAAGGCCGGCCGACTCGACGAAGCCAACCAGATTGGGCGGGACCGCTATTCGAACTTCGTGTCCACGGCGCTGCAACTCCACGCCAACTGTGGCGCAGGGCTCTACGTCGCCGCGAGTTCCGTGGGCGGCCAACACAAACTTCATCGGCGGAACTTTCAGTCGCCGTCCGCGTAGGCCGATGCTTCGATGACTACCGGGCTACGCGAACCGGAACCACCGTCATGCTGCCCGCGACCACCCGGTCGAACACCGATTTCATCTGTTCCGTGAAGCGAATCACGGACTCCCTGGCGATCGGATTGCTCGGGTAGGACACCATGATCGAGACCTCATCGAACAGACGGAAAACCGTCGAGTACATGTAGGCCGGGCTCCTGCCGTCGGTGAAGGCGGTCGCGTTCACCTCATCCAGTGCGGTGGCGACGATGGCCGAGAGGGGAGGGAGACCCGCGTCCATGTAGCTCATCATGGTGAACTGTGGCCCGTGCTCCTTCAGCCACGGGGCCAACTCCAACACGCGATCGTAGGGCACATTCGCGCAGCCCAAGTTCGCGTCGAAGGACGCCTGGGCGGAGCGGGCGGTTTCCTCGAAGGAGTTCGGGTCGACGCGAACCGTGAACGGCACCACGCCGGTGAACCAACCCACCGTCATGAAATCCGCAGGATTCTTGCGCTTGTCGGTCGGAGTCAGCCCGTAGTACGTTTCCGCGCCTGACAGTTCGTAGTTGGCAATGGCCGCGCAGGCGAACAAGCCACCGCTGAACCGGGCACCGGCTCGCTGGCACAGGGCTTCGAAATGCGCCGTCTGGTCGGGGCCGAGCAGCTGCTGCACGTGAACGTCCCCGCCGCACGGTATGGACTGATCACCAAGCGGCAGTGGGAAATCCGGCAGCGTCCCGCCGTTGGCCTCGGCGAACTCCACCCACTTGCGCACCTCCGGCGAATCCAACGTCATGGACGCCACCGTTTGGTGCTCCCGCATGCAGAACTCGTCATAGCTGGCCGCCGGCGGCAGCGTCACCGGTGCCTTGCCCTCCAGGATGGCGTTGTAGTTCATCACGATCTCGACATACAGGCCGGCGATCAGCATCGGGTCACAGTGGAGATGGTCGACAACCGCGTATAGCGCGAAGCGGTCCTCGTACTGGATGATGCCGAACCTGAAGCAATCCCACTGCAGCGGATCAGGCGTGGCCAATACGTGGTCTTGCCATTCGGGCTGCGTGAGCACGCCGTACTGCTTCGCGACGAACTGGATGTCGCGCGGGTTCTTCATGGTGTGCCGGATGATGGTCTTCTCATCCTTGTATTCGAACCAGCTGTGATACGTCGCGTGGCGCCGAATGTGCGCGTTGATCACGTAGGTCATCGCGCGGATGTCGCACTTGCCCGGCACGTCCCAGGAGCCCATGACGGCCCGCGAGTAGTCGAGGCCGCGCTCGCGGAATTCGACAAAACCGCGGAGGTGACCTGCCTGCATCGAGCTGGGCGGCACGGGGCTGACGGGCGCCTGCGCCGCTTTGGCGATGCAGCCGGGCGTTGGCTGCCACGTCACGACAGTGCCCGAACCCGGGTCCCAGTCGTAGGCATTACCGACCCGCAGGCTGTCGTGCTCGGAGCCTCCACCGATGAACACGTTTCCCTCCTCTGTTCCAACCCCAGCAGTGCAGGTCATTTCGGCCTCATCACCCTCGTCGTTACGCAGGAGCGCCCTCTTTGGGCGCCAACTTGTCGACCAGGTGATCCGCCAACCCCCGAACGGTCGTGATGTCGGCCGAGGTGATGCGCACTCCGGTCTGGGACTCGATATGCGTGCGCAGTTCGAGGTTGCCCAGCGAGTCCAGTCCGTACTCGGACAGCGGATGGTCGGGATCGATGTTGCGGCGCAGGATCAGACCGATCTGCTCGGAGAGCAGACGCCGCAGCCGGCTGGGCCACTCATCGAGCGGCAGGTCGGCCAGTTCGGCACGCAATTTGCTTGAGCCCGAACGCTTTTCTCCCGCGGTCTTGAACATCTCGAGGAACTTGCTGCGTTCCGCGAAGGACGAGATCCACGGCGTGCCGATGAGCGGGGTGTAGCCCGTGTAGGCGCGGTCGTGGCGCAGCAGCGACTCGAACGCATAGGCGCCCTCGTCGGGAGTGATCGCCGCGCCGGTGCCCTCGGCAAACCCTGCGCCCCGGCCGATCTCGCCCCAGGCGCCCCAGGCGATCGCGGTGGCCGGCAGGCCCTGCGCGCGCCGCCAATAGGTGAAGGCGTCCAGCCAGCTGTTGGCCGCTGCGTAGGCGCCCTGACCCGGCGAGCCCAGCAGGGCGGCCGCCGAGGAGAAGGAGCAGAACCAGTCCAGGTGCGTCGATGCGGTGGCCTGGTGCAGGTTCCACGCGCCGTACACCTTGGGCGCCCAGTCGCGGTCGACCAACTCGTCGGTGATGTTGGTCAACGTGGCGTCCTCGACCACCGCGGCGGCGTGCAGCACGCCCCGCAACGGAAGTCCCGTCGCGGTGGCCGTGGACACCAACCGTTCCGCGGTGTCGGCCTGGGCGATGTCGCCGCACTCCACCATCACGTCGGAGCCGATCGAACGGACGAGTTCGATTGTCTCCAAAGCCTTCAGCGTGGGCTGGGAGCGGGAGCTGAGCACGATCCGCCCGGCGCCGGCGGCGGCCATCTTCTCGGCCAGGAACAGGCCCAGGCCACCCAGTCCGCCGGTGATGATGTAGGAGCCGTCGCGGCGGAACACCGGCACCTGCTCGGGCGGCAACACCACGCTGCTGCGTCCGGCGTGCGGGATGTCGAGGATGAGCTTGCCGGTGTGTTCGGCCGCGCTCATCACCCGGATCGCCGTGGCCGCCTCGGCCAGCGGGTAGTGCGTGCTCTCGGGCATCGGCAGCCTGCCTTCGGCGGTCAACTTGTACACCGTGCCGAGGATCTCGCTGACCTCTTGCGGGTGGCTGACCGACATCAGGCCCAGGTCGACACCCCAGAACGCGAGGTTGCGACGGAACGGGAAGAGGCCCAGCTTGGTGTCGCCGTAGATGTCACGCTTGCCGATCTCGACGAACCGCCCACCGAGCGCGAGCAGTTTGAGCCCCGCCAATTGTGCGGCGCCCGTGACCGAGTTGAGCACGATGTCGACGCCGTAGCCGTCGGTGTCGCGACGGACCTGGTCGGCGAACTCGACGCTGCGCGAGTCGTAGACATGCTCAATGCCCATGTCCCGCAACAGCTGTCGACGCCGCTCGCTGCCGGCGGTGGCGAAGATCTCGGCCCCTGCCGTGCGGGCGATGGCGATCGCGGCCTGGCCGACGCCGCCGGTTCCGGAGTGGATCAGCACCTTGTCACCGGCCTTGATGCGGGCCAAGTCGTTCAGCCCGTACCAGGCGGTGGCGTGCGCGGTGGTCACCGCCGCGGCCTGGGCATCGGTCAGCCCGGCCGGCAGCGTCGTCGCCAGGCGCGCGTCACAGGTGACGAAGGTGGCCCAGCAGCCGTTGGGTGACATGCCGCCGACGTGGTCGCCGACCTGGTGGTTGATGACGTCGGGTCCGACGGCGGTCACCACGCCGGCGAAGTCGGTCCCCAGCTTCGGCAGGATTCCGTCGAGGCTCTGGTAGCGGCCGAAGGCGTTGAGGACATCGGCGAAGTTGATGCTCGACGCGGTCACCGCGACTTCGATCTGTCCGGGTCCCGGCGGCACCCGGTCGAACGCGGCGAACTCCATCGTCTGCAGGTCACCCGGCATCCGAATCTGCATGCGCATCCCGTCGCTCTCGTGCACCGCGACGGTCGTCTGCCGCTCCTCGGGCCGCAGGGGGGAGGGGCACAGGCGCGCCGTGTACCACTCGTCGTTGCGCCAGGCCGTCTCGTCCTCGTCCGTTCCGGCCAGCAGCAGCTGGCGAACCACCTGCTCGGCGCTGGTCTGCTCGTCAACGTCGATGTGGGTGGTGTGCAGGTGCGGGTGCTCGGCACCGATCACCCGCAGCAGGCCGCGCAGGCCGCCCTGCTCGAGGTTGGGCAGGTCTTCGGGCAGCACCGTCTGCGCGTTCCTCGTGACGACGTACAGGCGGGGCGCCTCGCCCTGGATCTCCGGCAGCTCGCGCGCGATGCGCACCGCGTGACGGACGTACTCACCGGCGCGGACGGGCGACTCCTCGTCAGGGTTGCCGTTCTTCGCCGCGGTGAGCAACACCACGCCGGAGAATCCGCCGCGAGCGATCTGGTCGTGCAGCCGCCCGGCCATGGCCGCGTGGTCTGCGTCCCGCGGCCAGGACAGCGTCGCGCAGTCGGCGTCGTGCAGCTTCAGCGCATCGGTGTACGCCGTGGCGACCAGATCGGCAGCGTCGGACGTGCTGACCAGCAGCCAGGACCCCGCCTCGGCGGTCGCCACCTCGGGCAGCTCTCGTTGCTGCCATTCGACCGTCAGCAGCCGTTCGCTCATCACGCGGGCCCGCTCACCGCTGGGCGAGACGCCGCTGCCCATCTGCAGCCCGCGGACGGCCAGCAGGACGGTCCCGTGCTTGTCCAGGATGTCGAGGTCGGCCTCGACTGCGCCGCCGGTCGCCGCGGTCACCCGCGAGTAGCAATAGCGGGC
>Ga0116219_10003571_pt1 | contig 12219 bp, 10 predicted proteins | sample Sb_taG_4_FD_91019 | JGI IMG/M metagenome (GOLD analysis project Ga0116219, IMG submission 91019) | Peat soil microbial communities from Weissenstadt, Germany - Sb_50d_6_BS metaG | ecosystem: Environmental > Terrestrial > Soil > Wetlands > Peat | place: Germany: Weissenstadt | collected 2010-09-21
CCCTGTCTGCGGCGCAGCTCGGCGCCCTGACGACGACGCAACTTGGCGAGCTTTCGGCGTCGCAGACGGCTACCGTGCTGGCCAACCAGGCCAACAATTTGTCGATCGCGCAAATTTCAGTTTTCAGCGCCTCGCAGCTCAGTTCGACGAACTTGGTAGGCGCCGCCGGCGGCCTGCAGTTCAATCTCAGTTGGGACTCCTACGTCCCGAGCGCTCCCGCCGGCTACCGCAATGCCGTCATTGCCACCGCCGCCGGCCTGTCGGCGACGTTCAGCAACAACGTGGTCCTGAACATTCAGGTCGGCTACGGCGAACTGGCCGGCAGCACGATTTCGCCAAGTGACGCCGCAGAAAGCGAAGGTTATTTCACCGGCGTCAGCTATGCCGCGCTTGACGCCGCCTTGCAGAAGGACGCCGGCAATTCGAGCGTCCAGGCGACCGCCGACGCGAGCCTCAGCGCGACCAACCCGACAAATGGCGGCTCATTCGCGGTCAGCGCGGCGCAAGCCAAGGCACTTGGCCTTGCCGGCGCGAGTTCCAGTCTTGACGGCTATGTCAGTATTTCGAGCGCAATCCCCTTCGAATTCAACCAGACTGCCGCCGCCGGGAAATACGACGCCCTCGGCGCGCTCCAACATGAATTCACCGAAGTCATGGGGCGCGTCGGTTCCGTCGGCGCCCTCATCAGCCAGGGCGTCTATACGGCGCTCGATCTCTTCCGCTACACCTCTACCAACAACGCGAATCCGGCGGCCGGTACGCCAGAGCGCGCTTTAACGCAGCAAGGCGCCAACACCGATTACTTCTCCATCAACGGCGGCGTGACGAACTTGGGCGATTACAACCCATCGAACAGCAGCGTGGACTACGCCGACTGGAACAGCAATATGGCCACCGACCCGTTTGGCAGTGCTTATACTGGAGTAGCCCAACCGATGTCCGGCAACGACGCGACCGAAGTGGCGGCGATCGGGTGGAACTTGACGTCCAAGGGAGCCGTGCTCGCGCAGACAGCAACGACTAAAGCGATCGTCTGATCTGCGGCCGTTTCAGCACGTGCCTGGATTCGCGCCATCGCTCAAATAGCCAGTCCGGCTGCAGGATGCAGCGCACAGTCATGTGACCTGTTGCGGCGCAACGGAAAATTTCCAGGCATCACCCGTTTCTCGACTCTTATCGGTCACGCGATTGCCACAGAGCGGACCTAACGTCAGTGTCGGCGGAGGGGTGGTTCAGGGAGGAAGAATCATGACTCTGCAAGCCGAGACCACGACACGGGCGCACTTGGTCACCTGCAGCAAGAACACGTGCCCCCAATGCAGCGAATGGCTGCTCGCCCCCGATTGGTCGGAATATCTCAATGATCGCTGCGTGCGTCACACCTGGTCGTGCGAAGCCTGCGGTTATCAATTCGAAACTGCCGTGTTTTTCCCGTAGCGGCCTGATCGTCGTGGCGGCGCGCGCCGGCTGCACGAACATGCGGAGAGCTCATTGTCGCGGCGGATAGACGTGCCGCCGCCCGCGAAAATCCTCCACCAACGCACCATCGGCACTCAAATAATTCGGCCCGATCGGCGATTTGCCAAAGCCGCCGGGAATGTCAAGCACATAAGCCGGCTGGCACAGGCCGGAATAGCGGCCGTGCAGCGTGCGCATCAGATTCTGACCTGCCGCGATTGTCGTGCGCAAATGCGCCGTGCCCGGCGCGAGATCGGCGTGATGCAGGTAATACGGCTTGATCCGGCACTCGACCAGCGCCCGCATTAGCGCGCCGAGCGTTTCGGCGTCATCGTTGACGCCGCGCAGCAGCACCGATTGCGACAGCAGCGGAACGCCGGCGTCGACCAAACGCGCGCAGGCGGCGCGGGCCGGTTCGGTGAGCTCACGCGGATGATTAGCATGAAGCACAACAAAGGTCGCTTTGTCGCTCCGTAGCGCGCGCACCAGCGCGGCCGACACACGTTCGGGCGCCGCGACCGGCACGCGCGTGTGGACGCGGATCACCTTGACGTGGCCGATACCGGCAAGCCGCGTCACGACGTCCTTGAGACGACGCGGCGAAAGCACCAGCGGATCGCCGCCGGTCAAAATCGCTTCCCAGATTTGCGGATGCGCGCGGATGTAATCGAGCGCCGCCGTCAGCGCCGCGCGCGACAGCCCGCCCCGGCCCGGCCCGACCATTTCGCGGCGGAAGCAGAACCGGCAATAAACCGCGCAGGCATTGACGAGCTTGAGCAACACCCGGTCCGGATAACGGTGAACCACGCCTTCGACCGGACTATGCGCGGCGTCGCCGATCGGATCGCCACTTTCCTCGGGCTGCAGATCGAGTTCGCGCGCATCGGGTACGAACTGCCGCGCAATGGGATCGTTCGGGTCGGCCGGATCGATCAAGCGGCGGACCGCCGGCGTGATCGCCACCGCGTAGCGGGCGGCGACCTCCTCGAGCGCCGCAAGCCGATCGCGGCCCACCAGGCTTGCGTCGGCGAGTGCGCGTGGCGGGTGCAAGGATTTAACAGCTGCCGTCATGGCCGGCCTCGCTTCATGGCATCGGGCCCGTTATGCTCGATGCGGCGTCATGCATTCAAGTCTGTTGCGGGAAATGCGAATTCAGTGTTCGCTGCGGCCCGCGCCAAGTGGACTAATAATGCCAAGTCGAATGGTGAGAGCGGTCAAATGAAAAACTACGTGGACGGCGGCGAAGCGATCCTGGAAGCGTTCCGTAAATTGAAGATTGACTACATTCTATCCTCGCCGGGATCGGAATGGTCGCCGGTCTGGGAAGCCCTGGTGCGGCAAAAACTCGGCAACCGCAACGGCCCGGCCTATATCGACTGCTGGCATGAGACGCTCGCCGTCAACATGGCGACCGGCTACACGCTGATGACCGGGCGGCCGCAGGCCGTTCTGGTGCATGCCGGCGTCGGATTATTACAAGCCGGCATGGGCATCCACGGCGCGCTGCAGGCCGAGGTTCCGATGGTCGTGATGTCGGGTGAATCGCACACGCTGGGCGAAAATCCCGAGCTAGACATCGAGCCGCAATGGTACGGCGGTTTAAGCGTCGGCGGCACCGAGCGCTTCGTCGACAACATCACCAAGTGGTCGCGGCAGGTGACGAGCCCGCACACGCTCTACGAGACGGTAATCCGCGCCGGCGAAATGGCGCAGCGCACGCCGATGGGCCCGATTTATCTCAACGTCGCGCTCGAGCACATGCTGCACGACTGGTCGCCGCCGGCGAACGACCGCGATGTGCCCTTCGCGCCGCGCGTGCAGGCGCATCCGAGCGAAGTGGAAAAGGTTGCCGGCCTTCTGCTCAAAGCAAAAAATCCGATCGTCGTTGCCGAGCATGCCGGCCGCGATCCGGCGGCCTTCCAGGCGCTGGTGGAGCTTGCCGATCTGCTTGCAGTCCCGGTGACGTGGGGCCGCGCCGCAAATTACGCGAATTTCCCGACCGACCACCCGCTCTATCTCGGCGTCGCCAGCTACGACCATCTCAAGGATGCCGATCTCATCCTGCTCGTCGGCGGCCGAGCGCCCTGGTACCCGCCGCATGTGCGTCCGGGCCGAGGCAAGATCGTCGCGATCAACGACAATCAGTTCAAAGGCCATATGATCTATCAGAACTTGCACGCCGATCTTTACCTCGAAGGCGACATTGCAGCGTCGTTGCAAGCGCTCGCTCAGGCAGCCCGCGCCGCCAAGGTCGCTGCCGACGCGGTCAAGAAGCGGCGCGAAAAATGGACGGCCGCGCACGACACTTTCGTCGCCGGCCTTAAGGCTGAAAAAGTTAAAGCGCGCAGCGGCAACGGCAAGGCGATCGATCCGCTCGCCTTGATCGCCACGCTCGGCGAAGTCATGCCGGCCGACACGATCTATGTCGATGAAACGATCACTCACGGCCAAACGCTGCGCCAGCATTTGCCCTTCACCGCGCCGCAAACCTTCTTCCGCGGCTTTGGCGGGCTCGGCCAAGGCATCGGCACCGCACTCGGCATCAAGCTCGCCGCGCGCGAACGGCCGGTCGCTTTGCTCGTCGGCGACGGCGGTTTCCTCTACAACCCGGTGATCCAGGCACTCGGCGCTTCGAAGCAGCATGGCTTGCCGATCCTGATCGTGGTCTTCAACAACAGGAAGTATCTCGCGATGGAGAAGGGACACATCCATCATTATCCGGACGGTGCCGCCGAGAGCGCCCGCATGCATCTTGGTTCGCGATTGGATGGCCCCGACTATGACGCGCTGGGCTCGCATTTCGGCTTCCACGGCGAGCGCGTGGTTGAGCCGGGCAAGCTCAAAGCCGCGCTGCAAACGGCGATGCAAAAAGTGCAGGACGGCAGCACCGCGATCCTCAACGTCCTGCTCAGCCGCTAAGGAAGCGGCATCCACAGTACCTGGTCGATCCGCGGGGCTCCCGTCCCAGCATGACCAGGCGGTCGAGGCCGAGCGCAATGCCTGAGGCCGGCGGCATCCGCGCCAGCGCGGCGATAAAGTCCTCATCGATCGGATAGCGCTCGCCGTAGATGCGCTCCTTCTCCGCCATTTCCCGTTCGAGGCGGGCCCGCTGCTCGGTGGCATCGGTGAGTTCGCCGAAGCCGTTGGCGAGCTCGACGCCGCAAACATAAAGTTCGAAGCGCTCGGCGACGCGCGGCGGATCTTGTGTTGAACCTTGCGCCGGGCGCGCTAGCGCCGCCAGCGTCGCGGGGTATTCATCGAGAAACGTGGCGCGGCCGATGCCGAGCTGCGGCTCGACGCGCTCCACCAGCACGCGGCTGAAAATATCGCCCCAGCGGTCGTCGGCGGCGATACGGATGCCCGCGTCCCGCGCGGCACGGGCAAACTGTTCGCGGTCGGGCCTGCCGTCCGGCAGCGTCGCCAAGACATCGATGCCGGCGAAGCGCGTAAACGCTTCCGCGACGGTGAGCCGCTCCGGCGCGGCGAATGCGTCGGCCGCGCGGCCGCGAAAGCGCAACTGCCGCGTGCCTACCGCCTCCGCGGCGAGCCTCAGGATCGCCGCGCAATCTTCCATCAACGACGTATAGGGCTCGCCGGCGCGATACCATTCGATGAGCGTGAACTCAGGATGATGCAGCGCGCCGCGCTCGCGATTGCGAAAGACTTTGGCGAATTCGACAATGCGCCGTTCGCCGGCAGCGAGAAGTTTCTTGCAGGCGAATTCCGGCGAGGTGCTCAGATAAAGCGGCGCTGCCGAACCATCCGGGGCCGCAAGCGCCGTTGCGAAAGCGTGCAGATGGGTTTCGTTGCCGGGCGAAACCTGCAGCGCGCCGGTTTCCACCTCGACAAAATCGCGCTCGACAAACCACGCGCGCAGCGCCGCGACGATCCGGCCACGCGCCATGAGCACCGGCCGACGGTCGGCATGGACGTGCGGGGCCCAAAATGGCGAAGAACGGGGCTTATCGTCCGACATGTCCTTGTCCGAGGCCAATTGAGAAAATAACTGGCGAATGGGCGCAGGATCGTTATGTTGCGCCTCCTATCGAGGCCAAAGCACCCAAGGATTGCGTCCCGTGAAAGTCATCGCCAGCTCACTGCGAAAAGGCAATATCGTCGAGATCGACGGCAAGCTCGGGGTCATCATGGCTACCGAGAATATCCATCCCGGCAAGGGCACGCCGGTGACCCAGATGGACGTACGCCGGATCAGCGACGGCGTGAAGCTCTCGCTGCGCTACAAGACCACCGACCAGGTCGAGCGCGCCTTCGTCGAGGACAAAAAGCACCAATACATGTACCAGGACAGCGACGGCTTCCATTTCATGAACATGGAAAGCTATGACCAGGTCGCGCTGCCGGCCGACATCATCGGCGACCAGTCGGCTTATCTGCAGCCGGAGATGGAAGTGACGATCAGCCTGCACGAAGGCACGCCCGTCGCAATCGAGCTGCCGCCCAAGGCAACGCTCGAAGTGGTCGAGACCGAGCCGACGATCAAGAGCCAGACGGCGGCCTCGTCCTACAAGCCCGCTGTGTTGTCGAATGGGGTGCGCACCATGGTGCCGCCTTTTGTCACCACGGGCACCAGGATCGTGGTGATGACCGCCGACGGCAGCTACGTCGAGCGCGCCAAAGACTGATATCTCGCGCCGAACGCACAAGCCGCATTCTGAACATTTGTTCATTGCCGGCGCGATCCATGGCCGCGGCACCGCTTGGCAGGACGCGCGTTGGTAGCGATAGTACACGGTCGATCTGGGGATTCCGACCTGTGCGCGCTTCGCCGAAAGTCTTTCGCAGCCTCATTGCGACTGGGCTCGCAGGCGCGGTGCTGTGCGCCGCTGCGCAGACTGCGTTGAGCGAAGGCTGCAAGCCGAGCCACTTACGGCCGCTTTATTTTCTCAAGACCATGGGGCCTTGCAAATTCGACATCGACAGCTTGAGCTTTGCCGGCGAGCCGGTCGAGCAAGCCATGTGCCTGATGCGCGGCATGGACGCGACGCGAAATCTCGCCCCGCCGCTGGATCAATTGCCAGCCCCGCTGGCAAGCCGCATCGGCGAAAGCATCGGGCTTCCATCTCGCGAAGTGCTGAGCAGCTATTTATCCACGCAGGATCTCGAATGGGATTTCGCCGCCTATCTTTGGCAGCCGCTGTCGCGGGCGCGCGACAACGATCCGGATGCCCCGACGGCACGATATTTTGTCATCCATGACACCAGCGGGCCGTACTACGGACACCGCGCATTCCCCGACGACATCGATGTCAATCCGAAAATCAACAACCTTGCAAATTTCGTGTGCTCGGATGAATGGGGAAAAGCCCACGTCGTCATCAACCGCTCCGGCGGCATGTTGCTGGATCATGAACTCTCTACGCCGTGGCGCGAGACGAAATTCGAGCAAGCGGCGGAATTCGGCGGCGCGCTGAAGGGCCTGTTCCTGCATACCGAGCTGATTCAGCCGCGGCGCGCGGGTGGCGGCGGCGACGCGCGCACGCCCGATCCGGCCTTCTCGCCCGCCCAATATGATCGCCTTGCGCTGCTTTATACGATCGCCAGCGTGCGCGCCGACCGATGGCTTATTCCGGCGTTCCATGCGGCGCTCGATGCGGACATCTACAACGGGCACGACGATCCGCTGAATTTCAATGTCGAAAGCTTTGCAGCCAGCCTCGACCGGCTGGTCGAAAAACTGGAAGGGCCTGAGCAGATCCAGGCCGCCCATCAGTGACCATCGCGCCTCGTCGCCTGCGCGATGTGTTGAAAGCCTGCTGTGTCGTTGTGATGTTTGCCTGCCCCGCCGTCGCACAGGAGGCGCCGCAGCCAAGCGCCGCGATAGTCCCCGCGCCCGAAATCGAGATGCAAAGCCCACGCGTTTCGTTCGCGGAAGCGGACTGGGCGGCGGCACGCCCAGCTTTGGCCGGCGTCGATCCGCTCACGCTCAACGCCGCGACCGAAAGAATTTTCCCGAAAATCGGCGCGAGCCCGGTGCCGGTCCTGCTGCCATTCGACACCACGACCTTTCTGAAAGACGACGCAGCCGATTCCGCTGGCGATAGCGGCAAATACTTCTTAGGCGTCCAGACATTAAGCTTTTTCTTCGCCGGCCCATCCGGCTACGACGCATTGCTTTTGCTGCAGCCGCATATGAGCGGCCTCGATCTCAGCTTTGACAACCGAGTCGATGTGCAGATCTCCGGCGCAGCGCTGCTCTACCAGCTCGGTGCGCCCGCGCTCGCGGAAGAAAACGCGGTGCCGGAGCTCGAGGGCGAATTTCCCGGCATTCGCCGCGTCCTGCTCGAGGAGCGCGTGCGCTACACCTTCACCCGATTCGGCGTGCCCTATGTCCTGTCGATGCTGTGCAACGACGGACCGAACAGCGCGCGCCGGCTGTCATGTCATGAAGCCGACAAAATCGCCGTGCGCATCCTCAAGGCGCTCAATATCGTCGGCGGTGCGCCACAGAGCGCTGCGGCAATGACCGCACCGCAGACGATAGAACGGCCCGAAGCGATATCGCCGGACTTCACCTATTACGCGCCGGGCGACATCATTCCCGGCAGCGGCATGAAAGGCCAAGGCGGCCACGCCGATACGACGGTCTATGCGAAAATCCGCTTCCCGATGGCGGAGGCTCCGGCCTATGCCAATTCGCAGTCGTTCATGAATTGGGGCGATTGCGATCACACCGGCCGCGTCAGCGACGGCGGCGACGGGAAGAACGCCACGTATCACTGCCGCGTCAATTCGATCCCGCTCGTGCATGACGAGTCGAAGAATTTCGCCTATCCGTGGCGCGATAATTTTTGCGAGCACCGCTATTACTATGTCGGTCAATGTCCGTCGGGCTTCGGCCACCAGGGCCAGGATATCCGTCCCGGCGCGTGCCTACTGCGCAATGAGGGCGCCGACCGCTGCGAGCCGTATTGGGAAAACGTCGTCGCGGTCGCCGACGGCGTCATTATGCGGACGCCCGGCGACAAGGCGCTCTACCTCATTGTCGACAAACCCGGCGAGCACATCCGCTTCCGCTACCTGCACATGAATCCGCAGATGCTGGATGCGGCCGGCATGGTGAGCGGCCGCGCCGTAAGCGAGGGCGAGGTTATCGGCGCGGTCGCCAATTACGGTCGGTATGCGGGCGGCACGACCTATCATCTGCATTTCGACATGCAGGTGCCCACCCGCGACGGCTGGGTATTCGCCAGTCCCTATATAACGCTGGTCGCGGCCTATGAGCGGCTGATCGGCGCACACGGCCAAGTCGTGCGGGATGCAATCCTCGCCACGGCATCGATCGGTACGCCCGCGACCGATGGCCAGGCGGGGATTCTTGCGACGGCGAATATCGCGCCGCCGAATGCTATTGTCGCGCCAGAGAGCGAATCTGCCCGTGAACACAAAACCGCCAGCGCCGAACATTGCACGACGCGCGTCGTTAGGGGTCATCGGCGCAGGCTTTGCAAGCCTGATTTTGCCGAGAGGCGCGAGCGCGCAAGGCACGGCGTTCGATCAGTGGATCGCGGCGTTTCGCACGAAAGCCGTCGCGCGCGGCATCACGGAGGAGACCTACACACGCGTCATGCGCGGAGTGCGTCCCGACACCACGGGGCTTGAGGCGATCCGCAATCAGCCCGAATTCAACCAAAAGCTCTGGCAATATCTCAACCGCACTGCCTCCGACTGGAAAATTGTCGCCGGTAAAGAAAAGGCGATGCAGTACGCGGCGCTTTTTTCACGCATCGAACAGGATTTCGGCATCGAGCCCGCCTTCATGCTCGGCGTCTGGGGCATCGAGTCGGCATTCGGCGATCCCGTCGTGGAAAGCAACCATATGCGCCCGGTCATTCCTTCGCTGGCGACGCTGGCTTGGGCCGAACCGCGCCGCCGCAGCTATTGGCAGCAGGAACTGATCAATGCGCTGATGATCATTCAGCGCGGCTGGAGCACGCCCGATGAAATGGTCGGCTCCTGGGCCGGCGCCATGGGCCACACCCAGTGGATGCCTGAGGTGTGGCTTCACGTCGGCATGGACTACAACGGCGACGGCAAAATATCGCCGTATGGTCCGCCGGACGACGCGCTCGGATCGACCGCGCGCTTTTTCGTCGAGCGCGGCAAATACCGCCGCGGCGAGCATTGGGGTTTTGAAGTGCGCATGCCGGGATCGGTCGGCGCGGCGTCGCGCAGTTACGCCGCGTGGCAAAAGCTCGGCGTGACCCGCGCCGACGGCCAGCCCTTCCCGCAGCCGAGCGCCGCCGCGCGACCCTGGGTGCCTGTACCCGGCGGCCCGGCATTCCTGCTCGGCCCAAATTTTTTCGCCGCAAAGAGCTACAATCCGTCGATGAACTATGCGCTCGGCCTAGCCTATCTCGGCGATCGCTGCGTGGGTGGCGCGCCCTTCGTGCAAAAGTTTCCAGACAGCGAGCCGCCGCCGACCCTCACTGAAGTCGAGGAAATCCAACAGCGGCTCACCGCGCTTGGCTTCGACACCGGCGGTGCCGACGGCCGTATCGGCAACGCTACGACGCTGGCGGCTCGTGACTATCAGCGCAAGATCGGCATGGAGCCCGCTGACGGCTATTCCGGCGTGGGACTGCTCACCCGGTTGCGCCAGGGGTTGTGAACTGGCTCGTGATCCGGTTGGATTGAGCCGACCAGCCCTCCTCCCCCGAACCCGAAGGAACGCCCCGCCATGACGCCGTCCCAATCCGCGACCGCACGCGCCAAAACCAATAATGACGCCGACCCGGCGGTCGCCGGGATCGAGCGCCCGACGCCTGCCGGCGCCAATGCGCCCGGCTTCGGCAGCGACGTGATTGCCGATGCGCTGCGTTCCCTCGACATCCCCTATATCGCGCTAACGCCGGGCGCCAGCTATCGCGGGCTGCACGACTCAATCGTCAACTATCTCGGCAATTCGAAGCCGCAGATGCTGCTTTGCCTGCATGAGGAAGCCGCCGTTGCCATCGCGCACGGCTACGCCAAGGTGACCGGCAAGGCGATGGTCACCGCCGTGCATTCCAATGTCGGGCTCATGCACGCGTCAATGGCAATGTTCAATGCCTGGTGCGACCGCATGCCGATCGTGGTGCTAGGCGCTACCGGGCCGGTCGATGCCGCCAAGCGCCGGCCGTGGATTGACTGGATCCATACCTCGCGCGATCAGGGCGCGCTCATTCGCGACTACACCAAATGGGACGACCAGCCGTCGTCGCCCGGCGCCGCGCGCGAGGCGATCATGCGCGGCACCTGGATCGCCAATACCGCGCCGCGCGGTCCGGTCTACATCAATTTCGATGCTGAATTGCAGGAGGAAAAAGTCGCCGAGCAATTGCCGCCGATCGACGCCGGCCGCTACATGCCGCCGATCGCGACCGCCGCACCGGCCGATCTCGTGCGCCAGGCGGCGGCGATGCTCAAAGACGCCAAGCAGGTCTTGATCCTCGCCGGCCGCGCGTCGCGCGATCCGGCAGCCTGGAATGCGCGCGTAGCGCTCGCCGAGGCGCTCAATGCACGGGTCGTCAGCGATCTCAAGATCGGCGCGACTTTCCCCACCGACCATCCGCTTTATGTCGGCGCGCCGCGCGCCATCACGCCCGACAGCGTCGAGGGATTGAAGAATGTCGACGTCGTTCTCAGCCTCGATTGGGTCGATCTCGGTGGCGCCATGCGCTACGGCGGACCGATGCCGGCGGCCAAGGTCATCCAGGTTTCGCTCGACCACCGCATCCATGGCGGCTGGAACATGGACTACCAGAGCCTGCCGCCGGTCGATCTCATTCTGTCGGCCGATCCCGATCTCGTGGTGCCGGAATTAGTCAGGGAAATCGGCAAGAGCTCGAAGCCGCATGCTATGCCGAGCGCACGCACCGTTTCCGACAAGGAGCCGGCGGGCTTCACCAACGAGCATATCGCGCGCAGCTTGCGCAAAGTCCTTCGCGACCGGGCGGTCACATACACGCACCTGCCGCTGTCATGGGACGATCGCTGGGTGACGTTGCGCCATCCGCTCGACTATATCGGCTCGGACGGCGGCGGCGGCGTCGGCGGCGGTCCCGGCATTTCGGTCGGGGCGGCGCTCGCGCTCAAGGGCTCCGGCCGGCTGCCGATCGCGATTTGCGGCGACGGCGATTTTCTGATGGGCGTCACCGCGGTGTGGACCGCGGTGCATTACAAGATTCCTCTGCTCTTCGTGCTCGCCAATAACCGCTCGTTCTACAATGACGAACTGCACCAGGAGCGGATGGCGCGCGCGCGCAACCGTCCGGTCGAGAACAAGTGGATCGGCCAGCGCATGTCAGATCCCGAAGTCGATCTCGCCGCCATGGGCCGCGCTCAAGGGGCGGCCGGTTTCGGCCCGATCACCAAGCCGGCCGATCTCGCGCCGGCCTTGGAAAAAGCCATTGCCGCGGTCGATACCGGGCAGGTGGCCGTCGTCGATGTGCGCGTCGAGCCGGGCTACACCGCCACAATGACCGCCGCGATGACCCGCGGCAATTAAGAGCGCGATGGCTCATAAAATGGCCAGCGAGATCTTCGGCCGCTACGTCGCCCAGATGTGGAGCGATTTGCGCGAAGAGGCGAGCCGCGGCATGATCGATGATGAGTCACGCGCGCTGCATGCGGGAGAACACAAGTCATGACGCGAATGCACGGGAAAACTTCGTGGTGCGCTTGCTGCCTCGGGCGCCGGGAATTCATCGCCACTGGACTTGCCGCTGCGGCGGCGCTTCCCGCGCGCCGCGCATTGGCGCA
>Ga0116219_10003574_pt1 | contig 12210 bp, 11 predicted proteins | sample Sb_taG_4_FD_91019 | JGI IMG/M metagenome (GOLD analysis project Ga0116219, IMG submission 91019) | Peat soil microbial communities from Weissenstadt, Germany - Sb_50d_6_BS metaG | ecosystem: Environmental > Terrestrial > Soil > Wetlands > Peat | place: Germany: Weissenstadt | collected 2010-09-21
CACCCGCGACTACTCGGACGAGACGGCGCGGGTCATCGACAAGGAGATATCCCGCATCCTCGGCGAGCAAGCCGACCGTGCTCGCCACGTCCTCGAACAAAACCGAGGAGCACTCGACGACGTCGCTTCCGCGCTCGCCGCCGAGGAAACGCTCGACGGCGTCGAGGTGAAGCGCATCATCGAAGCTGCGCAAGACCGCCGCCCGGTAGAAGGCGACGCGCCAGCCTGGAGTGCGGAGATAGGGGCGCAGGACCTCACCAACATCGCGGCGCTCCCGATCCAGGATTCGTCCAGGGGAGGGCACGTCCCGATTCGTTGAGAGACATGAAGGTGCCTTCTTTCCGGGGCCACATGCGGCCGTTGAGCACTACCCGGTTGGGTGACCAAACGCGGAGGCAGGCTAAACGAGACGTTCGCCTCGGTCGAGCCATACCAGTCAAATCTCGGTCTTGTCGGCCCCAACCTAGGTCGCGCAACCCGGCACATTTCCACCTCAGCGGCCTCATCGGCTTTCACCAATGCCCGTGCGGCGCTGAACGCATCGGCCGGGAACTCCCCTGTTACTATGACCGTCCCCCGGGCCAGAACCAGATACTCGATCACGCCTGCTTGACCACCGTGTAGGACAGAGCCGCCCAGTTCCAACATCCCAGCCACCACCGCTGCCCCTCCCGCCAGAGGTGGACGGATAGGACCGAGCGAGATAACCGCCTACCGCAAGAGCTTGCGCTGGCGCTCAGAGAGGCGAGCCGCATACACCGCAGCTTCGGTACGTCGGAAAAAGCCCATCTTCGACAGCACGTTCGACACGTAGTTCTTGATCGTCTTCTCGCTCAGGAACATGCTGTCGGCGATCTGGCGGTTCGTCTTGCCCTCGGCGATGAGCTCGAGGATGTTGCGCTCCTGTGACGTTAGATGCGCCAGGCGCTCATCTTCGACCTTCTCGCCGCGCAGCCGATCCACCACTTGCCTCATCAGCTTCGCATCGAGCAGAGACTCGCCGGCGGCCACTCGCCGGACCGCGGTGACGAGTTCATTCCCCCGGATCTGCTTCAGGACAAAGCCACTGGCCCCGGCAAGAACGGCCGCGAACAGGGCCTCGTCATCGGCATAGCTGGTGAGCATGAGGCACTTGAGCTCGGGTATGGCCGAACGCAGGTCGCGGCAGACCTCGATGCCGTCGCCGTCGGGCAAGCGCACGTCGAGTACCGCAACATCTGGGCGGGTCGGGGGCACCCGAGAGATGGCTTCCTCGGCCGTACCTGCTTCTCCAACCACGCTCAGATCTTCTTCCGCGTCGAAAAGCTCTCTGAGTCCCCGTCGCACCACTTCGTGATCGTCGAGAACGAAGACCCTGGTCGTCACCGCCAACTCCCTACATTTCCCGACTCTCGAAACTGCCTACCACAGTGCCACGATCCGCCTCCGGGGGGGCCGGGCAGCAAGGGTTAGGGCAGCCACTTCAGCCACGGTTAGGACGAGGTCGTGTTCGCCTGCCGATTCGGAAGGTGTAGGTAGACCGGAGCAGCGCGCCTCGATCTGAGGGGTGGCCTGCTGCCAGGACGACGCTCTCGTCGGCCCTTAACTGAGAGTCCGTTAACTGAGGATCCGTTAACTGAGGAAGGTGTAATTGACCGCCCTATGGCAGTGCGGGCAGGGAGGAAGCTCTTCTCCGACTCTCATACGGACTGTCCACTCTGGACCACAGTCAGACGCGTATTTGCCGGTCTGAGGGGCGAATTCTCCCGTTCTGGGCATGGCTGTCTCCCGACGTGTAAGGCCCCCAGTAGAAGAACACTACGAGGGGGGCTGAGATGGCCGCTGCCAAGCTTGGTGGCACGGCTTTTGCGCTTACACACTCACGCTGAATGACGTGATTTCCCGCTGCCGTTTTCGGGCCGAGCCCGCCTTGCTCTCCGTTCGTATCCCCCCGCCGTCCGACCTCACGGGCAACCACTACGGCACCGCGCCTCCGACAGGCACGCCACCCGGCCGGCACTCCGTCCCCCACCCGCCTCGCACTACCCCTGACTCGCCCTCCCACTCCTAGAATTTTTTCCGACAGACTCCCTGATCAGAGCCTCGCGCGCGTTCCTTTGCAAGCGCCCGAACACAGACGCTCGCGAAAGTATGCGTATCGTAGCAACCCCCCCCTGAGCGTCGCTCTTAGTCACCCTTCAAGCACATCGGCGGGGTAGGTGGGGGTTGAGCGGTCTCGGACCCGCCCCGGGACCCCTCCCCCCGCCACAGGGCGCGAGCAGCCAGCGACTCGGAGTCGTTTCTCGGGGACCTGCCTGGAGACAAACCCATGTCCTGGGCGCCCGTGCCCACTCGCCATCCTGAGGAAAAGCGGAAGGGTCAGGAAGGGGTCAAGCTCGCCTTGCGTTGCCATCCGAGCAGTGCCTGGTGATCCTCTGCCGGGCCTGAAAGCCCCTCATGGTCCCGCACGGAGCGGTTGCTGGCCGTCCGGGGGCCACGGTGACAGGCCTTGCTCGAGCGGTACCGCCGTCGACCGGAGCACCGTGGACACCATGGACCAAGTGGCAATAGCCGCGATCAGCTCCAGGGTGGCGCCATCGTCGAGGTGGTCCCGCAGGTCCTTGATCCTGGCGTTACCGACGGCTCCGGTCCGCAGACAGTCGTCGGTCGCCGCCAGCACCGCCCGGTCCACGGGCGCGAAACCCTCCCGGACTTCCCAGTCTCGCACCCCGAGCAGGTCCGCCTCGGGGACACCGAGGCGCATGGCGAGAGCCCAGTGCTGAGTCCACTCGTAAGCCGACCCCGTCACCCAGGCGACACGCATGATCACAAGCTCCCGGAGCCGGGGCTCGAGGGCGTCGCCGATGAGGAGCGATAGCAGCAAGTCGGAGAGCGCCTTGGCCATGCGCGGGCGCCGCAGCAAGAGACGGAACACGTTCAACCGTGCCAGCTGGTCAGGAACCCCGGCGCGTCGTGCCGCCTCCAGGGCAACTTCCTCGCCCAGCATGGGGATGCCTCCGTTGGTCACGGCACCATCACCCCGTGCACCGGTGGCACCCGGCCCGCCTCCCCCGCCATGGCCTGCAGGAGCGCTTCGACGCCGTTGAGCGAAGCGACCTCGTGCGGCAGCGACTCGAAGGGGTAGCGGCCGCCAGCCAACAGTTCCAAAGCCGCCCGATACGCCCGGGAGTCCACGCCGAGGGCGCCGAAAAGCCGGAGCTCCTTATAGACGATGTGGTCGGGGTTGAACCCCGGTGTCTCGGCCACTCCTCGGGTGCCGGCCACCACCACGCGGCCACCGGGACGGGCCAGCCCCATCGCCTGGGCGAAGGCGGTCGGGGCCTTGGCCGTTACATCCACGACGACGTCGGCGAGCCCACCGGTAGCGCCCACCAATTCGACCACCGGATCGGCGGTGGCGACGTCCACGACCAGGTCGGCACCAAAGCGCATGGCCATCTCAAGACGGGGTCGGTCATGGGACCCGGAGCCCGTCACCATCACGAAGGCCGCCCCCGCCTCTCGAGCGGCCACAAGCGCGGAGAGCCCCCGGACGCCGGGGCCGAGCACGGTCACGACATCATCGGCGCCGGTCTCGGGAATGGTCCATCCCCATCGGATTCCGGCACCCACGGGGTTGAAAAGGGTGGCGGTGACGGGGTCGAGCGCGGGCGGCACCGCCATGACCATGCTGTCCGGAGCGAGGTACTGGTGGGTCGCGAAGCCGCCCCAGAGGCCGGGCGCCCGGCCGACGGGGATGAAGCCATACATGTCGGCCAGACCGTGACGTCGACACCGCCGGTACTCGCCGTTGTGGCAGGCGTCACACGAACGGCAGGACTGGAAGACCTCCACTGCCACCCGATCGCCCACGGCCACCCCCCAGCGCTCGGCAGCGCGATTGCCGATTCGGTCGATCACCCCTACCGACTCGTGGCCAGGGACAAAGGCAAAGCCGGCAGGAAGCAAGCCGGAGTACTGCTCGTGATCGGTCCCGCATAGACCGCACGCCTCGATCCGCAGCAATGCATCGTCATCGCCGATCTCGGGAAGAGGTAGCTCCCGGGGAACAAGCTGACGGGGCGCCTCGAGCACCAGGGCCCTGACGTCTCGCACCCGATTGCTCCCCATGGCCGCCATGCTGCCACGAGAACCTCGCCGCCATCGAGACGACCCATGAGAAGTTGCCGTAGACCCGGGTTGGCTGGAGCATCTCACCCGACGCTGAGTCATTGCGATTGGTCGAGCGGGTCGGGCCTTCCCAGAGGCAGCAATGCAACCGGTGTGCAGTTCCGGATGGTGCGCTGCCACCCCCGGTATGGTCAATCGTTCCAAACGCTGGTCCGAACCCGCTCCTCGACAGTAATTCGTCGAGCCTGGAACCGTAGCTCTCCTGCAAGCCGCCAGCATCACAGTGCAAACTCATGAGCCAGTCAATTACGCCGCGTTGCTCGGTATTCCCTGGACAACCCGTGCACCCGTGTACATCTGTCTCCAACTCCCCCGAGAGGGCTGCGTTGCACTGGCGGGGCCGGCCCCTATCACCGCGTAGAGGTTCTCCATGACCCGGAGGAGCGCCGTGCTCACGCCGGGATCGGGTTCCGGAATGACATTGGGCGGCACCATGGTGGTATCGACCAGGTTCGCGATCCAACTCGCGTTCCCGGACGCAAAGACGCCGCCGCCGCCGTCAACGGCGTACCAAGTGACATCGGAGTAGTTGTGGCCCCGGTTGGGTACGACTGAATGCGCAACGACATCGAGATTCGTGGGACCCGGCGCACCCGGCACGTACCGGTCGAACTCACCTACCACGACATTGGGGAGTTGTTGCCCTTGGGTGAGTCCCGTCCCGGCAAAGAGCCACGACGAGGCGTCGGTTACGACCATATCGGCCTTGGCCTCGATGTCCTGGTAGGTGCTTCCGATCAACAGACTCTCCGGCTCGGAGACCGGAGCTTGCGGCCAATTGACGGTGACCAAGGCATCATCCACGTTGAACAGCGGATCCTCGGTGGCCGGGGGCTTGCTGACCAGCCTCAGCCAGGGGACGCAGGAGCCGGCACATCCGAGCGGATGAACTGTCGACGAGCAGACCTGATCAGGTGAGGTGCCCGGGACGAAGAAGATTCAAAGCCACGGTCCTGTGCTTTGCGGTTGTCGGCCCATCGTGAAGGCGGCCGCCCGTTGCACATCGGCGGGATTGACGATGCCGGCCAAACGGTTGTTGGCATCGAGCACGAGGGCCGGATGTCCCCCGCTGGACGCCATGCGCTCGAGCAGTGTGCTCATCGACTCCTCAGGCCGCGCCACAGGGAGCTCCGTCAGCGGAAGGGCGATTTCGCCCAAGGTAGTGGTGTGACGCCGTTCGAGCGGAACAGCAGTTACTGCTCGCGCCGTCACCACTCCGGCCAGCCAGCCGTTGTCGTCGGTCAGCGCAACCGCGTCCCAGCGGTACTGCTGCAGATGATGGAGAACCAGATCTGCCACCGTGGTGCGGTTCGACACGGCCGGCGGGTTCGGGGTCATGACCTGCCCGACGCTCAGGTTGGCCAGGCCCCCCCGAACCAAGGCGTACTGCTCCTCTGCTCGTGCCGCAGAATAAAGGAAGAGCCCGATCAAGGCAGGCCACAGGCCGATGATCCCCCCATACAAGAACCCCAGGACACCAAGGGCAATGAGCACGATGGCAAAGGTGCGTCCCGCGCGTGCTGCGGCCACCGAGGCACGGATGCGATCTCCCCAATGGCGCCACAAGCCAGCCCGCAGGATGCGACCACCGTCGAGCGGGGCGGCGGGGATCAGGTTGAAGGCCGCCAGCAGAAGGTTGATCTTCCATAACCACGACAGCACGTCGACGGGCAGCCCGTGGCCACCGGCGGCTGAGACCACCAGTTGGGCGGCACCAAACCCCACGGCCAGCACGACACTGGTACCGGGCCCCACCGCGGCGATACGAAAGTCGGCCCCTGCGGTGTGGGCCTCGCCCTCGAGCTGGGCGACGCCGCCGAACATCCACAGGGTGATTGACCGCACCCCCACGCCATTGTGCCTGGCCACCAACGCGTGGGACACCTCGTGAGCGAGCAGCGAGGCCAACAGGACGACCGCCCCGATCACGCCTGCCACCCAGTCGGTCGCGGTCGGGGCGCCCGAGGTGGAGGGAAGCACGTAGGACGCGAGCTCCCAGGCGAACAGGGCGAGGATCACCAACACGCTCCAGTTCACGCCTACCGCGATGCCGGCAAAGGTGCCGATCCGGATGCTCTGTCTCACTGCGTAGGTCTCCTGGTCGCGTGAACTCTCTGTCGTTGGAGAGCGGTGCCCGTCGGCCCGGATCTCGATTCTCGGTACCGTGGAATGGTGTTCGCAAGGTGTCGGCTCACTGTGCGGGCCCCCTGACAAGTTGCACCGTCACGGTGCGTTGTAACCCAGACAGATCGAGGTACTGCACCTTCACCGCACCACTGGGGGATTCTCCAAGCAGTAGGTCAGTGAGCCCTTCGGGAGAGGTGATCGCCTGGCCGTTCAGCGCCGTGACGATGTCACCAGGAACGAGGCCGGCGTTTGCCGCCGGTCCGCCTGGGACGACCTCTACGATCTCGGCACCCGAGATCCCAGAGAAGGGGCTCTGGACCTCGACGCCCAGAAAGGCCGTCGGACCGATGTGGACGGTGCTCGACGCGCTGCCCGACAGGATCTGTCCGGCGACGCTGTCGGCCTCGTTGATGGGGATGGCATAGCCCTGGTTGGCCGAGGGCTGGAACTGAAAGGCCTCCGAGGCGGCCGCGATCATCCCGATGGTCTGCCCCGAACTGTTGGCCAGCGCACCACCCGAGTCTCCGGGGAAGACGTCGGCGTTGATCTCGACGAGGCCAGTGAGCTGTTCGGAGGCGCCACTCACCTCGTCCTGCGCCGTGATGGACTGATCGGTGGCCGTCACCGAGCCTCCGGCATAGGTGGGCGTGCCACCGGTGCCTTCGGCGTTCCCGATGGCGACCACTCCGTCGCCCGTCGTGACCTTGGACGAGTCGCCCACCTTGATCGTCTTGAGCCCCGACGCGCTCGTGAGCTTGAGCACAGCGACGTCCAGTGAGCGGTCATAACCCGCGACGGTGGCGCTGTAGGTCCGGCCGTTGCCCACATCAATGACCTTGATGGTGGTGGCTCCCTCGATGACGTGATTGCAGGTGAGTACCTCGCCTCCGGCGCTGAGCACGAGGCCGGTGCCCGCCCCTTCGACTGCCTGGTAGGCATCCGAGACAATGATGTCCACGAGGGCGGGATCGGTGCGAGCGGCGATTGAAGCAGCATTGGCCGGCTCTCCGGCCGCAGACGAACCCTGCGGGACAGTCGACGGTGGGAGGGTGACGGTCGGGAACGTCGTGGGTGTCGTCGATCGGGTCCAGATCTCGTGTCCGACGAGGATCCCAAACGCCACGGCCACCAGCACCACCACCACGAGGACGCCCGTCAGAATCCGGCTGCCGTCGGACGCCCCTGCCGTCCCAGACAGGGTCGACCCCGGTGGTTCCTCCCCGGTCGGGTGCGTCAGTCCACCAGGCCACAGGCCGGGCCCGGTCTGGTACGGGGCGGCGGTGTAGACGGGCGCCTCGCGAGCGAGCGGGGCGGCGAGCGGTGGCCCCTCTTCAGAGGCACCCGATCTTGTGCCCGGCGCCGCCCACCCGCCTCGTTCGGGAACAGGAACACCGGAGCTCGCCTCTCCGTCATTCGGAGCGGAGTCCGAGATCATCCGGCTGAGTCCCTCTCCGCCGTCCGCTTGAGTGCTCCGTTCGTCCACTAGCTACCGTCCGGCTTAGCCCGGGTTGGATCACCTCTTGACCAAATGATCCTCTGATCCCCATCGTCCGGCCAGGGTCCTAAGTCACCCGTGCTGTTGGCCGAGTGCTTGCAGACCATTGGATCGAAGGGGGCATCGGCCCTGGTCTCCTCGCTAGCGGACTGGCCTGGGCTGTATATGCCTTTTCCGGTGACCGTGGGGGTTAGGCGCAGCGGCCGGGCGCCACATTGTCCGCCCGAGCGAGTGGGGTGGTCCTACCTGGCCCGATGCATGCGGCTCGCGTGGGTCCAGACGGCATGCAGAGAGAGGAACATCACGACGAAGGCTGCGACACCCACGATGACCTTCGGAGTCACGCAAAAGGCAAGCAGCAGAATCAGACCCACGACGAAACCGAAGACTGACAACGCAAGGTGGAACCGAGTATGCAGCGAGGCGATTCCTGACTGGACGCGCTCGACGAAGGCCGGGTCCTCCCGGTGGAGCGTCTGCTCCAGCTCGTCGAGCACCCGCTGCTCGTGCTCAGAGAGTGGCACCCCTACCCCCTGTGGTCCCGAGGCTCGATCGAAGGATCCTGAGCGATATTCGCGCCGGCACGACGGTCACGCATGACTGGTGCGCATTAGAGGTGATGGCCCCCACCGCTCCGTTTGGTGGGCGGAGAGGCTGCGGAGGGGGTGGGTAGGCACCGACGGCGGCCGGTGCCCGTAGAGCCGAGCGTGCTCGTGGAGCACGGCCCCCCAGGCCTGGCGTAGGTCCCCCTCTCTCGCAGCCCGCACCGAGGCCTTTCCCGCGTACCACGACAGCCGCAGGCTCAGGACGGGATGCCGGGGCCGGGCCGTGTCCAGCGCCACGATGAGAGGCCAGAGGGTGTGGCGCTCCCCGTCACAGACGCCGTCGTTGACGGCCCTGGCCACCTGCGCCACCACGGGGTGTACCGATCGCGGATGGTCTCACCAGTGCTCTCCCGCCAGCCATCCTCACCTCCTCGGGTCATGGGGTATCAGCAAGTCAAATGCAACGCTGCGGCCCAGTCGCTGGCGCCCGATTCGATCAGCTCGTTGATGCGATCGACCGCGGCAGCCGTAGGGAGCACCTCGGTAACGACGTCGCGTCCCACCAGCTCTTCTTCGAGCCCCGGCCCGGGCCGCATGCGACTCGCTGAGCCGGCACCGACGATGAGCCGTTTGGGATGGTCGGCCAGCACGGCCCCCAGGTCTTGGATCTGAAGGAGGTGGCCCTCCCTCCTCCGCCAGTGCTCCTCAATGCCCGTCGGGGTGACCAGCACATCGCTGTCGATCTGGCGTCCATCGACCACAAGCCGCCCGAAGTGGTAACTATCCAGGTGCACGACCGCCATGATCGCGCGTCACTCGGTTATCGACCAGGGCCGAACAGCCTTACCTGGGCGAAGAGCGGCCATGCCCCAGAACCTACGACCCGAGGTGAGGCGCGGACGTCCGATGACGGGCTGCGGGGCCTGTTTCCGGTCTTGGGACCTTGGCCTCTGGCGGCGGGCGCCCACTTGTAAGACCGTAGGCCTGCTCGGTATTCGTCGGGAGGACATCCGGCAGTACCCTAAGTCAAGGGAGGCGATGCCACGTGAGGCTCCGAGAGTTCATGCAGTCACCGGTTTATTCCTGCTCGTCAACGGCAACCTTGTCGATGGCTGCGCAAGAGATGGAAGCGCACAACGTGGGCAGCCTGGTCGTTGTCGACCAGGACCAGAAGCTCGTGGGCATCATCACCGACCGTGACCTGGCGCTGGGCCTGGCCCACGGGCGGACCGCCGCCACGGCGGTCGAGGAGGTCATGAGTGGCAGCGTGGTCACGATCGGCGAGGATGCGACCATCGACGACGCCGCCGCGACGATGGACAGCCGAGGGGTGCGGCGCCTTCCCGTGGCCGACAATCACGGGCGGGCCATAGGCATGATTTGTCTCGATGACCTGTATAACTACCTGACCCAAGAAGCGATCACCCTGTCAGGCGCTGTGCGCGCCCAAGGTGCCCCACAGGCCTGAGATGCGCGCCGCCACCGGGGATCGCATCATCGTGCGTGGCCATAGCGTGGGGGAGCACCAGCGCAGCGGGCTGATCCTGGCTGTCGAAGCCGAGAACGGCGGCCCCCCGTATGTGGTGTGTTGGGACGAGACCGGGCATGAGAGTGTGTTCTTTCCGGAGTCCGACAGTGTCGTCGAGCACCACTCCACCGCCGGGTCGGGCACGCAGCAAGGCACGAGGGCGGAGAGGTCACCGGCAGGCGGTCATTCTTGCGCCATCGGAAGGTGAGATGAAGACGGACCTCGACGCCATGGCCCGAGCCATGCGGCGTGAAGCAAGCCAGGCGTCGTCAGACCACTCGGTTCGGCCACCGTCGGAGGCCGTTCGTATGCCGGACGCCGTCGCCTCGCACCACATCCTCGCCGCCCGAAGCTGGCGGCGCCGGTGGTTGGTGGGGCTCGGGAGCCTCGGCGGGCTGGTGCTCGTCTTGGCCGCCCTGACGATCGCCGCGAGCGTGGGCGGGCGGTCGGGGTCGTCGCATCGGTCGACGCCTTCGTACGGGGTGCACCCGCAGATTACGACACCGCTATCGACCACAGCCCCTGGAGCTCCGGGTGCTTCCCCGGTGCCGTTAGGAGGTGGCCCCACGATCTTGTCACTCACACCGCTTAAGGCGTCGTTCGGCCAGGTCGTGATCATCAGCGGTGCCAACCTCTTCAGTGCCGACGGGCAGATCCTGGCGCACTTCGGGAGCCAGGTGGCGTCCACCTCGTGCCCGACACAGAACTCCTGTACGGTCACGGTGCCCGCGCCCTCGGGAGCGACGGCGCGTGTTCTGGTGACGGTCTCCACCCAGGCGGGCACATCCAACGGCCTGTGGTTCGCCTACCAATGAGGCGGCGAGGTCGTTCGCCCCGATCCATGTCCACGGGATCCTAACGATCCGCCTTCCGAACCTAGAGGCCTGAGCCCGCCAAGAAGATCGCGATCGCCAAGCCCTGAGGAAGCGGCACTCGGAAGGGTCCCAAGGATCGGAAATACAAGGGAATCGAGGTGTCTGCCGTCAGCGCCTCGGGGAGCTTCCACCACCCCAGACCGCCGACGCCGAGCGCTACCTCTATTTGCAGCGCTCATGGGTGTGCTCGAAGCGGCCACGGACTCGAGGCTGATCGTAGAGGCCATCTCGGTGGAGCCGACCAAATCGGTCAAGAGCACGGTGAAGTTCTCGATTGCGGGCCACCTGCTCCCCCTTTCACACAGGCGGGCTAAGATTAGGGGAGACGAGCGCAAAGGCCCCAACAGACCGGTTACATACGCTGCATGAAGAGGACGAGTTCGAGGGCAAGATAATACCCGTCTCCTGAAACCGACCTCCGCCCACGTCTTCGACCCTCGTCGACGCGCCAACGCGGCCCCGGCGACGAAGCGGGCACGAAACCGATGGCAACAAAGGCAACTGCCGACTGGAGCAATCGAGCGAGAGCCGGAGTGGCGGCAACGAGCAGACAAGGGGCTATCGCACCGCGGCGACGACGTCGGCTGCAATCGCAGCACCTAGGCGGCTAGCCCCAGACCCGCACGGATAAGGACGTGGCGGAGGGCGAAGGCCTATATGCCGTTGTTCCTCCAGGGAGCGCCGCAACGATCCCAAGACCCCAGAATCCAGCTCAGAGCCGGAATGTACGAACCCCCTCTGCGACAGAGAGTGCACACGCCCATGACGTTTGCACGATGCGGCAGGGCATCCGGCTGGCCGCCCTTGCGGGTATCGCGGTTGTCGTCAACTGAAGTGGGGTGGTGATCCCGCCTCGGTGCTGGCCTTCGCCCCTACCCGGGGATCCGCTTACAATGCGTCCGTGGCCACAGTCTTAGAGGCGATATATGCGCGGCGTGCGACGCGCGCCTACACGGTCGAGACAGTGGCCCGGGCGCAGGTCGAAACCCTGATCGAGGCGGCCATCCAGGCCCCCAGTGCCGTCAACGCCCAGCCGTGGGCGTTCGTGGTCATTCAGGACCGCGACCTCCTCGATCGCTACGCCGATGAGGCCAAAGCCCTGTGGCTCGGCGAGCCGACCGCCGAGGTTACGGCCAGCGGGCTGCCGGAGATCGACCGGCTCCGCCAAATGGTCTCGGAGCCCGGCTATGCGATGTTTCACCGCGCCAGCACACTCGTCGTCATCTACGCGACCAGTACTGACAGCGTGCGCGACTGCTTCCTGGCGGCGCAGAACCTCATGCTGGCGGCTTGGGACCTCGGCCTCGGCACTTGTCCCATCGGGCTCGCCGGGCCCCTGTTCAACCGCGCCGAGGTGAGGGAGGAGCTCGGGATCGCATCGGCCTGGGTGGCAGCGCTGCCGATCGTCGTGGGTCACCCGGCGGGGACAGCACCCACGGTACCGCGGCGCCCACCCATCGTCACCTGGCG
>Ga0116219_10003575_pt1 | contig 12208 bp, 10 predicted proteins | sample Sb_taG_4_FD_91019 | JGI IMG/M metagenome (GOLD analysis project Ga0116219, IMG submission 91019) | Peat soil microbial communities from Weissenstadt, Germany - Sb_50d_6_BS metaG | ecosystem: Environmental > Terrestrial > Soil > Wetlands > Peat | place: Germany: Weissenstadt | collected 2010-09-21
GAAGGCCACGAAGTTGACCGCATCCGCCGATGTAGCCACCGACCACCGGAACCAGTAGCCGTTGAACTCCCACCCCAGGCGCAAGACGGCGTCGGCCTCGTGATCGGCGACGAGGTTCTCCCCGAGGACCTTGAAGTACTGGTTGTAGGCGCCGGTGGCCCCCTGGGCCAAGGTGCCCACGCCGGGCAGGATGGGGACGCCGATCACCAGGTGATAGGGCGAGGAACTCCACGCCTTGATGTTGGTGGCGGCGTCCAACGCGGCCCACCCGCCGGACTTGTCGAGATAGTCGGTCGCGTATGTGATGTGGGTCCCCGTGGCCGCGGCCAGACTGGCGACTGCGGCAGGATCGCCCTCGCCGGCATATGCCCCGAGCGGAACCCCACGCGCCACGCGAGCGCCGGAGCCAGACGACGTCCCCTGTCCCTGGCCCCCCTGCGTCGTCGTTGTGCTTCTCGGCCCCGTCGTGCTCGTGGGCCCAGCGCCTGTGGCGGCGCCGGGCTCGTCGAGCAGTGTCTTGTGCAGGGACGAATCGGTGGAGTCCGTGGATGTGAGGATGAATGTGATCGAGCCCACGAGTACGACGATCGCGCCGAGGATGGCCCATGACCATCGCACCCGTCGAACCGGGCGGCTCCCGCTCCCTGCAAGTGGAGAGGGCGGCCACTGTTGTTCGACCTCGGGCCGCGGCTCGACCCTTCGAGCAGGCTCGAACCTCCGAGCTGGCTCGACCCTCCGAGCAGGCGCGACGGCGCGAAGAGGCTCGGACGTGCGGATTCGATGGCGGCCATGACTGGCACGGGCCCAACTGGGAAGGACGAGCCTTCCCGTGAGGAGTCCGGAACGCCGGCGTCGGGAGCGATTGCTCGGAGCCACGCTCACGCCCTCACCCATGAGCCGCACGCCAAACCCGACATGACCGTTTGCCCTTCTCGTTGCTGGACCTGCCCTGTGACCTCGAGGCCTCGGCGCCATTGCGTTGTCCCCGAACACGTCCGGGCGGCCGCAGCCAGGGCATTCTAGGGGACGAGGTGCTGCCACAGGGAGTCGGCGATCAGGTCTTGAGGAGTCCACAAGCCGCTGAACACCAACGAGACTCACGAGCTTGTGGGGGCATGGCGCCGTATTGGTTCCCCCATCCCCGTAGTAGTCTGGAGAGACATCCCACTTGGGAGTGACGCCTTGTTTGGGCAGGACGCCGTTTCCGGTTGTCGCCCCGTGCAGGCTGGACGCCTCTTCTAGGCCTCATCGAAGGAGGGCGTCATGTCCGTTGCCCCTTTAGTTCCGGCTCTCGCTCCGACCGGCCCCGCGCCGGGCGACGTCGACCAGGAAGAGCTCGACAGCGACGATTCTGTGACGACGTGCGGACGCTGTCGCGTCAACTTTGTGCGGCACCCGTCGATCGGTACCGACGACGAGGCCAGATGGTGGCTGTGCCCGCCGTGCCGGAGTCGGTTGCTCGGCGACGAGACCAGGACGAGCGCTCGGTGGTCATCGTGAAACCGGTCGGCGCGGGAGGCCGCCCAGGGACGGGCCTCGGGTCATGAAGTACGCCCAAGCTCCCGTCGGCTGGTGGCAGGACTCCAAGGGGCGCAGGCAACCCCCGGGGTCTTACCTGTCCCCTTCGCTGCGTGTCGGCCAAGAGGAACTCACAGGTGCCGCCGGCTCGACCCGCGTTTCATCCTCGCGCCGACGGTTCCGGAAGCGGAGCGCGGGCGGTGTGCGACGCGAGCAGTAGCAGCGCATCTTGGCGCGAACTCGGTTCAGACGGGGAGAACGGCCGCTCTCCTCAATACGTCGATCAGCGACTCCGTCACCATCTCACTCGTGATCTCTGACGCGATCCAAACCCCGACAGGGCCCGACGTTCCATGACCTTTCCACATGTCACCTTCAGCCACGTTCACCTGCTGTTGGGCGACGTCGAAGTCGAGTTCTAGATACGGATGCTGATCTTGGCGGGGACGGCCGATGATCTCGCCCGAAAGTGACATCCAGAGTCTGACGCGCGGCGCGACTCCTGCTCCTTCGACGCCATCGTGCTCCTCGACGAGTCCACCCCCACCGTTCAGGCGCAGGCGCTCCAAAAACGCCTGCATGGCGGGCAGAACCCGTTGCGAGCACACCGCTGAGAATTCGGCCTGAAGACGCGCCCGTTCTGTGTTCGCGTCGGACTGCCTTTCGACCGAACGCGTCATTCCTCGGGAACGCATCTCGAAGATGTGATCGACCTCGCACAGTGGATCCGCGTCTGACAGGGCCTCCGCGTCCTGCGAGGCGAGGGGAAGGGGGGAGGTCCTCGAGCTCCGGGGCGACGATCGGAAGTTGAGGATTTGGCCTTCTTGGTCGGGTCCCATGGTGGACCGCCGTTCTTCTCCCCGTCAGCGGGGGTGCTCTCGCTCGAGTTGAGCTACCTCGACGCTACACCTGATCCCCGTGCAGAGGCCCCGCCCGTCGAGGCATGGATCGGGCGTGCGCCCGACCGGGACAGGTCCCACGGGCTCGTCAGACGAGATCTCGGCCCCTGGTGCCCTGCACCCTGCTCATCTATGGTCGGTGACGCATCGGTCAACTCGAAGGACCTCGGGGGAGCCTGGTGAGCCCGAATCGACGACAGTTCCTCGGCGGGGGGTTGCTCGGAGCATCGATGCTGCTCGGCGGCTGCAGTGCGCGTTCGTCGAGCTCCGCGGTTTCGAGCACGACCACCGCACCAAAGGCACTGCGGGCAGCACGTTCGAGGCCTCGGCCCGATCTTCCCGTGGGAACCGATCAGATACCGAAGATCGAGCACTTCGTGGTCGTGATGATGGAGAACCATTCTTTCGACAACATCCTCGGGCTCATCGGTCGGGGCGATGGGTTCACGCTCGGCCCCGACCACCAGCCGACGGCCAAGAACCCCGATGGTCACGGCAACTTCGTGCACGCATTCCACATGCCGACCGAGTGCCAGACCAGGGGCATCGGGAACGATTGGCGGGTCGCCCACGAGGCGTATGACGGTGGGACGTGTCAGGGGTTCGTGACCAGTACCACTGCGGAGGCGATGGGGTACTTCACCAGCTCGGATCTCCCCTTCACCTGCGGAATGGCCCGGACCTTCCCGATCGCCGACCGCTATTTCTGCTCGGCCATGGCCCAGACGGACCCGAATCGCCGATACCTCATCGCCGGTACCTCGCTCGGGCTCATCGACGACACCTTCCCTTCGGCACTGCCGCCGAACGGCGTCATCTTCCAACAGTTCGACGCACACGGAATCACCTGGAAGGACTACTACTCCACGCTGCCCAGCATCGGGATCTTCCTGCCCTTGCTCGAGGACCACACCTTGACCGCGGGCCTGGCCAAGATCGACGAGTTCTTCTCCGACGCCGCAGCCGGAACGCTCCCCGCCTTCAGCCTCGTCGAGCCCGACTACGGCACGCAGTCCGAAGAAGATCCGCAAGACGTCCAGTTCGGCGACCAGTTCATGGGTCGTGTCGTCAATGCCGTGATGGCGAGTCCGAATTGGGACTCCACCATGCTGATCTGGACCTACGACGAGCACGGGGGGTACTACGACCACGTTCCACCGCCGGCGGCAGTACCCCCCGACGACGTTCCGCCAGCCTTGAAGCCCGGGGACCCACCCGGTGGCTTCGATCGATACGGGTTCCGGGTCCCGTCGGGAGTGGTCAGCCCGTACGCCAAGAAGGACTTCGTGTCGCACACGGTCTATGACCACACCTCGATCCTCAAGACCGTCGAGGAGAAGTGGAACCTCCCCGCGCTCACCCGTCGCGACGCCAACGCCAACAGCCTCTTCGACATGCTCGACCTCGACCAAAGCCCTGCCTTCCCGGAACCGCCGGCGCTTCCCGCCCCGGCGAATCCCACTCCCAAGGCGGGTTGCCTGTCGACGGGAGCCGGCGTCATCCCTCCGCCCTCGGCGGTGACCAAGGCCTGATCTGCTCCCGGGCTCGGCACCGGGAACAGGTGATGGCGAGGGCCAAAGGCCTTACGGCCGTGGTCCCCCGCGGAGGTTGACATATGCCCATATAGATATATGATCCTGGTTGTGGCACGAGCGGCGACCACGACCGATGCCTTCAATGCGGTGGCCGAACCCCGGCGGCGGCAGATCCTGGACGTGCTCTCGGACGGGGAACACCCCGTGAACGACCTCGTCGCCCTGCTCGACCTGGCGCAGCCGCTGGTGTCCAAACACCTGCGGGTGCTGAGGGAGGTTGGGCTCGTGGAGGTACGCGACGAAGGGCGACAGCGGATGTATCGGGTCAACGGCCGCCCCCTCAAACCCATCCACGACTGGGTGAAGAACTACGAAGAGTCGTGGTCGCAACGCTTCGATCGCCTCGATGTCGTGCTGGAGGAACTCAAGGAAACGGAGGGTAGAGATGACAACGACTAGTGGTTCTGCAGTAGTCACACTGCCGACGGACACGCAGATCCTGATCACGCGGGAGTTCGATGCACCGAGGCACCTGGTCTTCAAAGCTTGGACGACCCCAGAGCTGATCAAGCGCTGGTGGGCCGGCGATCGGGGGGAGGTCACGACAGCCGAGGTCGATCTGCGGGTAGGCGGCACGTGGCGCTACGTGATGACGGCCAACGGCGGATTCGAGGTCGCCTTCCACGGCGAGTACCGGGAGGTCGTTCCCAACGAACGCGTGGTGTCGTCCGAGGTCTTCGAAGCCTTTCCGGATGCCGAAGCGGTAGTCACCTACACCTTCACCGAAAGAGACGGGCGCACGACCCTTACGATCCTCGTGCAGCACCCGAACCAGGAGACCCGTGACGCACACATCAACTCGGGGATGGAAGGCGGCATGAACGAGGCCATGGACCATCTCGAGCAGGTGGCCTTGTCGCTCCGATGACCGGAGGTGGGCGGTGTCGAAGCGCGACGACCGACCCATCACTCATCGATGAGCTATTGCCTGTCCCGTCTTGGTGGCGTTCGTCGGACCTCCAGCCCCGCTCCGTACCGCCCCACCGGTGCAGCTGATCGGAGAGGAAGGTCCCAGGGGGCGTTCGCACGACGAGCTGTGATTCGCGGGAAGGGGTGGGACGGGCAGTGGGGTCAGCGTCTGCGTCGTCACCCCACCGGCTGTCGTGATCTCGACGGAGGTGGCGTCCAGAAGTCCCGGCCACCAGGCGAGGAACCACCCGTTGCCGGTGCTGGCCTGGACGTGCCCGCCGTCGCTGAGGACGAGCGACACCCCGGTCACACCGGCGTCGACCTGACCCTGTACGACCGTGAACGGGCCCTGGTCCGTGGATGCGAAGTGCGCGAGCGTCATGTGCTTGACGCTTCCCGAGCTGGCACTGTGGAGCATGGACCACGCTCTGATTGGCCCCGAACCGCTCCTGCCTCCAGAGACGCTCGCGCTTCGCGAGACTGACACTGACCCTCCGCTGGCGGTGTCTTGGGAGACCACGGTGATCGACGGTCCCGTAAGGCATGTCGCGCCTATGGTGCCGTTCTGATAGATCACGAGGGTGAACGGTCCCCGTACGTCGGTGGTGACGACGCTCCATCCGGTTGCCGTGGCTCCACCTGTCGACAGCGGCGGGGAGATGGCGAGCTGCGCCTGGCAGGTGGCGTCGGCAGTAGAGGTTTGCCCGGCGGAGGCCAGTGTCGGCGAGGGGCTCCAGCCGGCGAACGCCTCCTGGGTGCCGGCGAGCACCAATGTGAGAGAGAGACCGAGAGACACCGCCAGCCCGGGAACTCCGATCCGAACCATTCGCTTCTTGGTTCGACGGCGGCCCCACCGTCGGTCGAGGTCGGTCTCGATGGCGTCTCGGAGCTCGGCGCGGTAGCGCTGCAGATCGGGAGGGAGCGTGGTCATGGTCAGGGACCTCCTAAGGCCAGTTGGAGACGACGAATCGAGCGTGAAACACGGAGCCGAGCGGCCACCGGCGTGCAGTTGAGCCGGCGCGCGATCTCTCGGTAGGGGCGATCCTCGACGAGGCGCAGCACTAGGAGTTGGCGTTCGGCCTCCGGGAGGTTGGCGAAGGCGCACAGAACGGCAGAGGGAAACGACAGGCGCTCTTCGACGGCCTCGTACCCGTGCTCCTCTACGACCGTGGTCGCCAGTCCCAGGCGCGCCCGCGCCGTGTGCTCGACCTGGCGCTTTCGCACCGAGGATCGGAGGACGTTTTGGGCGATACCCAGCAACCAGGGCAGGGCCGACCCGTTGACCTGGTCCCTGAACCGTCTCCGGCTGCGCCAGGCCTGAGCGAAGACCTCGGCGGTCAGATCGGCGGCATAGTCCCCGACCCGGGTGGTGGCCCATGCGAACACCTTCGGGGCGTGACGGTCGTAGACCTCGGAGAAGGCGTCGGGGTCGTCCAGTCGCAGGAGCTCGGCGTCGGACAGACCTTCTGGGATTGGCCTCACACCCCATAGATCACTGCTCGGGGAAAAGTGTGTCATGTCGCCCGCAGACAGGATCTTTGGCAGGGCGGGCTCTCGGGCGTCAGCTCGAGGCCGAGAGCTCTTCACCCGCTTGTCTCTCCAACCCCGCGAGCCCGTACTCGTGCGCCAGATCGAGGGCCGAGCGAAGGGCGGTTCGTGCCCGTGCGAGGTCACCCGACCCTCGGCGGGAGAGGAGCATGTGACTCCACTCGATCTGGGTCTGGGCGACATGGAAGGGCGCGGTCAGCTTCTCGTGGACCCTGAGTGCGTCAGAAAAATGCACTTCGGCCTCCTGGTACCGGCCGAGCACCGTGGCGAGCGTTCCGAGGTTGTGCGACAGGACTCCGATGACTGCAGGACCGCCGAACACGACCAGCTTCGGCCAGCGTGCCAACTGGGGGTAGAGCACTGTGGCCGCGTCCTGATCACCGAAGTGAGAGGTCACACGAGCCCATCCGTCGAGATACACGGGCATCAGGAAGTCCTCGGGAACCGAGAAGCCCAAGGACTTCTCGCTCTCGAACAGAATGTGCGCTTCGTCATCTCGTCCCGCATCGATGAGGCATCTCGCCGCCGAGGACCGAAGCGTGGGAATGTCGGGATTGTCCCTTGTGATCCCCACGATCAAGTCGGCCATCTCCCCGTAGCGTCCCTGGTACCACCGGACGTGTGAGATCTGGACACCGTAAATGGTGAGCGCGTCGGGTTGGCCTGTGTTGTTTCCGATCTCAAACGCCTCGTTGGCGAGGGCCTCGGCCCGTGCGACGTCTCCGACCAGGAGGGTGGACCAAGACCGGTTCCAGGAGGAGGTCCACTTGAGGATGGGTTGGCCAACTTCGGACGCGAGTCGACCCGCTTCCTCATGGCAACGAGTGGCATCTGATATGTCACCGACCTGTATGGCGAAGGTGCTACGAAAGATCGCCGCCCAGAACCTGCTGACCGGGTCACCCGTCCGGTCGGCGAGCGCGGAGCCTTCGATGCTGTCACGGAGCAATTCCTCGACAGTGTCGGGCATCCACGTCGCCTGCCCGCGTCGGATCAACACATCGAAGACCGTGGCAGGGTCACCGATGCGGCGGGCGATGTGCAGCGCCTCGTCACATAGGGCTCGCCTCCCAGGGTAGTCACCGTCATATGTGCGCTCCACGGCGAGCAACGCGAGCAGACGGCTTCGCCCGGGACTGCCGGCTGTCCCGATCGCATCCAGGGCGGCAGTGAGCATCGCCACGCGCTCGCTGTCTACGAACCCGGCCCCGCTCTGAAAGCCACGGTTGTTGCCGAGCGCCGCTTGCACGAGCGTGTCCACATCGCCGACGTCCTGCGCGACACGCGCCGCTTCGAGGAGCGTCTCTCGATATGCCTCGTTTCCTGTCTGCCGCTGTGCCTCCCCCAGGCCCGCAAGACACCTCGCTCTGGCAGCGTCCTCAGGTGCGTGGGCGAGCGCTGCGAGTGCCTCCTCGTACCAGCGGATCGCCTCGGCAGGAGCCAGGGACGCAAGCGCGTTCTCTCCCGCAAGGCGGGCGTAGGTGACCGCCTTCGACGACTCTGTCGGTCGAGTAGCCGCCAACCAGTGCCGCGCCAGCTCGCCGGCACGAACACCAGGGTCTGCGCCGACGATGGATTCCAGGGTCTGTGCCGCAGCACGGTGAATGCGGGCCCGACGGGTCGCACTCAGGTCGTCGTACAGGGTGTGCTGGATCAGCGCATGAGTGAAGCGAAAACGTCCTGGGACAGCACGAACCTCGGCAGTGATTGCGGCCGAGCTTGCGGCTTCCAGTACGTCCAGAACTGGGTCCTCTCCCAACCCGACGACAGTGGCGAGAAATCCGACTTCGAACTCCTGTCCGAGCACCGAGGCAGCGGACAAGACTCGAATGGCCTCGTCTCCGAGGCGTGCGACTCTCGTGCCGATCACCTGGCGCACACTCTCCGGCAGCCCCGCCTCAGACAGCTCCCGAGCCGGGATCCATCTCCCGGTGTCGCCCTGGACGATCGATCGCGTCTCCACGAGATGACGGAGTACTTCTGCCACGAAGAACGGGTTTCCGTCTGTCTCTCTGTACAGGGCGTGGGCGAGTTCCACTGCCGTCTCGTCCAGGGTCTGCCCAGCGGCGGCTTCGACCAAGGAGACGACCTCGTCGTCTTCCAGGCCCGAAAGAGACATCCGGCTCACCAATGGCTCCCTTGTCAGCGCGGCGAGGGTCTCGGTGAGCGGATGGAAGGAGGAAAGCTGAGTGTCCCGATAGGTGCCGAGCACCATCACCCTCCCGGCCAGAGTGTTGGTGCTGTGGCGCAGCAGCTGAAGGGTGGGACCATCGGCCCAGTGAAGGTCGTCCAGGAGAAGCACCACCGGTGTGTCGAGAGAAGCGCGCTCGAGCAGCGCGACCACGGCGCCGTAGAGAATCCATCGCTCGGCATCCGGGTCGCTGGATCTCGTCTCTGCCAGGTCGGGACGCCGCCGTTGAAGGGCCGGGACGAGGTGGACCAGAGCAGAGAGGTCGTTGTCTCCCACCTCGGATATGACGGCATCATCGGTGAGAGCGAGATAGTGAGCGAGCGCCTCTACAAAGGGTCTGTACGGAATCACGAGGTCTTCGTCGCAGCGCCCGTAGAGGACCAGCGCACCTTCTGCATGAGCGTCACGCGCGAACGAAGAAGTGAGGGTGGTCTTGCCCACGCCGGCCTCACCGGAGATGAGCACGATCCGGGGGGATTCTCCGGAAGCGACGGCCTTGAACGTCTCTTTGAGACGCTCTTGTTCTTGCGCCCGGCCCACCATGCCGATGGCAGGGACCTGGGGAAGCCGAGGGGGAACGGGGATCCCTGTGGATTCCTCCTCGCCGGTGGACTCCCACAGCACCTCCCAGGCGACGACCGGCTCCGGAAGGCCCTTCAGCTCCAGTTCGCGCTCGGTCGTGAAGTTGTGGCCGGAGCGCCGGGCCAAGAGCTTCACCACGTCGGTGGCGAGGATCTGGCCCCCCTGGGCAACCGAGCACAGACGTGCTGCCTCGACGACCGGGTCACCGAAATAGTCCGAGTCCTCAACCGTCACGTCGCCGGTGGAGATCCCGATGCGGATCACCAGGGGATCCGGCGACCTCCGGTTGTGGCGCTCGATGGCCTGCTGCATGGCCACTGCGCACGAGAGGGCCGAGATGGTGGCATCGAACCCGACCATGAGCCCGTCGCCGAGGTTCTTGACCTCCATCCCACCGGTGACCGCGATCGCTTCCCTGAGGGCGGCGAAATGGGCCCGTCGGACCTCGTCGGCGGCGTCTGGAGATAGCGAGGAGGAGAGCTCGGTGGACCCGACCAGGTCGGTGAAAAGCAGGGTGACGTTTTCGGTGGCAGCCACTGGCCCTCCTCGCCTCCTCGGTGGGAAGGGTACCGCGCGGCTAGAAGGACGACCGGATCGTTGGCCGTGGGACGATCAGCGATTGCTCCGCCCTCAGCACTCGGGCGGGTCGGCGTCCGGGCCGCAATCAGCCCGGGCACGGCTGCGACCACGTTCGACAGCAAGGGAGCGGAATCGGTTGGCGCGCTAGCCAGAGGTCGGAGCAGGTGCTGGGTCCGATCGACACGGCTCGTCCTGTCCCGAAGGCCCTCCCGACCGGTAGGGATGTGCGCGCTGTTTCACGAGACGTACGCCCACGCTCCGGCAGTGTCCACAGGGTGCGTTCCCTCGTGGGTTCATCAATATCGACGATGCGCGGAGCCACTCGTTCCTCTTAGATTCAATGTTGCCGGAGGTTGCGATGCGGCCCTTCAAACGCGACAAGCCTGTCGTGACTGTCAACGAGCCTGAGGGTTCCGGTGACCGCCGCGAGACTGCGCCCGGGAAGCCGATCGCGGTGCCCGCTACGCCCGTTTCTGGGGACGACGCGGCCATGCCCGCGGCGTGGTATCCCGATCCCGTCGATTCCGCCAGCTTCCGATACTGGGATGGAGTTGCATGGACCAGGCTGACCAAGCCCGTCCCCCCGCCCGCTCCGATCTCGCCCGGTGCGGAACTCAGCCCTCTGCCAGATGGAGCCTCATCCAATGGTGCTGAGGTTCCCCTTTCAGAGACTCCTCTTGCCGATGTCGAGACCGATGGAGCCGAGCAGGCGAACGCCGAGCAGGCGAACGACAATACATCGGCCGGGCATGAAGAGTCTGCTGATTACTGGGTTAGAGAGGCCGACGAGGCCGTCGCGAGAGCGTGGAGAGTCGGAACTCCAGCTGCCTGGCGGAGCGCAGCTCAAGCCGCAGTTGTCGTGGCGGAAATCGCCCAAACGATGCGAGTGACGAGCTATGCGCATCAGATTGCTGAGCAACTGGCCCAGACCGCCGCGGAAGCTGCGCAACAGGCGCAAAGGGCGCAGCAGGAGGCGGTCGACGCCATGCGGACGGCTGAGCGCACTGCACAGGCTGCGGAAGAGGCGGCACGAGCAGCCCAAGTCGCCGTTGAAATGGCGCTCGACGCGAAGCGGGAGGCTGAGCAAACGGCCCAGGCATCCCCGCAAGCTATGGAATCGTCCCAGCTCGCTGCTCAGGCGGCAGCTGAGGCAACGGCTACGGCGGATCACCTTGATCAAATTGTCATCAAGGCCCGAGAAGCCAATACGCCAGAGGCTTGGAGCGAAGCGTTGCAGATCGCGGCCGAAGCCGGTGGCGATGAAGACCGCCTAAACGTGATCTTGGCTCGTCCCGTGAGGAGTGACCCAGGTCAAGAGAGGTGACAATGCACAGGATTGGGATATGGGCGCGCCACTAGAAGGGTGGTACACCGACCCGTATGCTCGCCATGAGGCCCGATGGATGTCTCAGGGCACACCCACTCCGCTCGTTCGAGACGGGAAGGTTGAAGCGCACGACCCAGCACCGAACGAGCCGTTCAAGGTCACTCCTGTCAGAGTAGGAGACGATACCAAGGTGTCTGGCTCCAACTTCCGTCGAGCAGATGACGCCGAACGTGGCCCGGCCTATGACGCGCATGAGGCGGCACGTCGAGCATCGGACTCGTTCAACAGGAGAGGTGGTCCGGCGCACTAGGGTTGCGGCACCGGCCCACGAACATCGAGTTACAGAACAACCGCTGCTTGCCGAAACTCGCGATCTGCGTAGCCTCATGTGTTGGAGGCGTTCAATACGTGCGAGGGGTGGGCCGCCCGGGGCTCGAACCCGGCACCTTGGGATTAAAAGTCCCCTGCTCTACCCGATGAGCTAGCGGCCCAGCTGGGAAAACACCCGAGAGGAGGCGCTCTTCCTGCTCTTGTCCTCCATTTTCCCGCTGCCATCCTGCCATGGTGGCGGGTAGACACGGCGCTGGTTCGATCATCGAGCGTTGCCCGGCCGGTGTTGCGCCTGCGAGTTTCGTGGGGCGAGACGATGCGGGACGCCCCCTCCAGAGGCAGCAGACGTTCCGGGGCGGTGAGCGAGCCGCATGGGAGCGAGCAGGGCTCTTGGGAGAAGCTTGCTGGCCTGCCGAGACTAGAGGAGGAGGTTTTGGGCGTTACCGCGCGGTTTGGCGGCTCTCTTCGGTTCCCAGTAGCCAGCACGTCACTCGTAATGCAACTTCTGCGGACTATCTCGCTCGGGGAGCGTCGCCGGGCCGACCCCCAACGTGTACATCTGTTCTGACTGTATTCGCCTGACGTATCAGATGATCCAAGGACCGCCTCTCACTGGGACCGCTCCCGAACAGTGCGACCCGGATCGATGAGAGACCAGTACTCGGGGATCCTTTTCGCCTTCTAGCTCGACCGCGGCTTGGGGCAGTGGGTTGGGCCGTCAGGGACGCTC
>Ga0116219_10003576_pt1 | contig 12207 bp, 10 predicted proteins | sample Sb_taG_4_FD_91019 | JGI IMG/M metagenome (GOLD analysis project Ga0116219, IMG submission 91019) | Peat soil microbial communities from Weissenstadt, Germany - Sb_50d_6_BS metaG | ecosystem: Environmental > Terrestrial > Soil > Wetlands > Peat | place: Germany: Weissenstadt | collected 2010-09-21
AGACGCCGGCGCCACGAAAAGCCCATTCTCAATAAGAAACGGAAGTCATTTTTTCGGACAACTGAAAACTAGGCGCTCGACGCGCGCTCGCCAATCAGCCTGGCGGTCATCGTGATTTCGGCCTTGAGCAGACGCGAGATCGGGCAACCCGCCTTGGCGTCTTGCGCCGCTTTTTCAAATGCCGGGGCATTGGCGCCCGGAATTTTTGCGGCCACATCGAGATGAACCTTCGTGACCGTAAAACCTGCTTCCACTTTTTCGAGCGTCACGGCCGCGGTGGTTTCGATCGATTCCGGTGTAATCCCCGCGTTGCCGAGCTGCGCGGAAAGGGCCATACTAAAGCATCCGGCATGCGCCGCGGCTATCAACTCCTCGGGGTTCGTGCCGATGCCGTCCTCAAAACGCGTTGAAAAAGAGTATTGCGCGTTCGAGAGCACCTTGCTCTCCGTCGAGATTTTCCCCTTCCCTTCCTTGAGCGAACCGTTCCAGACTGCCGAAGCTTTCCGTAGCATTTTTGTGATCCTCCTGTGAGATTAGACATCTTGATATTGAAACTAAATTAATCGGTACAACTCGAGAACTAAGATTCAACGATCAATTCCTTGGCGCGCTGTGTGGCTTTCATGACGGCCTTGATCAAGGTCACGCGCAGTTTGCCGTCCTCCAGTTCGAGGATGCCGTCCATTGTAGAGCCTGCCGGCGTGGTTACGGCATCTTTCAGCAGCGCGGGATGATCGCCGGTGTCGAGAACCATGCGGGCCGCGCCCATCATGGTCTGCGCCGCGAGCAACGTGGAGACGTCGCGTGGCAGTCCAACCTTTACGCCGCCTTCGGCAAGCGATTCGAGAATAATATAGATGAACGCGGTGCCGCTCGCGGAAAGTCCGGTCACCGCGTCAATTTGTTTTTCATCCACATCCACGACGCGCCCGACTGCTTCAAACATCGCCCGCGCAATTTCCAGATGCTCTTTTCCCGCGTGAATTCCCTTGGCGAGGCCGGTCATCCCGCAACCAATCGCGCAGGGCGTGTTCGGCATGGCCCGAATCACGGGCAAGTCCATGCCCAGCTGCTTTTCCATGAGCTGCGTCGAAACCGAAGCGACCACCGAGACGATCAGCTTTCCCGGCTTCATTTCCGGCTTGATCTCTTCGAGAACTTCCTTGACTGCCTGCGGCTTCACGGCCAGCAGAATGATATCCGCGCCGTGCGCCGCCGCGCGATTGTCGGTCGATGCTGTAATGCCCAATTGCTTGGCGAGCGAGCGCGCCTTCTCCGCGTGACGCACCGTGGCATGCACGCGCTTCGGCTGCACCAGCTTTTGCTCGAGGAACGCGCGCAGCAAAATCCCGCCGATCTTTCCGGCGCCCAGCACGGCCAGCCGCTTGTCTGCCAGCTTGCTCGAATGTGTCGTTTTCATGGTGCCAGCATTGTTGACGAGGCCAAGCCGTCCGTCAACATTCTTCCTTCGCCGATCCTCTAGATTGTGCAATTAGCCCCACGATGGCTGGAGTTTCATGTGTCGCGGAAAATACAGGAGACGGGGTGCAAACGAAAAGCATGGTACGTACTAGCATTGAAAGTCAGGTGAGAAGTCCGATGGATTCTACGGGAGTGGTCACCGTGCGCTTGCCGTTCGCGTTGATCTCCATCCGGAAGCCCGCGTAAATTCCTCGCATTTTGCAGAAGCTGCCTCCGAGCGTGGCACCAGCGAGGCGCGCCGGAGTCAACTCCGGAAAAAACTGCCCGCCGCGAACCAGGATTTCGCCGCGCCGGCCATCGATGATTATGATTTCGTAGAGGCTGTTCCGGGTCTGGACAACTAACTTCTCCATATCCTCCATGCGGTCCACTTGGACACCATTCGTCCACGGGTCCTCAGACCATTTGTCGAGCGCGGCGCCAACCGGGATGGAATCTTGATCCTGCACTGTGTCTCCCTACAGTTCCTTGTGATTGGATGCGGCGGGGAGCTTTCCGGTCCATATTTTTATTCTAAATCTGGCGCGGAATCTAGTTATCCGCCAACCAGGCCCGGGGAAAAGCCAATATGCCGGGGATGATTGCGAGCAATCCACCAAACAATCTTGGTCATTTTGCACCCGCTGGAACGCGGTCCTTCAACTCTTCAAACCAGGAGTTTAGTCGTGGCGCGCGCCGCCCAGGACTTGCAGGGCGTGGGGCAACAACTCCGCGACGGCGTCGAGCGATTCGACAGCGCCGCGCGGACTGCCCGGCAGATTGACAACTAAAGTGCGCCCGCGAACGCCCGCGACGGCGCGAGAAAGGACGGCACGCGGAGTCTTTTTCCTTCCCTCTTCGCGCATCAGTTCGGAAATTCCAGGCAAGAGTTTCTGGCAGGCTTCCGCGGTGGCTTCTGGAGTGGAGTCCCTCGGGCCGATTCCAGTGCCTCCGGTCGTCAGGATCAGATCGGCTGCTCCGCTGTCCGCAAGAGCTGCGAGGCGGTCACGAATTGCTGCGGGCTCGTCGGGCAAGACAGCCTCGGAGACGACCTCCCAGCCGAGATACGCGCACCGCTCGCGCAGGCCTGGACCGGAAGCATCTTTGTGCGTGCCTTGTGAGACGGAATCGCTGATGGTGAGGATGGCCACACGCATGGGAAGAGTTTAAAGTAGCACAAACTTCAGTCTGTGGGGTTCCACTTGATCTTGGCTAGCGGGGGCGGGCTGGGCACATTGTCGAAAACCCACAGACTGAAGTCTGTGCCACTAAGACCTAGCTTTGCACGCTCTGATTGGCTTCGTCCATCAGGCGCATGGCTTCCATGAGGAGGCCGGTGGTGGAAAGCGTAGTGGTCGCGCGGTCCGAAGTCGCTCCAAAGTCGATTTCAAAATCGCCGTCAAGCCATCCGATGACCTGATAAGCCACCGCATCGCCTTCCGTGCCGCCCAAATGAGCGTGCTTGCACTGGCCCGCGTTGAAGTAAAGCTCCGCCTCTTCCCCGCCATGGCGCAGGCGCAGGCGGCAGGATTTCTGCCCCATTTCCAGCGATTGCATGAGCTCGGTGACGCTCATTTCCTCGAGGCGGCCTTGAATGACTCCGGGACGCGAGGCATGCTTCTGCATTTTTTCCAGGTGCAGGCGGTCTACGATTTTCTTCACCTGGCGGACCAGGTCGGCCACGAAAAACGGCTTGGGAATAAAATCCTCGACGACGCCGCCCACCGCGGGGCGCAACTTTTCTTCGATATCGCCGCGGCTGGCGACAAAAACGAAGGGAATATTCCGGGTGTTCTCGCGGCTGCGCAATTTCTCGAAGAGTTGTCGCCCGTCCAACCCCGGCATGCGGAAATCGGAGATGATTAAATCGGGAGGATTGTCGATGGACTTGAGAAGCGCGTCCGCGCCATCGCTCGAGGAAATCACGGCGCAGTGCGATTCCATGCCGCGGCACATGAGGTCGCGGATCATGGGATTGTCATCGACAATCAGCACCTGCACGCCTTGTGACGGATCTTTCATCGAGGGTGCTACTTCTTCCGGTTCCGGCGCAGATAGTGGCCGCTCTTGCCGCCGATTTTTTCGACCAAAACGATGTCGCTGATTTCCATGCCCTTGTCCAGGGCCTTGCACATGTCGTAAACCGTGAGCGCCGCCGCCGACACGGCCACGAGAGCTTCCATCTCCACGCCGGTCCGCGCCGTCGCGGTGACGCGCGATGCGATCTCCACGCCATTCTTGCATAGCCGCGCAGTCACATCAATGTGAGTCAGCGGCAACGGGTGACAAAGAGGTATCCACTCCGAGGTGCGCTTGGCCGCCGCGATCCCCGCAATTCGCGCGATTTCCAGGGGGTTGCCCTTGGGAAGCTTCTGTTGGCGGAGAGCGCGCAAAACCGTCGGCGACATCCGCACGAAGCCGCGCGCCAGGGCCGTCCGCTCCGTGACGTCTTTGGAGGTCACGTTGACCATGGCGATTTCGCCGCGTTTTCGAAAATGTGTAAGCTGTTTCATCATTCGCTTCGGGAACTAGGAAGCCCGTCCGGCAAATCAGACTTGTCAGTTATCTGTAGCGCCCGCCTTCAGGCGGGCATGCGCTCGAATCACCCGTGCCCGCCTGAAGGCGGGCGCTACAGAGCTAAATTCTCGGCCCGTCCTGGCAACAAAGGATTAAATTGCACCGCGGCGCGGGAGAACGTCCACCCATTCTCCCGGGGCGATTTCCGGCCGCTCGGGCCCGACAATCAGAAAACCGTTCGCCAGGGCCAGGGCTACGATATCGCCGGAGCCCTGCCAGGGCAACTGCGTGACGCGCGCTTCCCTGCCTTCCCATTCGATCCGCGCGGGCAGGAAGTGGGTCATTGGACCTTTTTCGCGTACCGTGGTCGCAAGCTTGGCGCGAAAGACCGGCAGCGGACGCGGCGCCGCGCCGTTGAACATATCTACGACCGGCAGGACGAAAAGCTCGAACGTCACCATCGTGGAAACCGGATTTCCCGGCAGGCCGAAGACGAGTTTTCCCCGGCATGTAGCAAAAACAGCGGGGCGACCGGGACGAATCTGCACGCCTGTAAAATGAAACTCCGCGCCGAGATCGGCGAGTACTTGCTCGACCAAATCGTACTTGCCCATGGATACGCCGCCGGAGAGAACCAGGATGTCCGCTTCGAGGCCGCGTTCGATGGCTGATCGCAGCGCGCCTTTTTCGTCCGGCGCGTTTCCGAGCTGGATTGTTTCCGCGCCCGCTGTGCGCGCCAGGATTTCGATGGAGATGCCGTTGCTGTTCCGGACTTGTAGTGGACCTGGCATAGTCCGCGCGTCCACGACTTCATCGCCGGTGGAAAGGATTGCGAGCCTTGGCGAGGCGAATACTTCGAGGCGCGTGGCGCCTGCTTGCGCCGCTAGGGCCATCTCCGCGTAGCCCAGGCGAGTCTTTGGCGCGACCAGAAGCGCACCCGCCCGCGCTTCGCTGCCGCGAGGGACAATGTGATCGCCCTTCTGCGCCGCGCGATCCAGCGTAATCGTCTGGCCGTCGCGCTTCGTGTGCTCGATCATCACGACGGCGTCCGCGCCGCGCGGTATGCTTGCGCCCGTCATGATCTCGACGCATTGGCCGGGGAGGACCGTCGCATCAAAATGTCCGCCCGCGCGAAGTTCGCCTATGCATTCGAGGCGCGCGCCGGGCTTCTGCGCATCCTCGGCGCGAACCGCGAAACCGTCGCGCGTCGTTCGATCGAAGGGAGGATAGTCGCGATCGGCAAGGACAGGCGCGGCCAGGATGCGGCCGAAAGCCTGCTCGATTTCAACCTGTGTTCGCAGCGCTGGCCGCAGAATTGCTCCCGCGACCTCGATTACTTTTTGCCGCGCGTCAGTGTAGGACAACATGGGATTCGCTTATCAGATCCATTTGGCGAGTTGCGTGCCGGCGCAAACGATGGTGGCATCGCGGTCCGGCCCGGTTGAAATCATGCCGATTTCCACGCCCAGAAAATCGGAAATAAATTTCAAGTAGTCGAGCGCGGCGCGCGGAAGCTTCTCGATGTCTTTCACACCGAAAGTATCCGACTGCCAGCCGGGAAGCGTGCGATATTCCGGCGTGACTTCGGCCAGTTCCTCGGCGGACGCGGGCATTTCCTTCACTGGCGCGCCCTTGAAGCGATAGCCCGTGCACACTTGAATTTCTTTTTGCGTATCGAAGACGTCGAGCTTGGTCACGACCAGCGACGTGATTCCGTTGATGCGCACGGCGTAGCGCAGCACGGCAAGATCCAGCCAACCGCATCTCCGCGGTCTTCCCGTTACCGCTCCATATTCTTTTCCGCGGTCGCGCACTTCGGTTGCTTCGAGGTCGGGCATCTCGGTGGGAAAAGGGCCACTGCCGACGCGAGTTGTGTAGGCCTTGGTCACTCCGGCCACGCTATTGATCCGCGTGGGACCCACGCCGAGGCCCGTGCAGGCGCCGCCGGCAATCGCGTTCGAGGAGGTGACGAACGGATAGGTTCCGAAATCGATGTCCAGCATGGTGCCTTGCGCGCCCTCAAACAAAACGGACCGCCCGGCGTCCAGCGCGTCGTTGATCAGCTCCGAGACATCCGCCACGAGCGGGCGAAGCCGCTCGGCCAGCGCGAGATATTGATCGGCGAGTCCCTCGGTATCCAGGGGCACGCCGTAGGTCGCGCGGCACACGGCGTCCTTTTCCGAGATGACACGGGCGAGTCTTTCTCGAAATCGAGTTGGATCGAGCATGTCGCCGACGCGAATTCCATGCCGCGCCATTTTGTCTTCGTAGGCCGGGCCAATTCCGCGCGATGTCGTGCCGATTTTCCACGCGCCGCGGGCCGCCTCGGCCGCCTTCTCCATTTGCCTGTGATAGGGAAAGATCAAGTGCGCGCGGTTGGAAAGATGCAAACGTCCCGTGACGTCGATTCCGGCTTTTGCAAGCGTGTCCAGTTCTACCACCAGGGCCGCCGGGTCCACGACCACTCCCGAACCGATCACCGCGTGCTTGCCGGGACGCAAAATCCCGCAGGGGATCAACTGCAGCACGAAACGGTTTCCGTTGAAGATAACGGTGTGGCCGGCGTTGTGGCCTCCCGCGCATCGCGCGATGTAATCGAATGAGGCGGCAAGGTAGTCCACGACCTTGCCCTTCCCTTCATCGCCCCACTGCGCGCCCACCACCACGATCGACTTCATCGGCCTCTTGCTCCTGCTTGCATTCGCACTTTCATTCACGGAACCGGGCGAGTGAAATCAACGCCCTCGACTCATGCCGCCGGTTCAGCCACACGCCTCCGCGCCACTCCAAAACCACGGATTCTTTAGGCGGGATCAAACCAAACGCGGACTTACTATGCTACCTGCGGTTTAAAGAGAAGGCAAGGCCGCCAGTGGGGAGTAGCGTTTCAATTCGGCCATGAATATGCCCGGGGCCGTCTCGAGAAAGGCAGGATGTATGGTCCTTTGGATGATCGCGCTGCGGATGAGAAGCATCCGAAGGGAGTGAAATCTTCGCGACGAACCAGTCTCTGCCGGCTCGTCACGAAGACGCGTCCGTCAATGGCCATCAATTTGAAGGCAGATCGATCAATACCTGCGGGCACTAACGCGTGCCTACAGTCACCACTTTAGATTTCAGCGCCACGATGGACCGGACGACGGCAGCGGATGCGGAAAGGAATTCGCTTTTCCCTCCGAGGACAACCTCTTCCGAAACATTTTGACCACTGTCGGCACGGCGGACGACGTCGGCAGCGGCCTTGTGAAAGCGGGTATGCTCCGATTTCAAGCTCGTGTACTCCGGAAGTCTTGCAAATTGTTTTCCCTCTCCGGCGATCTATTTGCCGAGTTCGCAATGATCGTCCAAGGCGACATCGGCGGCCTTAATCGAACGATCGGGGTTCTTCAGATAGGAAGCGAGCTTATTTTTCCATGAGGAATGAGCAGCGATGGCGCGATCGAAATCCATTAGACTCCTCTTGAGGAGAAAGGCCAGATTAGCCCCCTTCGTCTCCGGGCTTGGCCTGCCCCTTCATTAAGCTGATCGGCGAAAGAGACAAAACCTTTATGAGGACCCTAAGCGTGTTGGGAATTCTTAAGCGCGTACACCGGATGGATCATCGAATCGGGGAACGCAGCGCATAAGAACTTATTACGCGCATGTAGTTGGCCCGCTCATACGTTGCGGGGTCCGGCACGTTCCGCTGGCTCATGCTTCCGCGCATTTGGTTGATGGACTGGTATTCGTGCTCTTCCATCCATTGGACGATGCCGGACAGCACGGTATCGAGGTGGGCCACGCCGTTTTGCAGCAACGCGGACGTCATCATGGCGACGTGCGCGCCGGCCATCACCGATTTCAAGACGTCCTCGGCGCGATGCACGCCGCCCGTCACGGCAATGTCCGCGCTGATGTGGCCATAGATCACCGCGGCCCAGTGGAGCCGCAGCAGCAATTCGCTGGGATGGCTGAGGGTGAGGCTGGGAACGACTTCCATCTGATTGATGTCCAGGTCGGGCTGATAAAACCGATTGAAGAGGACCAAGGCGTTCGCGCCGGATGTATCGATATGGCTCGCAAAATTTGCAATGGCGCTGAAGAAGTGGGAAAGCTTTACAGCGATGGGGATCCTCAGGTTTTCCCTCAACTTGCGCACCAATGCGCAGTAATCTTTTTCCACTTCCGCCGCGGTCCGGGACGGGTCGGTCACCAGCGAATAGATATTCAATTCGATCGCGTCCGCGCCGGCCTGTTCCATTTCGCGCGCGTATCGCACCCAGCCGCCGGACGTCACCCCGTTCAAGCTGGCGATGACGGGAATGGAAACGGATTTTTTCGCCCCGCGAATGAGCTCGAGGTACCCCTCCGGACCCAGGTTGTAATCCGCAAGTTCCGGAAAAAAGGTGGACGATTCCACGAAGGCATCCGCTCCGCGCGACAGGTCCGAATCCACGGATTCGCTCTCGAGAATCAGTTGTTCTTCAAACAACGAGGGCAAAACCACGGCGGCAATGCCGTGATCCTCGAGAAGGCAGATCTTCTCCACCGAATCGCACAAGGGCGAAGACGAGGCGACGACCGGATTTTTCAGCTGCAGGCCCATGTAGGTGGTGCTCAGATCGATCATTCTTCCTCGCCTCCCTTCGCGACCAGGGTTGCGGTTTCGGCCGCTTCTTGCGGCGAATCAGGCGCGGGCTGCCCTTCCCCTGCCATCGCCGCCCGGCTTTCATAGACGCGCCACTGCCGATCGACGTCGTCCTGCGCCAGGCGGAGAAGTTCGCGGGCCTCGCTCGGGTGGCTGCGCGCCAGCATCGAGTAGCGCGCCTCCTCATACACGAATTGCTTCAGCGGAATGCTGGGCGCCTTCGAATCGAGCTGAAAGGGATTCTTTCCCTGTTCGCGGAGCGCCGGGTTGTAGCGCATGAGCGGCCAGTAACCGGAGAGCACGGCGGATTTCTGCTGATTCAGGCCGAACGCCATGTCGTATCCGTGTGCGATGCAATGGCTGTAGGCGATAATGAGCGACGGTCCGAGATACGCTTCCGCTTCGCGGAAGGCTTTCACCGTGTGCGTGTCGCTGCCCCCCATGGCTACGCGCGCAACGTAGACCGAACCGTAGCTGATCGCCTCCATCGCCAGGTCTTTCTTCCGTGTTTCTTTTCCTCCGGCGGCGAACTTGGCGACCGCGCCGCGCGGCGTGGCCTTGGACATTTGTCCGCCGGTATTCGAATAAACCTCGGTGTCGAGAACCAGGACATTCACGTTCATTCCGGAACCAAGCACGTGGTCGAGGCCGCCGGCGCCGATGTCGTAGGCCCATCCGTCGCCGCCGACGAGCCAAACGCTCTTGAGGACGAGCGCGTCGGCGACAGCGAGCAGGTCGCGCGCCTCCTGGCTGGGCATGGTGGAAATCTTCAGTTTCAGTTCGGCGATTCGAACGCGCTGCGCGGCGATTCCCTCTTCCGTGGACTGATCCGCCTCCAGGATTGCGCCGACAAGATACTGTCCGATCTGCCCGTACAGGCGCCGCAAAAGCCCGGCCGCATAGTCGGCTTGCTTATCGACGGCCAGGCGCATGCCCAGGCCGAATTCGGCGTTGTCTTCGAACAGGGAATTTGACCAGGAAGGGCCGCGCCCGGCCGAATTGGACGTGTAGGGCGTGGTCGGCAAGTTCCCGCCGTAGATCGAGGAGCATCCAGTGGCGTTCGCGATAAGCGCGCGGTCGCCAAACAATTGCGTGAGGAGCTTGATGTAGGGCGTTTCGCCGCAGCCCGCGCACGCGCCCGAAAATTCGAAGAGCGGCTCGAGCAATTGAACGTCCTTGACTTGCGAGTGCGACAAACGATTGCGATCGAAATCGGGGATCGACAGGAAAAAATCCCAATTCTTGCTCTCGGTTTGGCGAATTGGCGCCTGCTCCTCCATGTTGATCGCCTTATGTTTCGCTTCGCTTTTGCTCTTCGCCGGGCAAGCTTCCACGCAGAGGCGGCAGCCCGTGCAATCTTCCGGCGCGACTTGGAGGGTGTAGCGAAGGGACGCGAAATCCCGCCATCGCGGGTCCGCGGATTTGAACTCCGGGGGAGCGGCGGAGAGCTCGGCCGCATCATAAACTTTCGCGCGAATGACGGCGTGCGGGCAGACCAGCACGCATTTTCCGCACTGAATGCAGAGGTCTTCGTCCCAAACGGGAATCTGTTGCGCGATATTTCTTTTTTCCCATCGGGCCGTGCCGGTCGGAAACGTGCCGTCGGGCGGCAACGCGCTCACCGGGAGCGAATCGCCGTTGCCGGAAATCATTTCGCCGAGGACGCCGCGAACGAACGCCGGTGCGATTTCCGGAACCGGCGGCAGAATATCGAAGGGGCTGCTCACCGCTCGAGGAATTTTAACTTCGTGCAAATGAGCGATCGACGCATCCACCGCGGCGAAATTTTTCTGAACCACGGCATCGCCGCGCTTGCCGTAAGTTTTCTGAATGGCGCGCTTGATGGCGGCGATTGCTTCTTCGCGCGGCAGCACGCCGCTGATGGCGAAGAAGCAGGTCTGCATGATCGTGTTGATGCGGCTGCCCATTCCGGCCTGCCGCGCGACCGAATAACCGTCGATGACGTAAAACTTCAGTTTCTTTTCCAGAATTTGTTGCTGCACTTTGCGGGGCAAATGGTTCCACACCTGATCGGCGGCGAAGGGCGAGTTCAACAGGAACGTCGCGCCCGGTTCGGCCGCGGCGAGTACGTCCGCGCGCTCCACGAAGGAGAATTGGTGGCAGGCCACAAAGCTGGCTCGCGTGATCAAGTAGGTGGATTCAATCGGCTGCGGACCGAAGCGCAGATGCGAGATGGTGACCGATCCCGCTTTTTTCGAGTCGTACACGAAATATCCCTGCGCGTGATTGGCCGTGTTTTCCCCGATGATCTTGATCGAGTTTTTATTCGCGCCGACCGTGCCGTCGGAGCCCAATCCATAAAAAATCGCGCGCACTGTCCTCGGATCTTCCGTCGAAAACGACGCATCGTAGGCGAGGCTGGTGTGCGTCACGTCGTCCTGTATGCCGATCGTGAAATGATTTTTTGGCTTTTCCGTTTTCAATTCGTCGAACACGGCCTTCACCATGGCGGGAGTGAATTCCTTCGAGGAGAGGCCGTAGCGTCCGCCGACGATCCGCGGCCAAACGCGCTGGGCCCGGTCTTTTTCGGAAAGCTCGGCAAACAGGGTGATGACATCCATGTACAGGGGCTCCCCCGGGCTCCCCGGCTCCTTCGTGCGGTCGAGAACGCTGATCGCGCGGACTGTTTTCGGCAAGGCGGCAAGAAAAGGCTCCCCGGGAAACGGGCGGAACAGCCGCAACTTCAGCAAGCCGACTTTCTCCCCGCGATGGTTCAGAGCCGCGACCGCTTCTTCGGCGGCTCCCGCTCCGGAGCCCATGAGGACGATGACGCGCTCCGCGTCCGGCGCGCCTACGTAATCGCAGAGGTGGTACGAGCGCCCGGTGAGGGCTGCAAAACGATCCATCGCGTTTTGAACGATGGTGGGTGTTGCAATGTAAAAGGGATTCGCGGCTTCGCGCGCCTGAAAAAAAACGTCGGGATTTTGGGCGCTGCCCCGCAGTTTGGGCGGTCCGGCGTGAGCGCGCGGTCGCGATGCCGGCGAATGGCGTCTTCGTCGAGCATGACGCGCAGGTCCTCGTCGGATAGCGGAAAAATCTTGTTCACTTCGTGGGACGTGCGGAAGCCGTCAAAGAAATGCAGAAAAGGGATTCTGGCCTCGAGGGTCGCGGAATGAGCGATCAACGCGAAATCGCTCGCCTCCTGCACGGAACAGGAGCAAAGCATGGCAAATCCAGTTGCGCGCGCCGCCATCACGTCGCTGTGATCGCCAAAGATCGAGAGCGCGTGCGTGGCAATGGTCCGCGCAGCCACATGTATCACCGTGGGCGTCAATTCTCCCGCGATCTTATACAGATTCGGGATCATTAGAAGCAGCCCCTGCGAAGCGGTGAACGTCGTGCCGAGCGCTCCGGCTTGCAACGCGCCATGCAGCGTGCCGGCCGCGCCACCTTCGCTTTGCATTTCGATGACCGTGGGAACCGTGCCAAAGACGTTGCGCCGGCCTTCATCTTTCCATTGGTCCGCCCATTCGCCCATGGGCGAGGCCGGAGTGATCGGATAGATGGCAATCACTTCGCTCGTGCGATAGGCAACCGATGCGGCAGCCTGGTTTCCGTCAAGTATTTCCATCGTCTTTGGC
>Ga0116219_10003577_pt1 | contig 12202 bp, 12 predicted proteins | sample Sb_taG_4_FD_91019 | JGI IMG/M metagenome (GOLD analysis project Ga0116219, IMG submission 91019) | Peat soil microbial communities from Weissenstadt, Germany - Sb_50d_6_BS metaG | ecosystem: Environmental > Terrestrial > Soil > Wetlands > Peat | place: Germany: Weissenstadt | collected 2010-09-21
CCGGCACGGAGCGGCGACAGGCCAGCACCGCGGCGACGCGGCCGGCGACCACGGCGATGACGATTGCCGCAGTGCTCAGCGCCGAGAAGGCCAGCCCCTGCAGCAGGATCACCACAACGACGGCCGCCACCCCGAACGGTCCGGTGGACCCGTCGCGCATCACCGCCAGCGCCCGCTGCGGGGGGCCGTAGCAGCCCAGGCCGTCGGCCGTATCGGCGACACCGTCGATGTGCAGGCCGCGGGTCGCGAGCAGCAGCGCCGCCACCGCCAGCAGCCCGGGCAGGGGACTGGACCGGCCGAAGGCCCACGCGCCGCCCCACGTCACCGCCGCAGCCAGCGCGCCCAGGGCGGCGCCCACCAGCGGCAGCGCGGCCATGGCGCCGCGGCCCATCGCCGCGTTCGCCGCCCGCGGGACGGGCAGCACCGTCCCGAACGCGAAGGCGGTTGCCAGCGAACGGATCACGAGGTCGACGAGGCAGGCGGGCCCGCCACTCCCGCTTCGGCGAACGTCGCCATCGACGACAGCGTGGCCACCGCGGCGCGCAGTATCGGCAGCGCGAGCGCGGCCCCGGTTCCCTCGCCCAGCCGCATGCGCAGGTCCAGAATCGGCTCCAACTCGAGGGCCGCCAGGGCCAGCGCGTGACTGGGCTCGGTGGACCGATGACCGGCCTGCCACCACTGCCGGGCGCCGGGCGCCAGACGCTCCGCCACCAGCGCGGCGGCCGTCACCGCCAGGCCGTCCAGCAGCAGCGGGGTGCGGCGCACCGCGGCCTGTGCGCAGAACCCGGCCAGCGCGGCCAGGTCCGCGCCGCCGCAGCAGCGCAGCAGCGCGACCGGATCGGGTAGCACCCGCCGCGCCCGGAACAGGGCGTCGCGGATCGCGGCCGTCTTGCGTGCCCATCCGCCGTCGTCGATGCCGGTCCCGAAGCCGACCACCGCGACCGGCTCGTTGTTCGTCAGCGCCGCCACCAGAACCGCCGCCACGGTGGTGTTTCCGATCCCCATGTCGCCGGCGACGAGCAGGTCGGCACCGGCGTCCACCTCCTCGTCGGCGACGGCTCGGCCGGCGGAGATCGCGGCCACGGCCTCGGAGTCGGTCAACGCGTCCTCGACCGTGATATCGCCGCTGCCACGCCGCACCTTGTGGATGCCGATCTGCGGCGTGAGCGCCCCCCAATCCGGCGGGACGTCGACCGCCAGGTCCGCGATCCGCACCGTCGCGCCGGCGATAGCGGCCAGGACGTTGATGGCCGCGCCGCCGGCGTCGATGTTGGCGACCATCTGCGCGGTCACTTCCGGCGGGTACGCCGACACCCCGGAGCGGGCGACACCGTGATCACCGGCGAACACCACCACCCGGGCGCGATCGAATTGCCTTGGCGGACAATGCCCCTGACACGCCGCGACCCACACCGACAGGTCCTCGAGGCGGCCGAGGGCGCCCCGCGGCTTGGTGAGGGTGTCCTGACGGGCGCGGGCGGCCGCGGCGGCGCCCGCATCCGGCGGCGACACCTGTGCGAACTCCATCAGGTCTCCGGCTGCTTGATCCGCAGTGCCTGCCCGGCGACCACCAGCACCACCTGATCGCACGCCGCGGCGAGTCGCTGGTTGAGGTGGCCCAGTTCATCGGCGAACCGGCGTCCCGACGCCGTCGCGGGCACGACGGTCAGTCCGACCTCCGGGCTGACCAGCACCAGCGGGGCAGCAAAGCCGCTGACGGCGGCCAGCAAGTCGCGGACCGGCCCCGCCACCGAGCCGTCCTCCCACGCGCCCAGCCGGTCCAGCGCGCACGTCAGCCAGCCCCCGAGGTCGTCGACCAGGGTCGGGCAGTGCGGCGACTGGCGCAATTGCGTTGTGATGTCGTCGATTTCGACGGTGGACCAGTGCTCGGGCCGACGGCTCCGGTGCTCCGCAACCCGCTGCGCCCAGTCCGCATCGGCCTGCGGGGTCGGCCCGGGGGCCAGGTAGCGGACGGGCTGACCGGCCGGCAGCGCCCCTGCGATGGCGTCCTCCGCCCACCGGGATTTGCCCGACCTGATACCCCCGAGCACCAGGGTGCGCACCGGCGTCAGCGGGCTTTCGCGCGACGGTCAGCCAACACTGCTGCCGCGCTCGACCTGGGGCCGCGGCGCCCGCATCCGGCGCATCTGGGACGCTCGCCCGGCGGCGTAAAGGCCCAACTTCCAGCGGCTTTCGGTGTTGTTGGGAAATTTCGCATCGACCAGCCTGCTGACCTTGCGGCCCAGGATGAGCCCGTCGGTACCCATGACGGCCATGAGCACCAGCATCGCCGGAGAGACGTACAGCTGGACCTGGGGGACGGCGAACATGACGAACAGGAGAACCAGCGTTGCGGGCATGAACAGGCCCAGCGCATTGCGGCGGGAGTCGACGACATCGCGGACATAACGCCGTATCGGCCCCTGGTCGCGCGGCAAAAGGTACGCCTCCTCGCCGGCCATCATGCGTTCGCGGCGATCCGTCATGCGGGCGCGGCTGGCGGTTTTGTCGGCCCGGCGTTCCTCGCGGCTGAGCTTGGGGCCGGCCAGCGCCTTGCGGCGGGCTCGCGCCTCGGAGGACGTCATCGGCGCCGGTGCGACCGGCTTGCGTCGGGCTTCGGTGCGCTTGGGCGTGGGCCGGCCCTTGCGGCCGGTCTTGCGCGAGCCGCCGGGTGCCGAGTCCGGCGAGTCGGCGGCTTCGACGCTTTCCACAGTGGCCGCTACCGCGGCGCCATCTTCCTGGCCCTTCCTGCGGCCCAACAGCTTCACAGTCGCCAGGTTACTGTGCGTGTGCCCCGTCCCGAAATTGCCATGACCGCGCACCTATTACGCATGCGCCAGTCGATCGGTTGCACCTACGCTTACCGGTAATGAACGGCGACCTGTGATCGGCGAACGGCTCCATGGCCTCGGATGATGCTGTCGCCGGCCTCGCTCCCGGCCGTCTGCAATTGCCGGCCATGCTGGTCTTGGTGGCCCCTGACTGCTATGGCGACACCCTCTCCGCCGTCGAGGCCGCGGCCGCCATCGCGACCGGCTGGACCCGGTCACGCCCGGGTGATCGGTTCATCGTCGCCCCGCAGTCCGACGGCGGCCCGGGTTTTGTCGAGGTGCTGGCCGAGCGGCTGGGGGGTAAGCATCGGCTGCGGGTGTCCGGGCCGCTGGACACCCAGGTGGACGCCGAGTGGGTCTTCGAGCGCCGCTCGAGAACGGCGTACCTGGAGGTTGCGCAAGCGTGCGGCCTGGCGCTGCTGGGCGGCCCCCCCACGCCCGAGACCGCGTTGGTGGCCCACAGCAGGGGAGTGGGACAACTCATCGCCGAGGCGCTGCGGTTCGGGGCGGCGCGGATCGTGGTCGGGCTGGGCGGCAGCGCGTGCGTCGACGGCGGCCAGGGCATGATCGCCGAACTGGGCGGCCTGGATGCCGCACGGCAACAGGTGGCCTCCGTCGAGCTCATCGCGGCCTCGGACACCGAATATCCGCTGGTCGGACCGTGGGGGGCGGCCCGGGTGTTCGGGCCGCAGAAGGGCGCGGACACGGCCACGGTCGCGGCGCTCGAAGTCCGCCTCGAGGCCTGGGCGCTGGAACTGGAAGCGGTGGCCGGGCGGGACGTGAGCTCCGAGCCGGGCGCGGGTGCCGCCGGCGGCATCGGCGCGGGATTGCTCGCGCTCGGCGGCCGGTGCGAATCCGGCGCGGCGATCATCGCCGAGCACACCCACCTGGCCGATGACCTCGAGACCGCGGAGCTGATCGTCACCGGTGAGGGCCGGTTCGACGAGCAATCCTTGCACGGGAAGGTGGTCGGCTCGCTGGTCGATGCCGCACGCCCGATGGGGATTCCGGTGATCGTGCTGGCGGGGCAGGTCGGCCTGGAGACTTCGGTGGTGCGCTCGTCGGGCATCATGTCCGCGTTGTCCATGGCCGATTACGCGGGTTCGGCGCGGTTGGCGCAGGCCGACGCGGCCAATCAGCTGATGGGTTTGGCCTCTACCGTGGCGGCGCGACTCGGGAATAGCGGCCCTGCGGGGTATCGTTGATGCAGTGGGCTTTCCCGAGCGGATCGGGCCCTAGCGGAACAAGCCGGGGATTCCACCGACAATCAGGCAGGTAGGAGAAGCAATGACGGTGCAAAACGAGTCGACCGCCAAGACCCACGGCGTGGTCCTGACCGAGGCCGCCGCCGACAAGGCGAAGTCCCTGCTGGACCAGGAGGGGCGTGACGACCTGTCGCTGCGAATCGCGGTTCAGCCGGGCGGGTGCGCCGGGCTGCGCTACAACCTCTTCTTCGACGACCGGACGCTGGACGGCGATCTGACCGCGGAGTTCGGCGGCGTGTGGCTGACGGTGGACCGGATGAGTGCGCCCTACGTCGAAGGCGCGTCCATCGACTTCGTCGACACCATCGAGAAGCAGGGCTTCACCATCGACAACCCCAACGCCACGGGGTCCTGCGCCTGCGGCGACTCGTTCAACTGACCGGGGCGCTGCCAGCGGGCTAGTACGAGCCTCCGGTGCGCAGCACGTAGGAGCACACGGTGATCTGGCCGCGCTGGAAAAGTAGCTGCGCGACGCCCTGCACCTGACCGCGCGGCGGGCCCCCATTTGCGGGCGACACCCGCATGGTGAACAGCGTCTGCGCCTGGTACTGCGACAGGTACACGATCTTGTCGATCGAGGTGACCTCGACGTCGGAGAACTGCTTGCGGAACGCGTCGCTGCTCAGCCGGGCCAGCGCCTCGTCGGACCGTTTGTCGCGGACGCCGTCGTACATGCCGCACAGCGCGTTGCGCGCGATCTCGTCGATGTCGCGGTGCTCGAGCGCGTCCAGATAGCCCTGGATCGCTGATTTGGCCGCTCCCTCAGAGAACGCGGCGCCGGTGTTGGCCCCGTTGGTGCGAACGCCGTACACGATGGCCATCGTCAGGGCGGCCACCACCGCCAGGGCCAGCGCGAGGCCGATGACCAGCCGCCGCTTGGACCGCCGTCGACCAAGTCTCGGGAAGGACACCGGTGGCGGCGGCCAGGCATAATTGGCCGAAGGGGGTCCCGCGTCGTTGGTCGGCGCGGGGGCGAAGGCCGGGTCGCCGGCGGTCGGTTCATGCGGGAACTCGAGCGGACGGGACTCGGCGGGGGTTTGTGGTCCGTCGCTGCCGACAGTGTCGTTCGGCGGGTGCGGACCGGCCATCGAGGTCCTCCTACGGTGGTAGAAGGGACCACGGGTGGGTCTGCGCCCACGTCGGGTCCCAGTGACTTGAGTCTTACTGAGCTTTTTCTAGCTATTCCTAGGCAGGCTAGCGCACGAGTTTCCGCCGACCGTGGACGCGTCGACGGTCGATACCGCGTGAGTAAGCTAGACGGTCTTAATAACGAAGGGTGGAGATTTCGTGACGATCGCGGTGACAGGTTCGATAGCGACGGACAACCTGATGCGGTTCCCGGGGAAGTTCTCCGAGCAGCTGCTACCCGAGCATCTGCAGAAGGTGTCGCTCAGTTTTTTGGTTGACGACCTGGTGATCCGTCGCGGCGGCGTGGCGGGCAACATCGCCTTCGCCATCGGCGTCTTGGGCGGTGACGTCGCGCTGGTCGGCGCGGCCGGCGACGACTTCGCCGACTACCGCGAGTGGCTGAAGGCCCACGGCGTCAATTGCGACCACGTCCTGATCTCCGAAAGTGCGCACACCGCCCGCTTCACCTGCACCACCGACGTCGACATGGCCCAGATCGCGTCGTTCTACCCGGGCGCGATGTCGGAAGCCCGCAATATCAAGCTCGCGGACGTGGTGTCGGGCATCGGGACGCCGGAGTTGGTGATCGTCGGGGCCAACGACCCCGACGCCATGAGGGTGCACACCGAGGAGTGCCGCAAAGTCGGGCTGCCCTTCGCCGCCGACCCGTCCCAGCAGCTCGCCCGCCTGTCCGGCGAGGAGATCCGCGCGCTCATCGACGGCGCCAAGTACCTGTTCACCAACGACTACGAGTGGGACCTGATGCTGTCCAAGACCGGCTGGACGGATGCCGACGTGATGGCGCAGGTCGATCTGCGGGTGACCACGCTGGGTCCCAAGGGCGTGGACATCGTCGAGCCCGACGGCACTACCACCCACGTCGACGTGGTGCCCGAGACCAGCCAGGTGGACCCCACCGGCGTCGGCGACGCCTTCCGGGCCGGTTTCCTCACGGGGCGCAGCGCGGGCCTGAGCCTGGAGCGTTCCGCGCAGCTGGGCTCGCTGGTCGCCGTGCTGGTGCTGGAGTCGACCGGCACCCAGGAATGGAAGTGGGACCACAGGGTCGCGGCGACCCGGCTCGCGGGCGCGTACGGCGACGACGCGGCCGCCGAGATCACCGCCGTCCTGGCCTAGGGCTCCGAACTCCCGCCACCAGACGCAGAATCGCACGCGGAGGCGGCGCCCAGTGCGATTCTGCGTCTGCTCGCCGTTATAACTGGACCGGGTACTGCGGCTCGCTGATCTGCGGCACCACGCTGTGCTCGACGAAGATCGCGTGCCAGAGCATGAAGATCAGCACCGTCCAGAGCCGGCGGCTGTGATCGCTCGCCCCGTTTCGGTGCTCGTCGAGCATGCGCCGCACGGCGGCGAGGTCGACCAGGTAACCGGCCTGTGACGCCGCCACCAGCCCGTAAGCCCACTCCAGCAGTTCACCGGCGCGCAGCCAATGCCGGATGGGGACCGGGAAGCCCAGCTTGGGCCGGTGCAGCACGTGCGCGGGAACGACGGGCTCCAGGGCGCGCCGTAGCGCGTATTTCGTGGTGGTGCGGGTGATCTTGGCGTCCACGGGCAGCCGCGAGGCGACGGCGAACACCTCCGGATCCAGGAACGGCACCCGCAGCTCCAGCGAGTTGGCCATCGTCATCTTGTCGGCCTTGACCAGGATGTCGCCGCGCAGCCAGGTGAACAGGTCGACGTGCTGCATGCGGGCCACGGGGTCCCAGCCGCTCGACTCGGCGTACACCGATGCCGTCACGTCGGTGTGGGTCCAGTCGTCGCGGAATCCCGGCAGGACGGCGCGCAACTGCGCGTCGGAGAAACTGCGGGCGTTGCCGTAGTAGCGCTCCTCGAGGCTCAGCGATCCGCGGTGCAACAGGCTCTTGCCCCGCATGCCCTCCGGCAGCGGCTTGGATACCTTGCCCATCGACCGGCGCACCGGCCGCGGCAGGTAGTCGAACGGCCTCAGCGACAGCGGTTCCCGGTAGATCGTGTAGCCGCCGAACAGCTCATCGGCGCCCTCACCCGACAGCACCACCTTCACGTGTTTGCGGGCCTCGCGGGCGACGAAGAACAGCGGTACCAGCGCGGGGTCGGCCACCGGCTCGTCGAGGTACCAGACGATCTCGGGCAGCGCGGCGACGAACTCCTCCGGGCTGACCACCTTGGCGATATGGCGGGCACCGATCGCCTCCGCGGAGGCCACCGCGACGTCGATCTCGGAGAAGCCCTCCCGCTCGAAACCGGTGGTGAACGTGATCAGCCTCGGGTTGTGCCGGATGGCCAGCGCCGCGATGGCCGTGGAGTCGATTCCCCCGGACAAAAACGCCCCCACCGTGACGTCGGCGCGCATGTGCTTGGCCACCGAGTCCTCGAGCACCGCGGTGATCTCGTCGTAGCGGGCCTGCTCGGTGTCGCGGGTGAACGGCGTGGCGGCGAACCGCGGCACGAAGTAGCGCGTGACCTGCGGCGGGAGCCCGGGCCGGATCCGGGCGTAGCAGCCCGACTCCAGCCGGCGCACCCCGCGGTGCAGCGTCTCGGGCTCCGGCACGTACTGCAGGACGATGTAGTGCTGAACTGCCCGTAGGTCGATGCCGGTGTCGAATCCGATCAAGTCCGCGATGTCGAGCAGGCATTTCTTCTCGCTGGCGACCGCGCTGCCGCCGGTCCCGGTGGCCATGAACAGTGGCTTGATGCCGAATGGGTCACGGGCACAGAACAGTTCACGGGTGACGGTGTCCCACAGCGCGAACGCGAACATGCCGCGCAACCGGGTCAACACCCCGGTGCCCCAGTGGTGGTAGCCCGCGACGATGGCCTCGCCGTCACCATCGGTGGCGAAGACGGCGCCGTGCCGGGTGGCCAGTTCGTCGCGCAGCTCAAGGTAGTTGTAAATCTCGCCGTTGAACACCAGCACGTAGCGGTCGGGCGACTCGGGCGGCCCCCAGCGCAGCGGCTGGTGCGAATGCGCGATGTCGATGATGGACAGCCGGTTGAAGCCGAACACCACAGATCCGTCCGTGTCGGGGTCCGTCCAGGTGCCCGGCTCGTCAGGCCCGCGGTGGCGCATCAGGTGCGACGCGCGCGCGATGGCGCTGTCGGCCCTGGCCGTAACGGCCGCGTCGTCGGCGCCGACGCCATCGGCTCCGGTCGGGCTCGCGACAAACGCCAGCAGTCCGCACACGGCGCCCCAGTATGCCGCACTTGGGCGGCGCGTGTGGACGCCGCGCCCGGGGGGGCGCGACAGTCCCGGGCAGCCAACCGGCCGGGGCTTCGTCGCCCGGCGGAGCGGCGTGGTCTACGCTGCGTAGTATTCGATATCCGAGCAGGAGGCGCCAACGTGACACCTCGCGAGCAGGTCCGTTCGCAACGTATGTCGCAGGGCAGGATTCAGCGCCGTCATAAGGGTAGTTCGCAGGGCGCTCGCCGGGGTCTGGCCCGTCGTCTGCGGCCGCTGGCACTGGCCGGGACGCTGGGTCTGTTGGCGGTGACCCTGAGCGGATGCAGCTGGTCGGAAGTGCTGGGCATGGGCTGGCCGACGGGCGTCACCCCGCAGGCCCACTGGAACCGCGAGTTGTGGATAGGGGCGGTGATCGCCTCGCTGGTTGTCGGGGTGATCGTGTGGGGTCTGATCTTCTGGGCGTCGGCCTTCCACCGCAAGAAGGCGACCGACACCGAGCTGCCCAGGCAGTTCGGCTACAACATGCCGCTGGAGCTCGTGCTCACGGTGACGCCGTTCCTGATCATCTCGGTGCTCTTCTACTTCACCGTGGTTGTGCAGGAGAAGATGTTGCACCTCGACAAGGACCCCGAGGTGATGATCGACGTGACGGCCTTCCAGTGGAACTGGAAGTTCGGGTACGAGCGCGTCAACTTCAAAGACGGCACGTTCACCTACGACGGCGCCGATCCCGCGCGCAAGAACGCCGTGGTGTCCAAGCCGGAAGGCAAGGATGCCCACGGCGAGGAGCGCGTCGGGCCGATCCGCGGCCGCAACATTGCAGACCGCAGCTACCTGAACTACGACAAGATCGAGACGCTCGGCACCCAGACCGAAATTCCGGTGCTGGTGGTGCCCACCGGCAAGCGCATCCAATTCCGGTTGGAGGCCGCAGACGTGGTGCACGACTTCTGGGTACCCGAATTCCTGTTCAAGCGTGACGTGATTCCCGACGCCGAGGCGAACAACTCGGTCAACGTCTTCCAGGTCGACGACATCTACCGGCCCGGGGCGTTCGTCGGCCACTGCGCCGAGTTCTGCGGCACCTACCACTCCATGATGAACTTCGAGGTTCGAGCGGTGGCGCCCAACGACTTCAAGGCCTACATGCAGCAACGGATGAACGGGAAGAGCAACGCCGAGGCGTTGCAGGCGATCGCCCAGCCCCCGTTGGCGGTAACCACCCACCCGTTCGACACCCGCCGCGGCGAAGCGACCCAAAGCCAGTAGGTGAGGACACCCAATGCATATTGAAGCCAGGCTGTTCGAATTCATCGCGGGGTTCTTCGTTTTCGCGGCGGTGCTCTACGGTGTGCTGACCGCGCTGTTCGCCACCGGCGGTGAGGAGTGGGCCGGCACCACCGCTCTGGCGCTGACCGCCGGCCTGGCGTTGATCGTGGGCACCTTCTTCCGGTTCGTCGCGCGCCGGATCGACACCCGGCCCGAAGACTACGAGGGCGCCGAGATCAGTGACGGCGCAGGGGAGTTGGGCTTCTTCAGCCCGCACAGCTGGTGGCCGATCCTCGTCGCGCTGTCGGCTTCGGTGACGGCGCTCGGTGTCGCGTTGTGGCTGCCGTGGCTGATCGCCGCCGGCGTGGTGTTCGTCCTGGCCTCGGTCGGCGGATTGGTCTTCGAGTACTACATCGGTCCCGAGAAGCACTGACTTGCGCGTCGAAGGTCACAATCAGGGCATCAGTTGATCTGTGGCGCTTCGCCAACGCTTCGTCGCTCCACGCGGTTCGGTAGGGTTTGCCCAGGCACCATGAGAATCTCCCAGGCGCGCCCGCTACGACGTAGCCGCGGAGCGCAGCGCGCTGGTGAGGCAGTTGGACAGGGCAGGCAAAGATGAGCGGGCCGAATCCCCCGGAATGGGACCCGGAAGCAGCCGATTCCGCCGGCGAGCCCAGCGCCGAATCGGGTTCCGGCGCCGAGCCGGGCGGCGAAGGGGAACCCCACGCCGAATCGGGTTCCGATCACGGGCTGGAGCCCCTCGACGACAGCGCCGAAATGCCGGCGGCGGACCAGACGGGTCAGACGGACGCTTATTCGCGGGCCTACTCGGCTCCGGAGTCCGAGCATTTCGTGACCGGACCGTACGTGCCGGCCGACCCCGGGCTCTACGACTACGACGGGTATGACGACTCGGCCGACCACGAAGAGGAACGGGGCGCTCCGCGCTGGCCGTGGGTGGTCGGGGTGGCCGCCATCACGGCCGCGGTCGCGCTGGTGGTTTCGGTGTCGCTGCTGGTCGCGCGCACCGACACCACCAAGCTCGCCAACCCGGGCACCACCACGACCGTGTCCAAGCCGCCTCTGCAGGACGAGATAACGACCACCAAGGCGCCGCCCCCGCCGCCTCCGCCAAGTACCGAGACCCCAACAGCCACGGAGACCCAGACTGTGACGGTGACGCCTTCTCCTCCGCCGCCCCCGCCGCCGGCGCCGACCAGCGCCGCGCCACCGCCGACGACCACCACACCGGCCGGGCCGCGCCAGGTGACCTATTCGGTGACGGGCACGAAGGCGCCCGGCGACATCATTTCCGTGACCTACGTCGATGCCTCCGGTCGGCGGCGCACGCAGCACAACGTCTACATCCCGTGGTCGATGACCGTCACCCCGATCGCCCAATCCGACGTCGGCTCCGTCGAGGCGTCCAGCCTGTTCCGGGTCAGCCGACTCAATTGCTCGATCACGACCAGCGATGGAGCGGTGCTGTCGTCGAACAGCAACGACGGCCCGCAGACGAGCTGCTGATGGTGAGCAGATATTCCGCGTACCGGGGCAACTCGGACACCATTTCGCCGGACGTGATCGATCGCATACTGATCGGGGCGTGCGCCGCCGTCTGGCTGGTGTGGCTGGGCGTGAGCGTGGCTGCCGTGGTGGCGCTGGTGGACCTGGGCCGGGGGTTCCACAAAGTGGCCGGCAATTCGCACACCACCTGGGTCTTGTACACCGTCATCGTCGTTTCCGCCCTGATCATCGCCGGGGCGATCCCGGTGCTGCTGCGAGCTCGCCGGATGTCGCAGGCGGAGCCGGCCGCCGAGGCGATGACCTCGCCGGGTCGGGGACCGGGCAGGCCCCCGGTACGCCCGGGGTCTGCCGGAGCGCGGCCCGGATCCGACCGCCCGCATCAGCCGAGGGTGCAATCGGCCGGGCCGGCCGCTGCGTGGTCCGGTACCGAGGTGGACCGGGTTTGGTTGCGCGGCACGGTCTTACTGGCCGCCACGATGGGCGTCGCGCTGATCGCGGTCGCGGCGGCAACCTATCTGATGGCTGTCGGTCACGACGGTCCGTCGTGGATCGGTTACGGGCTGGCCGGGGCGGTCACCGCGGCGATGCCGGTGGTCGAGTGGCTGCAGGTTCGGCAGCTGCGCCGCGTGAGCGCCGAGCATTAGCCTTTTTGGCGCCGTGCCGGCTTAACGCCTCAGTCGTCACGAGGGCGTGTCCCCCGCAAGCCGGTGGTGCCCCGTCTCGGTGGCGTCGATGTTCCCGAGCGCACCACGATGCGGGCCGCTGCTGCGGCCCGCATCGTGCTAAATGCGGCTAGTGCTCGCCGTTTGGCGAACCGAAGCTTGCTTCTTGGTGCTCGCGAAGCGCGGTCAGGGCACGTTGCTCGGAGGTGTGCGCCGCCTCGCGTAGTGCCGCATCCTCGGACGCCGGGTCGGCGGACAGGAAGCTACCGCTACCCGGGGACCCGCCGGAGCCCAGCTTGTTCATCCGCTTGGGCACCGCCGAGCCCTGGTACTCCAGTGGCA
>Ga0116219_10003584_pt1 | contig 12184 bp, 8 predicted proteins | sample Sb_taG_4_FD_91019 | JGI IMG/M metagenome (GOLD analysis project Ga0116219, IMG submission 91019) | Peat soil microbial communities from Weissenstadt, Germany - Sb_50d_6_BS metaG | ecosystem: Environmental > Terrestrial > Soil > Wetlands > Peat | place: Germany: Weissenstadt | collected 2010-09-21
CCTTCGACTTTGTCGAGCATCGAGGGCGCGCAAGGCCCCCCTTTCGCACCATACCAGTCCGTGCGCCGAGGCCGAGGCACGGCAGCACCGCCCACGGCCACCAGCGACTACGCTGCCCGGGCCCTGGGCTGGTATTAGTGTCGCCGACAGCAACAACAGGGGAGTCCGGCCATCACCGCGGTTCGGCGATAGCGTCCTCGGCCGCATGGCGATCATCGGATAGATAGCTGTTGCTTCATGGCGACCGCTCGGTTACACCTGACGCTCGGTTATCGGAGCGCTGATCTCGACGAAGTTTGCAGTCGACGAGCAGCGATGCTCGGACTGGCGTGTGCCACATATCGCCCAGATATGTTCTAGTCGCCAGCGGCGCCGCCCGCACCGGTTGAGCGCGCCGAACGGCGGAAATTTTGCCCACATAACTGCCGTTCCAGCTCCATCCCAACGGGTGCCAGGCAGAGCCGGTTGCATGATTATTCGTGATCGCCGGGGCCTACGGCGATGCTCGCTCATGCCGCATAGGGCGCGCACGAAGTCGACGACGATCCAGCCACCGGACGGCAGGAGCGATCGCTGCATCGACAGGCACCTCGGCTAGCCGACGGCGAGCTTCAGCAGACCAGCCAGAGCCCGCCGAACCGGCGGTCGGCGCAGCAGGGCAATGCCGATCGCTCACATCGCCACGCTGAGTAGTGGGCAAGGTCCGGAGAACGCGCGCCGAGCCGCCGATATGTACGGCCAGAAGTGTGATTTGGCGAGAGCTGGCACCGCTCATAGTTGGAAGATCTACGTCTTATCTCAGTGACCGCATCCTTGCCCCTGTTCGGTAGCCGGCATACTGATAGGCCCTCTTTGGTATCAAGCCAGCCGTATTCGGCCAGGCCAAGCAACTCCGCAGGAGCACCACGGCTTAGCGCCGTCCGCGCACCATAAAGATCGTTGACCGGCACTTACCCAGTATCGCCGCCCGACTCCGACCGTAATCCGCTACGTCCGCCTGCCTACGTCGCCGTGCGACCTAGGCGGCACGCTACAACGACGCAGTCAGCTGGCCAAGATGCGTTCACGTTGTGTATTGCCATCGCCAGGTCGGCCTAGCCTTGAGCCTGGAGCGCTCTTGCCTGGCTCTCGACTCGAAAAATACGGTGCAAAGAGCCACGATGTTGGTCTACAGTTCGCGCCGTGTCCTCTGATCCGATCGCCGACCTGGCCAAGAGCCTCGACAACTTTGTTACAGCGTTCCGGGGCCTGCTGGGCAGCAACAGACAGCCGGCGCCTGGTTCCCCTGCTGCGCGCGAGGCCGAGGGTGAGCCATTCGCAGATGAGTGGGGGGAGCGTCCGTCGAGCGATGTCTTCGCCGTCACGGTTCTGCTGGCCGCTTCCTGCACTGACTACCTGATGGGAGTCGTCGATATCCTGCAAGCACGTAACACGGTGTACGCATCATACGCACTGACGCGCGCGGCAGCTGAGGCGGCCGCGATCGACTGTTACCTGACCGACAAGGACATCGACGCTCTCGAACGGCTCCGCAGGACCACCAACTTCCGGCTCGACGGCCTGTGTGAGCAGATCTCGATGGTCGAAGTCTTTCGAAGTGACGAAGCCGCCAGCAAAGTGGCGCACAACCAGACCAGGATCGAAGCGTTCGGCCGGTCGGGATATCGTCATGGTCTGGATTTCCACAAGGCGAAGGGACCGGGCAAGCCTGCCCGCCTGGGCGACGCCCAGCCATCTGCAATGCGGCTCATGGGCCCCGCCATTGACAAGGACTCGCCCGATCTGGGAGCGACGTACCAGCGGCTCCTTAGCTCGGTCACACACTCCGGACTTCACGGCCTCACCAGGTTCCTGACGCCGTTGCAGGCCAACGAAGGTCGGCCAGGCGAGGCGCTCGCAGCGCTCAACGTGAACGCGCGCGAGCTGGCTGTCGAGCTTGTCGTAGGACCCCTATGCGCAGCGACCCTTGCGGCCAACTTGACGTGGTTCACTGGCTGGGATGCGAGCGAGGTGGTCGGTCCGGCGAACGCCATGCTTCTGACGTGGGCGCGCATCGGAGCGATGCCGGTGCCAGACGTTGCGAACAAACATGGCTTCATAAAGCTCTGATCTCCGACCACCGCATGGCAAAGGGACCGTGCGCACATCGCCGCCGTTCTGGGCGGCTTTCGAGTGCAGTTTCCGGGGGAGTCCGGTGGCACGTAATTGTCGTTCTGTCACCTTGCCGGGAGCGCTGGAATTATTGGCTTCATCATTTTCGGATCATTTTCGGGTTTCGGATCATGCCCGCCGCTGGCTCAGGCAAGCGGTGGTCACATTCGCGCTGGTGTTTGCCAGGCCAGTGCTCGCAGGCCGGAGCTGGATGCCTGGTTGGGGTCAGCATGGGTGACTGGCCGTGCCCGGGCCGGGTGTGCGTGGAGCCCCGGCCCAGGCGGTCATTCTTTGTCTTACGGGAGCCACCAGCCGAGGTAGTTGGCGTAGCTGTGCTGGGCGATGGTTTCGTAGTGCACGTTGGAGCCGACGCCGTCGCTGGTGGAGACGGTTCGTCCGCCTCCGACGCTGATGGCGACGTGGCTGAGGGTGCGGTTGCCTTGCTTGTTGGCGTAGAAGACGAGGGCGCCGACTGGTGGCTGGGAGCCGCCGCCGGTGGTGCCGTGGTTGAAGTGGTTCCAGATATCGACCGGGTAGGTGTTGCCGTTGATGGGCACGGTGACGTAGTTGCGCAGGTTCACCCCGGCGGCAGCCCAGGCCTGGAAGACGAAGGCGAGGCAGAGGCCGCTGTCGTAGTTCTGGCCGACGTGGCCTGCCGCCCAGTTGGCGGCGACCTGGGCAGGACCTTGGGCAGGACCGCAGTGCGGGATGCCGTATTTGCTGGTGATCTGCGTGTCGGTGCTGTAGCTGCTGTTGTCGTAGTAGCTGGCGTAGTAGCCGGTGACTCCGTGGTAGTTGATGCTGAACCAGACGTCGACGCCGCCGATGTTCTGTCCTTGGGTCCAGCAGTTGAAGTCGGGGCTGGTGCCGGGTGGCATGACGGCTAGCGGGTTGCCAGAGCTGGTGCTGGGCCCGGGCCGCACGTTGACGTAGGCAGTCGTTTGTATGGGCGCCGACATGGCGGCCGCGGGGCCAGCGGTCGCGACTGCTGCGCCGCTGGTGACCGTGATGGCCGCGATGCTGGCCAGCAGCCGAGGCCGGATCCGCGAGGCCAGGGCAGCCGTAACGGCGCCGGTACTGATTTTCACCGAGCCGGGCCGAGCGAAGTAAGTGCGCGAGATTCTCATGATCACTCCTGATTGAATTGGTTTGAACTCAGCTGCCTGATTTCGCCCAGGTGCGTCCCGAGCTTTCTGAGCTAGCGACGCTGGCGTGACGGAGAAAGCCGGCAACTGCCATACTCGTTGTATAGGCAGCAACAGTTGTCCGGACGAAGCGGCGGTCTAATTCTTGCGGCGGCGGTTAAACGAAAGGGCGGTGCCTGTCATGGGGCGATCTGAACGATCGCTGGGTAATCTGGAGACACCGGCTGAAATCTTCGCGGCCGAGCTCCGGCAGCTACGTGAGCAGGCCGGGAATCCCACATATCTGAGAATGCACCGCGCTTGCGGAAAGATCCGGTCGAAGACCGCCTTGTCCGAGGCGGCAGGTGGGGATCATTTGCCGACGTGGGAAACCGTCGAAGCGTACGTGACGGCGCTGAAAGCGAACCCCGCGGACTGGCGACGACGGTGGGAAGACGCTCAAGATCAGGAGCGATGCCGCCGCGAGCGCGGCGCGGCTCCCGCTACCGCTCAGCAGGTCGAGCCAGCAGTGCACAGGACGATGCCGTCACCCGCGCGACTCCGCAGGCCGCTGAATGTTCCGCGGCCAGTCCGGTTTGCGCTGGTGCTCGTCGCCGGTGGCGCCGTCGGCACTGCCGTATCGATCTTCGCAATGACACATACGGATGATGTGCCGGCACAGACAGGCCCGGTTGCCGTAATAGTGCAAAACAAGGTAGCCATCGGCCCCGCGACCCTGATAGAGGACACGACACCTGAGTACCTGTCGGCTAAGCCCGTTCCCCGCTGCGCCGAGCGCGGTTGCAAGATCGCTGGCACGACAATGTGGAGCGGAGCCATCATCCCCGTTGTCTGCCAGAAACATGGCGCGTGGATGACCAACGAAGATCTGGCTTCCGCCGGCATCGCGCAGAACCCCGGCCGGTCTGCTTCCACTGTGTGGTATCGCGCCGTACTCCCGAACGGCAAAACCGGCTATATCTCAGTAGTCTACCTCCAGGCACGCTACCGCAACGGAATGCACTTGCCGCGCTGCCGTTAACAGCAACGCGGGGCGCAAGCAAGCCATGCGTGCCCGACCCCCGGTAATCCGCTGGAGTTCACAGTAACCGTAACATTTCATCCCACGCACGGTCAGCCAGGCGGCAGGCTATCGATTATTACATCACTTGCAGCGGATTCGCCGGATCGGTTCTGGCTCGGGTTGCTGGGCACCCACAGGCCGATCTAAGGATCGACCGGCTGGAATGGATTAGTCCGCATGCCGGCTGAACGCCATATCCTGGAGGCTGCCACCAAAACAAGACCACGCGGTACGAGCCACGAACTGGTCGCGGAGGCCAGCCGTGACGCTGTCCAGGTCGTCTAATGGGCGGCGCCAGAAACGCCGGGCCCGGTCGCAGCGGTACGCAGCCTTGGGCACGCTGCCGGCGGCAGTGCCGGAACGCAGTGAGACGGGTGGTCCCGTGACGGACGCCGTCGTGGCGACAGCGCTCGGGGATGCTGGGCGTCCAACGGGCATCGGCTACAAGAGGTCCAGCGCCTACGTGCCGGTCCTCTCATCCGCATAGTACCGACGCTTGGCCGGCGGGTTCCTGAGGTTCATGCGATCAGCTAAGCCACCCCGTAGTACTCCTTGATCAGGCCGCCGAACAGTTCCCGCCGCAGGCAGGCAAGGCCAGCGGGACGTCGGCTCGATCGCCTCGGTCCGACGGTTGTTGCTGGCGGAACTGATGCGGCCGGCACCGGTTGTGGTGGTCCCGCAAGGATTGACCGCAGGTGCCGTTCGCCGTAGACGAGCATCCGGTCGGCGACCACTCCAGAGCCGGTCACGGCCCGTACTCGGCCAGTCAGTCGCTCGGCGCGCGCATCCGGCTCGATATGTATCTAAGCGGGGACGCCTCGCAACGCGGTCAGGCCGTACACGAGAACCGCCGATCTGTATTCGTGCGAGCCGAAATGGTGCTCGTCGTTTCCCGTGCACAACTAACTGATCGGCGTGCCTGGCAGGTTTGCCCGCGTGCGCAGGTCACTACTCAGAGTACGGCGCGAGCCGCGCGACGCCGGCGACGACGAGGGCATCGACGATGCGTTGCCAGACGGGCAGTAGGCCGACGTCGGATGCGGGCTGACGAATTTCAACTAGCCATGTCGATAGCAGGAAGGTGCGGTTCGCCACCCTTCCAGGGCTGGCCAGGACGAGTCTCTCTATCCACGGCAGGCCGACGCGTGCCTGATCCTCCGGCGGCAGTGGGCGGACAAAGCCGATCAGGTGGTCGACGCATGTCGGGTCGCCTTCCGCCAGGGGAAGCCACTGCTCGACGGTGTCCTGCCAGGAGAGTGGTTGCCACCAGACGACCGCGGCCCCGGCGAGTTCGCGATATAGGAACGTGACCTCGCCGGCTGCGTTCGGGATGAGCGACGCGAGCGCGTAGTTGTCGTGGTACCGATCGCGAAACGGAGTGTGCCCTGCCTGGTGCAGGTCGATGACGTGCGCGACGACGGACGGCCAGATGCATGCCGCGGTCGCGGCCCGGTCGGCTGTTTCCTCACCCGCTGCCGACAGCGCCCGGAGTAGGTTCAGCAGAAGCGCCGGGTTGTCGGCATAGGCATCGATGTGCTCGTGAACAGGCGCGTCGTCGCCGTCGGCCGCGATGGTCATCAGGGCCCTGGCGGCGATCAGGGCGTGGGTGCCCCGGTCGTCCATGTCATCGTCGTAGGACAGCAAGGAGCGTCGGTGCGCGGCCAGCAGCACCGTGAGAAGCTCGCGGGCGTGGCCGGAGACGCAGACGTCGGCCTGGGCGGCCGGGGCGAGCGCCCGGATCGCCGCGTCCAGGCGGGAGAAGTAGATTTCGCTGTCCGCGGTGCCCGCGAGCGTCCGGTCGACAGGGTCGGCAAGCTCGATAAGCTGGCGCTTACCGGTATCCGGGTTCCACGGCCCGAAGACGCAGTCGCGCATCGTCTCCACGGCAAGCTGGAACGCAGTGCCGTGATGACACGTCCCGTCCTTTGCGCACGGGGCCTCCCATACCTGGTCGAGACCGCGCGCGAGATTCACCCGGACCTCGTTGGGCAGGGACCGGGCGATGCCGCCCGCCGCCGCGGCCACGCGCGCGTACGCTTCAGACCCGTCCCCGCCATCCAGGCTGGCGCGAAGCTCCGTCGCGCCCGGCAGGATGAGCAGGGGAAGGGCGCGTGCCGCGCTGCGGTCAGCTCCTCGTTCGAAGTATGAGCCCTCGTTGTCGAACGGGTGCGGCTCCACCGCTCCCTCGCCGATGCGAATCAAGGTCTCAGCGGCAAAGCGCAGGGCTTCGGCAGGCAGTTCCGTGCCGGAGATGATGCTGGCCGTCAGCGCCGTAGCGGCGACGGCCGCCGGCGCGTCCCATGGGCCGCCGGGGCTGTAGTCGGGCGGACTGTTGAGGAGTTGCTCGGCCACAATTAGGTCTGCTGCGAGATCTTCGCCGCTCAAGGGCAAAGCCGTCCCCTTGAGCGGCTCTATGTAGTAGCGGACCATGAGGCGGGTTGCCTCGGCCGCCCGCTCCAACTCTTCGCGGTTGTGCCGCAAGGCTGCGGCGACATCGTCAGGCGGCGTGCTCTGGACGTATATTCCGTCTTCCGCCTGCTGGGCTTCGTAGGTCGCCCGGTCCAGGCCGCTCGCCCAGGATCGCACGGTGGCGAGGAACCGCTCTGCGGCTGCCTCGTCGGCACCCGCGCCGAGGGCCTCTGTCGCCACCCGGCGGGCGGCCGCTACGAGTTGTCCGCCTATTGCGCGGAGCTCGTCCGCTCGCGCGTCGTCAGCGTTCAGGACGAGCAGCATGCCGGCCTCGCGTAGAGACCACCCGCGGCGCGCGGCCTGGACGATGCCGTCGGAGAAAGCCGCCAGCCCGCTGCTCTCGTGGGTGAGCCGCGCGAACTCCAGGTGCCAGATGTCTGGTTCTGCCAGGTACCGGTCGAGCAGGCGGCCAGCGTCTTCGAGATGGCGCACAAGCAGTCCGACGGCGAGGCCAGGCATGGCGAGGTTCTCGCAGCGATCGAGGAGCACGGCGACGATGTTCGCGAGCGGGACGCCGGCCGCGACCAGCTGATCGCAGACGCGCTCGAGTGCCTCCAGCGCGCTCATGCAGGGGTAGGGGCCGACTCCGGTGCCGCGATACCAGGTCCACACATGGTCATCGCCGACGTAGACGACGCTGGTCCCGGTGATGCCAAGTTCTGTCCGGTAGACGTCGAGTTCGCTGTCATCGACTGGTGCGCCGTACCTGTTGAGGCCCGCCAGCATGCGCGCACGGGCGAGGGCGGCGTGGTTGAGCATGCGATTGAGCACGGCGACGCCATTGCGGAAATCGGTCTGGAAGAGCGCCGCGAACGGCCCGCGGTTCCATGCTGCCTGGGGGGTCACGCCGAAGGAGCGAGACTGGTGGCGCCTGATCCCGTCCTCGTGGAAGCCGGACCCGTCTTCCTCCTCGTCAAGGTAGTAGGCCTGGGTCAGCTCGGCGAGGAACCCGCGCCGGTAGGACGCGAGCGCACGGCCGGTGGCCAGTTCCTCCACCGCAGGGTGAAGCCGCGACGGCGCGTCCCGCGCGATCCGGCGGAGGATACCCTCACCTTGGTCGCCGAGGTCAGGGCCAAGAAGCGCGAGGAACTCGACCATCGCCTCGTCGGTGATCTCGCGGGGAACCTCTGAGCGGGCGCGCCGACGGGCACGGGAGTGGCCAAGCCGCGCAAGGAGAGCATTCTGGCGCTCCTCGAACTGGCGTTCCTCCTCGATCTCCTCGGGAGGTAGTGCCGCACGCGTGGCCGACGCCGCCACGTGCTCGGCCTCCAGGCGGCGGTCGGCCGCAGTGCACACGGCCGCGAGTCGATCGCGCAGGCGAACGCGGAGCGGGTACCCAGCCGGAGTGTCAACGATGACTAGCGCGCGCAGCCAGGCTCGGATGAGGCCCTGCAGATGATCGTCGGCGATAAACGGCGTCTCGTCATCGAGCAGCAGCGCAATAAGCGGCTCGACGGCGACGGACCGGACTATACCCCTGTCGTCGCGGAGTCTCTGTTCCACAAGACGGCATAGACGCCGGAGTCCACTGCCGGATGCGGCGCGCAGTTCTGCCCAGGCGTCGCGCAATACCGGGCCAGAGTCGCCGATCGTCAAGAGCGCTTCGCCCGGAACGTCACCCCAGCGTTCACCGTGACCCGATGCGACGAGTTCGTCGAATGCTTCCTGCAGGCGGGCGAGCCTGCCGTGCAAGGGGTTCGCTGGGACGTCTGGCCGGGCAAGGATGGCCTGGCACGCGAGCCGTGCCGCGCCGAGAGACCAGCGCGGGACGCCAGCGGCAACCAGCTTCGAGGTTAGGCCACCGGGGGCCGCGAGGAGGAGACGAGCGACCGCATAGCGTCGCACCTCGTCGTGGGCGAACTCCGGGCCGATCTCGAACGGATAGTCGAACGAGGTCCGCAGCAGCCCGTCGCGGCGGAGCCCTTCAAGCGCGGTGGGATCAATCCGGCTCACCACCTCCAGCAGATCGCCTCCGCGCAGCGCAAGGTCAGCCAGGCTCAGGAGTGCGAGCTGCCGGGCATCCGGCGTGCCGCGGTCGGATCGCCCGCGGCGGAGGACCAACCCCGACCAGACCTGCTCCATGGCGTCCGCGTCACTAAGGGGCGTGCCGGTGACGCCTCCCCGGACAAGCAGGTCCACCACCACGGGCCTGCGGAGCAGTTCCCGCGAACGCGGGTTGGCCCCGAGGGCCGCCAACTCACCGAAGACCGCGATCGTCTCCTCGACTTCGGCGTCCGTCAACGGCGGCACAAGATACTCGGCGGCATACCCGCCGCAGCATTCAGCGACGGTGTCTCGCACGAGTTGCCTCGCGTCGTTTGCAGTGACGGCGATGACCGTTACGGCAGCTTGCCGGGCGGCGTCCGCGAGATACCGGAAGACCGTCTCGGAGCCCTCTGACACCACGTCCGCGCCGTCGATGACCAGAAGGCGCTGGGGAGCGCTGAGTTCCGCGAGCAGGACAGCGAGCGGCGCGCCGAGGTGAGCCTCCAGCTCCAGGCTCGTCGCGGGCAGATGCCGCAGGTTCATGCACAGCGCCTGGGTGGCGTCGGGGGCGCGGTCGGCCGCATCGATGGCCGCGCCGATGACCAGCGCGCTCTTGCCGACGCCGGAGTCGCCGTACGCGACGACAGCGGCGGCCGACGGCCCGGCTAGAGCGAGCAGTTCGCGTGCTGCCCGGCTCCGATCGAGCTGGAGGGTCCGGCTGCCATCGTCTGATGCGATGTGACTGCGCACCGCGGTTGCGCGCGCCTGAAGGTGACCGAGTGCCTGCCATCCCCGCCTGTGTCGGCGTTTGGCGGAGTCAATGGCCGGATGCGCGTCGCGCCGCAGCATGCTCAGGTCGACCGTGGCGGCCATCGGCGGGTACTCGTCCGCGAGGGCGACCAGCCGGTCACGCAGCTGCGTAGCGCCGAGCAGGTCCGCACCGCGGGCAACCGAGATCAGCGAGTTCGTAACTGCGGCCCAGTCGGCTTCGTCGGGTGTCTCCAGGCGCGGCATCAGCACGGTGAGCCGGGACAGCAGTTCCCAGACGCGTTCCTCGACCAGGTGCACGTCGGGATCGGCGATGCCAAGATCTGCGAGTGCGAGCTTGACGAGCCCTTCGACCTGCCGCAGGCGCTCGCGGACGTCGGCGTCGAATTTTCCCGGTGTGCGTACGAGCCTGAAGAAGGCCGACGCCTCCATCTGCTTGGGGGCAAGGGCGGCGAGCAGCGCCAGCTGCTCAGCGTGCTCTTGCGCACCGGCGACGACGAGGGCGCAACGGCGCTCCAGGCCGTCCGAAGGCGCGCTCATGACCTCGCGCACAAAAGCGCGGATGAGCTTCTTGGTCGACTCGTCGCTTTGCACCAGGTCAGGTGAGCGGCGTACTCCGACAGCCAGCAGCAGGGATGGCTCCGGCTCGCCAGGCTCGGCCGCACAGATGACGAGATCGTCGACCGAGTGCTCCGGCGCCTGCTGGAAAGCCACACTAACGACGGACCTGCTGTCGCCCAACTCAACCGCCCCGTCGCCGGTAAGGAGACGGGCAAGGTACTTCACCGCGACCTTGCGCTCGAAGGTGACGCCGCCGCCGCCTGTGGAGTACGGGCTCATCCCGCCCGCAGCTTCAGGCGCCTTCGGAACGTCCCGCGTCTCCTCCAGCCAGGAGCGGACCAGGGCATTGTCCGTATTGAGGCGCCAGCGGTAGGCCCGCCCTTCCTGGCTCGACATCGCAAAGCCGGCATCACGGAGCTTCCCCAGCGCAGCCGTAGCCGTAGTCGGAGAAACCCCCAGCTTGGCCGCCATCATCCGCCCGGACATCGGGTTCGGACTGCAGGCCAAGCCCTTCAGGGCATTAAGGCCGTGTAGTCGAGCGTCGCCTGAAGCGTGTCGGTGGTCGAGGCCATGGCAGCGATCGTAGCACTCATGTCCAGTATCCTTGGACATAGAATACTGCGGCGTGGCGTCCTCGGCCGGAAGGCTCTCCGCTGCCATCCGGTTCATCGTGGGAGCGGCTGTCGTACTGGCTGGTCTCGTGGACTGAGCGGGACCTGATCGCGAACTTGAGGCGCAAGCCTTCGCCCTGTGCGCAGAACCGCAGAATATGTGCACTCGTGCCTCGGCCGGAGTGACGATCATCTTGAGCGCCTAATCGTTCGGATCGGATCACCTCAGGCGCCCGATCACGCGCTGTGATCGGCGCCGAAATTGGGCACGCACCCGCATGGCTCGTTCTGTACTGAACGCCGGGGTAGCTTACCGACCGCCGGCAGCAGGCAGAACTGCTGTTCTGGCCGGAAGGGACGCAGGACGCATCCGGTTCCGGCGATCGTCCGCGACCGGGCGTGTAAGCATGGACGGCATGTCTCACGTCCCCCAGAATGGCCCGGTCGTCGCAACCCGGCTGGTCGCCGAGGGCGCTGTGCCCGTGGGTTCGGCCAGGGTCAACGATTACGACAGCTTCGCTGAGGCGTACACGGCCGTCAACGATGCGAGCCTCATCGGCGCCTACTATGCGCGGCCCGCGATCCTGGCCCTGGCCGGGGAGGTGGCCAGACGGAGGATCCTCGACGCCGGCTGCGGCTCGGGCCCCCTGTTCGAGGCGCTCCGCGACCGGGGCGCCATCGTGACCGGCTTTGACCAGAGCGCCGCGATGCTGGATCTAGCACGGCGGCGGCTCGGCGACGACGCGGACCTGCAACTGGCCGACCTGGGCAGCCCGCTGCCGTTCCCCGGCGGCGCGTTCGACGACGTCATCGCCTGCCTGGTCCTGCACTACCTGGAAGACTGGACGGGACCGCTGGCCGAGCTGCGGCGCGTGCTCAGGCCCGGCGGCCGGCTGATCGTGGCCGTCGACCATCCCTTCGTCACCGTGCTCGCAAACCTCGACGCCGGCCGCAAGGCCAGCTACTTCGGGGTCAGCAAACGGACCGAAGAATGGACCATCGGCGACCAGACTGCCCTGATGACCTTCTGGCACCGGCCCCTGCACGCGATGGCCGAAGCCTTCACCGCGGCCGGCTTCCGGATCTCCGTCATCAGCGAGCCAGAGCCAGACCCAGCCGCCCGCGAGCTGTTCCCCGACGACATCGCGGCCAAGCCGCGCTTCCTGTGCTTCCTGTTCTTTGTCCTGCACGCCAGCTGAACTACCCCAGCGGCAAGCCACCACAGGACCAGCACGACGCAGGGCCGGGAAAACCTCGCCGTGCTGGCGCAACAGCTGGCCGCCCGCAACCCGACGATCCGCGTGCAGCAGCACGAACGCATGATCTAACCGGCAACCCCGGCCGGATCCACCCTCGGCGCGAATCACCCCCAGGAACGATCACACTACGTGACCTCGTCGGGAAAGATCGCGCACGCACTCGGCTCGTTA
>Ga0116219_10003585_pt1 | contig 12184 bp, 10 predicted proteins | sample Sb_taG_4_FD_91019 | JGI IMG/M metagenome (GOLD analysis project Ga0116219, IMG submission 91019) | Peat soil microbial communities from Weissenstadt, Germany - Sb_50d_6_BS metaG | ecosystem: Environmental > Terrestrial > Soil > Wetlands > Peat | place: Germany: Weissenstadt | collected 2010-09-21
CCGCCGTGGTCGCCGCCGCCGTGGTCGCCGCCGCCGTGGTCGCCGCCGTGGTGGCCGCCGACAGCGCCAGAATCACACCCAGCGCAAGCCAGGAGTGAACGCGTACGACATTGTCGAATCTCATGAATCGTCTCCCGCCCTCAGAACCCCGATGACCTGCAGATACCACCAAGACGGTGATTGTCGGCCATCGGTTGCCCCGGATTGCGGCTGGTCGGGCGCAGACTGAGGTTGTTATCGGACACCAAATCCGCGTGGTGCGCACGAGAGTGGGTCATGCTGGCTGGTCGGCGCAGACTCGCGCGCACCCGGACCGCAAGACTCAGCTGCGCGCCAGAGCAGGTGGTCAGGCTGGCTGGCCACCGCGGCCGGCGCCGTCACGGAACCTGGACACGCCGGCCGCCAGGCCAGGGTCGGCAAGACTCGCCATGCCGTGGCTGAACTCACCGGCCATCGCCGCGTCGTGGTCGAGCGAAGCGGATTCAAGGACCGACATCCGGTCACCACGCAGGCAGGCCTGAGGCAGCGCAGCGAGCTCACTGGCCAGGCGCTCAGCCGCCGCACGGGCTGCACCGCGCGGGACGAGTCGGTTGACCAGACCCATCTGCAGTGCCTCAGCGGCGTCGACGCCCCGGCCGGTCAGGATCAGGTCGAGCGCCCGGCCGAGGCCGACGATCTGCGGCAGCCGGACCGTGCCGCCGTCAATCAGCGGGACACCCCAGCGGCGGCAGAACACGCCGAACACGGCATCCTCCTCGGCTACCCGGAGGTCGCACCAGAGCGCCAGCTCGAGCCCGCCAGCCACGGCATGACCCGACACCGCGGCGATCACCGGCTTAGACAGCCGCATCCGGGTCGGCCCCATCGGGCCGTCACCGTCGGGCGCAACCCGGTTCCCGGCCGGAGTTCCGATCGCCCGCAGATCCGCCCCCGCGCAGAACGTCCCGCCGGCCCCCCACAGCACCGCTACGGAAGCGTCTGCATCCGCATCAAACTCCCTGAACGCCTCGGCCAGCGCCGCCGCAGTGGCGCCATCCACCGCGTTCCGCAGCTGCGGCCGATCGAGAACGACGGTGGTCACCGCTCCAGCCCGCTCGATCCGAACCACCACAGCACCTCCGAGTGACCGCGACATCCGGCGCCCTTGGCCTGCTGGGCGAACATCTGGCAGCCTCGCGATGCCAGCCAGGCATCAAGTCCAGCCGGCCAGCCGCAACCCTATCCGGCGGCAGGCACCCCATCACACCCGGCTGAACAACTGGGTAATCAGGTTCTGTTCTTGCTGCAGTCCGGCAGCTGAGATCACTTGGATCTGAAGGGTGCCCTTACGGGCAACTACGGTGTTGAGCCGCTCGCTCCCCGAGCTGAACGGCGCTGATAGGCGCCTGCTGGCGCTAATTTCACGCAGAGTTCTCAGCGATGACCGCAGCCGATGCTCCACGATCTCCGCGCAGCCGACGGGGCGGGAACTCGGGCGGACGGCATGCGCGCGGCGCAAGGCGTTGCGCAGCCAGCCGGCGCCGCGGGTGTGCTGCGCGCCCGGCCGCAGCCGGGTTGTCATGCGCGAGCTGAGGTCCTACTGCCCGACCGGCCTCGGATTACGGTCTCGGGAGGTCAGCCGACCTGCCAGGTGTCGGCGCCAGCAAGCAGCGCCGCCAGGTCGCCGTCACCCTGCCGCTCGCGGGCCGAGTCGATCTGCGCGGTCATCGCATCGTCGTAAGACCGCCGCTCCACGTCGCGGAAGACGCCGATCGGCGTGTGCGCGAAGTCCGTGCTGTCCAGCCGGGACAACGCGAACGCGTACGACGGGTCAATCGCGTGCGCGTCATGCACCAGCAGCGACTCAGGATCAGCCTCGTCAGCGGACACCGCTTCCAGCGAGCCGGACTTCCCGAACCGCAGGCCGTGACTGGTCTGCACGCCGAACCTGATCGGCTCGCCATGCTCCAGCCGGATGACGTGCTCTTCCCTGGACCCCGGCTCGGTGACCGGCAAGAACGCGTCGTCGTTGAAGATCGGGCAGTTCTGGTAGATCTCGATGAAGGCGGTGCCGCGGTGATTGGCAGCAGCCCGCAGCACGCTGGTCAGGTGCTTGCGGTCCGAGTCGATCGTCCTGGCCACGAAGCTGGCCTCGGCGCCGAGCGCCAGCGAGATCGGGTTGAACGGCATGTCCAGCGAGCCGTAAGGCGTCGACTTGGTGATCTTCCCCTGCTCGGAGGTCGGCGAGTACTGGCCCTTGGTGAGCCCGTAGATCCGGTTGTTGAACAGCAGGATCTTGATGTTCACGTTGCGGCGCAGCGCATGAATCAGATGGTTGCCGCCGATCGACAGCGCGTCCCCGTCACCGGTGATCACCCAGACCGACAGGTCCTGGCGGGACGCGGCCAGGCCGGTCGCGATCGCCGGGGCCCGGCCGTGGATCGAGTGCAGCCCGTAGCTGTTCACGTAATACGGCAGCCGGGACGAGCAGCCGATGCCGGAAACGATGACCAGGTTCTCCCGCGGCACGTCAAGCTCGGGCAGGAACGCCTGGAACGCGGCCAGGATGGCATAGTCACCGCAGCCGGGACACCAGCGGACTTCCTGGTCCGACTTGAAATCCTTCAGCGAGAGCTTGCCGCGCGAGTGGGGTACCAGCGTCAGCGACGCGGGCCGGGCCGCACCATCGCCGTCGCCGGTCAGGTCGGCACTTGTCTGCTCAGACATTCGCGATCACATCCTGGATAACGCCGCTCAGCTCGGCGGCGCGGAACGGCAGTCCACGGACCCGGTTGTAGGAGATCACGTCGACCAGATAGCGGCCGCGCAGGATCAGAGCGAGCTGCCCGAGGTTGATCTCGGGCACCAGCACCCGGTCGTACCGCTTGAGCACGTCGCCGAGATTGACCGGGAACGGCGACAGGTGCCGCAGATGCGCCTGAGCGACCGAACCACCGCCCAGCCTGACCCGCCGTACCGCGGCGCCGATCGAGCCGAACGTGGAACCCCAGCCGAGCACGAGCACCTTGGCGTCGCCGTGCGGGTCATCCACCTCAAGCGGAGAGATGTCGGCCGCGATCCCGTCGATCTTGGCCTGCCGCAGCCGGACCATCTTGTCGTGGTTATCAGCGTCATAGGAGATGGTGCCGATGCCGTCCGCCTTCTCGATCCCGCCGATCCGGTGCTCAAGGCCCGGCGTTCCGGGAATGGCCCACGGCCTGGCCAGGGTTTGCGGATCCCGCTGGAACGGCATAAACGGCTGATCGGCACTGACGCCGTCGCTTTCGTTATGCATGGCGAATGAGAATTCAGCCGCCAGGTCAGGCAGTTCGTCCGGATCGGGCACCCGCCACGGCTCCGAGCCATTCGCCAGGTAACCGTCGGACAGGATGATCACCGGCGTGCGGTACTTCACGGCGATCCTGACTGCCTCGAGCGCGGTCGCGAAGCAGTCGCCTGGGGTCGCCGGTGCGAGGACCACCAGGGGTGACTCACCGTTGCGGCCGTAAAGCGCCATCAGCAGATCCGCCTGCTCGGTCTTGGTTGGCATGCCGGTGGACGGTCCGGCTCGCTGGATGTCGCAGACGATCAGCGGCAACTCGACGGCAACCGCGAGGCCGATGGTCTCGGCCTTCAGGCACATGCCCGGGCCTGAGGTGGTGGTGACGCCGAGCGCGCCGCCGAAGGACGCACCGAGCGCGGCGCCGACGCCGCTGATCTCGTCCTCAGCCTGGAACGTGCGGATGCCGAAACGCTTGTGCTTGGCTAGCTCGTGCAAGATGTCGGAGGCGGGTGTGATCGGGTAGGAGCCGAGGAACATCGGCAGCCCGGTGAGCCGGCCGGCGGCGACCAGCCCGATGGCGAGGGCGCCGTTACCTGTGATGTTCCGGTACCGGCCAGGCGGCAGCGCGGCAGGCTTGATCTCGTACTGGACCGAGAACTCCTCGGTCGTCTCGCCGTAATTCCAGCCGGCCTGGAACGCCGCGATGTTGGCCCGCATGATCTCAGGCTTGGCCGCGAACTTGGCCTCAAGAAAGCGCAATGTGCCATCAGCCGGGCGGTTATATAGCCAGCACAACATACCCAGGGAGAACATGTTCTTCGCCCGCTCGGCGTCCTTCTTGCTGATCGCGAAGCCTTCGAGCGCCTTGACCGTGATCGAGGTGATCGGGATCGCGTGCAGCTGGTAGCCGGCTAGCGAGCCGTCCTCCAGCGGGTTGGCGTCGTAGCCGACCTTCTGCAGATTGCGCTTGGTGAACTCATCGGTGTTGGCGATGATGTCAGCGCCACGGGGCAGATCCTCGAGGTTGGCCTTCAGCGCGGCCGGGTTCATCGCGACCAGGACGTCCGGGGCGTCGCCCGGGGTCAGGATGTCGTGGTCGGCGAAGTGCAGCTGGAAGCTCGACACGCCTGGCAGCGTCCCGGCCGGAGCGCGGATCTCAGCTGGGAAGTTGGGCAGCGTGGAGAGATCGTTGCCGAACGTCGCCGTTTCCTGGGTGAACCTGTCCCCGGCGAGCTGCATGCCGTCGCCGGAGTCGCCCGCGAACCTGATAATCACCTGCTCAAGCTGCTGGACTTGCTTGGTCACAGTGGAGGACCTCCTCCATGCCGGCGATGCCGCCTCGCGGCGTTGCGACGGCGTTTCCGCTCAGGCGCGGCGCCGGTTGGGGCGGGCGCGGGTCATTGTGAAAAGTGATCTAGATCCTGCTTACGCCAACATGTCGTGAGCCGGATCTATGCCTTCGGAGAGCATCTGGCTGGCCGCTGCTGACCTGCGGCGATGGTGTCGTTCCCGAACGCATGGCGGGGCTGGATGGGCACCGTCACCTAGCTGGCATCCTATTACTTCGTCGCGTCGGATAGCGCTCCGACTGTCACATCACGTTATCCGTGGCGTCGCGAGGGTGAAGCGCTCTAACCGATCATAACCATACAACACGATTCTGATTACGGAGCGTGTCAACCCATCGGCTCTATGGCGCGTCATACTCGCGTCATCCGAGCTTCATCCGGGCTGCCGTTCCGCTGCCGTCCGCATTTCGGCGGGTCGTGCCGTTGGTCGCTGCTGCTCGGGCCAGCGGCCGCGGCGGCCAACCGGCCAGGCTCGGCTACCAGGCGGAGACTCGATCTCCGGCGTTGAGGAGGGTCGCGGATTCATGACTGATCTCGCTCAGGAGCAGGCAGCCAGGCCAGGTACCGCGATCCCCGTGCGTGGCGGCGCGCGATCGCGGCCGGACGCCGCCAGCAGTGACTCAGGTCGCGCCGCGGCCAGGGCAGCGCTGGAGACCGCGCTCAACGGTGTCGAGCTGACCGGGATTGATCGCCGGTTCCTGGCCAGGCTGAGCCAGTGGGACAAGCGCAATGCCACCACCGTCGCTTCGCTGGTGCTGCGAGCCAGGCAGCGCGGCCGGGCCGAGGCAGGACTGAGCCCGAGGCAGCTTGAGACGGTGCTTTCCGCCCTGGCCGACGCGTTCTCCTACCGGACGTCCGGGTCGGCGGCGGCGGGCTGCTGGGACTGCGCGAACCGGTCGGCCGGCCTGTGCAGTGAGCATGCCAGGGATGCCGACCGCGCCCGTGCCTTCGCCGACCTGGCCGCGAAGCTTTCCGGCCAGGCCGGGCCGACATCGATACCGCGGCTGGGAGCGGTTCGTGACCTCCGGCACCGGGCTCCGGTCGCGTCATAGCCGAAACCTCAGATCGTCGGCTAGGTCCTGCCTAGATCGCTCGCAACAGGGCATGCTGCTACAGAAAGTAGGCAGCTTGTTACGTTCAGTGTAGGCGAGGGGATTCCGGGATGACCGAGCGGTTCGGCGGGACGATCAACATCGACATCAGGGACTCGGTACCTGACTGGGCACCGTTCGAGCCGCCGAAGGCGTCGCCGGGTGCGCCGAACGTGGTGTACATCGTGCTGGATGATGTCGGTTTCTCGGCCATGTCCTGCTACGGCGGGCCGATTGAGACGCCCAATATCGACCGGATCGCCGGCGGCGGGGTCAGATACACCCAGTGGCATACCACGGCGCTGTGCTCGCCGACCAGGTCGTGCCTGCTGACCGGCCGCAATCACACCCGCAACTCGATGGCCTGCATCACCGAGGCCGCCATCGGGTTCCCGAACGCCAGCGGCACCGTCCCGCCGGAGAACGGCATGCTGCCGGAGATCCTCGGCGAACGCGGCTGGAACACCTACATGGTGGGCAAATGGCACCTCTGTCCGACCGTCGAGATGAACCTGGCATCCAGCCGGCGCAACTGGCCGACCGGCCGCGGGTTCGAGCGCTTCTACGGATTCCTTGGCGCCGAGACCAACCAGTGGTATCCGGACCTGGTCTACGACAACCACCCGGTGGACCAGCCGAAGTCACCGGCCCAGGGCTACCACCTGACCGAGGACCTCACCGACAAGGCGCTTGAGTTCATCAAGGACGCGAAGGTGATCGCGCCGGACAAGCCGTTCTTCCTGTACTACGCGCCAGGGGCCTGCCACGCGCCGCACCACGCCCCGAAGGAGTGGATCAAGAAGTTCAAGGGCCGCTTCGATCTGGGCTACGAGGCGATTCGCGAGCAGACCCTCGCCAGGCAGATCAAGCTGGGCATCGTCCCGCCGGACACCGAGCTTCCGCCGATCAACCCGATCGGCACTCCGCAGAGCCGGAAGGGACCGAAGGGCCTGCCGTTCCCGCCGCTCGACTACACCAAGCCGTGGGACTCGCTGGGCGCGGACGAGAAGCGGCTGTTCGCCCGGATGGCCGAGGTGTACGCCGGCTTCCTGGCGCACGCCGATCATCAGATCGGTCGGCTGCTCGATTACCTTGAGTTCAGCGGGGAGCGGGACAACACGCTGCTGATCCTGCTGTCGGACAACGGCGCCAGCGGCGAGGGCGGACCCAACGGGTCGGTCAACGAGATGAAGTTCGCGAACGGCATCCCCGACGACATGAAGGCCAACCTCGCGATGATCGACGAGCTCGGTGGGCCGAGGACCTACAACCACTACCCGAACGGCTGGGCGATGGCCTTCAACACCCCGTTCAAGATGTGGAAGCGGTACGAGTACAACGGCGGCACGGCCGACCCGTGCATCATCTCCTGGCCAGCGGGCCTCGGCGGGGCGGGCGAGCTGCGGCATCAGTACCATCACGCGATCGACATCGTGCCGACGATCCTGGACTGCCTGGGCGTGGCAGCGCCGGCCACAACGATCAAGGGACATGTCCAGAGCCGGATCGACGGCGTGAGCATGCGGTACAGCGTCAAGAAGGCAAAGGTGCCCTCGGCCAGGAAGACGCAGTTCTACTCCATGCTCGGCTCACGCGGCATCTGGCATCAGGGGTGGAAGGCCGTCACCACCCATCCCACGATCAGCGGCTGGAGCAAGTTCAACGACGACACCTGGGAGCTGTACCACACCGATACCGACCGGGCCGAACTGCACGACCTGGCCGACAAGCATCCGGACAAGCTCCGCGAGCTGATCAACCTGTGGTTCGCCGAGGCTGGCGATAACGGGGCGTTCCCGCTCGACGACCGGTCCCCGCTGGAGATCATGATCACGCCGCGGCCGCAGCTGGCATCGCCTCGCGACCGCTATGTCTACTTCCCCGACACGGCCGAGGTGCCCGAGGCGCAAGCGGTCAACGTCCGCAACCGCTCGTACAGCATCGGGGCGCTGGTGGACATCCCGAAACGGGGCGCCGCTGGCGTGCTGTTCGCCCACGGCTCGCGGTTCGGCGGTCACGCGCTCTACCTGAAGGACAACCGGCTGCACTACGTCTACAACTTCGTCGGCATGCTGGAGCAGAAGATAGTCGGCCGTCACGACGTTCCGGCCGGGGAGAACCTGATCCTGTCGGCCTCGTTCGACAAGGACGGCGAGGATCCCCCTGGCATCTCGACCGGGATCCTGTCCCTGTATCAGGGCGACCGGAAAGTCGGGGAGGGACGGATCAAGACCCAGCCGGGCATGTTCGAACTGGCCGGCGAGGGGCTCTGCGTCGGAAGGGACAGCGGCGAGCCGGTGACCGATGACTACCAGGGCAATTCGCCTTACCGGTTCAGCGGCGGAACCATCAGGCGGGTCGCGGTCGACGTCAGCGGCGATCCCTATATCGACCTCGAACGCGAGGCCCAGGCCATGCTGGCCCGCGAGTAGCAGACGCGCGAGGTGAGCGGTGGATTGGCGCTGGCCCGCTGGTCGGCTGGTTAGCGCTGGTCGGCTGGCCGGCTGGTCGGCTCACTGGCTGTTGAGGTGGCGGGTGAACCAGCCGCTGGCCAGATCTGTAACGGCCTGCAGCGCACCAGGTTCCTCGAACAGGTGGGTGGCGCCGGGAACGATCTCCAGCCGGTTCTCGCACCGCAGCTCTTGCTGAGCCAGACGGTTCAGACCAAGCACGACGTCGTCGTGGCCACCGACGATCAGCAGAGTGGGCGCGCTTACCGACCCGAGCCGGGCGCCAGCCAGGTCGGGACGGCCGCCGCGGGAGACTACCGCGGCAATGTCGGCACCCGGTCTCGCAGCGGCCCACAACGCCGGGCGGCGCCGGTGCTCGCGCCGAAGTAACCGAGACGGGCCCGCCGCGCCTCCGGCTGGCGGCGCAGCCACCCGGTTACCTCGATGAGCCGGCTGGCCAGCTTCTCGATGTCGAATACGTTGGCGCGGTCCAGTTCTTCGGACGAGGTGAGCAGGTCGAACAGCAGGGTGCCGAGGCCAGCCGTGTTGAGCTGTTCCGCTACGTATCGATTCCGCGGGCTGTGCCGGCTGCTCCCGCTGCCGTGCACGAAGACCACGATTCCGGTGGCGCCCTCGGGAATGGTCAGGTGCCCGGCCAGCATCGCCGACCCGGACTCGGCCGCGACGTCGACTGCTGCGTCGATGTCGACCTCGGCGGGCCGCTCACCCTCATTGTCAGACCGGTCCATGAGTCACGCCCGTTGACCTCGCTGCTTCTTTCGCGGCCGGGCGCTTCTGTCCTCGTTCGCGGCCGGATCGCTCGTTCGCGGCCAGGATCGCACCGACCGGTCGGCCAGCCGCCTGCCCCGACCGGGTCGCACCGGCCGGTCGGCCAGCCGCCTGCCCCTGACCGTACGGCGCCCTTGACTGATCAGCCAGGGCCATAGGTCACTCGGCCTGCGATCTCGATCCTGGTGTCGGGGTGCGACGCGTCGGTTTCGGTGCGACAACGGACATATCTCAGGCGGCTCATCAGACATCGTGAGTCACAAGAGTCCATCGCCGGGACCTTCGCCTCTGACCGCACGCGGTGTGAGGTGGATGAATAGAACTGTGACAAAGATGTGGTATTCGGGCTGCCGCCGAAGGAAGTCGTATTCGGGTGGCCGCCCGTCGAGGTTTGTCTGCTGCTCGAGCCGAAGGCGACCGAGCCTGTCGCAGGAGGCACACAGTGATCACCTATCCGGACATAGAGAAGCTGCTGGCCATCCGCACTGAGGATCCGTCGGTAATATCGCTCTACCTGCGGGTGCCCATCGATCCGACCGAGCATCGCGCCCTGCCAGCCAGGGTCGATGAACTGCTTGAGATGGCCCGACATGACACGGGGGGACGCGCGGTGGCCGGCGTGCCTGAGGCGGACCGGCAGCAGATCAGGAAGCTGCTCCAGCTTCACGGGCGCGACTGGCTGAACCATACGGTCGCCATCTTCGCGTGCGACCGGGTCGGCCTGTCAGAGGCGTTCGCGCTGCCCTGCGTGCTTGCTGACCGGGCAGTCCTGGCGACCCGGCCGCATGTACGGCCCTTGCTCGTCGCACTGCAGCGGTGCCCCGGCTATCGGGTGGCCATCGTGGACCGGCGCCACGCCTGGGTCTTCCGGGTGGCCGGCGACCGGATCGAGACAGTCGCCGCGACGGAGGCGGAGGGCGTGCCGAGCGCTGGTTTCGGCGGCTGGTACGGCCTGGACTCCCACCGCATCAACGAGCGGATCATGCAGCTCTCCCAGCATCACTTCCATGACACCGCGGCTCTGTTGAGCCGGGCTATGCTGCCCGGCGATCAGGAACCGCTCGTGGTCGGCGGGCACAAGGAGACCATCCCGCAGTTCCTCGCAGTTCTCTCGGCCACCGTGCGTGATCGCGTGATCGGCAGCTTCTTCGTCGATCCGCACACCATGACGCCGGCCCGGGTGCGCGCACTGGCCGGTCCCGTCGTCGACGAGTGGCTCGGAGAGCAGGAGCAGCGCCTGGTGGCCGAGCTCAGGGACGAGGCGTCCGACCGGCTGACGGTCACCGGCCTCAGCCCGTGCCTGGACGCGGTCAACTCCCACGCGGTCCGGCTGCTCGTCGTGCCGGCCGGCGGCCTGATCGCCGGATATTCCTGCCAGCGGTGTGGCGCGCTCAGCTGCGCAGGCGACCGCTGCCCGCACGGTCTGACCGAGTCCCGCTGGGTGCCAGATCTCTTGGAGGAGATGGTCACCAAGGCCATCGAGGACGGCGCGCAGGTGGAGGCGGTGCACGATCCGCCGGGCGATGTCGCGGCACGTCTTCGTTTTCCGCTGACCAAAGATGACGGGAGGTAGTCGCCATGCCTAGCACGCAGGAACTGCAGGTGCAGATTCAAGCCGATGGTTCCGTCCCCGAGGACGCCGCGAACCTAGCCGTACTCCGGCTCAAGGCGGTATTGCGCCAGGCCCCCGAACCCGTGCTGTTCGCCCGCGTCAAGCTGTCCGTGGCCACCGATCCGGCGGTGCAGCGCCCGGCACTCGCACAGGCCAACATCGATCTGAACGGGCGGCCGATCCGCGCCCAGGCGACCGGTCGCACCATGCGCGAGGCAATCGAGCGGACGTGCGACCGACTTGGGGTCCAGCTGGAGCGTTCAGCCAGGAACTGGGCCGCGATTCGCGGCCGGATCCCGGTGGACGAACCGGGTGAGTGGCGGCACCTGAGTCGGCAGAGTCGGCGCACCGAGCGCTTGCCTTCTTCGTCACGCCCGCCGGAGGATCGCCGAGTGATCCGCCACAAGTCGTATGGCCTGTCCCGGATGACGCCGGATGAGGCCGTCGCTGACCTGGAATTGCTCGACTACGACTTCCACCTGTTCACCGAACGGGCCACGGGTGAAGACAGCGTCGTCTACCGGGCTGACGATGGGTACCGGCTGGCACAGGTACACCCGCGGCCGGGCCGGCTTGGGCCGCTGCCTACCTCGATCGCGCTCAGCGAGGTTCCCGCGCCGCGGTTCGACCTCACCGCAGCGCAGGCCCGGCTGGAGACTCTCGGTGAGCCGTTCCTGTTCTTCGTGAACAACGAAACCGGCCGGGGCAACCTCATCTACCACCGCTTCGACGGCCACTATGGGCTCATTACCCCGGCGAGTAGTTGACGCCCGGCGGGGTAGCTGAAGCGCGGCGGGGCAGCCGGACTGGGGAGCGCTGCCGGGGTAGCCGGAGTGGGCAACTGAAGCTGCCGGATCATTGATGCGCGCAGCTGAAGCTGCGGGTCGGTTGCCCGCCGAGCTAGCCGCTAGCCTCTGAGCGTGACCTCCCGGCGCGCGGATTCCCGGCGCGCGGACTCCCCGCGTGCGGATTCCCGGCGCACAGATTCCCTGGGCGTGACTGCTTCAGCCGCCGGAACCGTGATCGCCCGAACGGTTCACGGTCTGGAGTGGGTCTGCGCCGCGGAGGTCAGCTCGCTGATCGGCGCCGAGGACCGGGTAGAGCTGAGTCGCCGCGAGGTCACGTTCGAGTTCGGCGCACTGGGCCCCGGTTTGCTTGGGCTGCGGACCGCAGACGACGTCCATCTAAAGGTCGGTGCCGTCCAGGGCGTCGGGTCGACCAAAGAAGTTCCGCCCGCCGTCGGGCATGCTGCCGCAGCACTCGACTGGGAGTCCGCCGTCGAGCAGTTGAGGGCTGTGCGGCAGATTCCGGACGCCGTCCGGTTCGACGTGGTCGCAAGTCTCGAAGGTCAGCGGAGCTATAACCGGTACGCCGTGGAGGCCGCCATCGGATCTTCGCTGGCGGCGGTCCTGCGGGGAGTGTTCCTGGAACGTGCCCCCAGCGGTGCGATGACCGGTGATCCTGACCTCACGGTGCGAGTCTTCGTGCGCGGCGACCAGGCGGTACTGGCGGTCCGGCTCGGTCCCCGTCCGCTGCACCGAAGGGCCTACAAGACCGACACCGGTCCGGGAACGCTCCATCCGCCCGCGGCGGCGGCGCTTGCCATGATCTCCGCCCCCGAGACCGGCACC
>Ga0116219_10003595_pt1 | contig 12145 bp, 10 predicted proteins | sample Sb_taG_4_FD_91019 | JGI IMG/M metagenome (GOLD analysis project Ga0116219, IMG submission 91019) | Peat soil microbial communities from Weissenstadt, Germany - Sb_50d_6_BS metaG | ecosystem: Environmental > Terrestrial > Soil > Wetlands > Peat | place: Germany: Weissenstadt | collected 2010-09-21
ATTTTAGATACGTTACCCTTATGATACCTACCCCTACCCCCCTGTTTTTGCGTATGTAGGGGAAACAAAGGGGTTACAGGAGAATGGCTTGCATCAAGGGGAAACAAAGGAGTTAGCGGGCATAAGAGCGAAGAAGAGGCGAATAGCGAAGGCGTGGGGCGTTCCGAAATGGCACAAGAGCCGGGTCCACGTTGTTCGTGTCCCGGATGATGTTGCGGGACCCTCAGCATAACAAATAGAGCTTAGCACATTATTTACCGTTTGTCTACTATTATTTAGTAGGTACTAGATTCGAAACTGGTACTGGATCGGAATTGGAAACCACAAGACCCAGCCTCTGACCACGAGGCCGGGGCACCCGGCTTCCCTCGTCAAGCAATCACAGCACTACCAATTCAGCACCAACTGGCATCTCGTCCCAAGTCCGGCCATCAAGCCTGCGCCCGCTCCTCTTCTTCTGGACGCCGCCCCACTGCTTAAAGAAGAACGGGACCCTAGCCTTTAGGCACTGATCACGGAGGTCCGTCACCCATGCGGGATCAATAGGCCGCGCATTTGGACCGGATTCCCCGCCAACGATGACCCAATCAATACCCCGGAGATCCAACCTCCGCAGGGGCGCCAAAAGAGGTTCAAGCGAGAGGAATTTCACGTGAGCGTCAGTCTTTCGCAGATCATCAATACGATAAGTGAATTCTTCAGTCTCTACGCTTACGCCCATCCAAATCTGCGGTGCCCAGTTCAGTACGCTGGTTAGCTCGCGCGCACGTTCCGAACGCTTAGTGAGTATCTGATACTGATGCCAATAAGCGCGGCGCATGACCTCGAACACGTTCTTGATGTAGCTCGTGGGTACGTTCTCATGGAAGAGATCACTCATCGAGTTAACGAAGATGCGTTTCGGTGTTTTCCAGTGAAGCGGAAGGTCCAACATTTGTGGTTGCAAGGTGAGTCTGAAGCCATTGCGGTAGTTGGCCTGGCCCATTGCCTTCAAGCGTTTTGCAAGACGCTCTGCATAACAATTTTTGCAGCCGGGACTTATCTTCGTGCACCCCGTCACCGGGTTCCACGTCGCCTCCGTCCATTCGATTTTCGATTGCTCACTCATGCTGGAGTGTAAAATCCCCTCTCGGTCGTCCCCCCATCAGCTCCAGGTTCGGTCTTCCGGAGCTAGGTATGGGAGCCCTAAGATTCGAAATACGTCTTCCTCGGCATCCACCTTCAGCACGTTACCATGCCCATCTTCAATCCCGTCGCCGGAAGCCCGGAGCTTCATTCCGAGTTCTCTTGCTCGCTGCGCGAGCCGGATGTTGTGCTCCTTACTTCCGGTACGAATCAAAAGCAGCGTCGCCCACGTCGCCGGTCGAGCGACGTAAAGATCAACGGGGATTCCCGTCTTGGTTGCGACAAAGCACTTTACCTTGTCCTTACCCCGAACGGAAGCGAGGCTGCCTCTCTCGACCAGATGCTCAAGGAGTTCTTCCAGCAGAGTCGAGCCGCCCAGCGAAAACTCCTCAGACGAAGTCTTCGGCAGGAGCACGAGGTCGATATCGTGAACCGCCGGATTTCCCCTCCTGAGAGAACCGGCGATCTCGATACGCTCACACGCCAGCTGAAGTTCCTCCACAATCTTCCGTGCAACAGCACGCGCGACATCGGCCGGAAACATCCTCGTGGCCTCCATCGCCTCTACCCAAACCGGAGTACGGTTCTATCGGGAAACGTGCCGCGCCTTCGGCCTTGCCTCGCTTGGACCACGGATAATTCACCGGCCAGCTCCATCGGTTTGAGGATTTGCGTCTTGAAATGTGTCCCGAGAAATGGGGTCTCCGCAAGCACAAAGTCGGTCAGCTCCTCGATCAGGACATCCGTCCCTCGGAATCTCGCAAGGAGCATGCGCTTTAATCCCTCGGAATCGGGCTGGTCCGGGAAAAGTTTTATGGTCCGATTGGCATCCGTGTAGTCCGAAAACTGAAACGTTCCCGCCGGGTCCACCTTCCACATCGCCTCTTTCATCTTTTCAAGCCCACGCAAACTATGGGTGCCAAAAAACAGAAAATAGTCCGTTCGGTTGCCCTGATTCAGCATCTCGAAGGAGCGCACGTGTTCGATTCGCGCCTTGCGCAGTTGGTCGCGGTAGATGTCATGAATCATCCGCCGCCGCTCGTCCGGGTTCCCGACTTCCAAGACTTCCCTCCAGGCGTCGGTTCCAAAGAGCAGATCGTACGTGTCGGCATGGTCGGGGTGCCCCAGGAACCGGTTGATCTCTTCATACATGAAGGTCACGAGAATTTCGCACTTTGGATTCTGCATGATCCGCTGCACCGTGCGGAACGGTGTGTGGGAAAAACCGAAGGGATCGATAAATACAAGGCTCGGTGCTAGGGTTGCTTTTTTCTCCTGCAGCCGATCGAGGACATCCGCCATTTGGTCGTCGAACACCCCGTGGACACAATGCACCTTGAAATTGGGCGGCAACGTCGGCTTGATCTGTTCGATGGTTTGCTCCAGGTGGTCAAACCTCTTCTTGTCCTTCTCGATGAACGTGAACACCACTTCCGAGTCCGGCCGGGCGTGGTGATCGCGAGCCGCTATAAGAGCAAGCAGCGGTGATCCGTCTTCCCCTCCCGCGTACCGCCCCGGCCCAGCGAAGCCATCGATGTACAAAACCCGCTGGTTGTATTTCGTCATGATGGGAAGCCAGGCCTCCCAGTAGCGGCGAAGGATGGTGTGCTTCGATTGAGTGTGCGGATCGATTTCCCAGATGGTTTCGAGTTTCATGGCCAAAGCGCTCTGCTCCCGGAAAGCAAAGTATCGCGCTTCCCGACGGTTCCCTTTAACCCACCAAGGCTTTCCTTGAAGATGGTACAGCGCTAGGCACGTCGACAATGCTTAACCCCCAAATCCTCTTCCAGCGTTTCCAGCGGAGCAACATCCCTTGTCCTCGATAAGCAAGGTATCATGTTCGCCTTTTATTCGCCAATGGCAAGCGTTGGCCGCTCGGCGCGTCGAGTGCCACCACCGCCTGTGGGTTCTTCGACGTCTCGTCCGCTCACGTCCTCTCGACCCTATGGCGGCAGCTGGATTGCAGACCGTTCCAACCAGGATAAAACTGATGCATACGCCAGCCTCACGGTAAAAAGTCGTGACCTTCCACGGTGGAATCGCCGTTTCGGGTCAGGCCATGAGCAGGGCTTTGGGATTCTTCTTGGCGATCACCAGGAGTTTGAGCGCGGCCTGGCGCGGGCGGCGAGTGCCTTGCTCCCAACTGCGGACGGCGTTGGGGCTGACGTTGAGGAAGGCGGCGAAGAGCGCCTGGCTGGCATTGAGGGTTAGGCGGATGCGGCGAACTTCCTTGGGCGAGATTTGCCGGGGGCGCGCGGGAATGCGCGTGATGCGCAGATTGACCCCCTCGCCACGCTCATAGGCTGCGGCATCCTGAAGCGCCTGCCTCATGTCGTCGAAGATATTCACCTTGATTTTCTTTGCCATGGTTGACCTTAGTGTGAAGGTACCACAATGTGGTACACGATGCTCGCAAACGGCTTAGGCGGCCGCTACTGGTGCGGAGAAAGGGGAAGAGGGGAGAGAGCGGAACGGCGCCATGCTGAGGTGGGTGCCATGATCCCTCCACTGCGCGGCCCGACGCGCCAGAAGGCGGCGCGACAGAAAAAATCGGGCCGCTCCGGTCGGGATGACAGTTTTTGGGCCATGTGTTTTAGGGGCGGATTTATGTCGGACATAAATGTCCGACCCCCTAAGGAGGAAGAGAGAGTTTGGGGAGTTTTGTTTTTTGGTGCGTTTGCGGCACGACTGAAGTCGTGCCCTCCCTAAGCAAAGGAGAGGAAAGAGCAAGACGGGCACGATGTCCCCCAAGAAACGGCGGACGCAAACAGCGCGTATCGTGCCCCCACATGAACGGAGGGAACCCCAAGACCCACCCTCGCATACACCAAAACCGCAAGGATGGGGCACCCACGGGTTAGTCGGAGGCGGCGGGGGTGGCAGGAGCAGTGGCTGCGGGCTGGGGGGCGGGATGAGGGACGGGTTCGCGGATGAGGAGGGGGAAGCGGGGGAAGGAGAAGCTGCCGGCGACGTCGTCGATCACGTTTACCTGGCAGAGATACAGGCCGGGCTTCAAGGATTGCGGCGGCAAGTCCATCTGGAAGATGACCGCTTTGCGATCGGGCGCGGTGACTTCGTTGGCCTCGACGGGCTTGGATTCATAGACCTTCGTGGCGCCCTGGATGAATTCGATGCTGGTGAGGACACGGACGGAGTCACGCGCAGGCTTGGCGGCCGCGGGCGATTTGGCCGCGTCCTGTTGGTTCGCAGCGGCGGGGCCCCCTCCCGGAGCGGCGGGCGCGGAGCTCTTGCCCTTGGCGGCGTCGTAGACCTCGTACTGCAGGTACAGATGCTGGTCCGGCGTGAAGACGTGCGTGATATTGGGCACGAGCTCCATTTGATCGCGCACCAGCGGATTGACGCCCGTCTTTTTCGCGGTGGCCGGGACGCGCAGGCTGCTCAACACCACGGAGCTCATTTTCATGGGCGACTTGCGCAGATCCGGGATGCGCACATCGGTCTCAAACGAGCCCATACGCCCGGTCTGATTTTCGCGGATCACAAACTTCAGGTGGTAGCTGCCGGGAGCCAGGAGGAAGCCGGTGTTGTACTGAACGTTCTTGCGGCGGACCTCGCGCGTGCTTTCGACGGCGAGTTTTACGGTGTCGCGCAAACGGCCGACGGGGAATTTGCCGCTCTCGAGAGCTTCACCGATGATGTCGATGGTAGCGTTGTCCTTGTCCTTCTCGGTGACGAAGGGAATTTGCGAGCCGGGGACAACGAGGGAAACGGCGAGATAGTAATGGGAATCGTCCCGGCGGAAATAGGAAGCGCCGGCATAGAGAGGCACATCCACGCGCGGGAGCTGCGCGGCGAGCTCGTCTTCGAGCTGCTCTTCGCGGTCGGCGCGGTTGAGGTGCTCGAAGTCGCGCCCAGCGTAGTAGCCGGAGCGGAAATCGAGCTTCAAGTCAGGCCGCTTCACGGTGACCTTCAGATGGCGGAACCTGCCATCCTTGGCCGGATTGTTGCTGGTGAAACCCAGAACGTAATAGACGGAACTGTCTTTCTCCACCTGGGAGAAGACGCCGCTGAAATCGTTGGAATCGAAGAAGGCTTTGCCGCCGGTGTCGGAGGAAAGCGTGGCGAGGGTGTCTTGTGAGGCGGCGTTGCCGTTGAGATCGTTCAGGGTGGACGCGCCGGTGTAGGCGGATTGCCCGTGCAAGCTGGCGTTTTGCGCTTGCCCGCCGGGAGGAAAGGCTTGCAGGCCGCGGACGTCGAGGGAATAAATGGAGGCGTTGGACTTCACCGCGGCGGCGGTTGCGGCGCGCAAGGCGGATTGGTTGTCCACGCCGGATTGCGTGATGCCGTTGCTGAAATAAATGATGCTCTTTTTTTGCGGGAGCTTGCCGAGCGCCTGCATCAGGGACTGAATGGCGAGCAGCTTGCGATCGGCGTTGAAGGTGTTGAGGTCGGTATCGTCTTCGGTGAAAGAGCCGCCAGTCTCCGCGGCGCCTTCGGAGCTGCCCGTGGCGCCGTTGTCGAAGCCCTGGCCTTCGCCGGAATTGTAGCTGGATAGGACCGAGGCGAGTTTCTGCTGGTCATCGGTGAAATCGCAGTCCACGTGCATGTTGGTGGCGAGCGAAACGATGGCAATGAGATCCGCGGGCTGCATTTTCTCGTGGATGAATTTCTTGGCGGCGTCCACCGAGCGGTCAATCTCCTCGGGCTCCATGGCGGAAAAATCGAAGAAGAGGAGAATCAGACGGCGATCGCGGGCATCAAGCGTGGGCGGCGCTTTCTTGCTGGAGTGCAGCAGAGTGCCCGGCGCAACGCCGGAGACCGTTGGGCCGGCGGTGGCGGGCAATTCATCAACATTCTCAAAATCGAAGCTGGAGATATCCTGCTTTTTGCCATCTTCGTAGAGGGTGAAATCTTCCTTCTTCAAATCCTTAATTAGATTTCCCTTTTTATCGTGAGCGACGACATTCACGAGGACGAGTTCCGTAGTGACGCGAATGCGGCCCTGCGTGGCGACCGGCTGCTGGCCAGGCTCCTGGGCGACAAGCGGAGCGCCCTGCGAGAGCAGCGCCGCTGTGGTGAGCATCGAGAGAATGTGTCGTGTGCGTGGCATCGGTGTTATTTCTCAGAAACGAAAACGAGCCTGCATGGTGACACGGCGCATGCCCCCCGCAGCAACGACTTCACCAAAGGTCAGCGAGTTCACGGCCGTGCTGATGGAGGTGAAATTCACGTGATTGAAGACGTTGCTGGCGGTAAGGCGCAAATCGAGAGAGCGCGACTCCTTGAGCGGAATGGTGCGATTGATGGACATGTCCAGGGATATGGTGCCAGGCCCCTCGATGGAGTTGCGTGTGGCATCGCCGTAGGATGAGCCGCTCGGGTTGGTGCAGTTGATTCCCGGGGTGCAAAACGCGGCGGTATTAAACCATTCCCGCGCCGTTGGATTTGGAAGTGAAATGGATTGCCCCGGGACAAGGTTTGCGCGCTGCGATCCGCTGACGCCGCGCGCGATATCCACGGAACCGCCAAGCACACTGGGAGTGAAGTAGAGACCCGAGGCGACGGTGAAGTTGCCGCTCCATTGCCAGTTGGAAAGAACGTGAGACCAGGCACCTTTTGGGGTGAAGCGGCGGTTCTCACCGAACGGAAGATCGTACATCCAGTTACCGGTGAATTTGTGGGTCTGATTGAAACTGGAAAGCCCGCGGTCAGCCGAGATATCGAAGGGATTCTGAGCTACAACAACGCCACCGCCGCCGATGGAAGAGGCGTCATCGATGGACTTGGAGAACACGTACTGGGCGCTGAGGCCGAGGCCTTTGGACATGCGCCTGCGAACGCGCACGGATGCAGCGTGGAGAATCGAGTTTCCCTCGGAGGATTCGTAGATGAAGGGCTGATCGCCTGCGACGACCAGAGCGCGTTCCGTGTCCAAGCGCGTGCCTTTGGCGCCGTTGTAGCCAACGTTGAGCATCACATTGCCGGGCAATTCGCGCTGAAGGTCGAGATTCCAGATTTGTACGTAGCCAAGGGCATAGTTGGGGTTAACGGCGAAATTATTGGATACGGTGCCTTGGGTAAGAGTGGGGAAGCCGTTCACAAGTGTGAGTGGCGTTGGGCCGGTGAGGCCGGCGACGTTGGTGACATTCGTGGCGGCGTTGGCAAAAGGAGGCTGAAACGCGAAGTTCTGAATCATGGCGCTGTATTGGGCGAGGTTGTAGTTGATGCCATACCCGGCGCGGACCACGGTTTTCGGGAGAGGCTTCCAGGCAATGCCGATGCGAGGGGCAAAATTATTGCGGTCGGGTTGCAGAAGGGATGGATTGGACGAGACGGCGAATGTCCCCGAACCCGGCGGCAGGACGGCGCTGGCCGGGACGATGGGAACCGCGGTGGCAAATCCCGGTCCGACCTGCAAATTGGCAATACGATCTTGCGCCTCGGTATAGGGGCCGTTGTACTCGTAGCGCAGACCGAGATTGAGCGAGAGTTTGGAAAGAATGCGCCAGTCGTCCTGGGCAAAAAAGTCGAAGGAGTTGGCGCGAAAACTGTAGGAAGTGGCGCCGAACTGCAAAGATGATTGCTGAGGATAGCCAAGGAGGAAGTCCGCGAAATCGTACCCCGTATCCGGCACAGGCTGCGTGCTGCCCGGTGCGTATTGAGAAGTGGCAAAGCCAGTAAAGACGAAACTGCCCTCCGCGTTTCTGGCGGAGTGGAAACTCTGAAGAATGCGGCGGTAGTCTCCCCCAAAGCGCCAGTTGTGCTTTTTGTGATTCCAGGAAATGGTGTCGGAGACAGTGTAGGTCTGATCGAGTTCGCGGCGCGGCGTAGGATCGTTGAGCCCGCCAAACGAAGTGAAACTGAGCCCGGGCAATCCCCAGTCAAACGGCGCGTTGGAAATTCCACCAATGCCGGCGCCGCCCGGGCCTGCAACGTCGTTGACGTTGGAATAGAGATTCGTGGTGGAAACGTGATTGTGGTTGTAGTTCACCCGGAAGATGTTGGTCATGCGATTTTTGCCGAAGGTCCAGCCGGCGCTGGCGTTCAGGCCTTGTGTTCCCGTGCCTCCGGCAAGTGAGGGAAAGGGATTCACGATGTTGGTGGAGGTGCGCGCCCAATTGAGTCCAAAATTGATGTTGTTTTGCTGGCGTCGCCCGCCACCCCCTGCACCGCCGCCCAGCGGGCCGAAACCCGGGCCGCTGCTTGATCCGAAATTGTGGACCAGACGCAGGATCACGGCGTCGGAGCTACTTGCGGCTGAAGTGAGGTACTGAAAATTCTGACCGGACGCAGTGGGCGGCATGTTTGGCATGGGGATGTACTGCAGAAGAGCTTTCGCAGCGGAGCTGATCAAGGATGGGTCCAACTGGTTAGGGACGCCATTGAACTGATACTGCTGTCCGGTGGCAGGATTGAAAAGCTGGATCGGAGCGCCATCGCTGTAGGTTGCCCCTGTAAAATTGCCGCTGCGTTCGTCGCCAGTTGGCACCCTTGAGTAAGAAACGTAGGGGGAATCGCCTCGGGAGCCGTTCCAGCCAGCGAAGAAAAACCATTTGTTGCCACCGTCGTAAATTTTGGGAATCTTCAAGGGACCGCCGATATTTGCACCGAAGCGCGACTGGTTGTATTGCGGTTTGACGGCGGGGACTCCATTCAGCGAGTAGGGAGTAGCGTCGAGCGAGGCGTTGTCGTCCGAGAAATAAAGAAGGCCGTGGGGCTGATTAATGTTGAACCCGCGGCCGCCAATCCGGCCAATCGCAATGGGCCCGCCACCGCCTGGGCCTCCACCGGGACCGCCGAAACCGGGTCCGCCACCGAAGGGGCCGCCGCCACCGATCACGCGTTCACGAAATTCCTGGATACGCTGTTGCAGTTCATCTTCATTGCCGCCGCCGAAATCCTGTGTGCGTCCCTGCGCTCCACTGATGCTGACAGATTCCGTGGGACCTTCCGCGCCCGCGCCATTCATGGGGAGGCTGGAAAGATCATTGGTGTTTTGCTGAGCACCGGGTGCGCCCGTTGCTGCGAAGCCGGAATCACCGCCGGCAAGCGAAGAGAGTGTGCTGTCCACGGCCAGGCTCTGAAACCCCCGGATCGCGGCGAGGCTGGCGCCGGCATTGTTCGATTGCTGTTGTTGTCGAGAGGCAAGGAGCAATTCGGCGTCTACTTTTGCGGAGGGACTCTGCGGATTGAGTACGAGTTCCTGGGTAAAGAGAGAGAAGCCCATGAACTCAATGCGTACAACGTAGCGGCCGCGAGCAATGCCCGAGAAGGCGAACTTACCTTCGGCGTTGGTCACGGCTGCATATTTCTTGCCGGTCAAGGTGTTTGCGGCTGTGACCGCCGCACCCGGCAGAGGAGTTTTGCCGCTGCGTGCGGATCCGGTGATTTCATAAGACAGTGCAGAGGCGCCCGGCGGAACGGAGCTTACGGTGCCCTGTGCAGGTGCAACGGGAGCAGCTTCTTGCGCCTGCAAATGCAGGGCGAAGAGAATCGCGACCAGTGCAATCGTCAATATGCCGTGAAGAATTGACTTCAAACTGCGCTCCCTCGGTGAGTTATGGTTGCGGCGAATTGCCCGTGGGTTCACGAGGGGGTACATTTCCGGCAGGGCCTCCCCTATCGCCAGCCATCTGCTGCAGGCGTTGCCACTGTTCCGGAGATAGAACCATCACGTTTTTGGGGACGAAAACATTATTTTGAGGCGCCCCGCGAATCACCACGTGGTCGCCGGGGTGAATGTCGGCCATGGTGATGCTGTCGCGGCCTTTGCGAAGTGAAGTGTCTTCTGTGAGCTCGAGGGTTTGCGTGACATCGTCGGTGCGCATGATGGTCAGCTTGGGTGCGTCAATAGACTTCACCTCGCCGGCGACAAAGTCTTTGCCCATTTCACCGAACCCACCGCCACTACCGAATCCTCCGCCTCCTCCCGGGCCGTTGCCTGTGCGCGCCCCGATCATCTGGGCGGTCACCGTGTGGTCGGCATTTTCATCGCCGCGCACGAAAACAAGATCGCCGACCTTGAAGTCGGCAATCTTCGCGGGCTGGCGGTCCTTGCGAAACTCGGTTTTGTCCGTGAGTTTGACGGTCAGGGATGTTCCATCGGGCTTGGTCACCTCAAGCGAGCCGCTATTGATGGCGGTGATTTTCCCGCCGATCCCGCGGCCTTCCATGGGCCCGCCACGTCCCTGCCCGCGGTTGCCGCGGGGGGATGTGCCCTGCTCTTGACCCTGAGGCAGCGCATCGGGTGTCTGGGCCGGGCTTGGGACGGCGATGGCCAAGAACAGGAAACTCAACAAATAGAAGTGCTTATACTGCATAGGCCTTCTTTCGTTCGAAACGTACGCAATACATAAAGACGCAGGCCCCGGTGCTAAAGTTACCCTCCCCAATCTCGTGAGGCTGGGAGGCGGACTCAAACCATACCCCTATGATTCCGCAGAGGCAGGTCGAAGGTTCCCGGCGAATCCTGCCAGACAGCTCTAGCAGGATACCATCGTGCACACTCGTGAGGGGGTGTCCGGAATGCGATGTCGGGTGGGTAAGATGCCAGGAAGCAGTAGGGAAGCACCCAATTTGCTTGCAGACCTCCCTTGGTGCACCAAGAAAAAGAGGCAGGAAGCTGAGCTCCCTGCCCCTCGGAACTTCGAAACCGGTGGATGTTATTTTGCTTGGAGCGAATCGATATAACTCACCAGGTTGCTTATTCTTTGCTGCACAACGGATTCGTGGTACTTGTCCAATGATTTGAACAATGGACCCCAAACCGGCATATCGGGCGAGCCGTGGGAAGCGGGGCCGCTTCCAAACTTCAGTATGGAAGCCACGGAATTGCCCGGGTATTTGCCATCGTGTTGCTTGGCCAGTTGGGTCAGGTCGGTGGGCATCGTTTTCATCGATGACGCCGCGGGACCTGCGCCCTTACCGTCAATTCCATGACACGGAGCGCAGTACTGGCTGTACATCTCTCTACCAGATGCGGCACTCGTTTGCTTAATCGGGGTCTTCTTGACCACGGGTTGCTGGTTTGTTTTCTCCTGTGCCAGACAGAGGCTCGTTGCCACGAGCAAACTTCCCAGCAGTATCATGCTCTTTTTCAACATGAGATCCTCCTTTCAAATGGGGATAGAGAATAGGTGAGTGGACTGCCTGGTCTATCCGAATGGTCTCTTAAATGGACTATATCACGGCTTCTGACCGGTAGGGTGTGATGTGTGCGCAGTTTGCAACACCTTCCAGAAGTGGCCCAGATCGGCGATTTTCCTGCGTTCCATCCCAGAAAACCCGACTGGGCCCCGCTTAGAAGTGGAAGACGACGCCAGCGGCGCCCTGAAAGTCGTTTTGGTGCTGGCTGAAGAAGTTGTTGAATACGTAATCGCCTTCGACCCGCAGGGACAAGCGCGCATTCACCCGGTAGTCCACGCCCCCACCGGCCTGCACCATGAACGCGTTCCTGCTGCTGTCTGCCGTCTGCGGCTGCAGGTGCCCGCCACCCACCAGTACGTGCCCCCAGGGCTCCCAACGCTCCCGCCGCGAGCCAATCCGTACGCCCCCGCCACCTCCAAAATACTTCACATGCTCCCGGTCGTAGATCTCCGGCGCAAAGCCCGTCACCAGGTTCCCCTCCAGCGCAAACCAGCCGTTCGTGAAGTACGTCAGCGTCGTGTTCAACCCCACCAGGCTCGCATCGATGCGCGACGACTGGAAGCGGAAAAACTCCAAGCCCACCCCCAGTTGCCAGCGGTAATCATCCCGGGCACCAAACATAAACTTCGGCCGGGGCGTCGCCGCCGCAGGCGCTGCGGCCGCCGCGCTCGCCGCTGGAGCCGCCGGCGTTGCCAGTGCAAAACTCCGCGCCTCTTCGCCCGGCGCATACAAATTCACTTGCGCCGCCGAACTCGCAGCATAATCAGCCGCCACATTCGTCGTGTCACCCGCCGTGGCTTCCCCCAAACTCGCTTCCTGCGCCTCAGCGGCCCCCGCCGCCATCAGCAGCACCAACACTCCCAGCAATCCCTTTCTCATACACATTCCCCTCTGCCTCTTCGGCCAGTCTGTC
>Ga0116219_10003598_pt1 | contig 12141 bp, 8 predicted proteins | sample Sb_taG_4_FD_91019 | JGI IMG/M metagenome (GOLD analysis project Ga0116219, IMG submission 91019) | Peat soil microbial communities from Weissenstadt, Germany - Sb_50d_6_BS metaG | ecosystem: Environmental > Terrestrial > Soil > Wetlands > Peat | place: Germany: Weissenstadt | collected 2010-09-21
CATATACCGTCACCTGGAACTGGGAGAGGAGCCGGCCGTAGCAGCCGTCAAGGGGGCCAACGAAGTCGCGCTCGCGGTTCTGGCCATCATGCTGGTCGCGGTCGTTGTGTTCTTTCCCGTGACGTTTCTGTTTGGCGTGAGCGCGTACTTGTTTGGCGCGCTGGCGCTTGGTGTCGTGCTCGCGCTCTTCGCCTCGTACTTTGACGCGGTGACGGTCGTACCTCTGTTCTGCGCGAATTTCCTGAAGGCCATTCACGCACACTCCCATGTACAGGAGGGAGAGAAAAAATCCTGGGGGGCGAGATTCCATGCAGGATTCAATGCGAAATTCGAGGTGATGCTGAATTTTTACGAAAAGTGGGTCCGCAAAGCGCTCGAACGCCCCGGCCAGGTGGTTGTGGGATTTCTGATCTTTTTCTTTCTTTGTTTTCTGCTGTATCCGTTGATTGGGGTTTCGTTCTTTCCGCGAACCGACGCCGGCCAGTTTGTGATCAACGTGAAGGCGCCCACTGGAACGCGCATTGAGTTGACCGAGGACTATGTAAAGCGCGTGGAAGATATCGTGCGCCAGGTTGTTCCGCCCAAGGAACTGGAAACCATCGTTTCCAATATCGGACTGACGCCCGATCTTTCTTCACTATTCACGCCCAACGCTGGAATGCATACGGCGTTTATCCAGGTGGGCTTGAAGGAAGACCACAAGGCCAGCAGCTTTGCCTACATGGACGAAGTGCGCATGCGCGCCGCGTCGCAAATTCCGGACCTGCGGACCTACTTTCAATCGGGCGGCTTGGTGGACGCGGTGCTCAACCAGGGGGCTCCGGCGCCGATCGATGTCCAGGTGAGCGGCGCGGACCTCGACGCGGACGGCCGAATCGCCCAGGACCTGGCGCGCCAATTCCGCGCGATTCCTGGTATTTCGGACGTTTACGTTCCCCAGGACATGGATTATCCCGCGCTACAGGTGAACGTGAACCGCGCTCGGGCCAGTGAACTCGGACTCAGCCCACAGGAAGTTATAGACAACCTCATCACGTCGCTGACGTCGGACGCGATGATTGCCCCTGGTTACTGGGTGGATCCCAAGAGCGGTAACAATTATTTCGTGACCGTGCAGTATCCGGAAAATCAGGTGCGTTCGATCCAGGATTTGAAGGCCATGCCCCTGCGTGGCGTAAACTTGAAACTTCCCACTTACCTCAATCAGGTCGCAGACGTGAGCGTGGTCCAGTCCCCCACCGAGGTGGACCACTATCAACTGCAACGATCCGTGGACATTTACGTGGCGCCCACCGGCGAAGATATCGGCAAGCCCGCCGCGGCCATCTCGAAAATTATCGCCAACACGAAACTGCCGGTGAATCTTCGCGTCAACATGCGCGGACTGATCATTACGATGCAGAATTCTTTCCGAAGTTTCGGGATCGGCCTGATCCTCGCGATTCTGCTCGTGTACCTGATTCTGGTCGCGCAGTTCGCATCGTTTACCGATCCCTTCCTGATTGTGCTGGCCGTGCCCACCGGGCTCGTGGGTGTCCTGCTCACGCTGGCATTTACGGGCACTACGCTGAACATCCAGTCGCTGATGGGAATCGTGATGCTGCAAGGGATGGTGGTTTCCAACAGCATTCTGATCGTGGATTTCGCCAACGTTCTCCGCGGCGAAGGACGCAGCGTCGTTGAAGCGGTCGCGCACGCCTGCCGCATCCGTTTGCGGCCGATTCTGATGACCTCGCTCGCAACCGTCGTGGGACTGCTCCCGATGGCCTTCAAGCTCGAAACGGGAAGCGAAGCGTATGCGCCGCTCGCGCGGGTCATCATCGGAGGCCTGATCTCTTCCATCCTGCTGACCATCTTTGTTGTGCCCGCGGCGTACCTGTTGATCTACCGGCGCCGCGAAGCATCGGCCGGCGCTGCGGTCATGGAGGAGGCTCATTAATGCGTGATTCCAGGCGATTGCTGCTATCCGTATTGTTTTCCGGCGTTGCTCTGGCCGCAGTCCCCTGCGAGTCGCAAACTCCGCCGCCGTATTCAGCTCCGGCTCCGGCTCAACCGGAAGCGCAGAATCAAAATGCCCAGCGTCTGACGTTGGCGGAGGCGGAAAACATCGCCATCCAGAACCACCCGCAGATTCAGGCGGCAACGCAATTAGCTTCCGCCGCTGCCGCGCAAGTGAAGGAAGTTCAATCCATTTATTATCCCCAGGCAAATGGCGCTGCCACTGGCGCGTATGCGGAAAACAACAGCCGCATTGCCGCGGGATTCCTCAACAGTCCTTCCGTCTTCAACAAGTTTGCCGACGGAGTATCCGTGAGCCAACTCGTGACCGACTTCGGGCGCACGCACGAGCTCTCTAAAAGTTCGCACTTCCACGCGCAAGCGGTGCAAGAGAGTGTCGTCACTACGCGGGCCGACGTGCTGCTGCGCGTCAACTTGTCTTACTTCGGAGTCATGAAGGCCCAGTCCGTCCTTCGTGTCGCCGAGGAAACCGTGAAGGCGCGGCAGTTGGTTGCGGATCAAGTCAGCGAGCTGGCCAAGAGCAGCCTCAAATCGGGCCTGGATGTGAGTTTTGCGAACGTGGACCTGGCCAGAGCGCAGCTTTTGCTGGTGCAAGCGCAGAATGATTTGCAGTCCTCGTACGCGCAACTTTCCGATGCGCTGGGCTACTCGGATCAGCGGACGTTCCAGCTGGTTGACGAGCCCCTGCCCGGTTCTCCCCCTCCGGATGTTGCGCCGCTCATCGTCGAAGCGTTTCAGAACCGGCCCGAGATCATCAGTCAAGGTCTGGATGTGAAGTCGGCGCAAAGTTACGCCACGGCGGAACGCGATCTGTGGTTTCCCACGATCTCGGCCGCCGGCGTGACCGGCCTCGTCCCCTATCGCCAAGACACATTGACGAGCCGCTACGCCGCAGCTGGTTTCAACGTCAATGTCCCAATTTTTAACGGGCGCCTCTTCAACGCCGAGCACACCGAAGCGACAGCGCGAACCCACGCGCAGGAGCAATTCCTTCGGGACCTACAGAACCGCATCGCCCAGGACGTCCGCACCTCCTGGCTCAATGTCATCTCCGCCTACCAGCGCCTTTCCCTCACGCAACAACTGCTGGACCAGACCACGCAGGCTTTCGATCTGGCCAAGGGGCGTTACCAACTGGGCTTGAGCTCGATCATTGAACTCAGCCAGGCGCAGTTGAATTTGACCGAGGCTCAGGTCGAGCAAGTCAGCGCGCAGTACGACTACGAAAGCCAAACGGCCAATTTGAATTACCAGCTGGGGCGTGTAAAGTGATTGAAAGTTGCGGCATCCGGAATACCGCTTCCGTGCTTGACAATCCGATTTCTCGCGCCCTATGCTGGGGCCCTTGAAAATAGCCATCGGTTCCGACCACGCCGGATTTGAATACAAAGAAAAAATCAGGGCGCTGTTGTCCACGCTCGGGCACGAAGTCCGTGATTTCGGCACGTTCAGCGCCGATCCGGTCGACTATCCGCTGTTCATCCGTCCCACGGCGGAAGCGGTGGCGCGCGGCGAATTCGAGCGCGGCATTGTGCTTGGCGGATCGGGCAACGGCGAAGCGATGGTCGCCAACAAGGTGCGGGGAATCCGCTGCGCGCTTTGCTGGAATCTGGAAACGGCTCGCCTCGCGCGGGAACACAACGACAGTAACGTTCTCTCGCTCGGCCAGAGAATGATTCCCGAGGATCTGGCTCTGGAAATCGTGAATGTATGGCTGGTGACCCCGTTCGCGGGTGGGCGGCACGCTCGCCGCATTGCTGAGATCGAATAAGACAATCAAGCGTTTTCTGGGGTGATTATGAAACGGTTCATCAAAATATCCCTCGGGATTGTATTGTGTCTCGTAATCTTGCTCGCCGTGGGGATTACGGCGACGATTGGCTGGCGTCCATTCATCGGCCCGCGCTCGCGCCCCTTGACCAACCGAGTGTTCGAACGAACCCCGCAGCGCTGGTCGCGCGGCAAGTACATTGTGGAAAGCCAATCCGTGTGCATGGACTGCCATTCGCCTCGCGATTGGACCAAACACGACGCTCCAGTCCCACCTGGCATGGAAGGTGCCGGCCAGGACATGTCGATATTGAAGGGCTTGCCGGGCCGTGTCGTGGCGCCAAATCTCACTCCCGATCCCGAGACCGGGGCAGGCACATGGAGCGACGACGCCCTGGCCAGGGCGATTCGCGAAGGGATCGGACACGAAGGCCGTACGTTATTTCCAATGATGCCCTATGAACGGTTCCGGCAAATGCCGGACGAGGATGTGGCATCGGTCATCGTGTTTTTGCGTTCGCTGCCCCCCGTTCGAAATCCCCTGCCAAAGACGGAAATCATTTTTCCAGTGAAATATCTCATCCGGAGCGCGCCTCAGCCCGTCACGGACCCCGTTCCTGCTCCCGATCTTTCCGATCCTGTAAAGCGGGGCGCGTTCCTGGTGACCATGGCCGCTTGCGGAGACTGCCACACACCGGTGCATAATGGCGAGCCGCTTCCGAACATGGATTTTTCGGGCGGGCAGGTATTCGAAGGCCCCTGGGGGAGAGTTGCCACTGCGAACATGACTCCCGACCCGTCGGGTATTCCGTACTACGACGAAATCCTGTTCCTGCAAGCGATTCGAACCGGATACGTCAGAGCGCGGCCCTTGAATCAGATCATGCCCTGGCACATTTATGGCGGCATGACGGACGATGACTTGAAGGCTATTTTCGCCTATTTGAAGACGGTCAAACCGGTCCATCACGTTGTGGATAATGCGGACCCGCCGACGATGTGCGTAGTTTGCGGAGCAATGCACGGCGGCGGGGATAAGAATCAGAAGAATTAGCCTGGAGTTTTCACCGCAACAGTAGGACAGACTTCAGCCTGTCCTACTATTGCCCGATGACGAGCACCGAGAACGTGCCAGGGATCACCGGAGGTCTCGGCCGCGGGTTTTCGGGAGTCGGGGCCGGGCGCGGGCCAAGTTCCGCGGCCGCGACATACACTTTGCCTGTTTTTCGATCGACGGCCATGGTTCGCGCCCCTGTTTGCGTTGGCACGTTTTCGACGAGCTCATATTGGTCCGGAGATTTCTCCCGGAAAATCGAGAGAGCGCCGTTAACGCCAGTCGAAAAGTAGACCAGCCGCTTCTTCGGATCGAACTCCGCCGCATCGACGCCACCGCCAATCGGGTTCGTGGCGACGATCTTTCCTGATGTTGCGTCCACCACGGCCATCATTCCGGCGCCCCGGCATCCGATGAAAATGCGCGAATGGACTCGATCCATGTCCATGCTGCTTGGCGCTTGGCATGGAGCGGTGGGCCATGTTTCCAGCACTTTCAAATCCTTCGCATCGAGTTTCAAGAGAGTGTTGCGATCCTGCATATTCAGGAAGACATGTCCGGATTCGTCGGAGGCAAGGTGTTCCGTTCTGCCGCCCAGGTTGTCGATCGTGCCGGCGATCTTGCCGGTTTTCGCATCGATTGCGGTGACGCGTTTGCTGCCGCGATCCGCGGTAAAGATGCGTTTTGTTTCGTGGTCGTAGATGATTCCGTTCGGGTCATCTCCCACCCTTACTTCGCCGATCTTCGCGAGGGTCTTGAGATCGAAAATTACGACGGAGCCGGGATTGCTCACACTGATGAAGCCGCGTCCAAATTCCGACGCGATTGCGGCGCCGTGCATGTCCGGCCCGCCGGTGATTTTTCCGACGATGGCTCCGGTATCGAGGTCCAGGACAACGATCTCGGTATCATGCGAAACGTACAGACGGCGTGCTTCGCTGTCGGCCGCGACGTAATCCCATCCCCCATCGCCGGCGATAGGAATTTTTTTGATCAGATGATAGGCGCCAGCGGCGGCCATCGCCATCGTGAATGCGGCGAGGATGACCAACGACCCCTTAGCAATCCGTAGGATCCCTGCCAAAGCTCTCTTCATGGCAACTTTCCTCGCTTATGGATTTGGAGGCAGGACCCTGAAAACAGTTACTCAAGCAGCGGCATTCTAATCCACTGCAGGTAGTTTGGAAACATCCCAGCCGCCGCCGAGAGCTTTTACCAGGAGAACGGTGGACGTCAACCGGCGCGTCAGAAGACTCACGGCAGTCCGTTCGTTTGCCAGAGCGGCGCTTTGCGCGGTAATCACGGTCAGGTAGGTGTCGAGTCCGCCCTTATACCGGTTGGTGGATTGCTCGAGGGCGCGGTTCGCGGCCGCAACCGCGGCGTCCTGAGTCTTGGCTTCCTCTTCCAGGACTCGAAGATCGGACAGAGAATCCTCCACTTCCTGAAAAGAGACGAGCACCGTCTGTTGATAATCCGCTACCAGTTCGTCATAACTGGCTATGGCCTGGTCGGAAACTGCCCGCCTTCGCCCGGCATCGAAAACGGTCTCCGCCGCGGACGCGCCGATGGACCAAATCGCGCTCGGCCCCGTCAGCCAATTTGGAAATCGCCCGCTCTCGAATCCTCCCACGAGCCCCAAAGTGACAGTCGGAAAAAAAGCCGCGCGGGCGATTCCGACCTGTTCGTTGGCGGAGGCGACTCTTCTTTCTGCCTCGGCAATATCGGGCCGCCGTTCCAGCAGTTCGGACGGCAAGCCGGGAGGAGGCACCGGCGGAATGGCGGGCGACGGGGCAGGGTCCAAACTGAAAGAGGAAGCAGGCTGTCCGATGAGGACGGCGACGGCGTGTTCAAATTGGTCGCGCGACGATGTAATGTCAATGTCCTCGGCGCGCGTTTGTTCGAGCTGCGTGGCGGCCAGGTCCACATCTTCACGGGAAGCGACACCGCCTTGAAAACGGCTCTCCGTGAGTTGCAGAGCTTTATCGAAGGCGTCTACGTTGGTATCGAAAAGCTGCTTCTGCGCATCCAGTCCGCGCAGGGTCAGATAATCCAGCGCGAGTTCCGCGTGCAGACTGAGGCGAATCGTTTCCAAATCCGCGGCAGAGGCCTGCGCCAGCGTGCGGCTGGCTTCCACGCTTCGCCGGACGCTTCCCCAGACGTCCGCCTCGTAAGAGACATCTCCCGAGAGGACTAAATCGGAATAATTGACGGGAGCAGTGCCGCCGAACAGCGCTTTATTCTGGGACTGGCGATTTTGGGACGCCGTTACAGCGGCATTGACGAGCGGAAACAGGGAGGATCGCGTTTCTCGCAGTACGTCCCGCGCTTCCTGGTATCGATCCACGGCGGCCCGCAGAGATTGGTTGGAAACGTTGACTTTCTCTTCCAGGGCATTTAACTGGGGATCCTGAAAAATCTCCCACCAATTTCCTTTTTGCGCCTGGTCGCTCGGCTGCGCCGTTTTCCAGTTGGCATTTTCCTTGTACGCGGGCGGAATTTGCGTCGTGGGCTTTGAATACTTCGGCCCAACCGAACAGCCGCCAATCAGGAGAAATCCTAGGGAAAGAATCGGCAACTTTCGCGGGCGAAAGGTATTTCCACTCCGGAAAGAACGAAGAATTCCGATCAGCCGGACCATCAAGGTTTCCTCTGTTCAGGAACCGGTGTTTCGGCGACGCGGACCACCGCGCCATCGGTGAGCGAGTCGGAGGGATTCAAGACGACCCATTCATCGCCCTTGAGCCCCGCGACGATTTCGATCACCGTTCCAAAATCACGGCCCGGCGTAACCGGGATCAGTGAAATCGTCTTGCCGTTTTTCACAATCGCCACTTGCAAGCCAGCGGATTTGAAAATGGTCGCGTTCACGGGGAGCGTGAAGGTGTTCACGGGGGAAGGCAGCTTGAGGTGGACTTCGACGTAGCCCCCCGGTTTGAGCAGGCGGGCGAAATTGTCCACGTCGACTTCGGTGAGCAAAGTCCGCGATGTGTTGTCAATGGCGCCAGAACTCCTGACGACGGACCCCTAGAATCGGCGGCCGGGAAATTCGGTCAGAGCCAGCTCGGCGTGTAGCCCCGGCCTGATCTCAGGAGAATCGAATTGGGGGACATTGACATAAACTCGAAGAGGGTTCATGGCCGCAATGTGAAATAGTTCACGCGCAGTTCCGCCGCTGCTGCCGGAATCGATCAGCTGGCCGATATCGGTATTGCGCGCCGTGATCACGCCGTCGAAGGGAGCATAGACTTTTTCAAAGGCTTGCATATCCAGCAGCCGCTTCACATTGGCCTGCGCCGACTCGACAGTAGTCTTGCGAGCATCGAAGTTTCCCGTGGCGTTGTCGACGTCTTGCTGCGCGACGGAATCCGTCTTCAGCAAATCCTTGTATCGAGCGGCGGTGACTTCCGCGAGGTTCATGTTGGCCTGGGCCGTGGCCAGGTCCGCGCGCGCCTGCTGCAATTGCTGATCCACTTCCGGCGAATCGATCTCGGCCAGCAGTTGTCCCGCTTTTACATTCGCGCCGATATCCGCGTACCACTTTTTCAAGTAACCATTCGTTCGAGCAAAGATAGGAGCATCCGTATAAGGTTGCATGTCGCCGGGAATGACAATTTCTTGCTGCGGGGCGCCCAGCTTGGGGTGAATGACGGAGACGGTCGGGATCGCCAGGTCCTGCGTCTCCTGGGAAAGCTGCGCGTTGGCTTTGCGGCGGCTCGAAATTCCCCAGAGAACAACCATGGCGACGATAATCACCACGAGCAGGAGCATCACGCCGCGGGCCACCTTGCTGCCCGGCGCAGGCGGGCCTCCAGGGTTCGCCCGTTCACTGGCTGGCGCTTCCGCCGGTTCCCGCTGATTGGAAACAACCTCCATCTGATCCTCCGAAAACGGATGCGGGCTCTACTTGGAGCCCGCCTGAATATTAGGCCGTGACTACTCGCCCGGGATTTCAATTTCGGCGGATTCGCCCGGGTTTTCGCGGAATCCGTGAATCAAGCTGTAGACGGACGGCACAAACAGAAGCGTCGCGACCGTCGCAAATATCAGCCCGCCGATGACTGCGCGTCCGAGGGGCGCGTTCTGCTCGCCGCCTTCGCCGAGGCCAACCGCCATCGGCAGCATGCCAATGATCATGGCCATGGCCGTCATGATTACCGGGCGAAAGCGCGTAAATCCGGCCTCTTCCGCATCCTGAAGAGGATTGAGTCCTTCCTGAACGCGCTCCTTTGAAAAGCTGACGACCAGAATGCTGTTCGCCGTGGCCACGCCCATGCACATGATCGAGCCCGTAAGCGCGGGCACACTGATCGTGGTGTGCGTCACGAACAGCATCCACACAATTCCGGCAAGGGCGGCCGGTAACGCCGAAATAATGATAAACGGATCGAGCCAGGATTGGAAATTGACAACGATCAGCAGATAAATCAAGAGAATTGCAAATCCCAGACCGGCCAGCAGCCCGACGAACGATCTGCGCATCGTATCGATCTGGCCTCGAACAAACATCTGGGAGCCGCGCGGCAGGTGGCTGCGATTCCGGTTGACGATCGCGTCGATGTCCTTGGCGACCCCGCCGAGATCGCGTCCTTGGGTGGATCCAAAAATGTCGATCATGGTCTGAGCGTCATAGTGCGACACCGTCGCCATCCCTTCGCCTCGGGAGATGGTTCCCAGGTTCGCAAGCTGCTGCCATGGCGCGCGGGCGGTGCCGCCGCCCGCCCCAGTCACGGGAATATTTTCGAGGTCTTGCAAGGACTGGAAATCATACTGGGGGGCTTCCGTTGCAACGATGTAACTGACGCCGGACTTGGGATCGAGCCAGAACGACGGCGAAGTTTGAAAGCTGCCGCTCAACGAAACCAGCAGATTGCCGGCGACATCGCGTTGCGTAAAGCCCGCCTGAAGAGTCTTGGTGCGATCCACATTGATGTGCAACTTTGGCTGGTTGAAGGGCTGCTGGATCCGCAAGTCGGCGATTCCAGTCACCGTATCCAACTGCTTCAATAGATTGTTCGCAAACTGATGGTTCGCCTCGACATCGCGCCCCATGATTTGAATATCAATGGGCGCAGGAAGGCCGAAATTCAGGATCTGGGTGACGATATCCGCGGGCGGGAAGTAAAACATTACGCCCGGAAATTCCTTCGTGAGCTTCAAACGCAAATCATGGATGTACTGACCGGTGGGGTGGTGGTTCGGGTTCAGGGAAATCATGATGTCGGCGTCTTCCGGACCGATCGGCGCCGACGTGCTATAAACGTAATTGTATGCACTGTAGGGAAGTCCGATGTTGTCAATCAAACTTTCAATCTCGTTCGCCGGAATTTGTTCGTGGATCGTTCGCTCCACCTCGCTGCATAGTTCCGCGGTCTCTTCAATGCGAGTGGCTGTCGGCGCGCGAAGGTGCAGCTTGATTTGCCCGGCGTCGACGCTCGGGAAGAAATCCTCGCCCAGCCACGGGTACAACGCGAACGAAGCAACGCAGACCGCCAGGAAGGCCAGCGGAAAAATCACGCGGTGGGCAAGGCATGTTTGCAGGATCCCCCGGTAAAAGTTCCTGAGTCTTTCGAATTGCAATTCGAAATGCCCCTGCATGCGCACCAGGGGATTTCCGCTGGCGAGCGACGTTTCCACTGATTCTTCGCCGTGGGCTTTCAGGAGATACCGGGCCATCGTCGGCACAAGTGTGCGCGAGAGCAAATAGGATGCCAGCATCGCGAATACGACAGCTTCGGCCAGCGGCACGAACAAATACTTCGCCACGCCCGTCAGGAAGAACATGGGCACGAATACGATGCAGATCGAAAGAGTGGAGACGAACGCTGGCACGGCGATTTGCTGCGCGCCGTCCAGAATCGCCTGAATAATTTCCTTTCCCTGGGCCAGATTCCGGTTGATGTTTTCGATTTCCACTGTGGCGTCATCCACCAGGATGCCCACGGCCAGCGCCAGCCCGCCTAACGTCATGATGTTGATCGTCTGCCCGATGGCGCTCAGGACGATGATCGACGTGAGAATGGAAAGAGGAATGGAAACCGCGATGATCAGCGTGCTGCGCCAGCTTCCCAAAAAAATCAAAATCATCAGCCCGGTAAGGCAGGCGGCAATGACCGCCTCTCGAACGACTCCGTTGATGGAGGCGCGGACAAACAACGATTGGTCGGCAATCGGCCGGGCCCGAAACTCCGGCGGCAGGCCCGCGAGGACCGTGGGCAACTGCTGTTTGATTTCGTTGATGATGTCCAGGGTCGAGGTGTTGCCGAGCTTTAGGATGGTCATGAGAGCGGCTCTTTGTCCGTCCACCATGACGATATTGGTTTGCGGAGGATTGCCGTCGCGGACGTGCGCGACATCCCGAATGTAAATCGTATTCGTGCCCGCCGTTTTGATCGGCAAATCGTTCATTTCATCGACGGTTTGCGGGCTCGCATTCAGGTCCACGTCGTCTTCCTTGGAGCCGATTTTTACAGTGCCGGCGGGCAAAATCAGATTTTGATTTCCGATGGCAGTGACAACGTCGTTGGGCGAAAGTCCTTTGGCCTGGAGCGCGGGGATATTCAGGTCCACCTGGATCTGGCGCTGCTTTCCTCCGTATGGGTTCGGGAAGACGGCGCCCTGCACGGTCGCCAATTGCGAGCGCAAGAAATTCGCCGCCAGATCGTTCAACTGCTGCTCGGAAAGGCCCTTTCCGGAAAGCGCGAGCTGAAGTATCGGGACGGAGGACGCGTTGTAGGCCAGGATGAACGGCGGAATCGTTCCCGGGGGATCTTGCCGGACGGCGGATTGCGCGATTGCCGTGACTTGCGCCATGGCCATATCAATGCGCACGCTGGGATAGAAAAAAATCTTGATCACGCCCAGCCCGTTCAAGGATTGCGATTCGATGTGCTCGACGTCGTTGACGGTCGCCGTGAGTCCGCGCTCGAAGCCGACGACAAGCCGCTGGGAAACATCTTCAGCCGAAAGCCCTGCATACCCATAAACGACTGCAACGATCGGAATATCGATATTCGGGAAAATATCGACGGGCGTTGTGTATACGGCCAGCGTCCCGAGAATCAAAATCAGCAAAGACATCACCACAAAGGTGTAGGGCCTTCGCAGCGCTAATCGAACTATCCACATACAGAGCTCTTAACTCCCTTGGCTGCCTGCCCCGGTCTTCACCGACACATGCGCGAAAATGATCGTGCGCGACACCAGCGATTGCATTTTCATTCCGAGTTCCGATGCCTGAAATTCGGTCTTCGCTGGCGATACTGAAGTTGATTTCCCGTCGGCGTTTTTCTTTCTCCGAC
>Ga0116219_10003604_pt1 | contig 12127 bp, 8 predicted proteins | sample Sb_taG_4_FD_91019 | JGI IMG/M metagenome (GOLD analysis project Ga0116219, IMG submission 91019) | Peat soil microbial communities from Weissenstadt, Germany - Sb_50d_6_BS metaG | ecosystem: Environmental > Terrestrial > Soil > Wetlands > Peat | place: Germany: Weissenstadt | collected 2010-09-21
CAGCTTCTTGCTCAGTTTTTCGACGTGCGTGTAATTCTCCCGAGTCAGCACGTGGCGGAACGTGGCGAGGCCAGCCGCCATCGAAACCGGATTCGTGTTGTAGGTGCCGCCGTGGAAGACCTTGTGTTGCGAGATCAGATCCATGACCGATTTGCTGGCGCCGAACGCCGCCAGCGGCAGGCCGCCGCCGATTGACTTCGCCAGACAGACCACGTCGGGATGAACTCCGAAGTATTCGCTGGCCCCGCCCCAGCAGAGCTTCGCGCCGGTCTTGACTTCGTCGAAAATCAGCAGCGCGCCGTGTTTCGTGGCGATCTCGCGCAAACCCTTGAGGAACCCGGGTTGCGGCATGCACAGGCCGACGTTCATCAGAATCGGCTCGAGGATGATCGCTGCGATTTCGCCGGGATTTTCTTTGAAACGGCGCTCGACGGTATTGAGGTCGTTGAAGGTTGCGATCTTCACGTTTTCAATGGCTGCCTTGGGAACTCCGAGGCCTCCCGGTACCGACGTCGGCGCATGGATGTCGCCGTAGTCGGGCGCGTGCGGCTTCACACTGACCAGGGCGCTGTCGTGCAGGCCGTGGTAAGCACCTTCGAACTTCACGATCTTGTCGCGTCCGGTGGCAGCGCGGGCGAGGCGAACGGCGTGCATGGTGGCTTCGGTGCCGCTGTTGCCGAAGCGGCACATCTCGACCGGAAATCGGTTGCAAATCTCTTCCGCGAGTTCCCACTCCATGTCGTGCGGCATGCCGAACATGGTGCCAGTGGAAAGGCGCTTTTCGACGGCTTTCATCACGGCCGGATGGCAATGCCCGGCCATGAGTGCGCCGAAGGTCAGGTTGTGGTCAATGTATTCGTTGCCGTCGAGATCGCGGAACTTGCTGCCGCTGGCCTCTTTCACGAAAATCGGCCAGGGATCATAGGCGCGATAATTGCTGGCCACGCCCAGAGGAATGCGTTTGAGGTTTTTCTTGTGCGCTTCAGCGGATTTGGGCGTGCGCCGCTCGAAGGTTAAGATTTCTTTCTGCAGGTCGGGGTACATCAGGGTCTCCGGAGAACTCAAGCCCGTGGCTTCTTCCGGCGCGGGCCATTAGGATGCCCGGGCGGCGGACCGCCCGGGGGATATAGACATTCTAGAACGCGAACTTTAAAGCGAATTGAATCTCGCGCGGATCGCGGGTGTGCTTCTCTTTGCCAAAGTCTCCGCTAATCGAGCCGTCGGCGTTCACAGTACCGTCGCTGATATTTCCATCAGGATTGAGGAACTGGGCGCGATTGAATACGTTGAAGAACTCGGCGCGAAACTCGAAGTGCTTTCCTTCCCCTACGTTTATGAGCTTTTGAACGGAGAAGTCAAAATTGTCGATGCCAGGCCCGCAGCAGAGGTCGCGCGGTCCGCCTAGTGATCCCGGCGCTTGGTTCTGGATCGGGCAATTTGGCAGGTTCGGCCCGCAGAAGTAGTAGCCGCCGCTGCTGCGCGGATTCGTGAAGTGGACTGGTCCGTGGATGGCGGGCCGGCCGGGGGCTTCGAACCCGCTGGTATCATTCTCCAGCTCATTGTCGTTTGTGGACCGCATCACAATGGGGAAGCCAGACTGAAAACTGGTAATGCCGGAAACCGCCCAGTCATCCAGCAGCATTCCTTTTCCGCCATTGAACTTCGGTGCCGGAACCTCCCACAGGTAGCTGAGCACGAGGCGATGCCTTGCGTCGAACAAGGATAACGTGCGATTGCAGCTGAAATTGTTGAGAATTCCGTTGCAGATTGGCTTCAGAGAGTTTTCAAAGCTCGACGCGTCGTCAATCGATTTGCTGTAAGTGTAGGCGACTTCAAACTGCAGGCCATGCGACAGGCGCCGTTCCAGCGAAGCCTGCAAGGAGTTGTAGGCGGAGTTCGCAATCGTGTCCTGCGCGTAAATGCTGCTGAACACCGGAACGGCGTCAGAAGGACAGCCGTTGATGAAGGCCCCGGTTACACCATTGAAGCCGTTGAGGGGGTCACACTTCGGGGATGAGTACTGACGGAGGCCAACCAATCCAATGGGAGTTCCTCCCGCGGCTCCGGTGACTACCTGGCCGCTCGGCAGAGTTACGTGGTCCCCGGACTGAAGCACGAAACCAAACGGAGAGTCCCCAAACGTTGGGCCGCAGGAAATTCCAGCATATGCAGCGTTGCCGGTATTAAACAGATTCTGCAGGTCGAGGCAGGTCTGCGGATTCGCCGGGCTCAGGTCATGGGTTGCAAGCAAGCGGTGTCCTTGAGACCCGACGTAGCCGAGAGAAAGAACTGTGTCTTTGGAAATCTCGCGCTCAATGCCGACGTTGTATTGCTCGGTGTACTGCGCCTTGAGGTTCGGCTGCAACTCTCCGAAGAGCACGATGGGGCGGAAGGCTGACCAGTCTACGGGTGTCCCGTGAGCAGGCGTAAGAATGCTGCCGAAGGGATTGGGAATGATGCCACCCGGGTTGGTGGGAGCACCGCACGGATTCCCGAGAGAGAACGGACAGCTCTGCAGCACGAAGGGCGTCTGGAAGAATCCTTGTGAAACCGTAGTGCTGCCGCCGAAGGGTGGTTCGGCCTGGAACTGTTCCAGCACTAACTGTTCGATCGGATTGTAGAAAACGCCGAACCCTGCGCGAATGGTGGTCGTGCCTTTTTTCCACGGATCCCACGCTATACCGATGCGGGGCGCGAACGCGTGGTAATAGGGCTTGGTTAAACCCTTGGGGACACCGGCATCACCCGGGACTACAAGTCCCAGAGGGAAGAAGGCGTTCGCGGGACCAGTGGGACCGCAGTCATTGCTTCCATAAACGCCGATGAGGGGATTGCCGGGCGCGAGTTGGCAGGGATAGGTGGTTGTCTGCTGGCCCGGACGGAATGTCTGGTAACGGCCCCGACCGTCGTAGAAAGGTTGGTTGTACTCCCAGCGCAGCCCGTAGTTCAGCGTGATGTTGGGCTTGATCTTCCAGCTGTCCTGGGCGAACAAATAGAGAGATCTTCCGCGAACATCCTCCGAGTTTGTGGACCCCAGCAGGTCGGAATCGGGTATTCCCGTCAGATAGTTGGCGAACAGATCCGGGCCTGCGAAGTCGTTCGGCCCCCCTCCAAAGTAGGAATAATCACCCTGAGGCGCGAAGTACAGCGTCTGGAAGAAGCGCTGCACTCTGAAGTCCACACCGAACTTCATGGTGTGGTTTCCCGACACTTTGGTGAGGTTGTTCGAGAATTGGTAGGTGTTGCCGGTTTGCGGCAATTCTCCTTCAAAATCGTTGCCGATGGTGAAGCCGCCGGAGATGGCGATGAACGGCACTCCTTCGTGGGTAGGACCGAGACCAGGAGTGATGCCTAGTTTAGGACTGTTGGGTTGAATCACGCTGGGAGTATCGGTTGTGCCGTTAAAGCAGTTCACCGGCGCGCCCCCGCAGGAATCGACGACCAAGTTGGTTCGTTGCGGGTGCAGGAAGGTTGGCTGACCTTCGCGGAAGTAGGTGATGCGGGCTTCGTTTACCAGGGAAGAACTGATGGTCCAGGTGTGGCTGATGTTCACCTGCTGCGAGATGGTCTGGTTGAGGTCGCCAAAGCCCTGCAGAAGATTGGGATTCTCCGCCTGGAATTTGGTAAAGGGTTGCGCATCGGAAATGTTGTTGTAGTAGTAGTACACGCTCAGATTCTGTTTGTCGTTGATGCGGTGGTCCAATTTGACCGTGAATTGATTCCCATGCTGGCGATCAAGAGGAATCGATTGGAATACGGAGTTGGGCGCATTCGGCAGGGGCACAAACTGGTTCATCAGGCTGACCGCCACGGGGTCAAAGCAACCGACGGGAATTTTGTTATCGGGGAAATCAGTCTGGTATAAATCTCCGACGGCAGCGTTCGTCAGACAATTGGGGCGCGCATTCAGGATTCCAGCAAACGCGGGCGTACTAATGGCCCCTCCGAACGGAACAAAGTTGGGGTCGGTCGCCGCTAGTCCACCTGAGAAGTCGCCGGCCCGTTCCGCTACACTTGGCACCACAGTCGGATCAGCGGTGATGCCCTGCACAATGCGGCGCCCTTCATAAGAAGCGAAGAAAAACGTCCGATCTTTCTTGATCGGCCCGCCGAAGGTCCCGCCAAACTGGTTCTGTTTGTTATCGGGCGTAAATGGGTCGAGATATCCCCTGGCATCGAGCGCCTTATTGCGGAAAAACTCGTAGGCGCTACCGTGCCACTGGTTCGTGCCGGACTTGGTCACGACATTGATAACCGCGCCGGAATTGCGGCCATACTCGGCGTCGAACGTGTTGGAGAGAACGCGAAATTCCGAAATGCTGTCGGGCGAAGGTTGAATGGCGGGTCCGTTAGCGAATAGATCGTTGCCATCGCCCCCGTTCACGCTGAAATTGTTGGAGCGTCCGCGGCCGCCGTTGACCGAAACCGCGCCGGCGGTGTTGCTGCCGTAGAACAGGTCCGATCCGCCGACGCCCTGCACGCCCGGCTGCAGCTGAAGAAGTTGATAGGTATCGCGGGCGTTGAGCGGCAGCCCTGAGACCTGTTTGGAATCCATGATTGCGCCCAGCTGCGTGCTGCTGGTGTCCACGATCGGCGCTTCGGAAGTGACGTCGACCGTCTCCTGGGTCTGGCCGATCTGCAAGACCGAATTGACGGTAACGACTGCATTGAGATCGACGTTCACGCCGCGCTGCACATTCTTCTTGAATCCGGTCAAATCGAATTCCATGCGATACGTGCCGACGGGAACTTGGGGAAACACGTAGTCGCCACTGTCGTTCGTGGTGGTTTGCGTGCTCACGCCGGTGGCTTCATTAATCAGCGTCACCTTGACGTTGGCGATCACGGCGCCGGTCGGATCGGCTATGCGGCCCAGAATGCGGCCACCGGTGCTCTGCGCCGGCAACAGCGCTGGGAGATACAGGCTGACGACCAGGATCAGAGAAAGCGCACATAGCAGCTGACGACTCAGGCACAGCGATGAGCGGGCTCGCAGTGACGGCATGGAACCTCCAGACATTCCCGGGAGTGTTTGGTAATTCTTGACAGCGGCAGCTTGTATCCGGCGACAACCTTGCTATAATCCCGCAAGGTTAGAGAAGCGGGGTAGGGGCTGTCAAGGAGAAAAAGCGCGCCTCCACGACGGGAATCTCGCTGCCCCGATTCACCTCCCAGCCGGGTTGCAATGAAACAGGCCAGCGCGAAAACGTATTTGAAGATCGGCGACGTGGCAAGCAAGGTTGGCGTCTCGCCCTCAGTAATCCGCTCGTGGGAAAGCCTCGGGCTGGCAAGTCCGCGGCGCACTGCGAGCCGGTATCGCTTGTACACGGCCGAAGACGTAAAGCTCTTGCGGCGAGCTCGTTTCCTGCGCAAGGTGCGCGGTTTGAATGCGGCAGCGATCGTACAACTGCTGAAGCGGGAAGGCAAGCTGCGGGCAGCCGGCGACGGCAACGCGGGCGCTATTGGAGCGCATCTGCGCCAGCTGCGGGCGCGGCGGCGACTCTCGCTGGCGCAGGTGGCGCGGGCCGTAGGCATCTCAGTGGGGTTTCTCAGCGCCCTGGAACGCTCGCAGATGAGCGGCTCGGTTGGCACTCTGCGCAAGCTGGCGCGCTTCTACAAAACAAATATTCTGGATTTCTTTGACGCTAGCGAATCCAGCAGCCGGCAGGTGCGTCCCGGTGAACGCAAGGTGCTGGAGGCGGGAGCAGGCGTGCGCATGGAGCTGCTGGCCTGGGGCAACACGATCATGGAACCACACCTTTTCCGGGTCGCACCCGAGGCCGAGAGCGGAGATGCCTATGCCCACGAGGGCGAGGAGTTCATCTACGTGCTGCGCGGCGACCTGGAGATCAAACTGGAGGGCAGGGAGTATCTGCTGAAACCAGGGGACAGCTTCTATTTCGAGAGCGCAACCCCGCATCGCTGGAGAAATCCTGGACGCAACGAAACCTGGCTGCTGTGGGTTAATACACCGCCCACATTTTGAGTTTTGGCTCGAAGAAGGACAACGGCCCGGTTCTCGCAGGAGTGAGCAGATTAGGCACCCACGGAGGAGACATGAATTGGCAAAGCGCAGTCCGTTTGCTGACCGGTTTGGCGGCGCTTCTGCTGCTGGGTTCTTGCTCGAAGAAAACGCCCGCGCTCAACCTGCTCGTGTGGGAGGGCTACGCCGATCCTTCCTTCGTACAGGCCTTCGAGGAGCAGAACCACTGTAAGGTCTCGGCATCGTACATGGGATCGAGTGATGAACTGATGGCCAAGCTGCGCGGCGGCAGCGCCGGGAACTACGACGTCATTTCCCCCTCAAGCGACGTCGCGACATCGATCGCAACCGCAGGATTGGCTGCACCGCTCGATCTCTCGCAGATTCCGAGCTACAGCCAGCTCTCCCCACAACTGACGAGCCTGCCGCTGGTGCGCGTCAAGACCGAGGTGTATGGCGTACCGTTCATGTGGGGCCCGAACCCGATCATCTACGACACTACCGTTTTCCCTCAGCCTCCGGATTCCTGGAACGTCCTGTGGGATCAAAGTACAAGGGAAGGGTTTCGGTCTGGGACGATCTCTCGACGGTCTACATGGCGGCTCAGGTTTTGGGTTACGACAAGCCTGATCCTTCACAGCTCTACAACTTGACCGACGATCAATTGGAAGCGGTGAAGAAAAAACTGCTGGAGCTGAAACCGAATATCCGCAAGATGTGGTCGACCGGCGGGGAGCTGACAAATCTCTTTGAAAATCACGAAGTCGTGATTGCCATGGGCTGGCCGCTCAATACCGCCGATCTGAAAAAAGTCAATTTCCCCGTCGGCGAGACCATTCCGAAGGAAAACACCACCGGCTGGATCGATCACCTGATGATCACCGCAGGCAGCGAGAACAAAGAGCTGGCGTACAAATTTCTCGAGTACATGGTGGAGGCGAAGACGCAGAAACTGGTCACCGACAAGACGAACTATGCGCCAGCCAACCCGCAGGCGGGGCAGTTCATGACGCCGGACAAGATCAAAAGCCTCCATCTCGACGACGTGGACAGCTATCAGAAACATATCTATTTCTGGCAAAACGTGCCCCGCCGCGCCAAGTACAACGAGATCTGGAACGACGTAAAAGCCGCGCAGTAGGCAGCGAAGCACCCATGGTGATTCCAACCAACTCCGTTGCAGTGACGGCGAGCGCCGAATCCACCGCGAAGCCGACCCTGCTCGGCATCCGCAGCGTAGCCAAAACATTTGGGCGAAACGTCGTGCTGCGCAACATTTCCCTGGACATCGCGGAAGGGGAATTTCTGACCATCCTGGGCGAAAGCGGCTCCGGCAAGACGACGCTGCTGCGGATTGTGGCCGGCTTTGAAACCGCAAGTTCGGGCGAAGTCTGGATGGGCGGCGAGCGCCTTGACGACCAACCGCCGTATCGAAGGCGCGTCAACACCGTGTTTCAGCACTACGCGCTGTTTCCCCACCTCACCGTCGAGGAGAACGTGGCCTACGGGCTGCGCGTGGCAAAACGGCCTGATGCGGAGATTGTGCAACGAGTGGCGGAAGCGTTGGACAAGGTCAAAATGACGGAGCACGCAAAAAAGAAGCCATCGAAGATCAGCGGAGGCCAGCAACAGCGCGTGGCACTGGCGCGGGCGCTGGTGAACCGGCCTCGGCTGCTTCTGCTCGATGAGCCGCTTTCTGCGCTGGATGCCAACCTGCGCCGCCAGATGCAGGTTGAGCTGAAGTCGCTGCAGCGTGAGGTCGGCATAGCGTTCGTGTTCGTCACGCACGATCAGGAAGAGGCGATGGTGATGTCAGACCGGATCGCGCTGCTGCGTTCCGGCGAACTGGAGCAGGTGGCGACGCCGCGCGAGATTTATAGCTGCCCGGCGACGGCCTATGTCGCGCAATTTATCGGGCACACAAATTTGCTGAATGGTGAAGTGCGCAGTGGCGTGGCACGATGCGGATCGCTGTCGTGGCCCGCTTCGCTTCCCGACGGGCCAGCTCTCTTTTCCTTGCGACCGGAGCATCTGCGGCTGGCAGGACCCGGCACCGCAGCTCGCGGAACGGTGCGCACGCATGGCCGCGTGCTGCACCAGGCGTTTCACGGCGCCACGGAACTGATTCGAGTTCAGTGCTCCGATGGGTTGGTGCTCACGGTTCGCACGGCCAGCGGCAATGGCATTGCGAACGAAGTCGAATTGGAATTCTCTATCGACGATGCGGTTCTGGTGAAGGCGTCGCCGGAACGAAACTGATGTTTTCCCGCGCTTACAAGACGATCGTTACTGTGCCACCGCTGGCGTGGGTTGCGGTTTTTCTGCTGGTGCCCTATCTCCTGATGTTCTGCTACAGCTTCTGGTCGGTCTCTTCGCTGCAGACCATTATTCATTCCTGGGATCTCCGCAACTATAAAGAGCTGCTGCAGAAACCGGTCTATTGGGAGACGCTGCTCCGTTCCATGTGGATCGCCGCCCGCGTCATGCTGTTTTCGTTGTTGCTGGGCTATCCTTTGGCGTATTTCCTGTCTTTCTTTGCAGGCAAGAGAAAAGATCTGCTCTACCAGCTGGTGATCATTCCGCTCTGGGTCAGCTATCTGGTGCGGGCGTACGCGTGGAAGACGATTCTCGGCTCCGACGGTGTACTTAATACCCTGCTGCAATACGTGCACCTGACGAAGCATCCTCTGGAATTCCTGCTCTATAGTCCGTTCGCGGTTGTGCTGACGCTGACCCACATCTACACGCCGTTCACGTTCCTGCCCATCTACGCTGCGCTGGAACACATTCCGCGCAATCTGGTCGAGGCCTCGCATGACCTCGGCGCAACCCCCGCGCAAACCTTTTGGAAGGTGATTCTTCCGCTGTCAATTCCCGGCGTCCTGGCGGGTGCAACGTTCGCCTTCGTTTTGAGCCTCGGGGATTTCCTCGCGCCACTGCTGTTGGGCGGGCCCAGCGGGATCATGATCTCGAATGTCGTGGTCAGCCTGTTTGGCGCGGCCTACAACTGGCCGCTCGGAGCGGCGATTTCTCTGGGCATGCTGGTGATCGTCGTCAGCTTGCTGTTCTTTTCTGAGCAACTGGAAAAGAAATGGAGTTTTTCATGAGCGCATCGGCCTATGGGCAGCGCTCGCGCTGGCTGCTGGCCCAAACCGCAGCCGTATTTGCATTCTTGTATCTGCCGATTGTCGTTCTCATCCTCTATTCTTTCAATGGACAAGGCGTCGGAGGATTCCCGCCCCACCATCTCACCCTGGACTGGTACCGAGCCCTCTTCGCAGACGGGCCGATCTGGGATTCCGTACTGAACAGCTTGCAAGTGGCCTTCGCTGCGATGGTGATCTCGCTAACCTTCGGCATTCCCGCGGCGCTGGCTCTGGATCGAGCCAATTTTCCCGGAAAAGCGCTGTTCCGGCGATTGGTGCTCCTCCCGCTGATTCTGCCCGGCATCATTACAGGCCTGTCGCTGCTGATGCTGTTCAATCTCGCCGCCGTGTCCGCAATTCTCAAGTGGACCACCGGGCAAACGCTCAGCCTGCTGACCATCACTGTGGGCCACGGAACAGCTTTGATCTCCGTTGCGACCACGGAAGTTTTCGCCGGCCTGCAAAAGCTGGACCGCGCCCAGGAAGAGGCCTCTCTCGATCTTGGAGCCAACTATTGGCAGACCTTCTGGCGGGTCACGGTCCCGAATCTGAAGTTGCCCATCATCGGCGCTGCGCTTCTGATTTTCACGCTCTCGATGGACGAGATTGCGGTTAGTTTCTTCCTCATCGGCCGTGACAATACGCTGCCGCTGGAAATCTGGGGACGCCTGCGCCGCGGCATCACCCCGGAAATCAACGCCATCTCCACCATCATCTTTGTCTTTTCGCTGGTGACGATTATTTTCTGGTATCGCCTGCGGATGCGCAGCGAAGGCAGCGCCGAAATGAATGTGGAACTGCTGGAATCGAAAGGGGAGACCAAGTGAGCACAGACCGACGGAATTTCATCAAATTTGTGGTGGCGGGCGCGGTTGCTGCGGGATGCCCGGTCGATCTTTCACTGCTGGCGCAATCGGCGGACGCCCCGCATTCTGGCGCTCCGCAGGTGGATAGTGAGGACAACCGCGTCTGCCACCAGGTGCGCGACGGCAAGATCTTCACGCGGCCTCCCGCCTCGGCGAAACATGATGTGGTGATTGTCGGTGGAGGCGTGAGCGGCCTCGCGGCAGCCTATCATCTGCAGCATCGCGACGTGCTTCTGCTCGAGAAAGAGCCGCACTGGGGCGGCAACGCCCACGCTATGGACTACGATGGCGCCACCTATGCCACGGGCTCGGCTTTCATCTGGTCGGACTCCGAGGCCTTCACCCTCGCCAAGGAAATTGGCCTGGATCCGCTGCCTATCGACTCTCCCGACGGCAGCATCATCGATGGAGTGTTCGTGCCCGACACCTGGGGCGACGGTCTGAATAAGTTGCCCTACCCGCCCATCACGCGCGAGAGCTTTAAGAAATTCAAGAAGGAAATGATGGCCATCGACGTGGAGAAGCGCGGCGAGGAGCTGTACAACGTTCCATTCTCCGATTTCATGAAGCTGCACACCGGTGAGATCAAACAGTGGTGGGACACGTACGGTCCCTCGAACTGGGGCGCGACCACCGACGAAACTGCGGCCGGACTGGCCATCAGCGAATTCCAGGAGGTGGTCCTGCAGAGTCACGCTGACAATCGCTACACCTGGCCTGGTGGGATTGGCGCGCTGACTAAGAAATTAGCGGACATTCTCGCGCCCAAGCTCGGCGACCGCATGCAGGCTGGCGCAACCATCGTGGCCGTGGTCCCCGGCAAGGAAGAGGTCCTGGTGACCTATATGTCGGGCGGCGACTTGAAGACTGTGTCGGCCAAAGCCGTCATCATGGCGACTCCCAAGTTCATTACGCGGCGCCTCGTGGAGGGCATTCCCGACAAGCAGAGCGAAGCCATGCAACAGATTCGCTATGCCCCGTACTGCGTGGTCAATCTGATTTTCGACAAACCGGTATTCAACAAAGGCTACGACACCTGGTGCCCGGGAAACACTTTCACCGATCTCGTCGTGGCGGACTGGGTGATCCGCAAGCGATCGGGATATAAACAGAAGTACAACATCCTGAGTTGCTATACGCCGATGAAGGAAGAGGAACGACCATATCTGTTGAGTGAGGCCGGCACCAGGAAGATTGCCACGAACGTGCTGCGCGATTTTCAGAAATTGATGCCAGACACCAACGTGGATCCGGTCGAGGTACATATCTACCGGCGTGGCCATCCCGTCTACATGTCAACGCCCGGGCTCTACACACGAGTGCAGCCGCTCGTTCGCCAGCCCATGGAGCGAGTTTTCTTCGCCAACACGGACTCGCAGGGACCGGAATCGACCACCACCGATGGCATCGTCGCGGCCAAACGAGCAGTCAGGCAAGTGGAGGCCCGACTCGCCGGATCACCCGCACCGAAAGAGACGGCGATGCTGGGCTGATGGCGAGACTTGCCCTAAGACGTCAGCCCAAAATGGGACCCTGCTTCAGAAAAAACGACAACCACCGCACGCAGAAGGTAGAGAGAACGACCGAAGTTATGTAGGATGCGGTGTCGAAGTCGGTGAAACACTACGACGCCAGCAGCGCCCGCAGCAATCCTGAAAACTTCTCATCCCCACGCGCAAACGTCCATCTCGTTTGCATCCTTGCTGCAATCGCCGCCTTCTACGTCGCTACCGTGCGCTCGGGACACGTCTGGGGTGATGACTTCGCCCTGTACGTGCATCATGCCGAAAATATCGTCAAAGGACAGCCGTACGCCGACACGGGCTACATCTACAACCCGGCCGTCCCGGTGTACGGACCCAGAATGTATCCACCGGTGTTCCCGCTCCTGCTGGCGCCGCTGTACAGGTTCTTTGGCCTGAACTTGATTCCCATGAAGCTGGAGCAGGTCGCACTTTTTCTGTTCACGCTGGCCGCGGTGTACGCCTTCTGGAAGCGCGATCTTGGAACAGGATATGCGCTGGCAATGCTATGCGTTCTGGGCTTCAGCCCCGTCTTCTGGACGGCCAAAGATATGGTGCTCTCTGATCTGCCATTTTTGTTCTTCTTCTATGCCGCGGCAGCCCTCGTAA
>Ga0116219_10003616_pt1 | contig 12090 bp, 7 predicted proteins | sample Sb_taG_4_FD_91019 | JGI IMG/M metagenome (GOLD analysis project Ga0116219, IMG submission 91019) | Peat soil microbial communities from Weissenstadt, Germany - Sb_50d_6_BS metaG | ecosystem: Environmental > Terrestrial > Soil > Wetlands > Peat | place: Germany: Weissenstadt | collected 2010-09-21
TCTGCTTGCTGTGGTCGTACGCGAACTGGTAGCTCCCGCTGAGGGCCGGTCCCCCAGGTCTCACCGGCGCGGCGGCGGGCGCCGAGACGGACGGTTTCGACGCGAGCGCAGGAACGCTCGGGGAGGAAGCGTCCGGCTGGAAGGAGTAGAGGATCGACCAGGTCGCCGCCACCGCGACGAGCACCGCGCACACCAGCGCGGTTGCCCACCGCGTCCGCGACGAATACCTGTGCTTCAGCGCGGCGACGACACCGCGAACCCCGCCCTGCCGAAGCGATGTGAACGAACCGGCGACGGGCTGGCCGCCGCGACCGACGTCGGGCACACCGTCGATCAGTTCGCTGACGGCGGCGGCGAACTCGCGGCACCGCTCGAACCTGTCCTCGGGTTGTTTCGCCAGGGCTTTGCAGAAGACCTCGTCCAGGTCCGCCAACTCGGGGCGGTAATCGCTGAGCAGGGGCGGGTCCTCGTGCAGATGCTGGCTGATGACCGCGATCGGATTGGAGTTCTGAAACGGCGGCGCACCGGTGAGCAGATGGAAAGCCGTTGCGGCCAAGGCGTATTGGTCAGCCCGCCCGTCGATATTCCCACCCGTCAGCTGTTCGGGCGCGGCGTAGGCCACCGTTCCCACGGCGACGTTGGTCTCGGTGATCCCGCTGATGTCGCCGAGGTGACGCGCGACACCGAAGTCCGCCAACACGATTCGGCGTTCCCCGTTTTCCGGGTGGGTGAGCAGGATGTTGGCGGGTTTCACGTCGCGGTGCAGTAGGCCGCGGTCGTGGGCGTAGTCGAGGGCGCCGGCGACGGCATGCAAAATGTCGCACACCTCGTCGATCGGCATCCCGTCCGGGCAGCGCTCTTTCAACAAGCGAGCGGCATCGGTCCCCTCGACGTAGTCCATGGAAATCCAGAGCTGGCCGTCGAACTCCCCGCGGTCATGGACGCCGACGATGTGCGGGTGCCACAGCGTTGCGGCGAGGTCGGCCTCCCGGTTGAACCGTTCGCGGAATTCGGGGTCCGCCGTGACGGCCTCGGCGAGCACTTTGATCACGTCGCGGCGCGGCAACCGGGGATGCAGCGCCAGATACACCTCTGCCATGCCGCCGGCGCCCAGCTGCCGCAGGATCGTGTAGCCGTCGAATGGGGCGCCGTTGTTCACGGCGAGGCGCGAGCCGCTGACTTCGCTCTGCTGCGGTGCGTCTTCGGGCTCCGCGCTCGGGGTGGAGCTGACGGGTGGAATGCGCCGGAAGAGGTGCGCGACGGTGGCCGCGGGCAGCGAGTTGAATCCCGCGCGCAGGGCCTCACGGGCCCCACGCGGATTGCTCAACAACCGTCGCCCGGCGTCCAGGCGCCGGGTCGTCCCCTTGTAGTCGCTATGTTCGTCCATCTCCGCCTGCCCCCTTGGTCTTCGATGCACAGCGCAACATTTCAGCGCGCATCGGGATTGGGGCCCTCTGCCTCTCGTCGTCGCGTCGGGCCAGCGCAGCGGTGTTCGCCGCATCCGGAAATACTTCTCCTTGCAGTCCTCACGTTCGAATGATGCCGGATCCGCGTGGGTGATTGGCCTCCGCAAGCTATGAGGTAGCTATGAGTGGCCAAATCGAAACTAAGCTAAATCACAGGCGAGTCCAATGGGGAGCACTCGCTGCGGCGACCGATACTTGAGTAGTGACTCGACCCGCCCCGCCTGTCCTGACAATTCGGCACGACGGGTCCCAACGTACCTTCGCCGCCGGACACGAAGTGGTCATCGGGCGCGATGTACACGCCGACGTTCGCATTGCGGATCCGCGGATCTCGCGCGAGCACCTGATCTTGCGCTTCGATCAGGGCCGCTGGCTGGCAATCGACAACGGCTCGCTGAACGGGACCTACCTGAACGGCTACCGGATGCCCGTCATCGACATCCACGACGGCCAGAGCATCAACGTCGGCAACCCGCGGGGACCGCGCCTGACCTTCGCGATCGGCCCGCAGCTGGGCCAAACCAACCGCCCGCGCCAGACGAGACTGACGCGCGACTCGGGGCCGCCCACCCTGGCGTGGTCCGCGCTGCCCGAGCAAACGGTTCCCGTCCAGCCGCACGTGCCGCCGCGCGGCGGTGCCCGGCCCCGGCACCCCACCCGAAGCGGTCCCCGCGCGGCACCGCCGCGCCCGATGCCGCGCAAGCAGTCGGGGCGCCCGTCGAATGGAGCGCCACGGCAGCCGGTATCGCCGCCGCGCCAGGTGCCTCCGCCGCGCGCGCCGACGTCGTCGATGCCATTGCCGGGTAAGCCGGGAACACCACCCGACCGGGTGACCGCGGTCAACGCCGACTCGGCGGGCATGACGTACGCCACACCGCCCGAGGAACGTGAGGCCCGCGCACCGGACTCGACGCCCGCCGCCGAATTCACCGTGATCGACGCGAGAACGGCCGACGTCTCGAACCTCGCGACCCGCATGGTGAAGTTCCTCTCACCCCGGTCGGGGACTGACGAAGCCGGCGTCATCACGATCGGTCGTGCCGCCGACAACGACATCGTGGTTTCCGACGTGCTGGCCTCGCGTGAGCACGCGACGTTGGTGCAGACGCGGCTGGGCACCGAGGTCCGCGACAAGAGCGTCAACGGCACGTTCGTCAACGGCACCCGGGTGGGGTCGGCGATCCTGTCCGAGGACGACGTGGTGACCATCGGCAACGTCGATCTGGTGTTCCGCAACGGCACCCTGCTCAGGCAGAGCGAAGCCGCAACGCGCACCGGCGGGCTGGAGGTGCGCAACGTCAAATACGTCGTCGACAACGGCAAACAACTGCTGGACAACATCTCCCTGACCGCGAGGCCGGGCACCCTGACCGCGGTGATCGGCGGTTCGGGCGCCGGAAAGAGCACGCTCGCCCGACTCATTGCAGGCTACGCGCGCCCCACGTCCGGCTCGGTCAGCTTCGAAGGCCACGACATCCACGCCGAATACGCCTCGTTGCGCAGCAGGATCGGCATGGTCCCGCAGGACGACGTGGTGCACCGCCAGCTGACGGTCAACCAGGCGCTGGGCTACGCCGCCGAACTCCGGCTGCCGCCCGACACCAGCAAGGCCGACCGCGCGAAGGTCGTCGCGAAGGTGCTCGAAGAGCTCGACCTCACCAAGCACGCCGACACCCGCGTCGACAACCTGTCCGGCGGTCAACGCAAACGCGCGTCGGTGGCGCTGGAACTGCTCACCGGGCCGTCGTTGCTGATTCTGGACGAGCCGACGTCGGGCCTCGACCCGGCCCTGGACTACCAGGTCATGACGATGCTGCGTCAGTTGGCCGACGCCGGTCGCGTCGTGATCGTGGTGACGCACATGTTGTCCTACCTGGACACCTGTGACCAGCTGCTCCTGGTGGCGCCGGGCGGCAAGACCGCTTACTTCGGCCCGCCCGACCAGATCGGTGAGGCGATGGGAACCACCAACTGGGCCAAGATCTTCACCAAGGTGGGCGCCGATCCCGAGGAAGCCAATAGACGCTTCATCGCGCAGAGCGAGGCCCAGAAGCGGCCCCAGAAGCTGCTGGCGGCGCGCGACGAAGAGCCGGGTGATCTCGGCGCACCCGTGCACACCAGCGTCCGGCGCCAGATCTCGACGGTGGCGCGCCGGCAGGTCCGCCTGGTCATTGCCGACCGCGCCTACTTCATCTTCCTGGCGCTGTTGCCGTTCATCCTGGGTGCGCTGTCGCTGACGGTTCCGGGGTCCAGCGGGTTCCGCGTCCCCGGCCCCAACGCCGGAACGCCCGACGAAGCCGCCCAGATACTGAACCTGCTGCTGCTCGCCGCAGCGTTCATGGGCACCGCGCTGACGATCCGCGATCTGGTCGGCGAACGTGCCATCTACCAACGCGAACAAGCGGTCGGGCTGTCGACGTCGGCCTATCTGCTCGCCAAGACCGCGGTGTTCTGCGGCTTCGCGATCGTGCAGTCGGCGATCACCACCACGATCGTGGTGGTGGGCAAGGGGGCACCGACACAGGGGGCGGTGCTGCTGGGGCACGGTACTTCAGGAGCCACCGTGGAACTGTTCGCGACCGTGGCCGCGACGTGTGTCGCCTCGGCCATCCTCGGCCTGGCCATTTCGTCGTTGGTGCGCTCCACCGAGCAGATCATGCCGCTGTTCGTGGTGTCGATCATGGCGCAGCTGGTGCTGTGCGGGGGAATGGTGCCGGTGACCGGCCGGCTCGCGCTGGACCAGCTGTCCTTCGCGATGCCCGCCCGGTGGGGCTACGCCGCGGCGGCCGCGACGGTCGACGTCCGGCACCTGGTTCCCGGTTCGCTGCTCCCCCAGGACCGCTTCTGGCAGCACACGTCGAAGATCTGGCTGATCGACATGGGCATGCTGGCCGCACTGTCGCTGTTCTACGCCGGGTTCGTGCGGTGGAAGATCCGCTTGCGTCGATAGGCTGACATCATCCATCCACCGAAGCACGAAACGTTCGACCTGCTCGCCCGCACCAACACCGATCCCAAAGGCATGGTGCGGTCCGTCGACGAGTACGTGCTGCAGCCGTGGGGGCTCTACATGGCGCGGCCCACTCCCGGCCGGGCCCAATTCCACTACCTCGAGTCGTGGCTGCTGCCGGCACTGGGCCTGCGTGCCACGGTCTTCCACTTCAATCCGGGCCACGAACGTGATCACGACTACTACCTGGACGTCGGGGAGTACACGCCCGGCCCCGACGTGTGGCATTCGGAAGACCACTACCTCGACATCGAGGTTCGCACCGGGGCGGGGGCCGTTTTGGCCGATGTCGACGAGTTGCTCGAGGCCGTTCGCCACGGCCTGCTGACCCCGGAGGTCGCCGAGCGGGCGGTGCGACGCGCCGTGGCGGCCGTGGCCGGGCTGGCCCGCAACGGGTATGACCTCACCCGTTGGCTGGCCGGCGAGGGCATGCAGCTTACTTGGCGCGCCACGTAGTCGCTCACTTCCCAATCACCCTGCACCGCAGGCGTTTCGGCCCATTCACCGCGTTCGCGGGGCCTCTGTGGCAGCGATACCTCGCTTCGGGAACGAGGGTCCAACGGCCCTACAAATGAGCGCGCCATGGCCCTAGGTTCGGCTGTGATACGTCAGTAAGTGCCAAGGGGGACCGGTGACGTTTTTCCAAGTGATAGCTCTCGACCTCGACGGCACGTTGACGTCGCGGGGCCGCCTGTCACCCCAAGCGCTGGACGCCATCTACGATGCTCGGCGCAAAGGGCTGACGGTCATCCTGGTGACCGGCCGCATCGGGGCGGAACTGCAGGCCGAATTCCCCCGCATCGACGACTACTTCGACGCGCTGGTACTCGAAAACGGCGCCGTGGCGGTGGTCAAGGGACACGCTGACGCGGTGGCGGAACCGGTCGACAGCGCCCTCGACGACGCGCTCACTGAGCGCCGGTTGCCATACCGTCGCGGCGAGGTGTTGGTGGCGATAGACGGCGACCACGCCGCGACCGTCGTCGAGGTGATCGGCGAGCTCGAACTGGACTGCCAGATCGTCCGAAACCGGGATGCCCTCATGGTGCTGCCGGCGGGTGTCACGAAGGGCAGCGGACTGGACGCCGTGCTGACGAAAGTGAATCTCTCCCCGCACAACGCCATAGCGGTCGGAGATGCGGAGAACGACTTGTCGATGTTCGGTGTCGCCGAACTGGGCGTCGCGGTGCCCAATGCCGTCGCATCCGTGCTGCGGCACGCCGATCTGGTCCTCGACGAGCCGGACGGTGCCGGTGTTGCCGGCCTGCTTAATGGTCCGTATCTCACGGGGGCACGGCGGATTTGCCCACGCCGGCGGTGGGTCGACATCGGCACCTTCGATGACCAATCACCCGCCCGGATACCGGGGAGTCAGGGCCGCATCCTCGTCACCGGCCCGGCCGGATCGGGGAAAAGCTACCTGGTCGGCCTGATGGCAGAACGGTGGGTCCAGGCTCACTATTGTGTGCTGGTCATCGACCCCGAAGGCGAACACGTGCAACTGCGGCAGCTCACCGGAGTGCGGGTCGTTGATGGCCGCGACCACCTTCCCGAACCCATCGAACTCGTCAACGGCCTGGATCCGCGTACGAGCCTGGTGGTGGACATGGCCGGGGTCGCGGAACCAACCAAGATCGAGTACCTGCACCGCCTGCGGTGCACCGCCGAGGCGCACCGCGAGCGGCACGGGTTTCCGCATTGGGTGATCTATGACGAGGCTCATCTCCTCGGCATCGAGGAGGAAGCACACTGGGCCCGCCGCGGCGGCTACGTGTTGTCATCGTTTGCGCCGGCTTCCCTGCCCGCGGGCGAAATCGACAGCAGCGACGTGGTATTGACGCTCAGCGACGACGACCGGGCCAACATGGCCTTGGCGCGGCGGGCTGCGGTGCGTTTCGGCTGCGGGCAGCCCCGCACGTTCGCCATCGCCGAGCGTCAGACCGAACACGTGCGGCACCGTCGGAAGTATGCCGATGTCCGCCTTCCCAACGAGCGTCGGTTCTACTTCCACGCAACCGAAGGCCAAGCCATCCGTCCGGCCGCGACGATGGAAGAATTCCGCTCTGCCATAAGCCATCTCGACCAACGAACGCTTCTATACCATCTCGATCGAGGCGATTTCTCCCGCTGGCTGGACGGCACCATCGCGGACAAGGACTTCGCCAAGCAGGTGGCGGCCTGGGAGGACGAGGTATCGGCCCGGCACGCCGCGGACGTGGAACGCATGCGCGATCAGCTCGCCCACGCGATCGAAGAACGCTACCTGCTCGAACCCGCTCCGGATTCGTCCACTGCAGCAGAGGCTCTGTCGAGGCCCGCCTAATAATCAGTAGTCGGCCAGATCGTCGCTCCAGCGCACACCGTCGGTGCCTTTGACCTCGAGACAGATGATGCCGGCTCCCTCGATGGCGACGACGAAGTCAATCTCGTCGTCCTTGAGATGGTCGGTCACCCGCTGCCCGGGAATCACCCGGTCGTTGGGTCCGAGCTGGTCGCGCAGAACCTGCTAGACCCGGCGTTCGGCGCCACTGCAGCAATGGTCAGAACCTGTGGATGAGCCTCGGCGAGGCGGCGTGAGTGGGTGCACCTTCCCGAGGATGATCTCAAAGTCATCAAGTTTCTGATCAAGAACCGGCGTTGGCACGCTGGTTCGGGAAGGTACGCCCGTGCTCACGGTAATTCACGACACGGAATCATCCAACGACAACGCCGGTGCGGGCCGATCGTTGCTCGATGAGATCGTCCGCGACGGCGCCCGCCAGATGCTCGCTGCGGCGTTGCGGGCCGAGGTCACCGCGTACGTGGAACAGTTCGTTGATCAAGTCGATGAGCATGTCGGCGCCTGGTCGTGCGCAATGGTTATCACCGCGAGCGTGACGTGCTGACAGCCGCCGGGGCGGTGAGCGTGAAAGCGCCTCGGGTCAATGACCGCCGTGTTGATCCGGAGAGTGGTGAACGGCTGCGATTTTCTTCGGCGATCCTGCCGGCGTGGGCGCGCAAGTCGACGCAGATGACCGAGGTGTTGCCGCTGCTGTACCAGCACGGGCTGTCCAGCGGAGATTTCGCGCCGGCATTGGAGCAGTTCCTCGGCACAGGCGCGGGCTTGTCGGCGGCTTCGATCACCCGGCTCACGGCGCAGTGGCAGGACGAAGCCCGCACCTTCGCCACTCGTGATCTGTCGGGAACCGACTATGTCTACCTGTGGGTGGACGGCATCCACCTGAAAGTGCGTCTCGAGCAGGAGAAGCTGTGTCTGTTGGTGATGATCGGGGTGCGAACCGATGGTCGCAAGGAACTCGTGGCGCTCACCGAGAGCTATCGCGAATCCACCGAGTCGTCGGCGGATCTGCTGCGCGATTGTCGCCGGCGCGGGATGACCGCGCCGGTGCTGGCAGTCGGTGACGGGGCGCTCGGGTTCTGGGCCGCGATGCGCGAGGTGTTCCCCGCCACCCGAGAGCAGCGATGCTGGTGGCACAGGCAGGCCAACGTCCTTGCCGCGCTGCCGAAATCAGCACATCCGGGTGCATTGGCAGCGCTGAGGGAGATCTATAACGCCGAGGATATCGACAAGGCCCAGGTCGCGATCAAAGCGTTCGAGATCGACTACGGCGCCAAATACCCGAAGGCGGTCGCCGAGATCGTCGACGACACCGACGTGCTGCTCGAGTTCTACAAGTATCCCGCCGAGCAATGGATTCACCTCAGGACGACTAACCCGATCGAAAGTACTTTCGCCACAGTGCGTTTGAGAACGAACGTCACCAAGGGGCCCGGATCGCGCTCAGCCGGGCTGGCGATGGCCTACAAGCTGATCGAGGCCGCACAGACCCGCCGGCGCGCGGTCAACGCACCACACCTGGTCGCACTCGTCCGCGCCGGAGCCACCTTCCACCAGGGCAAACTGCTGGAACGGCCCACCGAAATCATCCCGACCGAACCTGCCGGATCAGCCGGGAGGGAAGCCGCCTGAACTCGCGCCGAGTTATACGGCCGCAACACCATCTGTTTCGCCGCCACGCTTTGACCTCCGTCACTCACGATGCTGCCGAACATCGCCCAAGCTGCCACCTTAGAACCCCCGTAGACTCCGGCGGCATGGCTGATGTTCCGCTAGACACGCAAGAGCGCCTTGAGCTCTGTGATCTCCTCGACGAACTCGGCCCTTCCGTTCCTACACTGCTCGAGGGCTGGACTGCTCACGATCTCGCCGCCCACATCGTGTTGCGAGAACGCGATCTCATTGCTGGCCCTTGCATCGTTCTACCTGATCCCTTCCAACGGTTCGCCGAGCGGCGTAGGGCCAGATTGGCCCAGAGCAAGGACTTCACGTGGCTCGTCGCGCGGATCCGGTCCGGCCCACCCATCGGGTTCTTCCGCATCGGATGGGTCCGCGCCTTGGCGAATCTAAACGAGTTCTTTGTTCATCACGAGGACGTTCGCAGAGCCAATAGACAAGGGCCCCGTAGCCTCACGCCTGCAATGGAAGCTGCCTTGTGGCGGAACGTTCGCCGCGGCAGCCACTACCTGAGTCGGCGGCTTCACGCTTGCGGGCTCGAGATTGAGCGGGCCGGAACCAACGAGCGGGTGACGGTTCAACCAGGCGAACCGACGACTCGACTCAGCGGTCCTCCAGGCGAACTCCTCCTATACGTCTTTGGGCGCCAAGCTGCAGCGCAGGTCGAAGTGAGCGGACCACCGGAGGCTGTTGCGGCGGTGCATCGAACGCACTTCGGCATGTGAGTCCATCGCCCGCTTCGATCCACAGGTCTTGACAATATCTCGCGCCACTGCCAAGACGGGGGTGGGCCCTAAACGATTCCCGGGCCCCCCATGTGCGTAGAGGTGTGGCCGCTGCCATCGTTGAAGCACGAATACGAGCATCGCCGAACCGCCCTGGGCCCGTTCTTGCTGGGGTTCGGTTTCCATTGCCAGGTTGTTTCGATAGTGGTGGCGTGGACGCTGTCATGCTCAACGACGCTGCAGTGCAGGGTCCGGAGGGCGAGGTCGCAGGTTTCGACGAGCACTTCGTTTTCCGCAAGGCCAAACGTATTGCGGATCAGCCGCGCGCCGAATCGCTCGGTTTTGCCGTGGGCCTGCAGCCGTTGGGCGATGCCGGCCAATACGGCCTCGTCATCGGGGCCGAGCGGCGGGGTGGAGCCGAAGTCAGTCGGGTCGGCGAACTCCATGCCGATGACACCGACACCAGAGCTGACGTCGGGGTCGAAACATATCGAGGTCGCGTCCAGACCCTGCGCGGAGCACCGCTGGACGGGCGTGGTTCGGGTTCCGCGCGGCGCCGTGATGACGCTTTCTGCAAAGACCTCTCCTGCAGCCGGTTCAAAGTGCTTATGCAGCAGCCAAATCGAGAAGCGCTGAAATGCAACGGTGGAGACGAGATACTGGCCTAACTCGTCAAGACAAGCGCGGTCGTCCTCGTCCAGCACAGCGACGTCGGTGGTGTCCATGTCGCGTAACGTCGCATAGTCCTCAACGTCGTGATCCCGCATCGATAACATTGCTGCTCTCCTTCTGCCAAACATGAACCAAGCCGACTGCGTTGGGGCGGTCGTGCATCGCACGCCGTCGCCGCCACGCGTCGGCGGGGTTGATCGGATGGCACTTGAGTTCTTCGGTTGTAGTCCTCAGTATTATTGTGCTTCGTTCTAGGCCGAAGTTAAGTCGGGTTCTTCGATGATTGTGGTGGTTGAGCTGGGGTGATCTCGCCGACACGCCACATTGTGTAGTCACTAATTTGGTCGGGTTTGTGAGGGTTGTGCGGTAGAATCGGTTTGTGGCCAAGGGTTCTGGTGCTGTTCATGTCGCTGTGCAGCGACGCAAGTACACCGGGAAAGATGGTGTCGAGCGGGTGTACGAATCGTTTCTGCTGCGCCGATCGTTCCGGGATAACGGCACCGTGCGCAACGAGACGCTGGCGAATCTGTCCGCATTGCCGCCCGCGGCGATCGCCGCGGTCAAGGCGGTGCTGGCCGGCGAGTCGCTGGCCTCGGTGGCCTCGATCGCGACGGTGGAGTGCTCGCGCCCTCATGGACATCTGGCTGCGACCGCGGTGATGGCCAAACAGCTGGGCTTGCCGGGGTTGCTGGGGCCGCCGTGCCGGGCCCGGCAGGTGGCGATGGCCCTGATCCTGGCCCGCGCGGTGGTCCCGGCCTCGAAACTGGCCACCATCGGCTGGTGGTCAGACACCACCCTGGGCCCCGACCTGCAGGTCGGCGGGATCCACACCGACGAGGTGTATTCGGCGATGGACTGGATGTTGACCCGCCAAGACGACATCGAAAAACGGCTGGCCAAAAGGCATCTTGGCCCGGCGGTGAACCCGTCGCGGATCGCGATGTTCGACCTGTCCTCCTCCTGGGTGACCGGGCGACACTGTGAGCTGGCCGCCCGCGGCTACTCCCGCGACGGCAAGAAGGGCTGTGAGCAGATCGAGTACGGGTTGCTCACCGACCCCGACGGGCGTCCGGTCGCGATCCGGGTGTTTCCCGGTAACACCGCCGACCCGACCGCCTTCACCGCGGCGGTCACCGCGGTCAAAGAAACCTTCGCGCTGACCAACATGGTGATGGTCGGCGACCGCGGTATGATCACCGCCGCCCGCATCGCCGCCCTGGTAGAGCTGGGCGGGATCGGCTGGCTGACCGCGCTGCGGGCCCCGCAGATCGCCGCGCTGGCCGCTGATGACGGGCCCCTGCAAATGTCGCTGTTCGACACCGTCAACTTCGCCGAAATCAGCCACCCCGACTACCCCGGGGAACGGCTCATCGCCTGCCGCAACCCCGCCCTGGCCGACGAACGCGCCCGCAAGAGAAACGCACTGCTCACCGCCACCGAGAACACCCTGGCCCCGATCCTGGCCTCGGTGCACGCCGGGCGGCTGTCCGGCGCCGACAAGATCGGGCTCCGGGTCGGCGCCGTGCTAGGAAAATACAAGATGGCCAAACACTTCCAGCTAGCCATCACCAACACCAGCCTCACCATCACCCGCAACCAGACCAGCATCGACACCGAAACCGCCCGCGACGGCATCTACCTGCTGCGCACCACCATCGCCGCCGACGAACTCGACACCGCCGCCGTCATCAGCGCCTACAAAAACCTCTCCCGCGTCGAACGCGACTTCCGGTCCCTTAAAACCATCGACCTGGACCTGCGCCCCATCCACCACCACCTCGACGACCGGGTCCGCGCACACGTGCTGATCTGCTTCCTCGCCGCCTACCTCACCTGGCACCTGCGCCACGCTCTCGCGCCGCTGACCTTCACCGACGAAAACCCCACCACCCGAACAGATCCCGTCGCAAACGCCGTCAGGTCACCCGGCGCGCACCGCAAAGCCACCCACAAAACCACCCCAAACGGCCACATCGCACGCTCCTACCAGAGCCTGCTCGCACACCTATCCACCCTGACCCGCAACGACATCCGCTACGGCACCCACGGACCCATCGTGGCCACCCTGAGCACCCCCACCGACACCCAACGCCGCGTCTTCGACCTCCTCGCAGCCCCGATCCCACTCACCCTCACCTAAGGCCACCGTCGACAGAACACCCACCCCGAAAACACCCAAACCCCCAGGTAAACCACAAAAAA
>Ga0116219_10003620_pt1 | contig 12078 bp, 16 predicted proteins | sample Sb_taG_4_FD_91019 | JGI IMG/M metagenome (GOLD analysis project Ga0116219, IMG submission 91019) | Peat soil microbial communities from Weissenstadt, Germany - Sb_50d_6_BS metaG | ecosystem: Environmental > Terrestrial > Soil > Wetlands > Peat | place: Germany: Weissenstadt | collected 2010-09-21
CTCCTCGTACCCGACCTACACACCCTATGCGTACCGCCAGCCCTACTACGCACCTTATTAGGTCCACGCCGCCGAAGCCGAAGCCCTTCCGCAAACAAGAAGCCCCGCACGGGGGGAGCGTGGCCTCTTAGGTTCCTTTGGGGGGAACAGTGATCGAGGGAGCCATCACTGCCGTCACATAAGAACGTAAGGTGTTTAGAACGACCCCCGCAATCATGAACAGTTTGTGACGAGTTAAGAAGAAGCCCCGGCCAAGATGGATTGACCAGGGCTTCCCAACCAAAGGGGTGGTCGCAGGGAACGACCACCACAACCGACATAACACAAATCCCAGCCAAGCGAGTCGGCTGTGTCGCCGCGCCCACGGGCGAAACGCCTCTCCCTGCTATGGTTTGCTGCTGCCTCACCCTTCGGCGCCTGACGCGCGCACGCGGCCAAGGTGGCCCGTCCATTCAGCTTCGCGGTTCGCTGGCCTCTCGAGAGTATTGGGGCCACAATGACCAGTTTCTTGCAGCGCGAAGCATGGATAGACAACACGAAGCCGATTCGCCCCTGCTACCGTCGGGCCGTTGACCTAACGATAGGAGAGAAGCGATGGAGGCGATGCAGGTTCAAATCTTTCAGGCCTCGGGCGCTGCCGAAATCGGTGGCCTTCAGAAGCAAATAAACAATTGGCTTGGGCAAACGTATTGGGGCGTCTCCCATACAGATATCGCAATGTGCGAGGTGGGAGATGAGGGCGGTGATAGGTTTCAGCACCTAGTCGTCATGATTTGGTATCGAGGGCCAAACCACGCCGAAAACGAGTAAAGAGCGGCGTGCAGTCTCGCGGTTGCTGAAGCCAGCAAGGCGAGCGGATTCCGTTGCGGGTCTATTCATCGAGTTAGCCCCAAGATTTTGGGGCGAATCATTCGGCCCGGTGCGCAGGCGCTCGATCTCGGCATTGACGGCGCGTGCGGCGCCCGCGCTGGCGGCCGAAGCGCTCCCGGGCCTGACGCGGGTCGCGTGGTATCCTTTCGCGCTCGCTTCAGTTGGGAGGTTCATTTATGGCGAAGGACAACGACGACGTGACATTCGAAGCCGATGCTGAGGTCGGCAGGTGGTCGGCCAGCCTACGCAACGCCAGCGTGGCGTTGCAGCCAGACTTGTCAGTCATAAGAATCGCCGAAGAGGTTATCAGGACGCGGTGCGAGCTAACGGCAATACGGCAGGCGCTGGAGAAAATCGCGAACAAATAGGCGGCATCGGCGGCACTGTCTCAGTTTGATTTGGCGGCTCCGATCACGTCAGCGGGGCGTTTCTGGCCTTGGGTCCTTTGGGCATGGATAATTCTTACTACCATCTGGTGCCAAATGCAGCAGCAACGTAGAGTTGTTTGGGGAATGTGATTGTAGAGGGGGGGGGGTAAAGTGACAGAACGCTCCATCCGACAAATCCGCAAAAGCATTCTTCTAGAAATACGAGGGTTCAATCAAAAGATAGGAGCGGGCCCAAATGATTACGTTGCGCCCGACAGTTTGAAGTGGTTTCGAGCCGGGGACAAAGCCTTTCTGGCCGCAGTAAACGAGCTTTTACAACAGGGATTGCTGATCGGGATCGCTGACGCGGACAAGCGAGTGGCGGTCCGATTGAATCTTGAAAAAATAGCTGACATCAATGACGAGCTTGCGACACGGGAATGGTACGAAGACCCTCGCTTTCTAATCCCTACTATATTGGCCATTCTCGGAGCCGCGGGCGCGATGATCAAGTTTATTTTCAAACTGTAACAGTGCCGGTCGAAAGCGGAATCTCCCGCGCTAGGAGAATCAAACTGATGCACTACACTCGCCCGGCTTCAAACTGGCTCCCTCCCTTTTTCAAAAGGCCGCAAGGCCACTACCGATGCGGCACTGTCTCATCGCTCTATGACTATCTCGGATATTTGGCGAAGCATCACCACGTCATCGGTGGCTCCGAAAACGAGGTGGCCAGCTATCTATTGAAGCTAAAGGTCACGGAGCTACATCAGACCGAGTTTCACAAGCTCGAGATTCCGAAAGACGGATCTAAACGCTAACTCACTCCAATGTCGGGATTGACCCGATATCATTTTTTTGGTCTTCGAGGCGACCTCCGCCACCTGCGGACTGGGCGCGTGTTTGTTACTTACGTGTTACATAAGGCGCCGCATTTGCTCACATTAGAAGCAAAAGATTAGCGGGGCTTTCGCTCGCGCACGAGGCCCTCCTGGGCCGTAGAAGCCACGAGTTCTCCGGACCTTGTGAAGAGGGTGCCCCGGCAGAACGCCCGCGCCCCACCCGAGCTAGGGCTATCCTGGGCGTAGAGCAGCCAGTCATCGGCCCTGAAGCTCCGATGGAACCAGATGGCGTGGTCGAGGCTCGCGAGCATCAGCGTGGAATCGAACACGAAGCAGCCATGGGCGATCAGCGCCGTATCGAGCAGGGTGAAGTCCGAGGCATAGGCGAGGACGCATTGGTTGAGGGCAAGGTCGTCACCCAGCGTGCCGGTAGCCTTGATCCAAACCTGTTGGGAGGGCGCCCGCTTCTCCAGCGAGAGATAGCGGGAGAGGTCAATCGGACGAATTTCGATCGGCCGCTCGCGCTCCCAATAGGCCTTCACCTGGGGCGGCACGCGGTCGATCAGCCAAGCCTTCAGCTCGGCCTCGCTCGGCAGCTCCTCCGGCGGGGGCACCTCCGGCATCTGCATCTGGTGGAAGAGCCCCTCTTCAGGTTTATGGAAGGAGGCGGCCATGGAGAAGATTGGCTGCCCGTGCTGGATCGCGACCACGCGGCGCGTGGAGAAGCTGCCGCCGTCGCGGATGCGGTCGACCTTGTAGATGATCGGCACCGACGGATCGCCGGGGCGCAAGAAATAGCCATGCAGCGAGTGGGCGGTGCGGTCCTCGACCGTACGGTAGGCCGCGACCAGCGCTTGGCCGATCACCTGCCCACCGAAGACGCGCTGCCAGCCCACCTGCGGGCTCACGCCCCGGAACAAATTCACCTCGAGCGTCTCGATGTCAAGGATGGCCAGCAGCGTTTCGAGTGCGCGGCTCATAGGCTGGACCTTTCACCTGCAAACGGGCCCCGCGCCCTTTATCAGTTTCGGGCGGAAAGCGGTACGCGCGATCGAAGGAACAGGCTGGACATTGTCCTTGCCTATGGGAAGGGTGTCCGCCTTGAGGCGCGGAGTTGGGCGTGTCGAAGCAGAATCGTCCGAATCGTTACGACGTGATTATCGCCGGCGGCGGTTTCGTCGGGACGACGCTTGCGCTCGCCTTGGCCGAGCTTGCGCCCAGGGGCTTCCGCGTGGCGCTGGTCGATGCCGAGCCGCCAGGTGGTGGTAAGGCCGACGCCCGGGCCTCGGCGCTGTCGGCCGCGAGCAAGGGCCTCCTCTCCGTCCTCGGCGTCTGGCTGGCACTTGCCGAGAGCGCCCAACCGATCACGAGCATCGAGATCACCGATAGTCCGTTGGACGCAGGCCTACGCCCTCATGTCCTCGATTTCGACAGTGAGCTTTGTCCGGGCGAAGCCGGCGCCTACATGATCGAGAATAGCGACCTTCACCGCGCGCTTCTGTCTGCCCTGCATGCGCAGGCCGCCATCGTCTCCATTGCGCCCGACAGCGTCGTGGATTTCGCGAGCCGACCGGTCGGCGTAGCGGTCACGCTCGGAAGCGGACGACAGATCGAGGCGCGCCTCCTCGTCGCGGCCGACGGCAAGCGCTCGCGGCTCAGAGAGCGCGCTCGCATCAAATGCGTCGGTTGGACCTATCCACAAATCGGCATTGTCACCACGGTGGCGCACGCGAAGCCGCATGAGGGCAAGGCCGTGCAGCACTTTCTCCCCGATGGACCCTTCGCCATTCTGCCGCTGAAAGGCAACCGCTCCTCCATCGTCTGGACGGAAGACAAGGCAAAAGGCGACGCGATCATGGCGACCGACGAGGCGAGCTTCGTGGCCGAGCTCACCAAGCGCTTCGGCCACAAACTCGGTGACATCGCGCTAGCCGGTCCTCGCCAGTCTTTTCCTCTCGATTTTCAGGTGGCGCGCAGCTTCGTCGCGGAGCGCCTCGCGCTGGTCGGCGATGCCGCGCATGCGGTCCACCCGCTGGCCGGCCAAGGCCTCAATATCGGCTTACGCGACGTCGCTGCGCTCACCGAGATCCTCGTGGAAGGCGTGCGTCTTGGGCTCGATATCGGCGAGCCGCCTTTGCTCGAGCGCTACGAGCGCTGGCGGAGATTCGATAGCGCCTTCTCGGGCACGGTGATGGATGGGCTGAACCGGCTCTTCTCCAACGACAGCGTTCCCTTGCGCGCACTGCGCGAGTTTGGACTTGGTGTCGTCGACCGGGCGCCATGGCTCAAGCGCGTTCTCGTCCGCGAGGCCGCGGGCTTCGGCGGGAAGGTCCCGCGTCTCTTGAAGGGTGAAAGGCTTTGAAGCTCCCCTCGCCTAGCGCTCGTTGAGCTTGCGCGCTTCTTCTGGCAACATGATGGGGATGCCGTCGCGGATCGGATAGGCGAGACCCGCGGCACGGCTGATCAGCTCCTGGCGCTCGGCATCGTAGTCGAGCGAGGTTTTGGTCAGCGGACAGACCAGGATCTCGAGCAGCTTCGGATCGAGCTTCGCGCCCGTCACTCGTTCATTCGTCATCTGAGCCACTCCTGGGTTTCCTCCTCATTGCAGCGACGTGCCCGAGCCGTCGTCGCGGGCGGCGAGCTCCATCTCGGCGAGCGCCACGAGCGCCTCGGCGCGGGCCTTCAGATCTGCCGCCTCGAGCAGCGCCTGCTTCTCCTCCGGCCCATAGGGGCTCAAGATCGACAGCGTGTTGACCAAACGTTCGTTGCTCGCGCTGTCGATGCGATCCCAATCGGCGTTAAGATTGTTGGCGGCGAGATAGTTCTTAAGCGTCGCAAGCAGGCGCGGCCGATCTACATCCTCCTCGCCGTGACCGCAAGTGAAGTCGGCGGTGTAGCCGCCGAAATCGACGTGGCAAAGGCGGAACGGCTGCTCCGACGCGACATCCTGGGAGAGTTGGAAGCGCGCGATCCCGGCGAGCGTGATCAGCACCCGGCCGTCATCTCCTTCATTGAAGGCGGTGATGCGCCCGGCGCACCCCACGCGCCGCAAAGCAGAGCTCTTGCCGGGGGGCGATTCGCCGCTGCCTGCCTCCGGCGCCGGCTGCACGACGGCGATAAGGCGTTCGGTGCTGAGCGCAAAATCGACCAGCGCCAGATAGCGTGGCTCGAACACGTTCAGCGACAGCGTGGCGCGCGGCAGGAGAATAGCACCGCGCAGCGGGAACACCGGCAGCACCTGCGGGAGGTCTGCAGGCCTTCGATAGCGGTCGGTCAACCCACGAGGCACAGCGCGTTACCCTCACGCGAACAAGAGCGATGAAAGCTTCTGGCGCCCCGAGATCGTGGCGGGATCGCTGCCGCCCCAGGCATCGAAGAGCTGAAGGAGCTGCTTGCGCGCGGCGTCATCGTTGAAGGCGCGATCCTTGGCCACGATGGTCAGCAGCTCTTCGAGGGCGCCCTCGCGGTCGCCCCGCGCATTCAGCGCAAGCGCGAGATCGAAGCGGCTTTGCGTATCTTTGGGATTTGCTTCGAGTTTGGCGCGCAGCGCCTCCAAATCGCCGGCCGCTCCCGCCTTGCGCGCAAGCTCAAGGTTTGCGTGGGCGCTCGCCACCGGAGCGCTGTCCGCTTTCCCCGGAGGTACCAGCGCCAAGGTCTGTTCGGCGCGCGTCAAATCGCCGGTCTTGATGTAGCACATGGCAAGGCCCGCTGCGGCCCGTGCATTCTCCGCGTCCTTCTGCAGGGCCTCGGCGAAGGCTTGCGCGGCAGTGTTGGCGTCGCCGGCAGCCAAGGCCGCCTCCGCGGTCTCTAGATCTGCGACGGCATCGGCTGCATCGTCGCCGACAAGGCGGGCAATGAATGCCTTGATGCGGGCTTCGGGCAGCGCTCCCATGAAGCCGTCGACCGGCCGCTCGTCGACGAAGGCGAACACCGCGGGGATCGACTGCACGCCCATCTGGCCGGGAATCTGCGGGTGCTCGTCGATATTGAGCTTGACCAGCTTGACCGCGCCCTTGGCGGCGCGAACGGCTTTCTCCAACAGGGGGGTCAGCTGGCGGCAAGGGCCGCACCACGGCGCCCAGAAATCGACCAGTACCGGCACTAGGCGCGACGCATCGATCACATCGCGCAGGAAGTCTTTGGTCGTCGTGTTTTTGACGAGGTCCGCCGTGGCGCCGCCCTCGGTAAGAATGGGAGTATCCATGCTCCTGCTCGTTGGCTTGGGCCCGCGAACCTGTACCCCACAACGCTTGGCGATGCCAAAGTTTGGCCGGGCCCGCTTCGCAAAACATGGGCCGCCGCGAAGCATTTGGCAACCCGGGCTCGGGTCCGGAACGGCCATCAGGACAGCGTCAGGACGATCGGCTCATGACCGCAAGCCCGGATGAAGCGGAGGAGATCGGCGGTGGCGAGCCGCGTCGTGGCCGTATTCTGAAGCGGGTGGCAATTGACCTCGGCGCAGGCAAGCAGCGCGGCATCCACCACCACGCTGACGCGGGCCGCATGATCGTTGGCGAGAGCGAAGGGCGTCACCGAGCCGGGCGAGACGCCGAGCAGTTCGTCGAGCAACTCTGCTTTGCCGAAGCTGAGGCGCCCGAGCCCGAGGCGCGCCGCCACCAGTTTCAGGTCGACGCTGGTGTCCTCTTTGGCGACCACCAGCACCGGGCGCCCCTCCTTGCCGGCGAGGAACAGGTTCTTGGTGTGGGCGCCCGGCAGCCTTCCGCGCAACGCTTGCGATTGCTCCACCGTGAACATCGGCGCGTGCTCGACGGTGGTTGAGCCGATGCCGAGCTCCTCGAGGCGCGCGAACAGCCAGTGCCGATCTCTTGCCATCGATCCTGGGCCTATCCCGGCCTCACCAAGTCCTTGATCCCCGTAATGTTCTGACTGTGCAGCGCTCGCATGTCGTCCTATGGACATCGGAGATACGATCAACTACAACGCCTATCGCCGCCTTCAAGCGCGAACCGAAAGGTTTGGCAAGAGCGCGACGGAGGGGTCGGATCGCGGGTGTAGCTCAGGGGTAGAGCACAACCTTGCCAAGGTTGGGGTCGAGGGTTCAAATCCCTTCGCCCGCTCCAGTTTTCATCTATAAATCAGAATGTTAAAGGACCGCGCGGCGGAGCGGCCAAACGGTCTCCAGGTCGGGGAAGCCGGGGGGAAGCAAGAGTTTCAGCTCCTCGGCTCATTGTCACGGATAAAGCCCTGTACCAGCCTTTCGAGGTATTCGAGGTACTGCTTGCAGACTTCGATCACGCTGATTTTCTCACCGCTGAATTCGAATTTGTAATCCTTCCACTGCAGCGATGGCGGTTCCCTGCCAGGCGGCCCAAACACGTGCAGACCATATGCAGGAGGGCCCGTAGGATTCTTGTCGCAATTCAGCAATTGGGACGGACACGAATTCAGGCTTCGTTTCTGCTCCCCTGAGTTTCACTATCGCAATTCGCTGCCGGTTCATATTGTGCAGCAGTTCACGTTCATCTGGGCTGAGGGTGGCTTCCTAGGCCGGAAGCCAGGAGTCATATTTTTCAGTCTCCTCGTGTTTGAGCACCCAAGACACGCTTCTACCGGCGGAGATAAATGCGCTCAGATAGAAGCCGAACGCCTCCGGCTCATTCGCGACGATCCGGGGCGATAGAAGAACTGAGCTTCACGTAGCTTCGTTTGGGCGTTTTCGATCACGTGTGTTCGACCTTAGGCTCCTGTTACACGATCCACCCCAGCTCGCGCGCCTTGGCGTTGGCGAGCTTCCATGAGTTTCGTTATCGTTGGCATCGTTAGCGTCGCGGTCTTTCTGCTTTTGGGTTACTAGCCGACAGTCGGCTCGACGCATCGCCATAGGCACCAGCCGAAGCCGACAGAACCCTTGACCCTCGCCTACTGGCATATATCCAATCTTGCATGGATGCTCTGACAGCCTTCGGCCTCTTTGCTGTCACTGCCATGCTGGTATTCTATGTTCTCGAGGATCGCAGCCCTTGGTACATCCTCGCTTTCGCCGCTGCATGCGTTCTTGGCTCCGTCTACGGCTTCCTACAAGGCGCGTGGCCTTTTGGATTGATCGAGGCCATATTTGCAGTTGCAGCCGTCTGGCGGTGGCGAACGAGGATTGTATCTCAATAGCGACAAAAGCGCGCCGGTCGAAGCCGACGCCTCATCGCGTTCTCGCCTGATCCTACAAACCGAATCTAATACGCCTATTTCTCAAACGAATACGTACTCGGCTGATTAGCCACCCCTGATCCTTCATTGGCTTGGTCCCAAAAATGGGAGGTATGCTGACTTGCTCGGCGGGAGGCATACCGACTTGGAGAAAACACCCATGCGCGAATTAACCAGCTTGGAACTGCAGGCCGTCGCCGGTGGCGCCGCCCAGCCTGTCAGTCCTCGTCCTGTTGCTACTCCTCCCGTCAGGATTTTGGCCAGGGTCAGAGCGGAAGAGCAAATTTTGCTGAGGTTCATAAGGGGGGAAGAGCAGATTTTAGCGAGGGTAAAGACAGGCCTTGAGTTTTGAAATGTAGGGCCGGCCAGCCCTTTCTGATTCCTCCGTTAGCTGCGGCGCGATGCTTCACCAAGGCTCGGCGCCACCCGCCGCGCCCTCCGAAGCCGCTTCACCTCCTCCGGCGCGACGGCGCCGGCTAGAGCGAAGGCGCATTCGGCTATGGTCAGGAGGCCGCGACAGAGCCAAGCCCTCGTCCAGTAGTGGAGCATGCTCATTGCTTCGCCTTGCCCGATTGGGCGACGATGAGGATGTAGGGGTTGAACCCCACGCACGTGATACTCGAATCGCTCGCGAGGCGACCTTGTAACGACCTTTCCAACGCCTTGAGCCAATGCGCCTATCGGCGCTGCTGTCGCGGCCACTCCAATGCCAGCGAGGACGCTTCTGCGATCAAGGCCCTTCATGACCGCACCTCCTCCGCTTCGAGCAGGCGTCGGATGTCGACATCGTCCTCACGCCCGATGCATTTGTGCACGGCGAACAGCGCATCGCACGGAATCGACCATTGCTGGCGCGGATTGAGCTGCTCCACGATCCGGGGCTGCCAAGGTGTCTGTTGATACCGTGGCTCGCTTCGAGAGAGGCGATAACCTGCGCGAGCGCACTGTCGAAGATATGCGCCGCGCCCTCGAAGATGCTGGCGTCGAGTTCACCAACGGTGATGCGCCAGGGGTCAGGATGAGGAAGGGCAAAGGCACCGAGTGAGCCGGCCGGACCTTCACCTAGAAGTGGTCGACGACGAGATCATCGTCAGCTGCCGGGCGCGAGCTACACGGTGACCTATCATAAGCCGGCTGAACTGCCTCAGCTTCTCGCCAAGGACTTCCCGAGGAAGGACGACAGCCGCGCGCCAATAACCCACGCCGAGTTCCTCGCTCGTGCCTGGAAGCTCGCCAACGCCAAGGCGCGCGAGCTGGGGTGGATTGTGTAGGCGCTACTCAGCCCCGCCGAGTTCCCCGCCAACCCCAAAGCGCCGAGGCCACCAGCAGAAGGGCGACGATAATCAACACAGTGGTCATTGTCCTATTTCTTCGTTCGAAAGTGGCCAGAGTGAGGTTGAAAGCTCTTCCAACAGCGCCGCGCTGAAACGATCGGGCTCCGTGGTGCGCAACACAGCAAGGGCAAGGGGTAGGGGGTTTTCGTTTGCACGCCTCGCCTATTGAAGGGGTTACGTGTGAAAAAAGTCAAAATTCGAAGGGGGGGTCCACGGGCGACGCGCCGAAATTGCTGATAGGGTGCCGCGAATGAGCAGGCCACGAATATTTTTGCAACCGATGACCTCGACCGAGCGATCTCGGCGGAGCCGTCTCGATCCGAACCTTCGTCGTGAACTCGACGCCATCCGCGAGCGCGCCATTGAACAGATCCGCGAGGAGCAATCACGTCCGCTCTTCGAGCTTGCAACCGATGAAGACTGGAAACGGTTGCTGCTCTCGGATGAGGAGTGGTACGCACCGCTGTCGGACGAGCAGCGCGCCGCCGTCAATGCAGCACTCGCCGATGCCGCCGTTTTTCTGAAGCGATAGCTCCCCGGAGCACAGCCGCACGATGGCGCTATACGAAGCTCGGTCGGGCCGTCGGCCACACCGGACGAGTCAGCGGTGAGTCGCTGGCGCCCGGAAAGCACTTTGGCGCTTCGTCCCTTGCCGGTTTTCCCTTGCGGTGTCGCTCACAAAGTTCTCAACTTGGGATTCTTCTGAGCGCTCACGCTACAATCTGATGAGCTGCTAGGAGGCACGATATGTTCAGGCTGTTCGCCGTGTTCTGGCTGACGCCGCTTTACCTCTTCCTGGGGTGGCTCGACAGCGTGACCCATCGCAAGCAGCCCAAGCTGCAACTGGTCCACACCAAGAAGCTGCCAGCGGTCCACAGAAGCTCTAGCTGACCTGGAGAATGTCAATAGCCGTTGACATCGCCCTGGTGCTGGCCGGCGTGTTGATAGGTTGTGGCCTAACCTATGGCATCTTCATTTGGGCGCTGAGCGCGTAGGTCGCGCAAACCGCCCCAGATCGACGTGACCTGGGGCGGCTAAAGCTCGGCCTATGCGGCCACGCGCATCAAGGATGGATGGAGTTTGGGGTGCTGCCAGCCGTAGCCAAGAGCCTCGTGACCGAACTCTGGCACCTCGAGCCCGAGCTCGTCGAACAACCACGCGGATACCAATGCCCGATGGCACCAGGGGGGCGACGGTGGCGGGTGTTCCCAGCACAGAAGTGTTGGGATGGAGCCCTCGCTCAACGCCTCTAGTTCGCTCACTACGCGGCTAGGATCGAGGCGGGCGAGGATCTGAAAATACCGCTCGGCATATTGCTGCGGCGAGGAGCAGGTTCTGTACCACGGCCCAGGTGCGAGGCGCTTGTAGAGCTGGTGGCCCGTCGCCTTCAGGGGGACACCCCGGCTGATACCGATGCGCGAGTGATCCGCTGGCAGCGTCGTGAACCATGAAGAGGTAAGGATTTGCGCCATTTTTCAGTGTGCCACGCGGCTTCGCCTAAGGCAATTGCGAAGCGCCCTATCGGCTTGGGCCGGTGCGCTTTTAGTTGTATCTTTGGATAGCCAGGGGGGAAGCCCTTGAGACGCATCATCTCGCTTATTTGTGCTACTGCCCTGACCTTAGCGGGCGCCGTCCTATGCTACTTGGAATTTTCGAGGCCCCATCAGTATAGCCTCATCAATGGAAAGTTGGTGGCTGGCGCGATCTTCATGCTCGCCGCCGGCATGTTTGGCTGTGGTCTGACTTCAAGCAGTGGAAAGAATGACCGCCTCACTGCACCGCCCTGCTCGGCGGTTGCACCTGTGACCTGTAGCTCGACATCATTTCCGCGATGACCAGCTCGACCACTTTCCGCGCCAAGGTCTCCGAGAGCCGCTCCCGCAGTATCCCTTGCAAACGTACCAGCTCCGCCTCGACCTCGATGCTCGCGGCGATCATCGAAAAAGTAACGCCAGAGACACTTTTTCCCAATCCGATATGGCTTCCAGCGGCAGCCAGCGATGCTGGCATTGAAGCAATGCAAGCCGAGAGCCGTCGGCTTGGGCCGGGCCACCTCTATACCTCGGGCCCGTGATAATCTGCTGATAGCTTGGGCGTTCTCAAGAGCGTGAGTACGATGGCACTGTCGCCGGTTGAGTTATTTGACATCACTCCGGGTGATTGGTCCCAATTCGGGCCGCGCATCGTAAGCTTTGAGGACCAATTTCATCAAAAACTGCGTGATGATGAGAAATGCTTGCGCGGCCTTGTAGAATCCGACACGAGCATCGTCATTGGTGCACGATGTGAAGAGACCCCTCTGGCCGCGTACCTCGCCAGCGATATGCTCGAACTTTTCTCCGAAATTCCAGGCATAAAATCTGATCCTGACTTCGGATGTCGGGATACCCATTACATTGAATCCATTGCCGTGGCGCGGGAATTTCAACATCGGGGGATCGCGACCAAGCTTTACGAAAGAGCACTTGAATTAGCGCTTCAGCAGAACTTTCGACGAGC
>Ga0116219_10003623_pt1 | contig 12071 bp, 12 predicted proteins | sample Sb_taG_4_FD_91019 | JGI IMG/M metagenome (GOLD analysis project Ga0116219, IMG submission 91019) | Peat soil microbial communities from Weissenstadt, Germany - Sb_50d_6_BS metaG | ecosystem: Environmental > Terrestrial > Soil > Wetlands > Peat | place: Germany: Weissenstadt | collected 2010-09-21
GAGATTGTCCACGGGATGCCGAACGCGAAGCGCCTGCTGAAAAGCGGGGATATCGTTTCGATCGATACGGGCGTGAAGTTGGATGGGTATTACGGCGATTCGGCCCTCACGGTTCCGATCGGCGCGGTGAGCGAGCAGACCAAGAAGCTGCTTCGGGTGACGCAGGAATCGCTTGAATTGGCCATTGATCGGGTGCGGGCCGGGAATCGGCTGTTTGACGTTTGCGGGACGGTGGAGCAGCACGTCAAGTCCAACGGGTTTTCCATCGTGCGGGAGTACGTGGGCCACGGTATCGGCACGCAACTCCACGAGGAGCCGCAGGTTCCCAATTACGTGGACCGCAAGAATGAGAATCCGCGGCTGAAGGAGGGCATGGTGCTGGCGGTTGAGCCCATGGTCAACGCCGGCCGCCCGGAAGCGGTGGTTTTGAAGGACAAGTGGACCGCGGTGACGAAGGATGGCTCCTATTCGGCCCACTTCGAGCATTGCATCGCGGTGACGGAGAACGGACCGTGGGTGCTGACGAGGCCCTGAAAGCAGGGGCCGGAAAACGGGGGCCAGGGGCCAGGGGCCAGGGGCGGGGGGCCGGGGCTCGGGCAGTAGAGGCCGTGGTTGTGGAAGAGCGGCCCAGTCAGGTTTTTGAGGTTTTGCTGCCCACGCAGCAGAAGATTTTGGCCCACTTGGTGGGCACGGTGAAACGGAATTTTGTGAGGTTGGTCCCGGGCGATCGTGTGGAGGTGGAGTTAAGCCCTCACGACCCCACGCGGGGCAGAATTATGCGAAAGCTGTAGGGACAGGCGCCGAGGCGTGGGGTTTTCCCCGGCCCCTGGCCCCCGGCCCCTGAGGTTCTTATGAAGGTACGGGCATCTGTGAAGAAGATTTGCGACAAATGCAAGGTGATCCGTCGCGAAGGTGTGGTGCGGGTCATCTGCGTAAACCCGAAACATAAACAGAGGCAAGGGTAAACATATGGCACGTCTCGCTGGTGTGGACCTGCCGGCTGGCAAGAGAGCCGAGATCGGGCTGACTTACATTTACGGCATCGGCCGTACCCGGTCCAAGTCGCTCCTCCACCGCGCGGGTATCGATTTCGACAAGAAGGTCCGCGACCTGACCGAAGATGAAGTCAATCGCGTCCGCCAGATTCTGGAAGAAGAGGGCGCGGTGGAAGGCGACCTGCGCAAAGAAGTCTCGATGAACATCAAGCGTCACATCGAGATGGGCTCTTACCGCGGGCTGCGGCACCGCCGCGGCCTGCCGGTTCGCGGTCAACGGTCGCACACCAACGCCCGCACGCGCAAGGGACCGCGCCGCGGCACCGTTGCCAACAAGAAGAAGGCCACAGGCAAGACATAGTAGAGGCATAATGGCGAAAGCACCAGTCAAAGCGGGCAAGAAGAAAAGCTTCAAGAAGAAGGAAAAGCGCGTGGTCCATTCGGGCATCGTGCATATCCAGGCCACCTTCAACAACACCATCGTGACCATCGCGGATCAGGAGGGGAACACCATCTCCTGGTCCAGCGCGGGTTCGTTGGGTTTCCGGGGCTCGCGCAAGGGCACGCCCTTTGCCGCGCAGCAGGCCGCGCTGACAGCCGCCAACAAGGCCGGTGAAAGCGGGTTGCGAACGGTGGAGGTACGGGTGAGCGGTCCGGGTTCGGGCCGCGAATCGGCGGTCCGGGCGCTGTCCACGGCGGGAATCGAGGTGCGCGCCATCAAGGACGTCACGCCGATTCCGCACAACGGCTGCCGTCCGCCGAAGAAGCGGAGAGTTTAAACCGGGGCCCGGCGTCGGGGGCCGGGGGACGGGGAACACTTATCCCTGGCCCCCGGCCTCTGGCCCCCGGCCCCAAAACAAGCGGGAAGAAGATCCGGCCATGGATTGTAAACCGCACCTGATTAGGTAAGGAGAATCTAAACTTGGCAAGATACATCGGCCCGGTTTGCCGGCAATGCCGGCGCGAGGGCATGAAACTTTATCTCAAAGGCGAGCGATGCCACAGCGAAAAGTGCGCCATCGAACGCCGCAATTTCGTCCCCGGACAGCACGGCAAGGATCGCAAGGCAAAGATCGTCGGGTACGGGCTGCAGCTTCGCGAGAAGCAAAAAGTGCGCCGCGTTTACGGCGTGTTGGAACGGCAGTTCCGCAGCACCTTCGAGAAGGCAGCCCTGATGAAGGGTATCACCGGCGAAAACCTGATGTCCTCACTGGAGCGCCGCCTTGATAGCGTCATCTACCGGATGGGTTTCGGCACCAGCCGCGCCCAGGCCCGCCAGATCGTCCGCCACGGGCATATCGACGTCAACGGGCGCAAATGCAACATCCCATCCGCCCAGGTCAAGATCGGCGATCTGGTCAGCGTCCGGGAAGGCAGCAAGAAGAATCCGACCATCCTGGCCGCCCGCGACGCCACCGCCCATGCGCCGGCGCCCAACTGGATTGACGTGGACCGGGAAGGTTTGACGGGTCGCATCACGAGCCTGCCCCAGCGCAGCGAGTTGGTGCAAATTCAACTGAACGAGCAGCTCATCGTCGAGTTGTACAGCAAGTAGAGGAGTCAGAAGTCAGGAGACAGGAGTCAGGCGCTCGCGATTCTGTCTACTGACTTCTGTCTACTGACTTCTAGGAGATTTTATGTTCAAGGGCTTTCAGAAACCCAAAAGATTGGTCGCCAATACGGAGACCCTCACGGAGCGGTATGGCATGTTCACGGCCCAGCCGTTCCAGCGCGGATTCGGCACTACCATCGGCAACAGCCTGCGCCGGGTGCTGTTGAGCTCGATTGAAGGCGCGGCCATTACCGCCGTGCGCATCGACGGCGTCGAGCACGAATTCAGCCCGATCCCGGGCGTGGTCGAAGACGCCACCGATATTATTCTCAACCTGAAGCAGATTCCCTTCAAGATCATGGGCGAGGGCGTCAAGACCGTCCGCCTGACCGTGGACCATCCGGGCGACGTGCGCAGCGGCCAGATCGAAACCGATGCCGATGTCGAAGTGCTGGACCGCGATGTCCACGTTGCGACCGTCAGCGAGGGCGGCACACTCTCCATCGAAATGCGGCTCAAGAGCGGGCGGGGCTATGTCAGCGCCGACAAGAATTTCGACGAGGACCTGGCCCTCGGCTACATTCCCATCGATTCGGTCCACTCGCCCGTCCGCAAGGTCAACTTTTCGGTGGAGGCCGCCCGCCTCGGCCAGATGACGGATTACGACAAGCTCACCCTGGAAGTCTGGACCAACGGCGCCGTTTCGCCGCAGGACGCCATCGGATACGCCGCAAAACTGCTCAAAGACCACATGACGATCTTCATCAACTTCGAGGAAGTGGCGGAGCAGGCTGAAGAGGTCTCCGAGCGCGGCATGGACAAGATGAACGAGGTGCTGAACCGCTCGGTCGAGGAGCTGGAATTAAGCGTTCGTTCCTACAATTGCCTCAAGAACGCCAACATCCAGACCATCGGCGAGCTGGTGCAGAAGACCGAGGCCGAGATGCTGCGCACCAAGAACTTCGGCCGCAAGTCGCTCAACGAGATCAAGGAAATTCTCGCCAACATGGGCCTGTCCCTCGGCATGCGCATCGATGCGCACGGCCGCCTGGTTGCGCCGCCGCCGCCGGTTGGCGGCGCTTTGCCGGACTACGGCCCGGAAGAAGACAATGTGCCGGATTCGATCGAGGGATAGCTCATGAGACACCCAGGGGTACCCCAATGAGACACAAGGTTGCCGGATTCAAGCTGAAGCGGCCCGTAGACAGCCGCAACGCGCTATTGCGCAATCTCGCGACGAGCGTGATCCTGCAGGAGCGCATCATCACCACGGTTCCCAAGGCCAAGGCGGTGCTGCCGCTGGTCGAGAAGATGATCACGCTGGCCAAACAGGACACGCTCCATTCGCGGCGACAGGCGGCGGCCGTGCTGCGCACGCCGGCCTCGGTGAAGAAGCTGTTCGATTCGCTGGGGACGCGCTTCGGGCAGCGCCATGGCGGCTACACGCGGATTACCCGCCTGGGCCCACGCAAAGGCGACGGCGCCGAACAGGCCATGATCGAGCTGGTGGGTTCGGAGCTCGTGAAACGGGCCGCCGATCGCGCCAAACGCCGCGAGGAGCGTCTGAAAGCCCAGCGTGAAGGCCGCGAGCCGGAAGAAAAAGCCGAAGAGTAGGACGGCGCGCCCAGGTCCGTATGACGCTAGACGAACTGAGGGCGGCGAAAGGCGACACGATCTTAGCCATAGCGCGCCGCCATGGGGTGACGGACATCAAGGTGTTCGGTTCGTTCGCTCGCGGCGAGGCCCGCGACGACAGCGATTTGGACTTGCTGATCGAAGCGGGGGGGCACACGACCGCATTTTTTCCGGGCGGCCTGGTGGCGGACTTGGAAGAAGCTCTCGGCCGGCACGTCGATGTTGTGGAAGAGCAGGGGCTTCACCGGCTACTGCGCGCCCAGGTTCTCCGGGAAGCGGTGCCTCTTTGAAAGGCGACTCGTGCACGATTATCTTGGCCTCAACCTCGCACGCATCTGGCACATCGTTTCGATGGATTTGCCGGTATTGGAGCAACAGATGAAGACCATCCAGGCGGAATTGGGCGACGCGGGCTGAGCGGATTCCGGTGTACTGCCAAGTGGAAACAGTAAATGAACTCCGATTATACTGGAGTTCTCCACATGAACACCTCTTTCCAAATCGTGGTCTGCGGCAGCGTCGTCCCCGACCCCTTGCAGACGCTGGAACCGGTAATCGGGCCCGCCGGTCCAGCCCTCAAGAATGAAATGATGCTGCCGGCCATACTGGATCCCTGGGCCGGCCACGCGCTCTACGAGGCGGCCCACCTGGCGCGCCAGGCGGCGGGCAGCAAGGTCTGGCTGGTCAGCCTGGGGCCCAAGGCCAAACTCCAGCAGGTCATGATGACCATCGCGCAAAAGGTTCCATTCGAGCTGGTGGCGCTGGACGGGCCCGCTTCCGGCTTCTCCGACTCGTTTGAGACGGCGGCGGCGCTGGCCGGAGCCATCGGCGGCATCGCGGGGCTCGACCGCGCGCGGCTCCTGCTCTACGGCGGATGGGAATCGGCATCGCGGGGCGCCGGTTCGACCTTGCAGATGGTGGGCGAACGGTTGGGAATTACGGAACAGTTTCAGGGCGTGGACCAACTCACGGTGCGGGACGACGGCAGTTTCGAAGTGCTGGAACGCATCGAAGCCGGGCGTCACCAGGTCTCGGTATGTGAGGGGCCGCCGGCCGTGCTGGGGTGGGCCACGGGCCACCTGCCGGAGCCGCGCAACAATCCGCAGGTGGGGATGGTGAATATGCGGACCGTCATGCCGGCGCTGCAACGGGCCAAAGCAGCGGCGATCGCCAATACCGGGCTGCGCTTCGCTTCGGTGAGTCTGCCCAAACAACAGCGGGCCACCAGGATTGTGAAGCATATGCCGGCCGAAGAAATTGCCCGAGAGATCGTGGCGTGGGTTGGCGAGGAATAACGTGGAACCGATCCTTCTGTTGGCTCATACGGAACCCGATGGCACGCTGTCGAAGCCGGCCCTGGAGGCTCTGGCAGCGGCCCTGGCGCTGGGCGGCGAACTGTCTGTCGGATTGGTGGGCACCGCGGTCGAGCCGGCCGCGAGCCAGATTGCAGGGTGCGGAGCCGCGCGATTCCTGGGCGTGAGCGGCGAGGCGTTTGGGCGGCCCCGGTACGGGACCGATGCGGCCGCCGCGGAAGCACTGTGCCGGGCCTCGGGCGCGGCGATCGTGATGGCTCCTTCCACCTCGCGATGGGCGCGCGCGCTCCCCGGCGTAGCCTACCGGCTGGGTGGACGCGTTGATACGCACGTCACGCACGTCACGCACGTCGCCAACCTCGCGGCGGGCGACGGCACGCCGGCGGTCACGCGATGGTTCTACCGGCAACGCATGGAAGCCGTACTGACGCGCTCCGAACGGCCTTGGATGATTCTGCTGGACTCAGGCTGTGTGGCGCCTTGGAGTGCGCCCGGGCCGCCGGGAACCGCGGCAGTAGAAGCCGTCGCGGTGGAAGTTCCGCCCACCCGCACCACGGTCACCGGGATACAGGCGCCGAAAGCCGATGAGCAGACGATTCGTCCGGACGCCAAGTTGCTGTTCGTGGCGGGGGCAGGCTGGACCAAGAAGCAATCCGACGGAGCGGTACACGCTGCCGAGGCGGAAGGACTGATCCTGGGATTTCTGCGCGCGGCCAAGGCTTCGCTCGGCGGCAGCAAGTCGCTGGTGGACCTGAGCGGCGAGGGTGAGGCGGTGCTACGGTGCATGACGCACCTGAACCAGATCGGCCAGACGGGCGCGACCCCGAGGCATCCCAAGGGACTCTCCACCTGCTGTCATGGCGAGGAGCCGCACGTGGTGGGTTGGCGCTTCGTGAACCAGCGCCGCGCGATCAACCTGGACGCCAACTGCGGCTGGGCGCGCGGAAAGGCCGACGTGCTGTACGTGGCGGACGCGTTCGAGGTCATGCGCCAGGTGAACCGGTTGTTGGGCGCTGAGTAATCCACGGCACGCCGATCTCGTGCTCGATGAAGCACGCCCGCGCGGATCCACCGATCTCAAGAGGCGCGTATCGCCGCCCCACCGCCCTTGCCATAAAGAATGCTGCGATTTAATCTCAAGGGATAATAGGCGTATGGAGACGCATCCGACACCATTGGATCCACTCTTGAACGGGACGAACAATGGCGCAAGCCCCAACTGGGCTCCAATACTGGGGCGGTGGGAGATCACCGAAACAAGCCAGAAATTCCGTGGCGAATGGCAGAATGCTGGCGTTCAGGGCCAACTGTTTCCGATCGGCTTGGCCGTGAGCAATGTCGGCATGCAGAATGGAATGTGCCGGGTGCAAGTGCGATTCTCGGCGCCCTTTGGTGGGGAGAGCGTTCAGGCCGGCGGCATTGTTCTAGGGTACCGCTCCCCGGAGCAGCACTACGTATTTGCCGAGCTGGGCGCAGCATTCAGCGCATATTCGATTGGAGAATACGTGAGCGGGTTCGGATGGAGGCTTCTCGTCGCCACTGGCCAACTCCAGAACCTCAAGAGCGATCGAGACTATGCGCTCCAGGTCAATCTCTCGGGCCAGGAACTGAAGGTGCTGGTGGATAGCGTTCCCGTGATGCAGCGCCTTCTGGCTCACCCTCTCGAAGGTCGGCAGGTCGGCCTGATCGCAGCGGGCAGTCAAGAGGTTACGTTTTCCGATTTCGCCGTCTGGAGTGGCCGGCCGAAGGCCTTTGTTGTAATGCAGTTCGCCGAGCCCTATCACACCTTCTACCGTGAAGTCATCCAGAACCAAGCGGAGGCGGCGGGATTCGAAGTCGTCCGCATAGATGAGAAGGCTGGGCCTGGAGTCATTTTTCAGGACATTCAACGAGAGATAGAACGGGCGGAGATCGTCATCGCAGAGATAACTCCTGCCAACCCGAACGTCTTCTACGAACTGGGTTACGCCCATGCCCTCGGGAAACCCACCATCCTGTTCGCGCGGCGGGAAGCAGAATTGCCGTTTGACATCCGGAGTTTCAGGGTAGTCTTCTACAACGATACGATCGGCGGCAAGGCTGAAGTTGAGCAGAGTCTGCGGAGGCACCTGGAGGCAATCGCCGGCACGTAGACTACGGCCACCCACCCACAACTTCATCCCCAGCAATGGGTTAATATTGTTTTACCAATGCCAGTATTCCGGCCCCTTTTGGTCCTTTTCCTCAGTGCATTACCGTCCCTGGCTGCCACGTTCGGAACGGTCGTCGCCCACGCCCAGCCCCTCGCCGATCTCGTGCTCGACGAAGCGCGCAAGCGCATCTACGTCGTCAATACCGCCTCCAACCAGGTGGAAGTCTACGCCACCAACACCAATCCGCCACGCCAGACCAACATCATCAAGACCGACTCGGTTCCTCTCGCCATCGCCATGTCGCGGTCCGGCAACTCGCTCTACGTGGTCTGCTATAGCGCCTCCTCGCTGGACGTCATCGACCTCACCTCGTCCACTTTCGCCTCCCGATCCATCACCCTCGCTGCCAGCCCCGAAGGCCTGGCGGTAGGGTTCAACGAAAAGGTCCTCATCAGCACCATCGGCACCGGCGCGGGGCAGGACGTACTCATCACTTTCGATCCTACGGTAGCCGCTTCGCAGGCCCTCGGCACCGTGGTCATCGCGCCGCCGGCTCCCTCGGCGCCAACATTGCCCCCGCCCAACGGCGCCATGGCGCTGGCCAGCCACGCTCGCCTCCAGGCTTCGCAGGACGCCCGGACCATCATCGGCGTCCACGACCAGGCTAACAACACCCGGACGGTCTTCGTCTTCGACGTGAATTCGAACACCATCTTGGCCAGCCGCAACATCCCCGTGATTTCGCCGGTGGTCGCGGTCTCCCCGGACGCTACCCGATTTCTCTCCGGGCCGACCCTCTTCGAGACCTCCACGCTGCTGGTCCTGGCGCAACAGAACACCACCAACTCCCCGTTTGTCTTCCCCGCCGGTGCCACTTTTAATAACCAGACCAGCCAGGGCGGCGCCGTCTACGCCCAGACCGCTTCCGGCCAGGTGCTGGTCACCGGCTACAACATCGTTCCCGTCCAGAACCCGGCTCTTGCGACGAACACCAGCCAACTGCTCTTCAACAATCCCAACAACATGCTGATCGAGCTGGGAATTCAAATCCCCGAGATGCTCAGCGGCAAAATGGTCATCACCTCCGATAGCGCCACTATTTATGCGCTCTCGCAGTCCGGCTTCACGGTCCTGCCGATCGGAACCCTGTCGCAGTTTCCGATTGCCATCCCCGATACGAATGTGGTCCTCCTGGCCAGCGATCAGTGCGGCGTCACCGCGGCCCAGAACTCCGCGGTCATTCCGGTGCGCAATACCGGCGGCAGGACCCTCACGGCCACCGTGCAGGTGCTCACCGCCGCGTCCACATCGGTAACGGTGCGCGTCGCCTCCCGGTCTTACGGCGGCGACGTCACCGCTCAGTTCAGCTCCGCCGCCGCCCGCACCATCGGGACCGCCGCTCCCGACCAGCTCCTGATCCAGTCGTCGGAAGCCGTCAACATCGTGCCCAACGTGCGCGTCTTCCAGAACAATCGAAACTCCGAAGCGCGCGGGACCATCATCCCCGTGGACATCGGCGCCACCACCACCGGCCTCACCGACATGCTGGCGGACACGGCGCGGCAGAGGCTCTACATCGCCAATCCCGGTCTGAACCGCATCGAAATCTTCGACATGCAGAAGCAGCAGTTCCTCACCCCGATCCCCGGGGGACAATTGCCGCGGTCGCTGGCTTTCGGAACTGACGGCAACACCCTTTACGTGGCGAACAGCGGCAGCGAGACCATCAGCATCGTGGATCTGACTCAGGGGGCCGTGGTGGGGCGGGTGAGCCTTCCCCCCATCCCTGTGAACGCCGCGTTCGCGATCCTCACGCCCATGGTCCTCGCCTCCAGCCAGCACGGCCCGCAAGTCATCATGTCGGACGGGACTCCGTGGAAGATCGTGGGCAATACCCTGACGCCGCGCACGCTCAACACCAACATCGTCGGAACTGCCAAGTCGGTCCCGGCGCCTCAAACCATGGCGGCAACTCCCGACGGGGCCTACGTCCTGCTGCTGGCGGGGAATGGCTCGGCGTATCTCTATGATGCCAGTGTGGACTATTTCGTGAGCACGCGTTCGGTCATCCCCACTCCCATCCAGGGCTATTACGGACCGATTGCCGCCGGACCCAATGGTCAATACTACCTGGTCAACGGCCAAGTGCTGAATCAAGCCCTTACCCCCATCGGTACCGCCGCCGGCACTACCGGTCCGGTGAGCGGAGGCGGGCTGCCCTCGCCTTCCGGTCCGACCGTGTCGGCGCGGCCGGTTTCGGCGGTGGCGTCCGTCGGCGCGCAGAGTTTTGCGCGGTTCTCTACACCGGTGCGCGCCAGTGCCACTGCCGCGCCTGCCGATGCGGGGCTGGTCGAGATCGTGGATGCGACCACCCAGCGCACCACCGCCTCCGCCAACGCCCTGGAGGGTCCGCTCACCGCCGCCACCGGCACGGCGAGGGTCAACACCAGCGGGAGAACCATGGCGCTCGACCCTTCCGGCGCCACCGCCTACGTGCTGACCGCATCGGGTCTCAGCATAATCCCGATCGGTTCGGCGGCCTCCGCCCAGACCCCCCAATTGGCGGGCAGTCCCGTGGTAAACGCGGCGAATTTCACCGCGCCCGTGGCGCCCGTCGGGCTGATTTCGGTCTTTGGCAAGAACCTGGCCGCCACCGCCACCGCGTCCGCGACACCGCTGCCCACCATCCTGGGCGGCACCTGCGTCACCCTGAACAACGCCCCGATTCCTTTGCTCGCCACCACCGCCGGCCAGATCAACGCGCAACTCCCGCCCACGCTGGCGGCGGGCTCGTACCCGATTGTGGTCCGGTCGATCGCCAACCAGGCAGCTTCCGGCAGTGTCAACGTGACGGTTTCCAAGTATGCGCCGGCCATATTCTTCGATGCCCAGGGACCGGTCATCCTGCACAAAGACGGCACGCGCGTGAACAAGCAGCATCCCGCCACGCGCGATGAGGAGCTCACGATTTACGCCACCGGATTGGGCACTACCACGGGCGGAAAAGTTACCGCCGGCGTGCCTTCTCCGTCCAGCCCGTTGGCGGTTACCGCCCCGATTCAGTTGTGGTTCGGCAATCCGACCATCAGCAACACCGCGGTCATCGTGGACTGGAGCGGCCTCGCGCCCGGCTACATCGGCGTCTACCAGATCAACTGCCGCATACCGGGTAACCACTATAACGGTAATGCGCTGCCCGTCACCCTTCGCATCGGCGGCGTCAGCAGCCCGACCACCGGCCCCACCGCGGCCGTCGTCTACGTGGACTGATATCGCAGGGCAGCGGCGAAGGGCTGCATTACGATGGTGGCATATGCCGCACATAAAACTGGTACTCCTGCTCCCCCTTCTGGCCTCGCTCCTCCCGGCGCAATCGCAGCCCGTATCAGCGGCCTTGGCTGCGGGTACGTACTTTCCGCTGGATGTGGGCGACCGCTGGGTCTTCCGCATCGACACCCGGTCCGTCACCGCCTCGTACCAGACCTGGCGCGTCGACCGGACGGAGCAGCGCGGCGGTGAGACATATTCCGTGATTGCAATTGAGGATGGCGCCGGCGCCCTGCTTGCCGAATCGTTCTTCCGTGCCGATGCCCAGGGCCGCATCTACTACCTGGCCGGCACGGGAGAGCAGTTGTTTCTCGATCCCACGAGCGTGCCAGGTCCGAATCCGGTGCTCCAGGTGACCGGGCGGCTCGCGTCGTTCAGCACTGCCTTTGGGACTTTTCCGGATGCCCTGTCGTACCGGAACCCCTTGAACGATCTGCTTATGGAGACCGGCACCCTGGTGCGGGGAATCGGGGTGGCCGCCAGTCGGCAGGATGTTCTGGCCGGATCTTCGGGCGGATTCAGCCTTGGCCGGACACTGGTGGAGGCATCGCTCGCCGGTGGTTTGCAATTCTCGCTGGCGGCGCCGTCCCTCCAACTGGGGATAGAGAACCTCACGCTCGACGTCACCGGCATGCACGTCACTAACTGCGCGGTTCCCTGCTACTTTGTGGCGTGCGCTCTGGTGCCCGGCGCAGATCCTCCAAACACGTACAAACCCTGCGCGCGGGCGCGTGTCCAACTGGGGAACTGGTCCGCCGGGGCGAGCCGCTCGGTGCGCCTGCAACTCATCGCTCCCGACGGGACAACCGCTCTCGATCAGACGATCCAGTTGGATGCGGCGCCGGATGTGAGCGTGGGCTTCGTGCAGGTGCCGTTGTATTCGGCGCCCAACCAGCCTTTACCTGTAGGCGCGTACCAGTTGCTTGCGGCCACCGTGAGCGGCGTTGCGCAATCCTCATTGACTCTACAGATTCAATAGCGTGCGCGGAGATTGAGACCGAAGTATTCGTGCACCGTGATGTTTCGCAAAGCGACGATTTGCGGGCACGCGACCTCGGGGAATCGCTCCCGGAGAGCCGTCGTAACACCGCGCGCGGCCTCGCCGGCCACCTGCAGA
>Ga0116219_10003627_pt1 | contig 12063 bp, 9 predicted proteins | sample Sb_taG_4_FD_91019 | JGI IMG/M metagenome (GOLD analysis project Ga0116219, IMG submission 91019) | Peat soil microbial communities from Weissenstadt, Germany - Sb_50d_6_BS metaG | ecosystem: Environmental > Terrestrial > Soil > Wetlands > Peat | place: Germany: Weissenstadt | collected 2010-09-21
CATCGAGGCGACAGCGCGCTTCTCCGACAGGAATGCGTTCGTCAAGGCGGTCGAGGGGCTTGGGTTTGCGATTGTCAGCGTGGAAGACAAGTGGAAGTTCACACACATTACAGCACTCAAGACCGAGCGCCACCCGCGTGAGGACGTTGAGCTGCGGTTCTAAATCACCGGGGAGAAATGGTGTCGGTTCATTTTCTTGGCCCGGTGCCGGGCCGAAAAACGAATTGACACCATTTTGACACCATTTTGACCCAAGAGTGACGACGTGACGTTGTGGGACAGCAAGGCCCGCCAGGGCAAGGGCAAGTTGGGGAAGTTCGGCGGCCTGGTCATACTCGACACGCTGCACCACGCCGCGCTGGTCGGCCGCGAGCAGAACACCGGCGTCGCCCACGCCCTGATCCAGGAAGCCGGCTTGATGGATGACCCGACGCTGTTGACGACGCTGGAGGTGATGCTGAATGTCCTGCCGCCGCCCGCCGACGCCTTCCTCGGCGAGGCCGCCGGCGACTTCGAGGCGTTGGAGACGCTCCGCCAGTTGGCCTTTGGCGAGAAGGTGCCGAAGCCGGTGCAGCGGGAACTGGACTTCGAGCCCACGACGGTCATCGAAGGAGAGGACGATGAGGAGGCCAGCGAATGAGCTTTCGCCTGTCCCGCCACGCCCAGGACGAGATGGGGCGTCGCGGCATCCCCCGGCAGATGGTCGATGGCGTGCTGGCCAACCCGCAGCAGATCATCGACATGCCCGACGGCAAGAAGGCGTACCAGTCGCAGATCGACTTCGGCGGCGGTCGCGTCTTCCTTCTGCGAGTGATTGTCGCCGTGGACGTAGACCCGAACCTCGTCGTGACGGTCTACCGCACCAGCAAGATCAGCAAATACTGGAGAACGCCATGAAAGTCACCTACGACCCCGAAGTTGATGTGCTGCGAATCGTCTTCCGCGACGCCCCTATCGAGGAGAGCGACGAGGACAAGCCCGGCATCATCCTCGACTACGACGCGGCGGGCCAGGTGATCGGCATGGAGATCCTCGACGCCTCTACGCGGACGGACAACCCACGCGGTGTCGATTTCGCCGTGCTGGCGACTACCTGAGACGTGCCACCGTGCCACTGCCGCTGCTGCCAATCCGCACGACGCCCTGCCGCCGCCCCCCGAGCCAAGAAGGGCGACGCCTTCCTCGGCGGTTGAGGGCGCAAACGGCGCCGATGTCGCCTCCCGGGCTGCTCGCCGCCCCGGCCATCGTGTATGATCCCGTTATGGGAAGGACGGGAGCATCCCCACGTGTTCGCCCTCGGCGTCCGTGGAATCGAGGCATGGCTAGCGCTCCAACGCCGTGGCAGCCGTCGAGGATTCTGGACCCCATCGAGGCCCGGAAAAGCGGCTCGCGCGTGCTTCGAGTCGAGACGGATCAAGGCGAGGGCTTCCTCAAGGCGATGGGCGCGGACAACGGCCCGCACGTGCTGGCGTGCGAACTGGTCGGAACGCTGCTCGCCGGATGGCTGAAACTGCGAACGCTGCAATTTGCCCTGATCGACGTACCCGAAGCCCTGAATTTGCGGTTCGCGGACGGCAAGCCCGTGGTGGCTGGTCCCGGCTTCCTCACGCGGGCCGAGGAAGGCCACGTCTGGGGCGGCGAGGAGGGCGAACTGGAGGAGTTGGACAACCCCGAGGATATCGGCCGGCTGATCGTGTTCGACACCTGGACGATGAACTGCGATCGCTACCGGCCTGCCAACGGTGCGACGCTCCGCCAGAACAAGGACAATGTCTGGTTTTCCGAAGAAAGGGCGAGCCGGGGGAAGGTCGTGTTGATGGCCATCGACCACGGTTGCTGTTTCACCTGCGAGCGCGACTTGACGACTCCGCGGCTGCAAAGCTCGGTTAATGAGGATCGTCTTTTCGGGCTATTCCCCTCGTTCCGACCGCACACGACGCGGGGAGGGATGCTGCAAGTGGTCGCCGAGGTCGAGGCCGTTGCTCGAAGCGAGATCGAAGCCATGATTGCCCGGGTGCCGCACCAATGGCAGGTGGACGCCTCGGCTCGCCGTGAGTGGTGCGACTGGATTTGTCGCCGGGCCAAGTCGATCCGGCGGATCATCGAGCGCGAATGGCCGGCAGCCCAGATGACCGTTTCGTAAGTCCCCGGCCAGTACACAAGCCCGACGCGCCAGCGAGGGGGCGAGTGGCTATCGGTTCCCCTCGCTAGCGCGTCGGGCTTGTGTGGCGCGGCTACTGGCGGCCAACTTGGGAAACGGGCATCTAGTGAACGGACTTGCTCCCCCGTGAGGGACAGACACCATGAAACCCACGACCGGATACTACTCCATCATTCAATACTGCCCGGACGTGGCCCGGCATGAAGTCGCCAACGTCGGAATGGTCCTTCTCTGCCCCGAGTTGTCGTTCCTCAAGACGCGCATGGCAGTGGGGGCGCGGCGGCGCATCAAAGAGATGTTCCCGAGGTTGAGGCAGGATCAGGAACGACTGAACAGCACGCTGCTCGGGATCGCGGGGCGATTGCACGTGGACCGCGAGTACTTCAAGACGGTCGATGACCTGAGCCGATTCGCGGAAACGCGCGCCAACGCCATGCGCCTGACGGCTCCGTTGCCCGTTCGTGTCGAAGATCCCGATGCGGAATTGAATCGACTGTTCGAGCGGATGGTTGGCGAAGGAGAAAAGCGAAAAAAGAGGTCGTTGATAGAGGCGCGTCTCGGCGCGGCGTTCAAACGAGCAGGCGTTTCGCACCTCGTGCGCAAAAAGGTGACAATGGAACTTCCGCGGTTCCATCGACCGATGGAGGCTCCTTTCGGGTATCAGAACAGCCGTTTCAACGTGATTCAACCCGCGCGCTTTGCGAACCGGTCGCTCACGGGTATCCTGTCGCTGACGGGTCGGCTCGAGATCGAAGGCGACCTGCTCTTCGAGAACGCAGACTCGCCGCTCGGCCCTCTGCAGCTGGTCGTCGTGGCGCAGTTTGGGAAGGACCAGGCAGACGTTGCCGATTTCGTGCAGCGCCGCCTCGAGCAGAGCCATGCCCGGCTCGTGCGTCTGGAGCACCTGGACGACCTGATTCAGGAAATTCGGACGACGGCCAAGCCCAGCGATGCCACGCTGCTTAACTCGTGACAACGCCATGTCATTGTTACTCGCGCAGGCGTGGAAGACGAGCTACCGACACGAGCCCACTTCGAGCAGTTGCGATGTAACTGCCGACTCCGCAAGGGATGAGAGATAGTCGCCTTCAGCTCCAGCGATTTCTCGGAAAAATCGCTTGCCTCGCGCCGCTACGTCGCTTACAGCACGAAGAGGCATCCACCCACGTTTCCAGGAGTCCTTGATGCGCGCCTTCCCGATCCGCACCTCTCTGCTCGCCGTCCTGGCCGTTGCGGCGGCCGTCCCGCTCACCTATTCCGCCGACGCGCCGGAGACGCTCAAGGTCGGCGAGCAGCCCGACGGGCGCATCGTCGTGCCGACCAACCAGATCCTCAAGCCGGCCGGCCGGCAGATCACCTTCCCCGGCCGGCCGGTCGATCTGGCCTTCGCGGAGGACGGCAAGGTGCTCGTCGTCAAGAGCAACCGCAGCCTGGAGCTGATCGAATTGGCGACCGGCAAGGTTCGGCAAACGCTGAGTCTGCTTCCCATCGGCGACCCGAAGCCCGGCTTCAGCGTCGTCGGCCTGGTCGTCCGCGACGGCCGGGTCTACGCCAGCGACTCCCAGGGCCAGGTGCGCGTCGTCGAGCGCAAGGCCGACGGCAAGTACACCTTCGCCGGGAAGCACATTGACATGGTCAAGCCGCGCGTCGGCGGCTTGGCCCACCCCGCCGGCATGGCGCTGCTGTCCGACGAGGAGATGATGGTCGCCTCCACGCGCGGCAATAACGTGCAGGTCGTCAACCTGGCGACGGGGCAGGCGGAACAGGTCGTCGGCGTCGGCGTGGCGCCGTTCGCGGTGCTTCCGGTCGGGCCGGGCCGCTGCTACGTCAGCAACTGGGGCGGCGACGCCCCGGCCGAGGGCGACCCCAAGGCCCTCACCTCCGGCACCCCCATCCGCATCGACCCGCGCACCGGCGTCGCCAACCACGGCACCGTGTCGGTCATCGCCGCCGTGCCGGGCAAGTGGAAGCAGGTCAAGACCATCGAGGTCGGCCTGCATCCGTGCGCGATGGCGGCGAGCCCGCGCGGCCGCTTCGTCTACGTCGCCAACGCCGCCGGCGACACCGTTTCGGTCATCGACCGCCGCAGCGACACCGTGGTGGAAACCATCCCCTGCCGCCCCGAAGGGCGCCTCCCCTTCGGCAGCGGGCCCAACGCCCTGGCCCTCAGCCCCGACGGCGGCACCCTCTATGTCGCTCTCGGCACCAACAACTGCCTCGCCGTCGTCTGCCTCGGCACCGCCGCCTTCGACGCCGACCCCGCCGAGCGCCGCCCCGAGAAGAGTACCGTCGCCGGCCTCGTCCCGACCGGCTGGTATCCGGGGGCCATACTCGTCTCTCCGGATGGTAAAACGCTCTACGTGGCCAACATCAAGGGACACGGCTCGCTGTCGCAGCCGCGGCCGAAGGAGAAGGGCAAGCAGACTTACGACTACCTCGGCTCCGTCTCGGTGATCGACGTACCCGACGCGGGGCAGCTGGCGAAGCACACCGAGACGGTCAACGCCAACAACCGCCTCGCCTACAGCGTCGCCGGCCTGGACAAGCCGCGCCCCGACGCCAAGCCGGTGCCGGTGCCGGCGCGGCACGGCGAGCCGTCAGTCTTCAAGCACGTCATCTATGTCATCAAGGAGAACCGCACCTACGACCAGGTGCTCGGCGACATGAAGGAAGGCAACGGCGACCCGAAATTGGTGATGTTCGGCGAGGAGGTGACGCCCAACCACCACGCCCTGGCCCGCCAGTTCACGCTCTTCGACAACTTCTATTGCTCGGGGGTGCTCAGCGCCGACGGCCACACCTGGGTCAACCAGGCCTACGTCAGCGACTACCTGGAGCGCGCCTTCGGCGGCTTCACGCGCGACTACCCCGACAGCGGCACCGACCCGCTGGCCTACGCTCCGACCGGCTTCCTCTGGGACAACGCCCTGACCCACAAGAAGACCTTCCGCAACTATGGCGAGTACGTCAAATCGACTTACCTCCCCGCGAAATCGACCTGGTCCGACTGGTACGCCGAGTACAAGGCGCCGGGCGGCGACCCGAAACTGAAGGCGGTGGCCAAGGCCAACCTCAAGACCCTGGAGCCGTACACGCACCCGGCCTACCCGTGGTTCCCACTGCTGATGCCCGACGTCTACCGCGCCCGCCTGTTCCTCGACGAGTTGAAGGAGTTCGAGAAGAAAGGCGAGTTACCGAACCTCGTTTATGTGACACTCCCCTGCGACCACACCAACGCGACCAAGCCCGGCTTCCCGACGCCGCGGGCGATGGTGGCCGACAACGACCTGGCGCTGGGGCAGATCGTCGAGGCGGTGTCGCGGAGCAAGTTCTGGCGGGAGACGTGCATCTTCGTGGTCGAGGACGACCCGCAGAACGGCTTCGACCACGTGGACGGCCACCGCACCGTGGCCCTGGTCATCAGCCCGTACACCAAGCGCAAGTACGTCGATCACACCAACTACAACCAGACGGGCATGGTCAAGACCATCGAGCTGATCCTGGGCCTGCCGACGATGAACCAGCTCGACCTGTCGGCCACGGCCATGCGCCACTGCTTCGACAGCCAGCCCGACCCGACGCCGTACGCCGGCCTGCCGAGCCGGATGAAGCTGGACGAGATGAACCCGCCGCTGATCAAGCTGCAAGGCAAGGCGCTGGACTGGGCGAAGAAGTCGGTGGCGCTGAACCTCGACGACGGCGACGAGGCCGACGAGGACACCATGAACCGCATCCTGTGGCACGCGACGCGCGGCTACGACACGCCCTATCCCGAGGAGTTCGCCGGGGCGCGCGACGACTGAGGCCGCCGGGCGATTCGATCCGTTGAGGAACGGTTTCCAGGAGGTGGGGCAGGCCGCCGGCCTGCCATCGCTTTCAGGCAGGCCGGCGGCCTACCCCACCTTGTGAAAGTCGGGGGATTTTTGGGACAGGATTTGGTCCTTTTGCGGATCAGCTGCGCCCAACGGGCACAATCGGACGGGTGCGGCCCCATTGACCAACACCGAGATGGACCCGGTTCGAGCCCGACGCCAGGGTTTGCTGCCATAAACCGCGGCGGGGCGCCCGCCGGCCGGGACACGAAAATATGGTTGCGCCGCCCAGAAAGACTTTGACGCCGCGCCTCCGAGATGAGACACTGAACTCGTGCGGGTCGATGTGGCATGGATATAGCAGGGTGTAGCATAATCGATGGGTCTAACACCCTCTCACCATTCGCCCATTGCGGAGACCAACATGCCGAAGAAGAAGATGTCGGTGGATGCGCTGGACTCGGACGCCTCCGAGTCTCAGGGGGGCAACGGCCGGACGAAGGGAGGCCGGATCAACAAGATGGAGTGCGTGCGCCAGGCCCTGCGCGACCAGGGCGACGACGCCAAGCCCAAGGAGATCCAGGACTACCTCTGGAGGACGTTCGGGCTGGACATGAATACCAAAATGATCTCCACCTACAAGGGCACTCTGCTGAAGAATGCGGACCGCAAGAGTGCCGTCCTGCGCTCGCCCGTGGTGGAACCGGTCCCGGTCCCGGTCCCGGTCCCGGTCCCGGTCGCGGAGCCCAGGCGGGCCAGCGGAGGCGGAGGCCTGGCTGTCGAGGACGTCCGTGCCGTCAAGGAATTGGCCGATCAACTCGGGGCCGACAACGTGCGCGATTTGCTCGACGTGCTTTACGAGTAGCACCCCCCACGGAGGTAGGACGGATTGGAAATCCGTCCTACGTGGTTAGCGGGGTCCTGGCGGCTGGCCGAGGTTGAACAGGTAGCCGAAGCGCTGGCGGAACTGGTCGGGGCCGAGTTTGGCGGCGGCCGCCACGGCGGCCAGGCGCTCCGGCTCCTCGAAGTCCTGTGCTTCCAGGCGGATCATGTAGCGGCGGGCGACCTCGTACGTCTCGCCCTCCACGTTCACCTTGCGCGGCCTCATGCGCCCGGTCTCCGGAACGATGAGGTCGTCGAAGCGCAGCGGATTCAGGCGCCCGGCCACGAAGCTGATGATGGCCCCGAAGTGGGCGGCGTCCGCGGTGCGCAGGAACTTGACCGCCCCATAGCCGAGGTCGCGCGTGTACTCGGCGTCGAAGGGGATCGGGTCGGCGCAGCGCAGCTCGTAGCCCAACTCCTTGTCCATGAGGGTGGTCGCGAGGTTCAGCTCCTTGAGCCTGAGGGCCACGCGGTCCTTGACCATGCGGCCGAAATCAATCTCGCCAAGGCGCAGGTGGCCGTGGGCGTCGCGTTCCAGGATGCCGTAGCGGCGCAGCTCCTCGGGCCCGAGGGCCGCCAGCAGCCCCTTTTCGCCGATCGCCTCGATCAGCCCCTCGGCCAACACGGCGACGCCGAAGGGGGAGCTGTGGCTGCGCCGCTTGATGATCGCCCCCAGGACGATGTCGCAGACCTCGTCGAGGGTGACCTTGCGGCCGCCGAACTCCTCGGGGATCAGGGTGAGCGTGGCGGCGGCGGCCTTGCCGATGCCCAGCGCCAGGAAGCCCGCCGCCCGACCCATGCTGACGATCACGTACCAGCGCGTGGCCGTCCGGGCGTCCTCGCGCAGGTTGCGGACGATGCCCACGCCCACCTGCCGAGCCGTCTCGAAGCCGAAGGTCGGGATGGAGTCGGGCAGCGGCAGATCGTTGTCGATCGTCTTGGGCACGTGGGCCACGCGGATGCTACCGCCGGCCCCCTTGTAAACCTGGCTGGCCGAGAAGGCGGTGTCGTCGCCGCCGATGGTGACCAGGGCCGTCACGCCCAGTTCGTGCAGGGTCCGTACCACCCGGGCCATGTCCTCCTTCGACTTGGCGGGGTTGGCGCGCGACGTCCCCAGCATGGAGCCGCCGCGCAAGGCGAACTCCTTCACGTCCTTGATGTCCAACGGCCGCCAGTGCGGCTTGCCTTCGCCGGTCATCAGCCACTGGAAGCCGTCCTGGATGCCGAGGACGTCGGTGTTGTGGTTGCGGGCCTCGATAGTGACGGCGCTGATGACGCCGTTGATGCCGGGAGCCGGGCCGCCACCGACCAGCAAGGCCAGGCGACCGTTCGTTGATGCGCTGCTCATGGCCGTCCTGCTGAATTGCACGGGAGAGAGGTACGTCCGTTATGTTAGGCAGGGAGTGGGCGGTAGGGCAAGCGCTACGGCCGACTTTCACGCATTCTTGACGACCCGGAGTTCCGCCCGCGCTTCAAATCCTTGCCCCCCGGTCTCGGTGGCCGGACAATGCCAGTATGAACGACTCCATCGAGCTAAAGCGCACCGTCCTGGCCCAGCACCTGCGCCGCCACGTCGAGGGCGAGATCCGCTTCGACCCCACCTCGCGCCACCTCTACAGTACCGACGGCAGCATCTACCGCATCGAGCCGCTCGGCGTGGTCATCCCGTGTACCCCCCAGGACGTCGTCGCCGTCGTCCAGGTGGCCGGCGAGATGGGTATCCCGATCACGGCCCGCGGCGGCGGCACCTCGCTGTCCGGTCAGTCCATCGGCCCCGGCGTCGTCCTCGACTGCAGCAAGTACCTCAACCAGGTGCTCGATATCGACCCGGTGGGCCGCGTGGCTCGGGTCCAGCCGGGCGTCGTCCTCGACCAGTTCAACCGAGCCCTGGCGCCGCACGGGTTGCAGTTCGGGCCGGAGGTCGCCACCGCCAGCCGGGCGAACCTCGGCGGCATGATCGGCAACAACTCCGCCGGGGCACGCTCGATCGTCTACGGCAAGACCATCGATCACGTCCGCCGCCTCGCCGTCGTCCTCTCCGACGGCAGCCGTGCCGACTTCGGGCCGCTCACCCCTCAGGAGTGGGACGCGAAGGCGTCGCAGCGCACCCTCGAAGGGGAGATTTACCGCGGCGTGCGCCAGACGGTGCGCGACAACGCCGAGGAGATTCACAAACGCTTCCCGCGCATCCTCCGCCGTGTCAGCGGCTATAACCTCGATCGATTCGTAGGTCAGGCTTTCCAGCCTGACCAGGAGCAGGGTCAGGCTGGAAAGCCTGACCTACGGATGGGCCTCCACGAACTCGTCATCGGCGGCGAGGGCACCCTCGCCGTCGTCACCGAGGCCGAACTGAACCTGGTTCCCCGCCCGAAGGCGCGCGGCCTGTTGGTGGCCCACTTCGCCTCGCTGGCCGCCTCGATGGACGCCCTGGCCCCCTGCCTCGAATTTCGTCCGTCGGCGGTCGAATTGCTCGACAAGCTGCTAATCGAGCTGTCCCGCGGCAACCTGTCGCTGCGCGACGCGATGGCCCCCATCGTGGGGCAGCCGGAAACGCTGCTGATGATCGAGTTCAGCGGCGACGACCCGGCGGAGGTGGCCGACCGCGTCGAGAAGTTGCGGCAGCGGCTGCGCGGCGTCAACGGCGTCGAGGCACTGGTGCCGGCGCTGGACGCGGCGGTGCGCGACTCGCTGTGGGCGGCGCGCAGCGCGGCGGCCGGCCTGCTGTACGGCGTGCCGGGCGACAAGAAGCCGATCGCCTTCGTCGAGGACCCGGCCGTGGAGCCGGCGCGGTTGCCGGAGTTCGTCGCCCGCTTCCGCGACCTGCTCAAGTCGCACGGCACCGACGGCGCCTTCTACGGCCACGCCAGCGTCGGCTGCCTGCACCTGCGGCCGATGCTGAACCTCAAGGATCCCGCCGAGGTCGCCCTGATGCGGCGCATCGCCGAGAAGGTGACCGACCTGGTGCTGGAGTTCGGCGGCGCCCTGTCGGGGGAGCACGGCGACGGCCTGGTGCGCAGCGAGTGGAACCGCAAGATGTTCGGCCCTGTCGTCTACGGCGCCTTCTGCCGCGTCAAACATCTCTTCGATCCGAAATACCTCCTCAACCCCGGCAAGGTCGTCGCCGCCGACCCGATGACCGAGAACCTGCGCTACGGCCCCGACTACCATCCCGTCGCCCCGGAGACGGTCTTCGACTACGAGAAGCAGGGCGGCTTCGTGCGCGCGGTCGAGCAGTGCAACGGCAACGGGGCCTGCCGTAAGTTGGCCGGCGGCACGATGTGCCCGTCCTTCCGGGCGACGCGCGACGAGAAGGACAGCACGCGCGCCCGCGCCAACGCCCTGCGGCTGGCGCTGTCGAGCCCGCAGCCGATGAAGGAAGTCCGCAGCCGATGGGTACACGACGTGCTCGACCTGTGCCTGATGTGCAAGGCGTGCAAGAGCGAGTGCCCGGCGAACGTGGACATGGCCAAGCTGAAAGCCGAGTTTTTGGAGCACTATTACGAAGGACGGATGCGGCCGCTCGGGCAGCGCCTGATGGCCAACATCCACCTGCTGAACCGGCTCGGGGCGGCGGCGGCGCCGCTGGTCAACTGGCTGCAGACGCGGCGGCCGCTGCGCTGGCTGCTGGAGAAGACCGCCGGCATCGACCGCCGCCGCAGCCTGCCGCCGCTGCACGCGGAGCACTTCCGCCGCTGGTTTCACAAGCACTCCCCAAGCCCAGCGGTTGCAATCCCTGGACTTGGCGGGCAGAAGGTGCTGCTCCTGGACGACTGTTTCACGACCTTCAACGAGCCGGAGATCGGCCAGGCCGCCGTGCGCGTGCTGGAGGCGGCCGGCTGTTCCGTGGAGTTGGCCGGCCTGACCTGCTGCGGCCGCTCGATGATCAGCAAGGGCTTCCTGCGGCCGGCGCGTGACCTGATCGCGGCGCAGCTGCCGGGGCTGGCGCGCCGCGTCGGTGACGGCACGCCGTTGCTGGGCCTGGAGCCGAGCTGCCTGCTCACGCTGGCCGACGAGTGGCCGGACTTGGTGCCCGGCCCCGACGCCCGCCGCGTCGCCGACGCCGCCCGGCTCGCCGACGCCTGGCTGGCGCAGGAGGCAATGGCCGGCCGCCGTGTCCTGAAGTTGAAGGAGTTGACGCGTAAGGTACTCGTTCATGGGCACTGTCATCAGAAGGCGCTGGTCGGCGTCGGCGGCACCGCGGCGGCGCTGCGCCTGGTGCCGGGGCTGGCGGTCGATGTGCTCGACACCGGCTGCTGCGGCATGGCCGGCTCGTTCGGCTTCGAGAAGGAGCACTACGACCTGAGCGTGCGGGTAGCCGAGCTGTCGCTGCTGCCGGCGCTGCGCGCGGATACCGGGGCGACGGTAGTGGCGCCGGGGACGTCGTGCCGGCACCAGATCAAGGACCTGGATGGGCGGCGCGCACTGCATCCGCTGGAGGTGATCGCGGGGCAGATCGAGTGAGTCCCCGTCCTTCATGCGGTTGTCGTGGTCGCCAGGCGTTCTCGACTTGTCGAAAGGCGCGGCACTTGACACAATGCTCGGCCGCGAACCCGCACAGGAGAAGGTCAATGGCTCGCAGGACGTCCCGTTTCCCGCCGACGTGGAACATGTCCGACCTGATCGAACATCTCGGCCGCATCCCCGCGCAGCGCATCCGCGTCTTCCCCGCGCCCGGCACGGCCACCGAAAAGGACGTGATCGAGATTCAGGCGCGCGAAGACCGCCTGTACGAACTCGTTGACGGGGTCTTGGTGGAGAAGGCTAAGGGCTTTCGCGAATCCCTCCTCGCCGTCCTTCTCATCCGCCGCATCGGTGACTTCGCAGAAAGGCACGACCTCGGTATCGTCGCTGGCCCCGACGGCACTGTCCGCCTGGCCCGCGGCCTGGTCCGCATCCCCGACTGTGCCTTCTTCGACTGGCATCGACTCCCCGGCAAGATGATTCCCGCTGAACCGATCCCTGACCTTGCTCCGGACCTGGCGATCGAAGTGCTGAGCGAGAGTAATACGAAGGGAGAGATGGAGCGCAAACTGAAGGACTATTTCTTCGCCGGCGTTCGTCTCGTCTGGCTGGTCGATCCCAAAACGCGAGGGCGTAACCGCCCGTCCGCTACGGTGCCAAGGCGAAGAAGGCCTCACCGGCGACGAGGTCACGGTGAGGATAGAGGCGCTCCACTTCCCGCTCGATGCGCTGCTCCTGGAACGCCTC
>Ga0116219_10003631_pt1 | contig 12060 bp, 12 predicted proteins | sample Sb_taG_4_FD_91019 | JGI IMG/M metagenome (GOLD analysis project Ga0116219, IMG submission 91019) | Peat soil microbial communities from Weissenstadt, Germany - Sb_50d_6_BS metaG | ecosystem: Environmental > Terrestrial > Soil > Wetlands > Peat | place: Germany: Weissenstadt | collected 2010-09-21
GGAACCGAGAAGTGCTGCATGAGGCCGGGCAGGTCGACGAACCGGACGTCCACAATCTCGATGCCCTCGTCTTGCACCAGGCGGAGCACTTCCGCCGGGGTCCGCTTCTGCACGGTTCCTCCTTGGTCTGGCCGATCGTCGACCTGGTCAGGCCGATCCACGGTCTATCTGTTCTCAGCCCGGCGGGACGCGCCGGGGGCCTGCACGGCGGCACCATGGTGGTGGCTGGCACGCCCACTCACAAGTCAGCCGCCCCCGCGCGGGCCCAGCATGGCCGATCGCCGTGCGCCAGCATTCCACGGTGGGATTTCGCATGCGTTGCCCGTCTGTAAACGGCGTATGAACTCGTCCGCCTACCCCTCCCGGGCCTGCGACACTGGTGAGCACGGTTGAAGCGGCCCTGCCGGGGCGCGACAACCGAACGGGAGTGACCCCCAGCGGAGGCGACATGCGCAGCCAGCAGGAATACGTGCTCAGGACCGTCGAAGAACGAGCCGTGCGTTTCGTCCAGCTGTGGTTCACCGATGTGCTCGGAACCGCCAAGACCTTCGCCATCACGCCGGCCGAGCTCGAGAACGCCCTCGAGGAGGGCATGACGTTCGACGGATCGGCCATCGACGGGTTCTCTCGGGTCCAAGAGAGCGACGTGCTCGCCCGACCCGACGCCAAGACGTTCCAGATCCTCCCCTGGCATCCCGACGAGGCGCCCGTCGCCCGGGTCTTCTGCGACATCTTCAACCTGGACGGGACTCCCTTCGAGGGGTGCCCCCGACACGTCCTGCGCCGGAACCTCGACCGCGCCCGGGAGCGGGGGTTCACGTTCTTCGCGTCCCCCGAGATCGAGTACTTCTATTTCGCCAACCCCGACCCGACCAATCCCCCGGTGACCCTCGACACCGGCTCCTACTTCGAGCTGACCGCCACGGACGTGGCCAGTGACCTCCGCAAGCGCAGCGTCCTCACCCTGGAGGAGATGGGCATCCCCGTCGAGCACGCGCAGCACGAGGACGCCCCGAGCCAGCACGAGATCGACCTCCGCTACACCGATGCTCTGACGATGGCCGACACGGTGATGACCGTCCGGTTGGTGGTGAAGGAGACGGCACAGCGAAAAGGCGTGCACGCCAGCTTCATGCCAAAGCCACTCACCGGCGTCCAGGGGTCGGGCATGCACACCCACCTTTCGCTGTTCGAGGGCGACACCAACGCGTTCTACGACTCCGAGGATCCCTTCGGCCTGTCGGAGGTGGCCAAGCGGTTCACGGCGGGCCTGCTCCGGCACGCGCACGAGATCACGGCCGTCACCAACCAGTGGGTGAATTCGTACAAGCGTCTGGTGGTGGGCTACGAAGCGCCGATCCACGTGTCGTGGGCCCGCAACAACCGCTCGGCCCTGATCCGGGTCCCGGTCATCAAGCGCAACAAGCACGAGTCGACACGGATCGAGTACCGGTCGCCCGACACCGCCTGCAATCCCTATCTGGCGTTCGCGGTGATCCTGGCGGCGGGGCTCAAGGGCGTGGAGGAGGGATACGAGCTCCCGCGCGAGGCGGCCACCAACCTCTTCACCATGACTCCCCAGGAGCTGGCCGCCGACGGCATCCGGCCGTTGCCGGGAAGCCTCAACGAGGCCGTGGCGGAGATGGAACACTCCGAGCTGGTTGCCGAAGCGCTCGGCGAGCACGTCTTCGAGTGGTTCATCCGCAACAAGCGGGCGGAGTGGGGCGCCTACAAGACCCACATCAGCCAGTTCGAGCTCGACCGCTACTTCCCGCTCCTCTGAGCGGGGTGCTCCGCCCCATGGTTCCGCCCACAAGGAGACACGACAGCTGATGGAACCGCTGCTGTGCTATCCCGAGCCGTTCCCCACCGAGCTCGCCCTGGTCATCGAACGGGCGGGCTACCCCTGGAAGGCCATCGCCCGGCCCGAGCACGCCGAGTCCGACGAGCCCGACGACGGCTGGGCGGGGGCGGTGGTGTGCGCGGAGCCTGACGCCACGGGGGCATTCGCCCTGTGCCGGTTGGTCCGGGCCCGCGACGTGCCGCTGCGACCGCTGCTTCTGGTGGTGGGACCGGCCCAGCTGTCGGACCTCCATCTGCGGGAGGACCACTTCGACGACTTCTGCGTGCTCCCGGTCCGCGCCGAGGAGGTCGCGGCGCGCCTCGCCCACCTGTTCTGGCGTACCGGCCGGGGACTTCGACCCGAGCTGATCGAGCACGGTCCTCTCGTGCTCAACCTGGAGACCTACCAGGCGGCGGTGGCAGGCCGAGCGCTCGACCTCACCTACATGGAGTACGAGTTGCTGCGCTTCCTTTCGGCGCGCCCGGGCAAGGTGTTCACCCGGGAGACGCTGCTGAGCCGGGTCTGGGGCTACGAGTACTACGGCGGGGCGCGCACCGTCGACGTCCACGTGCGGCGCCTGCGCGCCAAGTTGGGCGAGGAGCACGCGCATCTCATCGAGACGGTTCGCTCCGTGGGCTACCGGTTCGGTCACGGCACCTGGGCGCCGTGACCACGAGCACGGTCGTCAGCCGATGCCCGAGTCCCCGCCGTAGGCCCACGCTTCGACCTCGACCAACGCTCCCATGGGCAGCCCCTGCACCGCCACCACCGAGCGGGCCGGGCGGTGCTGGCCCAACACCTCCATGTAGACGAGGTTGAAGGCGGCGTAGTTGGCCATGTCGGTGAGAAACACGGTGGTCTTCACCACGTGACCCCAGCCGAGCTGCCTGCCCCACAGGAGGGAGGCCACGTTGGCCAGGGCCTGTCGGGCCTGGCCCTCGAACCCGCCCGCCGCCAGCGCGGGCCCCTCCGCACCCTCTTCGAGGCCGAGCTGCCCGGAGCAAACGAGCCATTGCCCGGCGCGCACCGCCGGCGAGTACGGCCCGACCGGAGTACTCACGTCCCACCTCCCGGATCGACGGGCCACGACCGAGGAAGTCCGGCCGCCAGCCATGCCGCCGCGGCGACAGCAGCGAAGACGGTATCCCCCACCGGCACCGGGGGTCGGGGATCGTTCTCCACCACGACCTCCACCGGCGGCATGTCGCGGGCCGGGATGATCCCGAAGGACCTGATGGTCAGGTCGAGCACGGCGCCGGACTCGTCGACCGCCACGCCCTCGCTGCGGACCCAACCCAGAGCCTGGTGGACGGCACCCACCACGTACGACCGCAGGACGACTTCGTCGAGGGGCTCGCCCGCCGACACCGACACCACCACGTCCCCTTCGGGGGCGATGGTGACGGTGGCGGTAGCGCCCGCGGGCGACCGCACCGTCACGGGACGACGACCCGGGCCCGGGGCCCCGCTCTGCGTCCCCTCGAGCACGGCGAGGAGAACAGCCGCCTCGGCCCAGCCCGCGCCCCGTAGGTCGGCCGAGACCGGCGGCCCCGCCACCGCGACCTCCTCCACGACCAGGCCCGGGGCCACCGACGCGGCCGCCCGCGCCCAGGGGGCCAGGTCCGGTGAGCCCGGGGTGCGTCCCACGCGAACCACCCCGGAACCATCCGCCCGCACCCCCGCCGCCATCGGAGGGCGCTTGGGCCCGAGTCGGACGACGTCCTCCCGTGAGAACACGACACGAACGGGACGGCCGGTCTCGTCGGCCAGGCGGCGGGCCACGGCCCCCACGGGCGAGGACCGCTTCCCGCCGAAAGCCCCGCCGTTGGCGAGTGGCGTGACCGGCTCGCCGCCGGGAACGCACCATGACGCGTCGGGCTCGAGGTAGGCGGGCTCGACGAACGTGGTGCGCAAGGTGACCTCCCACGCACCCGGGGGAACCTCCAACGGGTGGCGCAGGGCAACGGTGGAGTTGCGGCCCGGAACCCGGCCGGCGCGCCCCCGGGCCTGTGCGAGCGAAGACGCCACGGCCCAACCGCCGCGGCCGTCGGGCACGGCCACGAGCGCGTCGGCGGGTGCGGTGTCCTCGGCGAAGCCCCCGCCCCCACATGCCACGCCCGCTCCGACTGTCTGGAGCTCGCCCCCTTCGAGTGTCGCCCGGGCTGCCGCCGCCCGGAGGTCGCGACCAGACGGGGCGTCCGTCGCCGACGCGTGGGAGCCGGGGTCCTCGGATGCGTAGACCTGGCGAGCCGCCTCGAAGATGGTCCGCCACCCCGTACAGCGGCACAGGTGGGCGAGCAGAGCACGCTCGACGGCCTCGTCGTCAGGGGTGGCGCGGCGCGCTCCGAGGGCGGCCAGCCGCATGATGATCCCGGGTGTGCAGAAGCCGCACTGGCTCGCCCCGGCGGAAGTGAACGCATCGGCCCACGTGTCTCTCATCACGGGGTCGAGCCCTTCGAGGGTGGTCACGTCACGACCGGCGACGCGTCGAGCCGGCGTGACACAGGCCACTCGGGGCGCGCCGTCGACCCAGACCGTGCAACACCCGCACTGGCCCTGGGGACTGCAACCGTCCTTGGGCGAACGGATCCCGAGGTGCTCGCGCAGAACCTCCAACAGCGATGCGCCGTCGTCAGGGACCTCGACGACGATCCCGTCGACGCGCAGAGTCAGCGCGGATGCGGGTTCCGGCGGCGACGGGGTCAGCTGAAGGACGAACCGCACCCACAGGTACGGGTGGCGTTGGGGTTCGAGATGTTGAACCCGGCGCCCTGTAACCCGTCGGTGTACTCGAGGGTGGCGCCCTTGAGCAGCTCGGCGCTGGCCGAGTCGACGACCACCTTGACGGCTCCCTGCCGGGAGACGACGTCGTCGTCGCTCTGCTCGGAGTCGAAGAACATCTCGTAGCTGTAGCCCGAGCAACCTCCGGGGCGTACGGCCACTCGCAGGGCGAGGGCGTCGTTGCCCTCCTGGGCGAGCAGGTCGGAGACCTTGGTGATGGCTCCGTCTGTCAGCGTGATCACGCTCGGCTTCCGGCCGATGCTGACCGAGCTCATCGTCGTCACCGCTGTGCCTCCTCCGGTCGTGACCTCGCCGACCGACCCACACGGCCCCGTGGCCCGCGTGCTTCTCCCGCCACTTTATCCGAGCCCGTCTCCTGGGCGGGCCGCGTGGGCCGGCGCTCGCAGACCGTCGGACCGTTGCGGACCAGGTGAACGGTAGGATCGGTGGGGTGCCGGCCCCTTCTTCGCCCCCGTCCGAGGAGACCGTGCGTGCCGCATTGCTGGGGGTGATCGACCCCGAGCTCGGCGACAACATCGTCGACCTGGGCATGGTGCGGCGGGTGTCGGTCCACCCCGGGGGGCTCGTCGAGGTGGAGGTGGCCCTGACCGTCGCCGGCTGTCCCCTGCGCACCCAGCTGAGGGCCGACGTCGAGGTCCGGGTGGGCAGCCTCCCCGGTGTGGGGGTCGTCGAGGTCGTGATGGGGGAGATGGACGCGGCCGAGCGCAGCGCGCTCATGGACCGCGCCCGGCGCCGGGCCCAGGAGGACCGGGCGCTGTCGACCGACATCCCCGCCACGGCCCGGGTCCTGGCCGTGTCGTCGGGGAAGGGTGGGGTGGGCAAGTCCTCGGTCACGGTCAACCTGGCGGTGGCGCTCGCCCAGCGGGGGCTCGTCGTCGGGCTCCTCGATGCCGACATCTGGGGATTCTCGGTCCCGCGCCTGCTCGGGATGCAGGGCGAGCTGCGGGCCGAGGCAAAGAAGATCGTGCCCCTGCAGAAGCCCGTCGGGCCCGGACTCCTCAAGGTCGTGTCGATGGGGTTCCTCGCCGACGAGGAGTACGCCATCATGTGGCGGGGCCTGATCCTGAACCGGGCGGTCCAGCAGTTCCTCGAGGACGTGCGCTGGGGAGCGCTCGACTACCTGCTCATCGACATGCCCCCCGGCACCGGGGACATCCAGATGGGGTTGGCTCGCATGCTCCCCCGCACCGAGGTGCTCGTGGTCACCACTCCTCCCATCGCCGCCCAGAAGGTCGCAGCACGGGCGGCCGACATGGCGCGCAAAGGCCATCTCCGAGTGGCGGGCGTGATCGAGAACATGTCGGCGTTCACCTGCGACCACGGCACCACCTACGCGCTCTTCGGTCAGGGTGGGGGCAAGCGCCTCTCGGCCGAGATCGGGGTACCGCTGGTGGGGACGGTCCCGCTCCACCCCGACATGGCGGCCGCAGGCGACGCCGGCACGCCGGTGGCGCTGGCGACGGGGGTCCTCGGACTCGCCTTCGACGAGCTGGCCACCCGCATCGCCGAGGACGTCGCACCGGTCGTCGAAGTGTCGGGCTGCACGGCCCGACTGCTCGACAGGGTCGAAGCCGCGCTGGACGACGCCTCGTAGCCTCAGCAAGCGCGGGGCGAGCCCGACGCCCACGGCGCGTCGATGTCGGAACGATCGTCGGTGCGAGCGGCCCCTTCGGCTTCGAGCTTGCGCAGGTGTGCCCACAGCGACTGGCGCGCCACAGGGAACCGCTCCTCGTCGACGTCGGCATAGACCGACGGCACGAGCTCGTCGACCGTGGCGCGCCCCAGGCGCGTGAGGGCGTCCAGGACCGCCTTTTCGCGAAGCAGGCGGTGATCGATGATGCTTCGGAGCGCGCCGGCGGGGTCCCGGATGAGCGAGCCGTGCCCCGGCGCGATGACCGCGATCGGCGGGTCCAGGGCGAGAAGGCGGCACAGGCTCCCCAGGTACCGGGCCATGTCGCCGTCGGGGGGAGCGATGACCACCGTCGACCCCTCCATGACGTGGTCCCCGGAGAAGAGCATGCCCTCCTCGACGAGCAACCAGCACAGGTGGTTCGAGGCGTGCCCCGGGGTGTGCAGGGCTCGGAGCGTGAACCCCGCCCCGCGCAGCTCGAAGCCGTCACCGACGTCCCGGGTGGGGGCGAAGCCGTCGCGCGCCGAGAAGCCGAGCACTTCGGCGCCGGTCCGGGCGGCCAGGCCGGCCGCGCCCGGCGCATGGTCGGGGTGGGTGTGGGAGACCACGATCCATCGGATGCGGCCCGACCCCAGCTCGGCCAGTGCGTCGAGATGGTCGGCGTGGTCGGGACCGGGGTCGACGACGACCAGCTCGTCGGTCCCCACCAGGTAGCTGTTGGTCCCGGGACCGGTCATCATGCCCGGGTTGGGAGCCGTGGCCCGGACCACGAGTGCCGAAAGCGCCACCGGGCGGCCGGGCTCGGGCGCCCCTGCCGGCTCGAGCGGCGGCGACGGGCGCACCGACTACGGCCGCTCGGCGCGCCCGTCGACGCCGATGGTGCGCACGATGGCGCCGACCTCCGAAGGAGTCATGGCCCGCCCGCGGTCGGGGTCCGGGGTGCCCTGGCCCACGGCCTGGTCGTAACCGGGGTCACCCGGCAGCAGGATCCGGAAGCCGCTCTGGTCGACCACCACCCGCGGGAGCACGGTGGGAACGAGCTCCACGGCGGCCGCGGCGGCGAGCAGGTCGCCGCTGGTGGCGAAACGGCTGATCGCCTCGAGGTTCTTCATGGTGGGAAAGATGAGATCGAACTCTCCGGCCTTGGCTCGGGCCAGGGCGTCGTCGGGCCGGACCCACACCGTGTCGACCGTCTCGTGGTCGTCGTGGATGGGGACCTGACCCGGCGGCAGCGCCGCCACGAAGAAACGGGTGTCGTAGCGCTTGGGCGCAGGCTCGGGGGTGATCCAGTGGCTGAAGTAGTGGACCCGGTCGGTCGCCAGACGCAGGCCCTCGCCGCGGCAGGCGTCGAGGAACCGCACCTCGCCCGCGTTGAGCGCCACCCGTAACGCGGCGAGCCGGTGCCGGGTCTGCCGATCGTGGGCATCGACCATTGTGTCTTCGCCCAGGGACCCGTCCCCCTGGTAGGCGAGCAGGACACCCGCCTCCTCGAAGCACTCCCGCAGGGCGGCCACCCAGAAGGCCAGGCCGCCGGACCCCACGCCCAGCATGTCGCTGGCCTCGGCGTCGCTTCGCAGCGCGCACGCCTCCTCGGCGGCCGGAGTCCGGTCCTCGTCGTCGACCTTCCCCCCGGGAAAGACGTATGCACCTCCGACGAAGTCCGAGTTGAGGTGGCGCTGGAGCATGCAGACCTCGAGGGCAGGGCCTCCGCCGGACTCGCCGTCGCGCACCAGCATGATGGTGGCGGCGTCTCGCGCCGCCACCGGGCCCGCCACCTCGTCCGGAGACTCTTCGGGCGGGGCCATCCTCTCAGGCTACCGAGGCCCGACCCGCTCCACGCCGACTGACTGCCGGTGCGGGGGGGACTCCCGGCGCGCCGGGGCCGGCGCGAGGCCCACAGATAGGCTGGCCGCTCCCGGGTCCGGGCACGGTTTCCGCTCGCCGGCATCCCGACCGAAACAGCGGGGCTCCTCGACGATGGCGACAACGCAGGTCAACGGCACCCAGGATCGAACTCCCGGGGGCCCGCCGCGCCGCCGGGTCCCGATGGCCCTCGTCACATGGGTGTTCGTGGTCCTGATCCTGCTCATCGTGGTCGTGCTCCTGGTGGTGAAGATCACTCGGGGCTCGACCACCGTCGAACCTCCCCCGGTGGCCCCGGTCTCCTCCTCCGTCGTGCACACCGTGACGTCGATCCCGAACTCGGTCTTCGACGCGGTCGGCGCCCCCCAAGCAGCCGACCCGGGCCAGGTGGTGTTGTCGGGGCAGCCCGCCGTGACCGTGGGGGGGCGCCCCGCCGTGGTCTACGTGGGTGCGGAGTTCTGCCCCTACTGCGCGGCCGAGCGGTGGGCCCTGGTGGTTGCGCTCGGCCGGTTCGGGTCCTTCGCGCATCTCGGGGCGACGTCGTCGTCGACCGCCGAGATCTTCCCCGGGACGCCCACCTTCTCGTTCGACGGGGCCACCTACCGGAGCCGGTACGTGTCTCTTGCCGGCGTCGAGGAATACGGTGACCGGCTCTCCACCACGGCACCGGCCGGCTTTCCCCGGCTGCACGTGCCCACTCCCCTCGAATGGGCGCTCTTCCGGCGCTACGACACCGGCCCGTTCGTGCCCGGAACGGGAACACTCCCGTTCATCGACGTGGACAACCGGCTCGTCGTGTCCGGCTCCGGCATCGGATTCTCCCCCGGCGTCTTCCAGGGCAAGTCCTTGGCACAGGTCGCCGGCGATCTCTCGGACCCGACGAAGCAGGACACACAGGCGGTGCTGGGGGCGGCCAACACCCTTGCGGCGGCCATCTGCGCGGCGACCGGCGGCCAACCGGCGACGGTGTGCGGGTCCCCCGGGGTCCGGGCAGGGACGAGCCGACTCGGACCGCACTGATCGCCGCCGAGGACGGTGCCCCTGTCAGCCGGCGCGGCGCTGGAGCACCTGCTTGCGCTCGTTCTCGTTCAGCCCGCCCCAGATGCCGTGGGGCTCACGGATCCTGATGGCGTACTCCAGGCAGTCCTGAAGGACGACACAGGTCGCGCAGATCTCCTTGGCGCGCCGTTCACGCTCGATCTTGTCTTCTTTGCGCTCGGCATGGGTGGGCGGGAAGAAGACCGCCGCCTGCGGTCCCCTACAGGCCGCCCGAGCCTGCCAAGCCTCCCCCAAAGTTCGAGTCGCCACTCCCCCTCCTTCAGCTGACGCTAGTCCCGTGCATCCGAAGCCGACAAGGGGTGTGACCAGGAAGTTCCTTCCAATTGGCGGCCCGGAGCCCGGTAGCGTCGGGAGCCGCGCGGAGCGTCCCGGGAAGGCTGCGCTGCGTCGGGAAGGCGCTTCACGGGGGAGCGGACGAGACGGATACGCTCGCCCGCACATGGACGTCCCCACCTTCTGCCGCAAGAGCCGCGTCCTGGTGGTCGCGGGCAAGGGTGGGGTCGGCAAGACCACGGTCACCGCCGCGCTGGCCCGCATGGCGGCCCACGCCGGCCTGTCGGTCCTCGTGGTGGAGCTCGAGGGGAAGTCGGGGGTCCACGCCGCCTTCGGCGGATCCGGTGCCCTCTCCTACGACGAGTCCCTCCTGTCCGGCCTGCAGACGGTGGCTGGCGGCGGGTCGGTGCGGGCACGCCGCATCACCCCCGACGACGCTCTGCTGGAATACCTGGCCGACCACGGCATGAAGCGCATCTCGAAGCGTCTGGTGTCGTCGGGAGCCCTCGACGTGGTGGCGACGGCCATTCCCGGCATCCGGGACATCCTCGTGCTCGGCAAGGTCAAGAGCCTCGAGCGCCAGGGCATCGCCGACCTGATCCTCGTGGACGCCCCCGCCACGGGCCACGCCATGACCTTCCTGTCCTCGGCGCAGGGGCTCCTCGACGCCGCCCGCTCCGGCCCGGTCCGGACCCAGGCGGCCGACGTCGTCGAGCTGCTGTCGGATGCGGACCGGTGCCAGGTGGCGCTGGTGACGCTCCCCGAGGAGATGCCGGTCAACGAAGTGGTCGAGGCGGCCTACGCACTCGAGGACCGGATAGGCATCTCCCTGGGACCGGTGATCGTCAATGCATGCCTCCCCGCCGACCCCCGGCTCGAGCGCGACGTCGCCGAGGCGGCTTCCGAGGTCGGGGTCACCCTGACCGAGGATCAGGCCGGCGCGCTGCGGGCGGCGGCGGAATTCCGGGCCCACCGATTCCGCCTCCAAGAGGAGCAACGGGCTCGTCTCGCCGCCGAGTTGCCTCTCCCCCAGCTCCAGGCCCCCTTCCTCTTCAGCTCCGGGATCGGCCCTGACGAGCTCGAGCTCCTGGCAGCGGAGCTGGCCGACGGCGTGCGCAGGCTGCCCGAAGACACCGGTCGGGACGCACTCGGCCACACCGGCCGCGCCCCACCCAGCGAGCAGACGGCGCCGGCCGACGAGAGCCCGGCCGCGGCGCCGGCAGTGCGCGTCCAAGAGACCGAAGAGGCCGACGGCGGGACGGCGCCATGACCACGGTTCCCGAGCGCCCATCGCCGAGCGCCACCGTCGGACTCTCCGAGCTCGTCGCCGAACGCGCCATCGTGGTGTGCTGCGGGTCGGGTGGGGTGGGCAAGACCACGGTGTCGGCCGCCTTCGCGCTCGAGGCCGCCCGCCGCGGCCGGCGCGCCTGCGTCGTCACCATCGACCCCGCCAAGCGCCTGGCGGACGCCCTGGGCATCGACACCCTGGCCAACACACCCAGCCGGATCGACGGAGACTGGCCCGGAGAGCTGTGGGCGCTCATGCTCGACCCCAAGGGCACATTCGACGAACTGATCGCCAGGTATGCGTCGTCGCCCGAGCAGGCCGAGGGAATCCTCGCCAACCGGATCTACAGGAACCTCACCGGAGCGCTGTCGGGAACGCAGGAGTACATGGCGATCGAAAAGCTCTACGAGCTCTCCGAGGAGGGGCACTACGACCTCGTGGTCGTGGACACGCCGCCCACGAGAAACGCCTTGGACTTCCTCGACGCCCCTCGCCGTCTCACTCGGTTCCTCGGCCACCGCCTCTTCCAGTTCCTCCTGATGCCGACGCGCGCCTACCTCCGGGCGGTGTCGGTCGCCACACAAGCCCTGCTCCGCACGATCTCGAAGGTGGCTGGGGCCGAGATCGTGCACGACGCGGTGGCGTTCTTCCAGGCGTTCGAGGGGATGGAGGAGGGGTTCCGGACCCGGGCCGACCATATGCGCAAGCTGCTCGCCCGACGGACCACCGCGTTCGTGCTCGTGACCTCGCCGCGTTCGGACACGGTGGAGGAAGCGGGGTGGTTCGCCGACAAGCTCAACGAGTCGGGGCTCGCGGTCGAGGGCCTGGTCGTCAACCGCGTCCACCCCGCCTTCGGCTCCGGCGGGCCCCTCCCCGAGGCACCTCCGGGAAGTGCACTCGACGCCCTGATCACCAACCTCCGGGGCTATCAGGCCGTGAACCGGCGCGAAGACGATGCCTTAGCCGCACTTGTCACCCAGGTGGCACCCTCGCCGGTTTCCTTGGTCCCCCTCCTCGACGTGGACGTGCACGACATCGACGGGCTCGGCCTCGTCGCCGATCACGTGTTCCGGTGAGTCGCCCGGGGATGGGCTCCGACCCCTCTTCGCCCATCAGGTCGGCACCCGTTAGCCTGACCCCTGTGCGCACGATCGTGGTGGCCAGCGACGCTCCGTCGGTGCGAGCCGAGGTCGTCTCGGTGGTGGACGAGCCGGGCACCGACATCGTCGAGGTCGACTCGGGCCATGCCGTCGCCCCTGCCGTCGACGAGCACGAGCCCGACCTCGTCATCGTCGACCTGCA
>Ga0116219_10003634_pt1 | contig 12054 bp, 10 predicted proteins | sample Sb_taG_4_FD_91019 | JGI IMG/M metagenome (GOLD analysis project Ga0116219, IMG submission 91019) | Peat soil microbial communities from Weissenstadt, Germany - Sb_50d_6_BS metaG | ecosystem: Environmental > Terrestrial > Soil > Wetlands > Peat | place: Germany: Weissenstadt | collected 2010-09-21
GTGACATTACGGCTGATTGCGCTTCGCGAAATGAGTTTGACGAACAGATCAATAGGCTAATAGCGGAGCTTGAGAAAATCCGTGAGCAGGCTCATAGGAAATTCTCGGCTTATGGTGCTCGCTGGCCAGCAATGCACTCTTAGGGGCTTTCGTGCGCTTGGCAGGGGGTATATAATTGCTCCAATCGCCAGTCCTTCGTTCCCATCCCTCCCACAAGAATCTCTCCCCGTAATTTCTGCACAAACCCACCCTAACCCCCTGAAAGCTGGCAAAAGCCGGGAGGAATCCCGGCTAGTCGTTCAGCAACGCACTAATAGGACACTACCATAGGCATCACGATTCAGTGTTCACGGGTCATATCAGGTTATAAGCGGCAGGGCTGAGGCTCTGCCTTTTGTCTCTCACCCAGTTGCCGGGGGGTTAGTCTTTTCGCGCTCTTAACGCTCCTGTTTCTCCAGCCTCTCAAGCGAGAGCTGCATGGAATGAGTCTGTTTCAATGCCTCATCATAACGCGCAGCGATTTTCGTTTTTTCTGTGTTCGTCGAAGCTGTCTCGAACTTGTTGGCCAGTGAGGTGCAACAGAGCCGCGATGCTTCAATTTGCGCCTTCAGAGACTGGATTCGCAACCTGCGAATGATTGAGCCCAAAGGGTCCCCTCCTCTTTCGTACGAAAGAGGTTGAACGCAGGTTCTTGGGTAAGAAGGGCGCTCATCGCGTCTGACCGTCAATGAGCGAATGCCGCCGCTTCCTGGCCCGAACCAACGAGCCTGAATTACAACGCGAACGACGTGCATACAAACCACTCCAATTCTACGGGCGATTGGAGGATGTGCGCCCGGTTTCCTGAACCACAGAACCTAAGACTGCACCCCGCTGGACTGTGGTGCGTCCCCAAACCCGGAATCATCGCGGATCATGCTCGATCAACTTTCAGCACGGAGGGGGCGCTTGAAGGGACTATACCGGCAGTCTAGGTGCGGGAACGTGATCCAAATCACTCTGGATTGGCCTTGATTTGCCTAGAATTACGCTACGCCACCCCTTTCCGGCTGCAAGGGGAAGGCTCACTCGCCTGGGTGGGCTTTCATTAATGTGATTTACGTCACAACGTCGCGCGGCGTAGAATCTGCCCACTACTTCATTAAAACTGGAGGGCCAGCCGTGGAGTACGTTGACCGGGTATTGACCTGCACCGATTGTGCAGTCGAGTTTGTGTTTTCGGCAGGCGAGCAAGCATTTTTCCGAGACAAAGGCTTTCTCAACAATCCCCGGCGATGCGCAGCGTGTAGAGCTAAACGCAGATTCCCGCCGAAAACGATAGCTCGGCAGGAGACTGTGACCACCTGCGCCCAATGTGGCAAGGAAACGACTGTTCCATTCAAGCCCGTTCTTGGAAAACCTATGCTTTGTCGTCTGTGCTTTATGAACAGCAAGGAACAGGTGAGCTAGGGTGAAACTGGCAAAGAGAATATGAGACCGCAAACGATGATTGCGAGCCGCACAAATCTGCTTAACTTTCCACTCGCAAAATGAGTGCACCCGCTGACATCAGCAAAGGGGAAAGAATGGACGGATCACAATCAATTGCTTTGTCAGTGTGCGGCGTCTGTGGGTCTATTAGGGATCGTCGGGAGCTGTCTCAGTGTTGCACGTGCGAAATCTTGATGTGTGCGACTTGTGACTGTGGCTGCCCGGTGGATAAGAGCGAACGATCTCATTGGCGTCTACAGCTTTGGCTTCGGTTGGTGATCTGGTACCAGGATTGGGTCAGGCGTCCTCTGCGACGGGTGATCCGTTGCGTGTTTACTGAACTGGACAAACTGGTTGCACTCATGGTGCGGTTGTTCATTTGGATGATTCGCACTTCTTAGTTTGAGGCGGGGGCGTTAGCACAAACTAGCATAAATCTCTGGCGTCTTCTGGCGATTCAGGCTGCATCCACTCACCGGCCCACCAGGGTCACAGGAGAGCACTGTGAATGGAGATCGAGATTGTAGTCAAGCACGAGCCAATCGAGGACTGTTGCGAGCTGGGTTGCGGATCACACCCCGTGGGGTACCTCTCGCAGTGTGTCGATTGTGGAAAAAGGGAGCGCCAGTATGTCGCTGCACGAATCGACATTCCTCCCGCGCTCGGCTTAGACGATTAGCAATTGCGGCCTTCTCGCCATCGGTCAGCGTTAAGGCGCTGTCCTTTCTGCTTTGGAGTCGCTATCTTTGGGGTAAATTGAGCGTAACGTGGCCGGGTACTTGCCGGATAGATGAAACCAATATGGATCACACACATGGGCGTTTTCATGTGCAGCAAGTTCAGCTTCATCTCCTACCGTCACGATTGTTGCAAAACACGCTGTGCAAATTGAATCATACGTTCCGTCTTCGTTTCGCCGATGAGGATAACGGGGACTTGTCTGCGGGTCCGTAGTGTGTCTCCTTGGGAGTCAAATTCGTTGAGAACGTGTCGAATCTAGCTGAGATAGAAGAGGCATTCCGGTCAATTTTGAACACTTTCTACTTTCTCTAACGGGACTCCCGCGCTTGGGCTAAGACGCCTGCCGAGTCGCACAGATCGTGTTGACAGTCGCACAATATGTCTTTGATTACTAAAGACTTATTTACAACAATCCAAAATGTCAGTATTGTCGATCTGTGAGTCAATGGGATCAGGAATCGCATTCCACCTTGGCTCCAGGTAGCTGCTCTCTCCACAACAGGCCGGGTGCCAGAAGATCGGCACCCGCTGACATCAACAACCACGGATCACAACCACCGCCCACCAGGGGCAGAGGAGATGTGTGCAATGAAATCAGCAAAGCGGAAGGTGACTATGAAACAGATCGGATCAGCGATTTCAAAAATGCAGGCCAGCACAATTGACCTGTGCGTTGCCGATGGATGCGGCTCGCACTATCAAAGCGAGATGAGTCAGTGCCTCACGTGTGGCAGGTTCATGTGCCATCGGCATGTGTGCGAGTGTCTGATTGATGGGATCGAAGAGATGAAGGGCTGGAGAATGCGGCCTAGATTGGCGACTGTCTCAGCACAGTGCAGCACAATTTCAAGTATCGATTTCCCACTGTAAGTTATTGATTCTAAATAATATGGCGGAGAGAGGGGGATTCGAACCCCCGATAGAGCTTTTAAACCCTATAACGGTTTAGCAAACCGCCGCCTTCAGCCTCTCGGCCATCTCTCCGGCTCTCACAGGATTATACCGGAACTCCCACTCGCCGCTGCGCCGCTTCGCACAACGCTTCCTTCTTTCCTCATCTTCTTCGCCCCTGTACATTCACATTGATGCGTCTCGCCAAAAATTCTCCGAACAAGAGAATCACCCTGCTGCCTCTCATCGCGGCCACGTATTTTATGGTTGCTGGCGGGCCCTACGGCATTGAGGACATTCTCGGCGGCGCCGGCTACGCTCGAGCCATCGTCATCCTGCTTCTTCTGCCGCTCTTCTGGAGCCTGCCGACCGCACTCATGATCGGCGAACTCGCCTCTGCAATCCCCGCCGAGGGCGGCTTTTATGTCTGGGTGCGCCGCGGCCTTGGCCCCTTTTGGGGCTACCAGGAAAGCTGGCTCTCGCTGACGGCGAGCATCTTCGACATGGCGCTCTATCCCTCCATCTTCGTTCTTTACCTCGGTAAGTTCAGCCCCGCCCTCACCGTTGGCGGGCGTGGTTATGTCTGGTCGCTGGCGGTCGTCGTCCTCTGCTGCGCCTGGAACCTGCGCGGCGCGCCCAAAGTGGGCGAGGACTCCGTCTGGCTCTTTGCGCTGCTCCTCGCACCTTTTGTCGTCTTCGTCATTCTCGGATTCTGGCGCGGCATCAGCATGCACCCGGCCATACACTGGGGCCATTCTGCTTCTGCGCCGGGCGCTGAAGCCGGCCTCTCCACCGCCATCCTGGTCGCGTTGTGGAACTACATGGGCTGGGATAACGCCTCCACCATTGCGCGCGATGTCGACAATCCGCAGCGCAACTACCCGCGGGCCATGATCGCCGCGGCCATCCTTACCGCCTTCGCTTACGTTCTTCCGCTGGCGGCCATGGACGTAGCCGGGCTTTCTCCCGAAGGGTTTTCAACCGGCTCATGGGCCATCGCGGGGCGCGCAATCGGCGGGCCCATCCTTTCTATGGCGATCGTTGCCGGCGGCATCATCTGTGGCATCGGCATGTTCAATGCGCTCATGATGAGCTATACCCGCCTGCCCATCGCCATGGCCGCAGACGGCTGTTTGCCGCGCATCTTTCTGCGCCGCAATCGTCGCGGAGTGCCGTGGGTGAGCGTCCTCATTTGCGGGCTGGGATGGGCCCTTGCGCTCAAGCTGCCGTTCGAGCGCCTCATCTCCATTGACCTGATTCTCTATGGATCGAGCCTGATCCTCGAGTTCGCCGCGCTCATCGCTCTGCGCCTTCGTGAGCCCGGCCTTCCGCGCCCGTTCCGCGCCGGCAGCTTCCCCTTCGCCTGTCTGCTCGCTGTGGGACCGACCGTGCTCATTGCCTATGCGCTCTTCGCCTCGCACAGCGAAAAGCTTGGCGATCCGAATTCGTCTCTCGCCAATGTCTCTGCTCTTCTTTTCGCTTCTGTGATTGCACTTCTCGGCCCAGCCCTTTACTGGCTCACCGTGGCTCCGCTTGTCCGACAGCGCCCGCTCAAATCCAAACCCGCGCCAGAGTAGCGCTCCTCACCGCACCTGCTCAAGGTCCCCAAAAGGCTTTGCGGGTTGCAAGTAGCTTCTAGTCCCTTAGTCCCTATTCCCTAGTATCTGGCCTCTACACTGCCACCTTCTTCTTCGTCTCATGGTGTTTCGCCTTGCCGTCGTTAAACTGCTTGATGGCGTAGGTCACCCGGTCCCGCGCATACGCCGCATCGCGCCAGCCCCTCATCTCCACGCGCTTGCCTTCAAGGTCCTTGTAGATCGAAAAGAAATGCGTAATCTCCTTCAGCATGTGCGGATAAATATCGGTGTAATTCCAGATATTCGCAAACCGCGGGTTGTTCTTCCCCACGGCCAGCACTTTCTCGTCCAGAATGCCCTGGTCCAGCATCTCCAGCAGCCCGATCGGCCGCACCTCCTGCACGCATCCCGGAAAGCTTGGGCTCGGCACCAGCACCAGCACGTCCAGCGGGTCGCCGTCGTCGCTCAACGTCGAAGGAATGAAACCGTAGTCGCCGGGATAGTGCACCGGCGAATGCAGGTTGCGGTCCAGCTTGAAGACGTGCAACTGCTTGTCGTATTCAAATTTCTGCGTACCATCCAGCGGAATCTCAATCACCGCCCGAAAAACCTCCGGCGCGCGCTCGCCCACCGGCAGCTCCAGATAATTCACCATTCGTTTCGACCTCTCTTTAGGGAATTGCACCAACCCATTTCGTCGCCCGATCAGATCAAATCGCGCCTCCTGAGTCCGGTGCTGCCTATTCCCTATTCCCTACTCCCTATTCCCTGTCCTTATAATCAGGGATCATGAAGGCGCATGTCTATGTCACGCTGAAGACATCGGTCCTCGACCCGCAAGGTCAGACCATCCAGAATGCTCTCCACAAAATCGGCTTTGCCGATGTCACCGGTGTGCGCCAGGGGAAGTACTTCGCGCTCGCCCTCGATGATCACTTGGATGCAGGCGCAGCTCGCGCGCAGGTCGAGCGCATCGCCCGCGAGGTCCTCACCAACCCCGTCATCGAAGAATACACATACCGCATTGAGGAATAGGCGGCCGCCCCGCTCACGTCAGTCGCGCGAATCGCCTCGACGACTCTGGAAAATCAACGCCGGTGACGAACCACGTCATCGCACCGCATGCCACAGCCAGAAGCAAGATCGAAGCATGCAAATCGAATCCATGCGGCAGCGGACCGGAACTCACCGTGGTGATGACCGCTCCGGAAACGACAGTCACAATCGCAATCCACTGGTAAAGCCGCAGCCCGAAGAGGATCTTCGTCTGCGGCTCGCCGCGATAAGCCTCTTCCACAAAGCGCCCCGCGCCAGACAAAATCAGATAAACTCCCGCAATCAGCGTGGACGGGCAATCGAGCGCGAGCAGGCGCAGCAGCATCAGCCCGACCCACACGTTCCATACGATCGAGTAAAGCGGCGTCGCATGAACGGGAATCCCTGCGAGATGCGCTAGCCGGCAAACTCGCGATCGCGGATGCGAGTAGCGAATGCCCTCCACCGTCTCGGTCGCGCACCCATGGCAACACCCCTGCACCAGGCAGCGCAGCCTTCCCAATGCCTGGATCCAGGGCGCGGCGGCAGTGATTGCGGCAAGCGCAACCCACACGTTCACGCCCATCAGCCTTGCCGGAATCGCGCCAACAATCGCTCCCACCATCCCTCCGTAGAACCCGAGCGGCCGCAACAGCGCTGGCGATCCCTCCACCCACTGGGCCCAGAGTGCCGCGCCCACAATCGCGCAGAGAAAGATGCTCACCGCCGCGAATTCATACTTCGCGCCGAGCAATCCTCCGATCATAAGTACACCCGTAAACGCCGCCAGCGCTGCGTACCCGCCATGGTTGATGATTCGCATTGCTCCAATGCGCTGCTCCTGCCATGAGTTCGCCAACCACTCCGCCCACTTCAGAAGCCCTTTCCAGATGTCGCCCATCTTCAGCACAATCAGAAATGCCGCAACACCCGAGATCACATCGAGAATGGAATGCATTCCGGTCGTCACGCAGCTCACTGCCACCAGCACGGCCCACGCCCACCACAGGACGCCCTTCGCTCGTCCGCCGCTTCCCAGCACCGACGCCGCAATCAATGCCCATGCAACATGAAACGAGGGAAACGCGCCCGCTCCGGAATAAGGCGTGCGCTCCTGCAGTAGGAGCTGGCCAATCGCTGTGGTCGGCGAAAATGGCCTTGGTGGCACGAAAACTGGCAACAGAAGATACAGCGAGAAAAGCAAAACAGATGCGCCAATCCCCAGCCGCACAAACTTGCGCAACTCTTCCCGATTTCGCACAAGAAATGGCGTCAGAATCACTACCACATACGTGCTCGCGTAGAGCAGCTCCGTCCATTCCACGATCGGAATGTGATTTTCAAACGGCAGGTACGTCGAAATCGCACCTGGCTGGCGGCCCATCAGCCAGATCAAGCCGTATACGGCCAGCCACGGCGCCAGCACTGTGATTGCAACCCGCATGCGTTGCGCCGCCGACAACGCCAGTGCATCATCCGCCATCGCGCGCGGCGCAACCTGGCGTCCAAAGCGCCATCGTAGGTCCGGCAATTCGTAACCGAGCACCAGCGCCGCGCATCCGAGCGCAACCGCCGGCGTCACCAGCCACAATCCACTCGCCGATCCAAAGTAGATCGACACTCCGCCGCAGATTAGAATGAAGCTGCCGTATATCGGATGCGGAATCAGCGCATACGCGCCTCGCCCCACAAAGCGCTTCGGCGGAAATGCATTCATCGGCAAGCCGCCGCCGTAAATCCAGAGCGATCGCATTCCCCAGGTCATGATCGCCAGGCCGCCGGCAGCCAGCACTGTGCCCCAAAGCGTCGATTGCAAAGTCGGAATGTGGATCACGTTTCGTGCTGCAATTGCCCATCCAATCAGCGCAGCGGGCAATACCGTCAGAAACAGAAACCCGTACAGGGCCTTGCCGATTGACCGCCTCAAACGTTCCAATGAACCACCTCGTGAATCACCCAGCCCGACGAACAGTGATCATTTGTCTGCATCTCGCCGCGGCTGCACCACTTCCGCTCCTCGATATTGAAAAGCGAATGCGGAAGCAGCTTCGCGAGCCCCGGCACACGCGGCAGAATCGTCGATCCGATCCGGCCGCTTCGCAACACGAATCCATCTTCGATCCGCAACTTCGCGCCGGCGGCCGTAACCCCCGCATCGCTGATCGCGGGCGACGCGCATTCCTCGCCATCGACAAACGCGAAACTGGTCTCGTGCGCTCCTTTCCAATCCACCCACACCATCCAGTTGCGCGGCGAAACAAATCTTCCCCAGCGCAACTCTCTGAGCGGGAGCTTCCACGGCGCCATGGTCAGTGTCACGCACTCCGCATATCCCAAACCGCTCAGCTCGCCGTCATCCAATCTCAACCGCACTCGCGATCTCGGCTGAATGCAGTTCCACTTCACTTTCCCCGCATCCGTCTCATAAACCACCCGCTCGCAGGCCGCACTGTCGGCATCCCACTCGCCTGCCACACCTTGCTTCGGCACTTCAATTGCGATCCTCTTCCCCGCCTGCGTAATTTCAAATGGAGAAATCGACGTCCGCGTTTCGACGCGATCTTCTGAACCTCCAAGCACGCTGTTGACGCTCGTGCGGATTCCGCGCAAGTTGAGCTCGGTGCCATATACGATCGCCACTTCGCCCTCATCGGTTACGCAGTCCAAATACCACTTCACCAAAGAGAACGAATCCGAGTGCTTCAGCGCAGTCCCCATCGCGGCGCGGTCCTCTGAGTTGTTCTTGTGATTCAGTTGCTCCGATTGTATTCCTGCGCTCTTTTCAGACACGATCATTCCAGGGATTCGGCGCTGGACTTCGCAGTCGTAGATTGGAGGCACAAAATGAGCTCAGAACCGCCGCGATTCGTAGCGCCGGTCTCCTGACCGGCTGTACTGAGGGCCTCCTGGCCCTCAGAGCACTCGCTATATTCTGATCTTCGGGGCAACCGCTCCGACAGCAAGAAATGCGAATCGACCCCGGCGGGGATTCTTTGCGCGCGCGCCAAAGATTGCTGAGGCCCGCTCGCTCCCTGCCGGGCCCCCGGCGGCCCAGCCGCTGGGGTGGCCCGCTCCCTGTCTTATTCGTACCGCAGCGCCTCAATCGGATCCATGTTCGCAGCCCGCATCGCAGGAATCATTCCGCTCACCAGTCCGGTGATGGCCAAAATGGCCGTGGCCACGATAATTGAGTTGGGTGTGATAATCAGCCGAATGTCGGCCGCCTGGGCGTTCTTGGCGATGGCGCTATAAAACGTGATGCGCCCCACCATCACGGAGATGAAATACGCCAGGCCGATGCCCCCAGCCCCGCCGACACCCGTAATCGCCAGCGCCTCCGCAAGAAATTGCACCAGGATTTGTCTCTTGCGAGCGCCCAGTGCCTTTTCAATGCCGATCTCGCGCGTTCGCTGCTGTACCGCCACCAGCATGATGTTCATCAGCCCGACGCCCGCGATCCCCAGCGTAAGTGCGCCAAGGATCGACAGCAGCACCTGCAGCGCGAAGGTCAGAATTTCAAATTGATGCAGTTGCGAGCGGAGATTGAAAATGTGAACCGCGTCATGATCCGTGGGGCGAAAGTGGTGCGCCGCTGCCAGCGTGTCCCGGATCGTCTTCTCGATCGTCTGATAATCGCCGTGATACCCAATCCAGACGCCATCGATATAGGTCGTGTCTTTCAGGTCGCTCATCGTATTGAACGGCACATAGATGGTGCGGTTGGTGTCATCGTTGCCTTCCTGAAATTTGGGCTGGAGCACACCCACCACGGTAAATATCACGCCATTCAATCGAATGGTCTCTCCCACCGCCCAGCCGCCGGAGAAGAGTTTCGTCTTCGCTTCAGAGCCCAAAACGCAAACATGCGCGCGCTGCTGATCTTCTGCGCCATTGAAAAAACGGCCTTGATCAGCAGTGAGGCTGATGATATCGGCATAGGATGTGCGGCTTCCGATCACGCTCCATGTGTAGGTGTGCAGATCGTTCTGCACAGTCGCACTCTGAAACTCAATCGGCGAGATGTGCGTGATCTCAGGCAGCGCAGCGGTTACGTGATCCAGGTCATCCAGCGTCAGCCGCACCTGAACACCGGCTTTGTCTCCTCCAGCCTGCTCGCTGGTCCGGCCGGGAAAAAACCCGATCGTGTTTGTGCCCCATTCGGCAAATATTCTTTCGATCGCGGTGCTGAATCCCTTTCCATAGGCCAGCAGCAACACCACCGTCGCAATGCCCCACGCCATGCCGATCATCGTAATGGCGGTTCGGCGGCGATTGAAGAGCATCGCTTCCCACGCCTGCGCCAGAATGTCTCTCAGCATGATCTTGCTCCTTGCTGCCGGCCCTCAGCTTTCAGCTCTCGGCCGTCAACTCCCAGCTCCACTCCAAATTTGAGCGTCGTGATCCATCTCCTTCGTCTTGCCACAACCGCTCGCCCCTGCTCGTTATAGCTGAAAGCTGATAGCTAAGAGCTGAAAGCTGCCTTTCATTCTTTCCGCAGCGCCTCCACCGGATCCAGTGCCGCAGCCTTGCTCGCCGGATAAAGTCCTGCAACCACCCCGCACACCACCAGCGACCCCAGCGCCAGCGCCGCCGACCACGGAACAATTCGCGGCGGATCAAACCCGGGAATCTTGTCGGTGAGCGCGGCCTGCAGCACGCCCATGAACGCCGCCGAAGCCAGCACGCCGATGAGCCCGCTGATGCCCGTCAGCAGAAGTCCTTCCCAAAAAAACTGCGCCAGGATGCTGCGTCGCGTCGCGCCGATTGCTTTCAGCACTCCAATCTCGTGCGTTCTCTCCGTCACGCTCACCAGCATGATGTTGATAATGCCCACCGCTCCCAGTCCCAGCGTGACGATTCCAACGCTGCCCAGGAAGATATCCATCGCAGTGAAGATGATGCCGATCGTGTGTGCCTCTTGGATCGTATCCCACTCGTTGAACGCATCCAGCAGCGAAGGATCAAATCCGTGCCGCTCCGCGATCACCCGGTGCACGGCGATCGCCGCCGCCGTGTTGTCGTTCTTGATCGTTGGCCGGTATTGAATCGAGGTGAGCGCATCCTGAGGAATGTTCTCTCCTTTGAGCGGAAACAGCTCCAGCATCGTCGTCACCGGGACATATACCTTTTCGTCATCGAAGGTATTATTGCCCCTGCCAATCCGCCCGAGACTCCCAATCACTGTAAAGGCCGAGCCCTCGATCGTGATCGTTTCACCCAGCATCGGGCGCCCTTGAAACAACAGGGCTGCGGTCTTCCATCCCAACACGGCCACGCGTCGGTTCTCGCGCACGTCTGCATCGTCCAGGAATCGCCCGCTGATTACCGGAATGTACCGCACCTCCGGATAACTGGGTTCCGTCCCGACTACATGACCCGAGGTGTTGTTCCACTGGCTCACTTCGTACAGATCCGATCGCAAAAGCTCGTCGGTCACTGCGCGAAGCTGGGGCAATTGCCGTATGGCCGCCTCGTCTCCAAGCGTCAGCTCATAAGGCCGCATCCCGGTGTGCTGATTTGCCAGCGCAGGAATCGTCCCGTTGAATACCATCACCACGTCGTCGCCAAATTGCGACAGTTGCTTGTGCTGGCCTCCCCTGAACCCCTCGCCCAGGCCCACCAACACCAGCAGCGACCCCACTCCCCACGCGATTCCGAACATGGTTAGAAAGCTCCGCAGCTTGTTCGCCATAATCGCGCGAAACACCTGCCCGAGCGTGTCGGCAAAACTGGTCATACCGATCAGACGGTTCCGATCCGCAGGCGCAACCCAACAGTGTGCACTTTTGCGCCGCGCTCCTCCCCGCTACCCCACCCTTCTCAACCATCAATACGCCGCACGCCCCCAATCAGTTCCGCCCACTTAGTCTCTCAGTCCCTTAGTCCCCTGTCTTCCTATTCCCTACTGGCTCCTCCCTATACCCTCTTCCCTCGCTCCCTCGCTCCCTTGCTACCTCTTCCCTCGTCCTTCCACGCCATACGACTCACTGAACGGGCTAGCAGCTAGAGGCTAGGAGCTAGAAGCTCGTATTGCTCCCTCGCTCCCTGTCCCTATGTGTTCCCCCTCACACCCTGGAACCGCCGCCCTCCCGCCTGCGTATTCCAAATCGAAGGGTGATCTCGCGGTTCCGTTGCCGTCTAAGTTCCTGACCGCTTTTTTATCTCGGAGCTTCCGCCAGACAGCCCCGCTCTCCTCGCACTTCAGGGAGGACCTTATGGCTTCACCTCGTAAAAAGAAACGTCTCTGGATCTGGCTTGGCAGCGCGCTCGCTGTCATCCTGGTCGTCGCAGGCATCGGTCTCGTCCGTGTCGTCAAGGGTGATCCTGTCGACCCCAACAA
>Ga0116219_10003637_pt1 | contig 12048 bp, 9 predicted proteins | sample Sb_taG_4_FD_91019 | JGI IMG/M metagenome (GOLD analysis project Ga0116219, IMG submission 91019) | Peat soil microbial communities from Weissenstadt, Germany - Sb_50d_6_BS metaG | ecosystem: Environmental > Terrestrial > Soil > Wetlands > Peat | place: Germany: Weissenstadt | collected 2010-09-21
ACTATGGACGAAATCCTGAAGCTTGCGCCGCTTGAGGAGCGCATCTACAGGCACCGCTGCGTCGAGGCATGGTCCATCGTGGTGCCGTGGATCGGCTACTCGTTCAGCACCATCGCGAAATTAGTCCAGCCGACGGAGAAAGCCAAGTTCGTTGCTTTCGAGACGTACTACGATTCGAGACAGATGCCGTTGGGAAGTCAGGCGGGCATTCAGCTCCCGTACGTCGAGGGACTCAGGCTCGACGAGGCTATGAATCCGCTGGCGCTGCTGTGCGTCGGCATGTACGGCGAGACGCTGCCGAATCAGGATGGCGCGCCAGTGCGCATGGTGATCCCGTGGAAGTACGGGTTCAAGAGCATCAAATCGCTGGTGAAGATTCGATTCGTGAAGGGCCAGCCGCCAACCACATGGAATATGTACGGCGGAGGCACCGAATACGGTTTCTATTCCAATGTGAATCCCAACGTGGACCATCCGCGATGGAGTCAGGCGTCGGAGCGCCGCTTGGGGCCGGGGCTTGGCTTGTTTACGAAGAAGATTCCCACTCTGATGTTTAACGGCTACGGCGACCAGGTGGCGAGCATGTACAATGGCATGGACCTGCGCAAAAATTTCTGACCGGAGCCGCGGTGCTGAACTCAGTCCTGACAAGCAAGTGGACAAAACTTGTTGTGTTTGCGGCTTGCCTCGTGCCGATCGCGGTGCTGGTTTGGCGGGGAATCCATCAGGACCTGACTGCCGATCCAATCGCCTTCATCACGCACACAACCGGCGATTGGACGATCCGGTTCATCGTCATCACACTAGCGATCACTCCGCTTCGCAAGATACTGCATCTGCCGCAACTGATCCGCTTCCGCAGAATGCTGGGGCTATTTGCGTTTTTTTACGTCTGCCTTCACTTCACTACTTGGATTTGGCTGGACAAGGGTTTTGTCTGGTCCGAGATGTGGAAGGACGTGGAGAAGCGCCGGTTCATCACCGTCGGCTTCACGGGTTTCGTACTGCTGATTCCGCTGGCAATCACCTCGACGGCCGGCTGGATTCGGCGTCTGGGCGGAAAGCGCTGGCAGATGCTGCACCGGCTCGTTTATGTCACCGCCGTTCTCGGCGTGATTCACTACTACTGGCTCGTCAAATCCGACGTCCGCAAGCCGCTGTTCTACGGCTTGCTCGTCGCGATCTTGCTGGCGTGGCGGTTCGCGACGTGGCTGATTGGCCGCCGCAGCCGTCCCACGGCGGGTAGCGTTCGCCGCGAAGCACCGGTCACGGCCGAGACGGCCTAGTAGATTCGTTGACCATTTCAGACCGCGCCGTACTTTCGCCTCACGGTACGGCCGAACAGGCGAAGAGCTCTATTGGTACGAAGGTTAGCTGTCCCTCGGTTGCACCCCGGTACAGGTGAGTTCCCGCCGAGATACGCGTACAATTTTCTGAGCATTTCTTGCAGCTCGGGACCGAACGAAATCGCATAAGGAGCCGCAATTGAGACCGAAGGCGGGCGTCATCGTTTACGGCATCGCGCTGATCGGGCTGTGCGGGTGCGGCGTATCGAGTTCCGTTGGTGGCGGGACCTCTGCCCCGATAATCACTGCCCACCCGACCAACCAAGCTGTGGTGGTCGGGCAGACGGCAACGTTCTCGGTATCGGCCATAGGAACCCCACCGCTCAGCTATCAATGGCAAAAGGGAAATGCAGACATCATGGGCGCGACTGCCGCCAGCTACACGACGCCCGCGACCACGCTGGGCGACAGCGGCTCCACTTTTCGGGTTGTCGTGAGTAACAGCGTTAACCCGCCGGCGACGAGCAACGCAGCGACGCTGACGGTCAACGCCGCACCGCCGCCGAGTAGCGTCACAGTCCTCACATACCACAACGACATCGGTCGCACCGGATTGAATGCGAACGAAACGATCCTGACGACCGGTAATGTAAATTCGACGAAGTTCGGGAAGCTGGGATCTCTGTCCGTCACGGGACTCGTTGATGCAGAACCGCTCTATGTGCCGAACCTGACCATCAACGGGGGTGCGCACAATGTCCTTTTCGTCGCGACGGAGGACGACATGGTTTACGCCTTCGACGCGGATACACCGGCAGCGCCTCTCTGGCAGGTGTCCGTGGCGCCCGCGGGTGAAACCTTCAGCGATGATCGGGGCTGCGGCCAGGTCACGCCCCACATCGGAGTCACTTCGACGCCTGTGATCGATCTCGCTGCGGGAACCCACGGAACAATCTTTGTTGTTGCGATGTCGAAGACCGGCAGTACGTACCATCAGCGCCTGCACGCTCTTGATCTGACGACTGGTGCGGATTTGATGGCTGCCACGAACATTCAAGCGACCGCCTCTGGCACCGGCACGGGCAGTTCGGGAGGCACGCAGACGTTTAACCCGGCGTCGTACGAGGAGCGCGCGGCGCTGTTGTTGCTGAACGGCGTGATCTATACGACGTGGACTTCGCATTGCGATGCCCCGAACTATACGAGCTGGGTGATTAGCTTCACCGAGTCCAACTTGCAGAGACCGAGCGTACTCAACCTCACCGCGAACGGCACTTCGCAGAACGGGCAGGAAGGCGGCATCTGGATGGCGGGGGACGGCCCGGCCGCGGATTCGTCTGGATTCATCTATTTTCTGGTCGGCAATGGGACATTTGATACGATGCTCAGCGGCGGATTCCCGAACAACAATGACTATGGTAATTCGTTCATGAAGCTTTCGACGTCTGCAGGCAATTTGGCCGTGGCGGACTATTTCGCCATGAATAACGGCCAGGGCACCGCTGAATCGGAATCCAGTGCGGACACCGATCTTGGTTCGGGCGGCGAGATGCTTCTTCCAGACCTGAAAGACATCTCGAACAATACCCGCCATTTGGCAGTGGGCGCCGGCAAAGACTCGAACATGTACATCGTGGACCGCGACAATATGGGCAAGTTCACGAGCAACGACACCGGTATCTACCAGGAATTGTCCGGTGCGCTGGCAGGGGGAGTATGGTCCGCGCCCGCATATTTCAACAACATTGTCTTCTATGGCTCGTCAGGGAACCATTTGCTGGCGTTCCCGATCTCAAATGCGAAGCTCGCCACGTCGCCTTCATCATCGAGCAGCCACTCATTCGGCTATCCGGGAACAACGCCCAGCGTTTCAGCTAACGGAACCGCGAATGGAATTGTGTGGACGCTGGAAGCGGGAAGCACTGGCACGCTACGGGCCTTCGACGCGACAAATCTCAATACGGAACTCTACAACAGCGGCCAGGCCGGCTCACGCGACACCTTTTCCGACAATTCGAATGATAAATTCGTCACACCGATGATTGCAAACGGAAAAGTGTATGTCGGCACACTCGACGCAGTCGTCGTCTTTGGATTGCTTCCATAGGCTGCGACGGTCGGCGGGAAACCTGCGCTACTCGTCCTGATCCGGATGGACGCCCAGCCGATCGTTGTCCTCGCCTGCCGCAAGTGAACGAATGCACAGTTCGGTGCCGCTGACGCTGCACTGATATATCTGAGAGACCGGCAGATCCTCCGGCTGCACCCTGTATTCGCCGTTCTCCATATCCACGGCAAGATTGTAATCGCTCAGAACGTACGGATTGCCCGGCAGCGCGCGGACGCGAAATAACCCCGTCGACGGCTCATAATTGCCATAGCTGAAACAGCGGCCGATGCACGCGCGGTCCACCATGTGCTGGATCAACACGCGCGACCCCGGAGGCGGCAGAATCGTCGCCATCACGCGCCAGTTCGGCGGCAATTCGCTGACCAGTCGCACCACTTGTTGCTCCATTCGATTCACGGTGGCGGTGTCCTGATACAAGAACGAGAAGAAGACGACGGCAATGGCCGCGAAGCCTGCCAAATGCCACTTGCGAGGCTGCATCGCGCCGAGCAGGCAGCAGGCTAGAACGGCGGAAACGGACGTGACCCGCTCCGTCAGCAACGCAAGCGTCGCCGTGGGTGGCGGGAAGTGAATCCCTCCCGGCAATAGATGAACGGCCAATTCCACCAGAACATAAAGCTGAAGTGGAATGGCGTAGGATTTCCAGAGGGTCGGTTCCCTCCTGCGGCAAATAATATCCACCGCGAGGGCGATGAACGCAAACGCCAGCAGCGAGATCTCGGGGACGCGATAGCGAGGCCCGAAAAGAAGCAATTGGTCGGCACCGTTGTACATGTAGGGTGGTCCCGCGCCACGATAGACATTGTAGTGTCCCCACAAATAGTGATGGAGCGCGACGAGTGACGCGCTTCCCGCCACGAAAAGCAGCAGTTGGTAGCGGCCCCGTGGCGCCATCTCTGCGATCAAAACATACGCTGCCGCAGCCACTAGCCAGGCGAACCCCAATGGGTGCGCCACCAGAGCGAGCAACGCGAGCGCACCGGCGACCAGCCATTCCCAACTCCTGCCTCGCCATAGAATCGCCAGGCTGAAAGACGCCAATCCCAGGGAGAGGTAGTAGTTAAAGAAGCCGAGATGAAACGTCCAGCCGTAGGTGAACAGGCCGATGCATGGCAGGAGACACCAAGGCGCTCGTCTCGTCGCTGCCGAGACCAGCGCAAAAATTCCCCAGAAAAAAATCAAGACAGCAAGCGAGACGGCGATTTTTTGCGCTGCGTGCAATCCGAAAAGTGCGCCGAAGCCACTCAGGAGAAAATCGAAGAGCACGTTGGTGCGCTGCGGAGCGATCCAGAGGCCGGGCGCTTGTCCGTGGCGGATCAGTTGCACGAGCCACGCGTTGTAGAGATGGCTTCCGAGATCCGACGCGACGATCTCCCGATGCCAGAAGCACGGTACGAGGAGAACCGCAGAAGTCGCCAGAAATTCTAGCCAGAGCTGACGCACAAACCGCGCGGACGCCGGCAGGATAGCAGGCTCAAAGTGTCGGAACGGCACTAGCGTTGCGGTTTAGGAAGTGGTTTGTAAGCAAGTCGAGGACCGCCGGAGCGTTTGCGCTCGGAGGGATCCCAGTCAACGGGAGGGAAAGCGATGCGCCAGAAGAGCGGAGACGCCTCTGCGAATTCGACGCCTATTTCCGTCTTTCCGTTGTCCTTCTGTCCGAGAAACGTCACGGTGCAGGGCAGCTCTTCCGCAGTCTTCGTGTTGACGATCGCGATTTCCTGATTCCGCGCAACGGGCGTGGCCACCCGCACCATGCAACCATGAGCGCTCACGGAAATCGTTTGGGCCTCTTCTTCGAAGGGCTGCGTCCCCCTTTTTCCGCGAACGAGCACGGGCATCGAGATATTGACGCGGTGCGAGCGCCGCCGATCGGAACTGGTCTCTGCGGGCGTTGGGGCTTTCATCTCGGCCATGAAGCTCTCCCCTGGGTCAGCTGGATGTGTTGGATCGTACCGGAACACTTTCTTGCCCGGGATGCCGGACAGGAACGACGACCTCGGGCTCTGCTCGTGCAATGCGCGGAGCTGCGCAAGCAGAGTCCATGCGATATTCTACACCCACGCGGAATGGTTCAAGCCCCCCATTGCTCCCAAGCTGGAACTATCGGTCAATACCGGGAAATGTTTCGGCCTGGAAACGGAGGGAACGCTACGAGTCTCGGTCTGGTTTTGGCGCGTAGGGATATTTCAGGGGTTTGTGCGCATGGGATACGCGATATTCTTCCAGTTCCGCATCGCTCAAGTGAAAATGGCTTTTGGGCGGGTGATTCTCCGTTGCCGCAAGCTCGCGATGCAGTTTGTGGGAGCAAACGTCCGGCGCGTCCTGGTATCGCACGCGGCGGGAGTCAAATGCTGCATTGGTTATCGCGATTGTGTATTCGCGCGGCTCGGTTTCGCGCTCTCGAACGGTAAACGTGTATTCGCGGACGAGGGGTTTTGCCTGAAAGCCGACGAATTGGACGATGATGTTTTCGCTCACGGGGTCCCTGAAACCGATTTCTCACCGCTGAAAAGAAAAGGCGGACCGGTTGTGCCGGTCCGCCTTTTGCTTTGACTAGAGGCTGGTGACGTTCGCTGCCTGCAGGCCCTTGGGGCCGCGGGTAACTTCGAATTCAACCGCCTGGCCTTCGTTCAGCGACTTGTATCCCTCCGCCTGGATGGCGGAGAAATGAACGAAAACATCCTCGCCGGACTGGCGCTGAATGAACCCGAATCCCTTGCTGGCATTGAACCACTTCACTGTTCCTTGTTCTCTCACTGATGTACTCACTTTTCTTTTAAGCTATTTGTGCTTCTCGATCGCCTCCAGCCGTACAACAAAAAGGGCTGCAAGTGTGAACTTGCAGCCCCTTCAATCGAATCTAAAGGTGTTACAAGAGCAACAAACGCAGCACCAACATAACACGCTTTGGCCGGCAGTCCTAGTGAATTGTTCGCGCAGTTCGAATCGAGAAGCGCTTGCGCAGTAACGTGATAAGCAGAAACGGCAGACGTGTATTCGGTTAATTCTGTACAATCGGAACCAGTTCGCCCATCAGAGACGCTGCGGCCGGCGAATCCCGGGCGCTTCGGACGGATTTTTCGAGTGCACCAAGATCACAAAATGGAAGCCGAGCGCGAGCGGCTGCTTCGCGCGGCGCGGCGACTGATCATTAAGGTCGGCACGGCCACGGTGACGGGAGCCCAGGGCGAGCTGTGCCTCGAGCGCGTCGAGCCGATCGTCCGCTCCATCGCGGCTTTGATGAAGGAAGGCCGCCAGGTCGTACTGGTTTCTTCTGGCGCGGTAGGTCTTGGAAGGGGCTGGCTGGGACTTCACCGTTCGCGGTTGAACGACCTGGTTACGAAACAAGCTTGCGCGGCTGTGGGCCAGGGCTTGCTGATGGACGCGTATAAGAGGTTGTTCGCCAAGTGGGACATCAAGATCGCGCAAGTGCTGCTCACCGAGGAGGATTTTACGAATTGGGGGCGCTACTCGAACCTGCAGCACACCATGGAGAAACTGATCGGATTCGGAGTACTACCTATCGTCAACGAAAATGACACCGTCTCCACCGCGGAGCTGGAATCGGTTGCGGCGGGATCGCGTGTCGCCGCGTTTAGCGACAACGATCGTCTGGCGGCTCTGGTCATGAGCGGCCTCGAAGCGGACGCGCTGGTGCTCCTAACCAATGTGGACGGCTTGCTGCGCCGGGAATCCCAAAGCGGCGAAGCAGCGGACGTCATACCTCTGGTTAGCGAAGTTACTCCCGAGCTAATGGCGCTCGGCGCGGGACCCTCGGCGAGCGGGCGTGGCGGCATGCGGACCAAGCTCGAAGCGGCGGCGATTGCCATGAATTGCGGAGGGACGGCCGTGATTGCCAACGGCAACATCGCGGATGCCCTCGATCGCATTTTCGCTGGCGAAAGAATCGGCACAGCATTCTTGCCCGCGAAGCGGATGCGCGGAAAGCGGCGCTGGATCGCATATGCCGCGGGTGTCCGCGGGCGAGTGGTGGTGGATGCCGGCGCACACCGCGCCATTACCCAGGGGAAGGCGAGCCTCCTCGCTTCGGGCATCGTGCGCGTGGAAAACCACTTCGCATCCATGGACGTGGTGAGCATCGTGGATGCCGACGGTCGCGAATTCGCGCGGGGCATCGCCAACTGCGCCAGTGGCGAGGCGGAAAAGTTTTCGGGAAAGAAGAGCAGTCGCGGTGCGCGGGATGCAGCTCCCGCTCCAGTCCTTGTCACGCGCGACAATATCGTGCTATTGCAGAAGTCATGAGCCAGCCGACGACCGCGTCTTTGCAGACGTCCGAGTCCTCCGTCGCGGCCATCGCGCGGAGAGCGAGGATAGCCTCGCGCGCGATTGCAAAACTTTCGGCCGAGGCTCGCAACGAGGCGCTGATCGCTGTCGCGCAGGCCATCGAGCAGAGCGCTCGTAAAATACTCGATGCCAATGAACGCGATTGCCGCGCCGCGGAAGCCGAAATCGCCGCGGGCAGGATGTCGTCCGCCATGCTCGCTCGGCTGCGCGTCACCGAACGCGGCATCGCCCAGATGGCGGCGCAGGTGCGAGAGGTGGCGCGCCTGGAAGATCCCCTAGGTCGAAGACTTTCGGCCACCGAACTGGATGACGGGCTCGTGCTCTACAAGGAGTCGTGCCCGTTCGGCGTCGTTGGCGTGATTTTTGAATCGCGGCCTGATGTTGTTCCGCAGCTTGCTTCGCTGGCGCTGAAGTCCGGCAATGCCGTCCTGTTGAAGGGTGGCGTAGAAGCGGCGCACACCAACGAAGCCCTCGTGTCCATTTGGCGCGAAGGTCTGCGCAGGTTTCCCGCCATTCCGGCGGATTCGATCAATCTGCTGCAGACGCGCGCGGACGTAAAAGAGATGCTGACGCTCGACCGCGATGTGGACTTGATTATTCCGCGCGGATCGTACGCCCTCGTTCAGTTCATCATGGAGCACAGCCGGATCCCAGTCCTCGGGCACAGCGAAGGAATCTGTCACGTATATGTGGACCGCGCAGCCGACTTGGACAAGGCCATTGATATCGCCTATGACGCCAAAGTCCAGTATCCCGCCGTGTGCAACGCAGCAGAGACGCTGCTGGTCCACGAGGCAATCGCTGGGAAATTTCTGCCGCGCATGGTCGCGAAACTAAAGGGAGCGAATGTCGAGATTCGCGGCGATGCGAAGACCCTGGCGCTTTTTCCGAAAGATGGAATCGTGCCTGCGACCGAAGAGGATTGGGCGACGGAATACTCCGACCTGATTCTTTCCGTCAAGATTGTCGCCGATCTGGAAGAAGCCATCGAGCATGTCAATTGCTACGGCTCGCGCCACACGGATGCAATCGTGACCGAGGATGCCGAAGCCGCGCGGAGATTTCTGGATGAAGTGGATGCGGCGGGCGTCTTCCACAATGCCTCGACGCGTTTTGCGGATGGTTACCGCTACGGACTCGGCGCTGAGGTCGGCATCAGCACTAGCAAGCTCCACGCGCGCGGGCCCATGGGACTCGAAGGCCTCACCACATACAAATACAAGCTCCACGGCGACGGCCATACCGTCGGCCCATATGCCAAGGGCGAAAAGAAGTTCAAGCACCGCCGTCTTGACTAGCTCGCCGGCCCTTTGCGTCCTCGTTTTCGAGACGCCCCCACGCACCCCAGCAACGTCAGCGCGGATAAGACCGAAATCGCATTGCCGGTTGTGCGATCCCATGTCCGGCGGAAGCGCACCGCGACGTGATGAGCGCCAGGCGGCAATATCACGAGCATCTGTCCCGTGTCCGGGCCTGCGCCTGCGTGGATTTCCTGGCCATTGATTTGCACTTCCCACGCGGGATAATTTACGAGTTTCAGCGCGAGTGTGACGGGCGCCGCAGTCTCCGCCTCAAATACTCTGCGTTCGGCCGACCATCGCTCGATCTGAAGTCTCACGCCCGCAGCCGGAACGATATTGCCGGTCTCCGCATCGAATTTCCCGATCCGCGCCGCAGGCACGGAGGAAACACCTTCGGCGCGCTCCGTATCGTCGGGATCACCCGGGAGTTCGTAGTGATCGCTCCCCACGGGTGCATATTCGTCGGTACCCTCGTATCCGCGGCCCGACTGAATCGCTTCGGCCATCGCTGGAACGTCCACGCTATCCCACCATGCATCGCGGATCATTGCGCTGGCGGCTGCGCCGAGCGCCGCAAACACAAGTACGACGGCGAACCACGACGCCCATCGCTTCCGCGAGCTACTCATTGCCGCGGCAATGAAGAATGCAAAGCCCATGCATACGATCTCCAGCCATCTCCATGGGAATTGCACGAACCGCAAATCGGGCGTCCAGCGCCAGAGAATGCCGCTGAACGGAAGCATGAGCGCGATGCAGACGACTCCGAGCAGAACCAGCATCCAAAACAGTTCTGAAAATTCTCGTCGTTTGCGCGCGGCGAAAACGGCAGCCACCGCAGTCACCAGCGCGACTCCGGCGGCCACCCACGAGACTTTCCAGTTGAAGCGGACGAACTCGGGATCGTTCGCGTGAGTGAAGAGAAAATTTTGGGCTGGGCGAAGATTATCCGCCACAGCCTGCGCGATTTGGACCCAGCGCTGCTCCCACGCCGCAGGCAAGATATAGAACGCAGCCAGGCAAAATCCGCCAGCCATTGCCGCAGCGCCCGGCGCCAGCGGCCGGACGCTGCGTCGCGCCGCGCATTCCCCGACAAAGATCAAACCGAGCGAGTATGTTGCGATCACTGCCGCCGGCGCATTCGAAAGCCATATTCCGGCGAAAACCGCCGCCAGCAGCGGAACGCGCCGCCACTCTCCTCGCGCGACGTGCAGCGCTCCCCATACCGCCAGCGGCAGGATCGCGCCGGCCAGCAACTCCGCAAAGTCGCTGCGGTAATAGACGATCACGAGATGATACGGATTCACCGCAAACAATACCGCGGCTACGATGGCTTGCGGGCCCGCCAGCCATTCCCGCGCCAGCTTCCACATCGATATTCCGGCGGCGATGAGAAGCAGCCAGATGAAAGCGCCCGGTGCCATTGCCCACGGCAGCACAGTTCCGAGCGCCGCACCAATCATCCACGACGCCGGAGGGTAGAAGACGAACCGCGGCTCGCCAAATCCCCAGTTCGCCCATTCCGCCCATCGCGGGTAGATGATTCCCTCGCGCCATTGGCCGGCCGCGTCCATCCATGACGCGAGATGGAACTGAAAATCGTGCCCGGAGACATTGCCGCGGAAAAACATCGGCGAGACGACGGCCGTCGCGGCGATGCAAACAAAAAGTACCGCGGAGCGCCATGAAGATGCCGGTCCGGAATGCGCTTTCGGGGGCGCTGCTTCTGATGTCGGCTCGACCAGGATCGGACTCCGCGCTTGAGTATTTGATGATTTGAGAATACAGAATCAAATCGTTCGCCGCCACTGCGCTCGCCCTTCGTGCCGAATAGGAATGAGGCGAATCGAGCCGCCTTGCCACGCTTCGCTCAAACCGCTAGAGTAAATTGCGCTTGGCGAGAAAGTTCTTGAATTCTGCCGGCGCCGATCCCGCACCGTCTCCCATAAGGGACCAAAGAATGACGACCGAAGTACAAAGGCTGCATGCCAGCGACGACCGGGAAGTTCACTGGAAGCGCTGGGGGCCATATCTTTCCGAGCGGCAATGGGGCACGGTCCGCGAGGACTACAGCGCGAACGGCGACGCGTGGAACTATTTGCCGCACGATCATGCGCGTTCGCGCGCCTATCGCTGGGGAGAGGACGGAATCGGCGGCATCTGCGACCGCCACCAGCGCATCTGTTTCGCTCTCGCGCTCTGGAACGAAAAGGACCCGATCCTGAAGGAGCGGCTTTTCGGACTCACGAATCGCGAAGGGAATCACGGTGAGGACGTAAAAGAGTATTACTACTACCTCGACGCCACTCCGACGAGTTCCTATCTGAAGTTCTTGTACAAATATCCTCAGGCGCCATTTCCCTACGACGAACTCGTCCGCAAGAACGCAGAGCGCACGCGTCAGGATCCCGAATACGAACTGATTGATACCGGCGCTTTCCGCGAGAATCGCTACTTCGACGTCTTCGTGGAATACGCGAAGGCGACCTCCGAAGACATCGCTATCCGCATCACGGCGTGGAACCGCGGGCCGGAACCCGCGCGGTTGCATATCCTTCCGACGCTATGGTTTCGCAACCGCTGGTCCTGGGGCGAGAATTACGATCCGCCGCAGGTCTACCGCATGGACGGTCCTGCGGGAAATGCGCTGATGGAAATGAACGAATTTCACTACGGCAAGCGCTGGCTGCTCATGGAAGGCACGCCCGAACTCCTGTTTACCGATAACGAGACGAACATGGAGCGTCTCTTTCAGGAGAAAAGCCGCACGCCCTACGTGAAAGACGCGTTCCATCGCTACGTGATCGGCGGCGAGCACGAGGCGGTGAATCCGGCGATGAAGGGGACGAAAGCCGCCGCGCATTACGCCGCGGAAATCGCCGCCGGCAAGGGAAGGACCATTCGCCTTCGCCTGATGGACCACAACCCCGCCGCAGACCAAGCGCCCGGACAAAAGTATTTCGGCGCGCCGTTCGACAAGTTATTCGATCAGCGCCTGAAGGAAGCAAATGAGTTCTACGAGCAA
>Ga0116219_10003638_pt1 | contig 12047 bp, 11 predicted proteins | sample Sb_taG_4_FD_91019 | JGI IMG/M metagenome (GOLD analysis project Ga0116219, IMG submission 91019) | Peat soil microbial communities from Weissenstadt, Germany - Sb_50d_6_BS metaG | ecosystem: Environmental > Terrestrial > Soil > Wetlands > Peat | place: Germany: Weissenstadt | collected 2010-09-21
CCCCATCCGTCGTGGGTGCCACAGTGGCCGGCCTTGCTGCCGAACGCCTCGCCCGAGGACGTGAAGAACGCTGCTGCCGGCGGGGCCATGCTCGCCGGCGCTCCCGACGACGTACTCGAGCAGTGCCAGCGTTGGGAGAGCGCCGGCGCCGACCAAGTCGTGATCGGCGTCGGGCCCGGATCGCACGAGGGAACGATCGAAACCCTCCGCCTCCTCGGCGAGCACGTCATCCCCAAGCTCGACCAGGATCCCGTCCACCGGACGACGCGCTTTCGCGAGAGGGCGGCGCCGGCGGCGACTCGCAGCTGACCCGGACTGCCCCCGTGACGACGCTCGCCTATGGCATGACGCTGCCCGTGCAGGCCCAGTCGCGCCTCATGGCCGAGCCGTGGGAGGCCGACGCCGGCCCGGTCGAGCTGGCCGAGGTGGCGAGGGCGTGCGATCGGGCGGGTTTTGACAACATCAGCGTCTGCGACCATGTCGCCGTCCCCCGGGCGTTCGCCGATCGGATGAGCACCGTCTGGTACGACCAGATCGCCACCCTCGGTTGGCTGGCCGGCATCACCGAGTCGGTGCGGCTGCTCTCCCAGGTTTGCGTGCTGCCGTACCGGAGCCCCTTGCAGACGGCCAAGGCCTTCTCGACGCTCGACCTGCTGTCAGGTGGGCGGACGGTCCTCGGAGTCGGTGCCGGCCACGTGGAGGCGGAGTTTGCCGCCTTGGGCGTGTCTTTCGCCGACCGTGGGCGGGTGACCGACGAGCACATCGCCACGCTCCGCCGCCTCTTCGCCGACGAGTGGGGTGGTGGCAGCGGGGACGCCGCCGACCTCGGGCAGCGCCCCCGGCCGCTGCAAGCCGGCGGCCCGCCGATCTGGGTGGGCGGGTCGACGCGGCCGGCGCGTCGCCGGGCGGCGACGCTCGGGGACGGGTGGCTGCCCCAAGGACCGCCGGATATCGGGATGGAGGCGGCCGTGGCGGAGATCCTGGAGACGCGCGCAGCCGCCGGGCGAGAGGGCACCCCGTTCGCCATGGGCGACATGGTCGTGTTCTACGTGGGCGAACCCGCCTGGGAGACGGGGCGCTACTGCCTGGCGGGCGTGCCCGAGCAGCTGGCCGAGTTCCTCGCCGGGCGGGCGAGGATGGGCATCACCCATGTGCAGGTCCGATTCCGGGCGCGGGGCGTGGCCGAGCTGGTCGACCAGATCGACGCCTTCGCCGACCGGGTGATGCCGCTCGTGGCGGCGGCATGAGCAAGGGGAGGGGCGTGGCGAGATGAGCGACGTGGAGCCGCAGGCCGATCCGGCAGGGCCGGTTGAGCAGGGGCTGCCAGTGGGGCAGGGGCCGCCGGTGCAGGTCGGGCGGATGCTTTTCACGCTGGTCGATCCGAACCGCGGCCATGAGGTCGCCTACAACCGTTGGTACGAGCGGGACCACTTCTACGGCGGCTGCCTCGTCGGGCCCTGGTTGTTCGCCGGCAAGCGGTGGGTGGCGACGAGGGCCTTGAAGAACCTGCGGTTCCCGGCGGCCAGCCCGTTCGCCGAACCGGTCGACGCCGGCAGCTACCTCGCCATCTACTGGGTGCACGCCGGCCACGAGAACGAGCACTTCGCCTGGGCTCGCAGGCAGGTGTACTGGCTGTACCGGCACGGGCGGGGTTTCGATGAGCGGACGCACGCCCACACGAAGCTCTACGACCTCGAGGGTGCCCGGTACCGCCATCCGGACGGCGTGCCGCTCGAGCTCGCCCTCGACCACGAGTACCACGGTCTCGTGGTGATCTGCTCGGAGCCGGCGGCCGGCGTGACCCATTCCGAGCTGCGGGCGGGCATTAGCCCGCTCGTGCCTGCACTTCTCGGGGCGCCGGGGATGGACACGGTGGCGGACTGGCATTTCCACGTGGAGGAAGGTGACTTCAAGGCGCCGATGGAGCTCGGGGCCGAGGGTGGGACGAGCGAGCGTCTGTTGCAGCTGTGTTTTGTCGCCGGCACGCCCGAGGACACCTGGCCGGCGGTGCGGCAGTACGCCACCGGCGTGGAAGCGACCGGACTGGGCACGGTCACGTTCGCGGCGCCGTTCTTCTCGACCGTGGTCGGCACGGATCGCTACACCGACGAGCTCTGGTGAGGTCGTCGCCGTGATCGAGCACAGGAGAATCGGGTGAGCGAGAAAGGCCGCTGCTGGATCGGCGGCGAGGCCGTCGAAGGCGAGAACGGCACCTACGACGTCGTCAACCCCGCCACCGAGGAAGTCGTCGGGCTGGCGCCGGAGGCATCGGCGGCGGACGCCCGGCGGGCTGCAGCGGCAGCGGCCGAGGCGCTGGCGGCCTGGTCGAAGACCTCGCCGGAGGAGCGAGCGGGCGTGCTGTCGCGGGCGGCCGACCTGCTCGAGGCGCGCTCGAAGGAGCTCTGCGCCCTCGTGCAGGCAGAAACCGGCTCCACCACGATGATGACCCGAACCGCCCAAGTGCCCGGAGCGATCGCCCGGTTGCGGCGCTACGCCAAGGGCGCTCTCGAGCCGGTCACGATCCCGTTGCCGCCCGCGACGAACTGGCCCGGCGGCCCTGACGGCATGGGGGGCGGGATCACCACCGCCATGGGGGTGCGCCGGCCGGTCGGCGTCGTCGCCGCCATCACGTCCTACAACGTCCCGATGAACAACGTCGCCGGCAAGATCGGTCCGGCCCTGGCCATGGGCAACACGGTCGTCGTCAAACCGGCACCTCAGGATCCGCTCGGCGTCATCGCCATGGTGGAAGCGCTCAACGAGGCCGGTGCGCCGCCCGGCGTCGTCAACCTCGTCGTCGGCTCGTCGCCGGAGTGCGCCTCGGCGCTCGTGGAGGCGCCCGAGGTCGACATGGTGAGCTTCACCGGCAGTACGACGATCGGCATCAGGATCGCCGAGGTGTGTGCTCGGGACATGCGCAGGATACTGCTCGAGCTCGGAGGCAAGGGCGCCAGTCTCGTGTTCGCCGGCGCCGACCTCGAGCGTGCGGCGAAGGGGACGGCGAGCACCTTCACGTTCCACGCCGGCCAGATCTGCACGGCGCCCACCCGCATGATCGTCCAGCGGGCTGTCTACGACGAGATGGTGGAGCGCGTGGCCACACTCGCCGCCGCATCCCGGGTCGGCGACCCGAAGGACCGCGAGACGGTCGTGGGGCCGCTCATCTCGCCGGCGCAGCGCGACCGGGTGGTCGGGCACGTGAAGGCGGCGATCTCGGCGGGCGCCCGGCTGGTGGCCGGAGGGCCGGAAGTGGAGCTGCCAGAGCGTGGCTACTTCGTGGCGCCCACGTTGCTGGCCGACTGCGCCCCGGGTCTGCGGGCGGTGCGGGAGGAGATCTTCGGGCCGGTCGTCGTGGCGCTGCCTTTCGACGACGAGGACGAAGGTGTCGCCCTGGCCAACGGCACGAGCTACGGCCTCTACGACTACGTCTGGACCAGCGACGCCGGCCAGGGGCTTCGCATCGCCGGCCGGCTCCGCAGCGGCAACGTCGGCGTGAACACCGTGGCGCGCAACCCGGAGACACCGTTCGGAGGGTTCAAGCACAGCGGGATCGGGCGCGACGGGGGATCGTTCGCCCTTCACGCCTACACCGAGATGCAGAGCGTCGTGTGGCCGGGATGAGCGAGGAGGCCGGTATGACCGGAAGTGACGTCAACTCGAGCGGAGGGGCTGGCGCCGCCGCGGACGCCGTCCATGAGGCCGCCGGCCCCGCCGGCGACCAAGCCGCCGCGGAGTTCGTCGAGCCGCCCCGTGAGCAGATCCCCGACATCAGCCGCGCCCACGTCGCCGCCCTGGAGTCGGGACACGCCGATGAGTTCTGGGTGGCCGCCGGCATGGAGCACGTCATCCTGCGGACCATCGGGCGCAAGTCGGGTGACGAGCACAAGGTGGCGTTGCCGTTCTGGCGCGACTCCGACGGGTCGCGGATCGTCGTCGGCTCGTTCGCGGGGGCGCCGGAGCACCCGGCGTGGTTTCTCAACTTGTCGGACCGGACGGCGAACCCGGAGGTGCTCGTCAGGGTTCGGGAAGGCTCGTTCTGGGCGGAGGCGTCGGTGCTCGACGGGGACGAGCACGAACGGGTCTGGGCGGCCCTGACGGTCGACCGTCCCTTCTACCAGCGGTACACGGAGCGAACGACTCGCCGGATCCCGCTCGTTCGCCTCGTGGAGGTCAGGCCGGCGTAGGCCGGCCGATCGGTCAGGTCGTTGACCGGCGCTCCGCCGCCTCCACGTAGCGGGCGAGGAGATCATCGGTCTGGGCGCTCGGGAGGCTGCTCCCACCGTCCACGACGAGGTTGGCGCCCGTGACGTAGCTGGCGAGATCCGACGCCAACCACCCGACGACCTTGGCCACCTCGTCAGCCGACCCGGCTCGGCGGAGGGGGATGCTCCCTTCGATGCGCTCCCGGACGGCGGCGTCTCGCAAGAGGCCGGCTGTCAGGGGGGTCTCGATGATGCCGGGCGAAACGCAGTTCACCCGGATCTTCGGCCCGTACTCCAAGGCAGCCGAGGACGTGAGGGCGATCACGCCGGCCTTCGCCGCCGAATACGGACCCTCGCCCCGGGTCGGCCGGAGGCCGCTCAGCGAGGAAACGTTGACGATGGCTCCACCGCCGGCCGCCCGCAGCAAGGGCACGGCCGCCCGGATGCCGTGGAACACGCCCGTGAGGTTGACGGCGATGAGTCGCTCCCAGTCGTCGTCGGTGACCCGGTGCAGGGCTGTGACGGCGCCGATGCCGGCGTTGTTGCAGACAGTGTCGAGACCGCCGAGCGCCTCGGCGGCTTGGGCGAAGGCTGCCTCGACGGCCGAGGCGTCGGCGACGTCGGCGACGATGGCCAGGCCGCCGAGACGCTCGGCGACTTCGTCGGCGGAGTCCTCGTCGATGTCCACCACGGCCACACGGGCGCCCTCGGCGGCGAAGTACTCGGCGACCGCCCGCCCGATGCCGGTCCCGGCACCGGTGACGAGGGCCCGTCGCCCTTGGAGGGACGTCACGACCCTGGCCCGCCCGCCGGCGCCGCCTCGCCCAACGTTTCGGCTGCACGGCGGCGCAGCTCGAACTTCTGCACCTTGCCGCTGGCGTTCAGTGGCAGGGCATCGACGATCTGCACGTGTCGCGGCACTTTGTAGTTGGCAATGTTCTCCCTCGCCCAGCCGATCACGCCGGCGGCCTCGAGCGCCGCGCCCGCCCTGGGCACGACGAACGCCACGCCGACCTCGCCGAGCCGCTCGTCGGGCACGCCGACGACGGCGCACTGAGCCACCTCCGGATGGTGACACAACAGCTGCTCGATCTCGGCCGGGTAGGCGTTGAAACCGCCGATGATGAAGAGGTCCTTCAGACGGTCCGTGATACGGAGGTTGCCCGCCTCGTCGAGCACGCCGATGTCGCCCGTGTGCAGCCACCCGTCTGAGTCGATGGCGGAGGCCGTCTGCACTGGGTCCTCTAAATACCCCTGCATCACGTTGTACCCCCGGCACACGACCTCGCCGGGTACGCCCGGGCCGAGCGGGGTCACGCCCCGACGCCCGGCGGCCTCGCTCGCTGCCGCCACGATGCGAACCTCGACGCCGTCGATCGCCCGGCCGGACGTGGTTGCGATCGTCTCGACGTCGTCGCCCTCGCGGGTGGCCGTGACGAAACCCGTAGCCTCGGTCAACCCGTACGCCGTCAACACCGTCTCGGCGCCGAGGTCCTCGATGATCCGCCGCACGAGAGTCACGGGGATCACCGCCGCCCCGGTGACGGCCAGCCGGAGGCTGGAGATGTCGCTCGAGGCCAGCGCCGGGTGCTCCAAGAGGGACTGGTACAACGTCGGCGGCCCCGGCACGACCGAGATCCGCTCGGCGCCGATCGTCCCGATCGCCGCCCCGGCGTCGAACACCGGCAGGGGCACCATCGTCGCCCCGGCCATCAGGCAGGCGAGGATGCCTGCCTTGTACCCGAACGTGTGGAACATCGGGTTGACGAGCAGGTAGCGGTCGCCGGCCCGTAAGCCCACGAGCCGCGACCACTCGGCGAAGACGGCGAGCGACTGCCCGTGCGTGGACACGACGCCCTTCGGCGATCCGGTCGTTCCCGAGGTGAAGATGATGTCCGAGACGTCGCCGGGGCCGATCGCCTCGACCCGCCGGTCGACCTCGCCGCCCTCGACCCCGGCGCCCGCCCCGAGAAACTGCCGCCACGCCGCCCCCGACTCGTCGACCACCACGACCCGCTCGAGATGCGGAAGTTGCTCGGCCGCCAGCATCTCGGGGTACTCCACCCCGAGAAACCCCCCCACCGTCACCAACACCCTCGCCCTGCTCCGGTTCAGCACGTAGGCCGCCTCGGTCCCCTTGAAACGTGTGTTGAGCGGCACGACGATGCCGCCGGCCGACTGCAGCCCGAGCAGGGAGACGACCCACTCGTAGCAGTTCGGCGCCCAGATGGCCACACGGTCACCGGGCTCGACGCCGGCTGCGACGAAGGCCTTCGCCGCCGTGGCGGTGTCCTGGCCGAGCTCAGCGAAGGAGAAGCGCCGCCGGCCGTCCACGACCGCCTCCTCGCCGTCGAACCGCTCGGCGGCGGCACGACAGAGGGCGGGGATGCTCGCCCACGGCGTTGTCGGCGGCGTCGCCGGCGTTGTATGCGGCGCCAGCGACGCCGGCGGGCTCATGTCGCCCCGTACACGGGCAGAGGTGCCGGCGCTCGGCCGAGGAGGTCGTCGACGATGGCCCCGACCCGGGACGCCTGCAGGCGCTCGCCGGCGTCGTAGGTGGCCGCCCGCTGCCAACCGTCCATCACGGTCAGCTTGCCACCCTCGATCTCGAAGACGCGGCCCGTCACGTGCCCGGAGCGGCTCGAGCACAGCCAGGAGACGAGCGGTGAGACGTTCTCCGGCGCCATGGCGTCGAAGGCGCCGGCGTCCGCCGGTGGCGCCATCATGTCGGCGAACACTGTGGCCGTCATGCGCGTGCGGGCGGATGGGGCGATGGCGTTCGCCGTCACCCCGTATCGGGCCAGCTCGGCGGCTTGTACGAGGGTGAGGCCGACGATGGCCGCCTTGGCAGCCGAGTACGCAGCCTGTCCCACCGACCCGAGGAGGCCGGCGCCCGACGTCGTGTTCACGATCCTGCCCGCAGGCGCCCCGCCCGCCTTGGCGAGGTCGCGCCAATGGGCGGCGGCGTGACGGCTCACGCAGAAGTGCCCCTTCACGTGCACCCGCATGACGGCGTCCCACTCGTCCTCGGTGGCGTAGGCGAACATGCGGTCGCGGACGACGCCGGCGTTGTTGACGACGGCGTCGAGCCGACCGAAGGACTCGAGGGCGCCGGCGACGACTCGCTTTGAGGCCGCCCAGTCGGCGATGTCGTCGTGGTTGGCGGTCGCCTGGCCGCCGGAGGCACGTATCTCGTCGACGACCTCATCAGCGGCCGAGCGAGCCTGAGCACCTTCCGCCTTGCCGTCGAGGGCGACGGAGAGATCGTTCACGACGACTCGCGCGCCGCTGCGGGCGAGCTCCAGCGCGTGCGCCCGACCAAGGCCGCGGCCGCCGCCGGTCACGATGACGACGCGGCCGTCGAGCTCGAGACGTTCCTGGACCACCACCGCAGCGTAGGTGACAGTCGTGTCTCGCCGCCTCGGGCCACCATCCGAGTGCCGGATGGGCCAGTAGTTGACTAGGGTCCGGCGCCATGGGATCCGCCCCGACCGCCCCCGGGGGGCACAACCTGCTCGAAGGCAAGAGCGTGGTGATCACCGCCGCCGCCGGCACCGGCATCGGGTCGGCCACGGCCAGACGATGCATCGAGGAGGGAGCCCGCGTGCTGCTGAGCGATGCCCACGAGCGCCGGCTGGGCGAGACGGCGAGGGAGCTCGGCGTCCCGGCGGTCGTCTGTGATGTCACCGACCAGACGAGCGTGGAGCGTCTCTTCTCCGCCGCCGCCCAGGAGCTCGGATCGGTCGACGTGCTCGTCAACAACGCCGGCCTCGGCGGCACAGTCGAGCTCGTCGCCATGACCGACGAGGAGTGGTCGAAGGTGATCGACGTGACGCTGACGGGTACGTTTCGCTGCACCAGGGCGGCGTTGCGGGCCATGCAGACGGCAGGCGCCGGGGTCATCGTCAACAACGCCTCCGTGCTCGGGTGGCGGGCGCAGGCCGGCCAAGCGCACTACGCCGCCGCCAAGGCGGGTGTCATGGCGCTCACTCGGTGCGCCGCCATCGAGGCGGCACCCTTCGGCGTGCGCGTCAACGCCGTGGCGCCGTCGCTGGCGATGCACCCGTTCCTCTCCAAGGTGATCTCGGAGGAGACGCTGGACGAGCTGGCTGCCAGGGAAGCCTTCGGCCGCCCGGCCGAGCCCTGGGAGGTCGCCAACGTCATCGTCTTCCTGGCGAGCGACTACTCCTCCTACATGACCGGCGAGGTGGTGAGCGTCTCCAGCCAGCACCCGTGAGGGCTCCGGGCGGCAGAGGTCAATTTCGGCCCGCCGTGGCCGGCGTGCTTGATCGAGCTTGCTGACCTCGCTCAGGCGCCGGGGGCGAGCTTGCGGTAGCCGCCCCGGTAGCGGATGAGCGGAGGGCCGGTGTCGTCGACGATCTCGAGCGCCTCGACCGCTCCTCGCACCAGCATCTGGAAACCCACCTCCTCGGACCCGACGAGGCGGCAACCGAGCGTGTGGCGAGCGCCGGCGATGACCGGTCCGAACTCCTCGTCGGTCGTCTCGACCTCCTCGAACGGGTCGACCGGGTAGGCCCCGGCGAACATGCCGGCGAGGCGCTGATCGCCAGCGTCGAGCACGTGCACGACGAAGCGAGCCCGCTCCGCGATGACGTCGAACAGCTCCGAGAGCGGATCGAGGAGACCGAGGACCTCCGCAGGATCGCCTTCGGCGACCAGCAGGGACGACACCGTGAGTCCGGCTTTGTGAGCCCCGGCGCCGGCGGTCCACACCGTGACGGGGGCGACCAGCCGGCCTCGGAAGCGCCGGTCCGGCCGGCGTTGCTCCACCGGCGTGGCAAACGGGTCGTCGGTGTCCATGGGCTAGCCCGAGGTCAGCGCTTTGAACAGGCCGGAGCGGCCGAGCCGGAGCCCGCCCAGCACGAGCAGGCAGACGACGGCGGCGCCGGCGGTTGTCCATGGGAGGCCGAGCCGGTCGGCGATCGGGCCCTGGATGAGCGAGCCGATCGGGTACGACACCCCGAGGGCGACGAGGTAGAGGCTGAGGATCCGGCCGCGGAACTCGGTGGGCGCCCGCAGTTGGACGACCGTGGACAGCCCCGACAGCACGCCGATGTAGACGAGCCCGACCAGGAACAGCAAGAGAACAGCCCACGTCAGGCTCGGGGCGAAGTCGTACAGGACGAGCACCGGCGTCAGGCCGAACAGCGCTCCGACGAGCAACCTGCCTCGCCCGAGTCGCTCGGCCAGGGGGGCGATCAGCAAGGCGCCGAGGACGGCACCGACGCCCTGGGCGGTCGTCAGCCAGCCGGTCGCAGAGGCGACGCCGCGGGCGCCGTCGTGGCTGAGCCGGTGGGCGACGGCGGGCACGAGAGCGATGAACGGCGACGCCAGCAATGCGACGACGGCGATGACGATGATGGCCGCCCGGCACCCCGGTTCGGCCCGAGCTGCCACGACACCCGACCGGAGCGCCGACAACAGCCCCGGTCGGCCCTCCGGCGGCGCCGGCGGCGGGGGAGCGAGTCGCACGAAGACGAGTGCGAGCACGACGGCGAGGAACGAGACGGCGTTGGCCACGAAGGCGACCGGGTACCCGAAGGCGGCGACCAGGATGCCGGCGAGCGCCGGCCCGATCACCCGACCGAGGTTGAACTGGGCCGAGTTGAGCGAGGCGGCGGCCAGGAACTCCGTGCGGGGTACGAGGTCGGGCAGGATGGCCTGTTGGAACGGCCCGATCAGAGCGCTCACGCACCCTTGGACGGTGACGAGGAGGGTGAGCAGTCCAGGTCCGTCGCGGCCGTCGGAGACGAGCAGGGCGATGACGAGGGCGACCACACCGGCCAGGAGGTTGCCGGTCGCCAGGACGGGGCGTCGGGGCAGGCGATCGGCGAGGGCTCCGCCGATCGGTGAGAGCAGTCCGATGGGGAGGAACCCGCCCGCGGCGATCACCACCGCCCACGAAGCCTTGCCGGTGTGGGCGATCACGAGGGCGCCGACGGCCACGGTCTGCATCCATGAACCGACCACGGAGATCAGGCCGCCCGACCAGAGGAGGGCGAAATTGCGGTGCCGGAACGGCTGCAGCGAGGCGAGGCCTCGAGGTGTGGGGCCGAGTGCCGCTACCTGGTCGGTGCCGGCTTGGGCGGCGTCAGCGAGCAGGGCGCTCCGATCGGCGTCTCCGACGCGAGGACGGGGGCCGCTCGCTGGATCCGGATCGGCGTCCACGGCGACGAGCGTAAAGGCAGTAGTTGGGCGCCTGCCCGCCCCGGCGGCGGCACCGCCCGGCGAAGCTCGGCGCCGCCCTTCGCAGCCCCGGCGGCGGCGCCGCCCCGCCTGGCTCGTCGGTACGGCTAGGCGGCGTCGGGCTCGTTGAGGATGTCGTAGTCCACGCCGGTTTCCCGAGCCGATGCGGCCCAGAGACGCCCGGCCACGAGGGGATCGAGGCCGGCGGCTTCGATGCGATTGCGCACGGGGAAGCCTTTGGCGCCACCCATGGAACCCGGGCCGTACAGCTCGCCGCCTTGCACTCCTGGGACCGTGGCGGCGTAGAGCTGGGGCCAGGCGCCGGCTGCGGCCGACTGGGCGAAGAGGAAGTTGCCGATCCAGTAGTAGCTGTGCTCGAACCGGTTCGAGCCGTGCTGCAGGCTCGTGGCGGCGTAGCCGGGGTGGGCGGCGACGGCGACCGTTTCGACGTCGGCAGCCCGGAAGCGCCGCTCCAACTCCTGGACGAACAGGAGGTTGGCGAGTTTCGACTGGCTGTAGGCTTTCCACCGGCCGTAGCGTTTGCGCCCGTGCAGGTCGTCGAAGTCGATACGACCGATCCGCCGGACCAGGCTCGTCACGGCGACGACCCGGCTGCCGGGCGTGGCAATCAGCGCCGGTAGCAGCATGCCGGTGAAGGCGAAGTGTCCCAGATGATTCGTCCCGAACTGCATCTCGAAGCCATCGGCCGTCTCCGCCCGCGGGATCGCCATGACACCGGCGTTGTCGATCAGAATGTCCAGGGTCTGATGCGCCGCCAGGATCTCGGCGGAGGCCTTCCGGATGGACTCGAGCGATGCCAGATCGAGCAGCACCGGCTCGACGGATGCGCCGGCGTGGCGGCGGCCCACCTCGGCGATGGCGGCGTCGAGCCGCTCGGGGTTACGCGATGCCATCACGACGTGGGCACCGTGGGCCGCCAGGGCCGCTGAGGTCTCGAGCCCGAGGCCGCTGTTGGCTCCCGTCACGACGGCGATGCGCCCGGATAGGTCTCCGATGTCGTCTGCAGTCCAGCGAGGCATAGCGGGAATGTTGCCCTATGCGTCGTCGGCTTCGCACTTCGGCGTCGGCGCCGGTGCCGGTGGCGGCGCAGGCGCCGCCTCACCGGAGGCCTTGCCCGTCTCTGCCGCCGCCGACAGATAACGAGGGGCCTCGCCGCCGCCGTGCACGACGATGTTGGAGCCGCTCACGTAGGCGGCGAGCGGCGAGGCCAGGTACAGGCAGGCGCCGGCGACGTCGGCAGGTAGGCCGAGCCGGCCGAGCGGGACCGTCGCCGCCACGCGGGCGATGCCGTCCTCGTCCCCGTAGAACAGCGGCGCCTGCTCGGTGCGGATGTAGCCCGGCGTCACGGCGTTCACCCGCACCTTCGGGGCCCATTCGACGGCGAGCGTCTCGGTGAGGTTGAGGAGGCCCGCCTTGGCGGCTCCGTAGGCGACGGTGTTCGGCGAAGGCCGAAGCCCGCTGACGCTGGCGATGTTGATGATCACGCCGCCGCCGTCCTGGGCCTGCATGACGGTGTTGGCCGCCTGCGCGAGCCAGAGCGGCGCGAGCAGGTTCAGTTTGACGATGGCCTCGGAGAACCGTGGCGATGCAGTGGCCGAATTCGCCGGCGGCGAGCCA
>Ga0116219_10003646_pt1 | contig 12021 bp, 11 predicted proteins | sample Sb_taG_4_FD_91019 | JGI IMG/M metagenome (GOLD analysis project Ga0116219, IMG submission 91019) | Peat soil microbial communities from Weissenstadt, Germany - Sb_50d_6_BS metaG | ecosystem: Environmental > Terrestrial > Soil > Wetlands > Peat | place: Germany: Weissenstadt | collected 2010-09-21
CAACCGAACCACGTACCTCTTTACCGCAACCTCGCGCCCAGCCATCCTCGCCTCCGTCCAACAGAAATGCTGGAGGCGATTGAATCGATAAAAACCTAGCAATTAGTTGAAGCGGGCGACTAGAAATAATCGAGCAATACGGAGCCGCATACACCAAGGCCTTTTCCCGTAACCCCAAACTCAAGAAATATTACATTGATGGCTTCAGCGGCGCGGGCGTCCACATCGCGAAGAAAACGAAAGCGAGGGTTGAAGGCAGCCCGTCGCGTGCCTTGAAGGTGCAGCCACCTTTTGATGGGTATTGTTTTATTGACCTAAACGCCGATAAGACCGAATATCTTCGATCAATTTGCGGTGATCGAAGAGACGTTGACATTCACACAGGCGACTGCAACGCGTATCTTACCGGAACCGTATTGCCAAAAATCCAGTACTCTAAATTCACACGCGCTCTGTGTCTTCTCGACCCGTACGCCCTTCATCTTGATTGGGAAGTGATTTTGCGGGCCGGCCAATCCAAAGCGGTCGACATGTTCCTGAACTTTCCGGTTATGGACATCAATAGAAATGCCATCTGGCGAAACCCCGACAAGGTTCCGCCAGATGGCATCGAGCGCATGAATAAATTTTGGGGTGACGAGTCGTGGCGCCAAGCTGCTTACGTGAGAAGCAAGCAGCAAAACCTGTTTTCAGAACCAGAATTAGAGAAGCAACCGAACGAGGTTATCGTCGCAGCGTTCCGCGAGCGGTTAACGAAAGTGGCCGGGTTTAACTTTGTTCCAGATCCACTCCCTATGAAAAATAGTCGCAACGCGGTTGTGTATTATCTCTTTCTTGCGTCGCCTAAGGCGGTTGCCGCAAAGATTATTACCGACATATTTAACAAGCATCACTGAGAGATCGAACTTTTGACTGAAGCTTGCCCAGTACGTCGCTTCCACGCCCACGGCCTGCGCAACGCCATGCATTCCGGTGACGGCGTTCCGGTGACCGATGGTCGAGCCATGCCGACCGATAGCCGGTAGCCGCACGGCATAGAGTGGACACTCATTGAAAGGAGTTTGAGCGATGTCACACCTTGCCATCCACCCCGCAGAAATTCTCGTTGAGGAATTGGCCGAGCTTGGCGTCACACCGACGGAGCTTTCGCGGCAGATCAACGTCCCGCCCAATCGCGTGACACAGATCATCCATGGGCGCCGCGGAATCACCGGCGCTGCCGCCCTTCGTCTTGGGCATTGGTTAGGCACGAGCGCTGAGTTGTGGCTCAACCTGCAAAGCGCCTATGACATCCGCGTCCCCGAGGAGCGGGCGGGGCGAGAAATCGCTGAGCTTCCGACCCGCCCGACTGGTCCCGGCGCGGCGCCGGCGTGAGCGCGGCCGGAGGTTCGCCCCTCGAAGTCCTGCGCGTCTTTCTGAGGCTGGGCCTGACCAGCTTCGGCGGGCCGGTCGCGCATCTCGGCTACTTCCGCCACGAGTTCGTTGTGCGGCGCAAGTGGCTTGACGAACGCGCCTACGCCGATCTTGTGGCCTTAAGCCAATTCTTGCCAGGCCCCGCGAGCAGCCAGACCGGCTTCGCCATCGGGCTCACGCGCGCCGGCTACCTCGGCGGCCTCGCCGCCTGGGCCGGGTTCACGCTGCCTTCGGCTGTGGCGATGACGCTCTTCGCCTACGGCGAGGGCGCGCTCGGAGGGAGGGCGGGCGACGGGCTGTTGCACGGCCTCAAGTTGGTCGCGGTCGCCATTGTCGCCCAGGCGGTCATGGGAATGGCGCAGAGCCTCGCGCCCGATCGGCCGCGCGCGACGATCGCCGTCCTTTCGCTGATCCTAATGGCGTTTGCGCCGGCCGCTTGGGCTCAAATCGCGGTTATCGTTCTCGGCGCCGCCGCCGGGCTCGTTGTCTGCCGAGAGCGCGCGGAGATCGCCCGCCCCGACGCCGCCGCGCCGATCACGCGGCGGATGGGGATCGTTTTCGCAGGCCTGTTTTTCGCGCTTCTGGCGCTCTCCTTCGTTCCGGCCGGCTCAGGCGCGGCGGCGCTGGCCGCCGCCTTCTACCGATCCGGGGCGCTGGTGTTCGGCGGCGGGCATGTGGTGCTGCCGCTGCTTCGCGCCGCCGTTGTCGATCCGGGCTGGGTCTCCGACAGCGCTTTCCTTGCGGGTTACGGCGCCGCCCAGGCCGTGCCGGGGCCTTTGTTCACGTTTGCGGCCTATCTCGGCGCGGTCGCGAGTGCGCCGCCCGGCGGCGTGGTCGGGGCGGCGCTCGCGCTCGTTGCGATCTTCGCGCCGGGACTTTTGCTGCTGATGGGGGCCATTCCCTTCTGGCATGGCTTGCGCATCCGGCCGGGCGCGCGCGCGGCGATGGCCGGCGTCAACGCGGCCGTGGTCGGCCTGCTCGCCTCGGCGCTGTACAATCCCGTCTGGACGAGCGCGGTTAAGGGGCCCTCGGACTTCGCCATCGCCGCGGCGGGCTTTGCGGCGCTGGTCGTCTGGCGCGCCGCGCCGCTCATCGTGGTCGTTGTCACAGCCGCCGCGGGGATCGCGTTGGGCCTCGCCGGGTGATCCCGTCGATCCCAGGCCGGCGCGGCGCCAAACCAAGCGGGAGTGGCGGCGGCAGGTAGACTGAAGCCTGGTGGGGAGAGGCACAAATTTTTCGCTTCACACCTTGTGTAAATCAGAAAACAATCCTATATTGTCGCAACAGTCAGAAAACGAAAGCGCGCCTGGCGAGGCGCGCTTGGCGACAAGGCGAAGGGCGAGGGGAAAAATTCTTATTTGGAATCGCTGTAACCCATTGATAACTCCCGATTTGGACGAATAAAACCAAGCAAATCCAAGCAATTTTATTTGGATTTGCTTGGCCGGGTTTGGATTTGCTTGGCCGGCTTGGGTTGGGGATCCGGCCGGGCCGCGCGCCCGTGGGTCAAACAAAGGCGCTTTGCCATGAATGAATGAGAGGTTCTCAAGGCGGCCGCGCTTTCGGCAGTCATCGAGAAGCCCGGGATCGCTTTCGGGCGGGGACTTGGGCAATGGGTTCTCGATCGCGCCAAGGCCAAGCCCGCCGTCCAATCGCCGCGACGGGTGGTTGAGGGCTGCTCACGGGGCTGAACGCTTTCAGCGAAGCGACCCGATAAGGTCCGGATTCATAAGACGGAGGGAAGCCCCGGCTCGGGCCGCGCTATCCGCGCTCGACGAGCCGAGCGTCGACGATCGGCTCACGCTCTTTCGTCGACGCGGGCGAGCGCGGCGACCGGCTCGTCTCGATGTTCTCGAGGAACTGGCGCGCGCTCTCCTTCCAAGTAAAACGCATGGAATGTTCGCGCGCGGACTCCCTGGGGATGGTCAGGGCCTTGAGGCAGGCCGCCCGCAAATCCTCGTCGAGCACGCCGGCGCCGGGGCCGACCACGTCGATGGGTCCCGGTACGGGAAACGCCGCGACCGGCAGGCCGCTCGCGAGCGCTTCGATAAGGACGATGCCAAACGTGTCGGTGCGCGAGGAGAAAACGAAGACGTCCGCGCTCGCGTAGACGTCAGCCAGCGCTTCGCCATGCATGGCGCCGAGAAAATGCGCGTGCGGATAGCGGCGCTCAAGATGGCGGCGCGCCGGCCCGTCGCCGACGATTACGGTCGAGCCCGGCAGGTCGAGGCCAAGCAGCGCTTCGAGGTTCTTCTCCACCGCCAGCCGACCGACCGACAGAAAGATCGGCCGCGCGAGGTCGAGCGTGCGCCCCGTCCGCGGACGGAAGAGGGCGTGGTTGACGCCGCGCGTCCACAAGCGCACCCGCGCAAAGCCGCGGCGGGTGAGGTCGGCGCCGATCGTCGGGGTTGGCGCCATCACCGCGGCCGAGGGCGCATGAAAATAGCGCAAGCCCGCGTAGGTCAAACATTCGGGAACGCCAAAGCGCGCCTTGAGGTACTCGGGAAACCGGGTGTGGTAGCTGGTGGTGAAGATCCGCCTGTACTTGAGGCAATAGCGCCGCGTCAACCAGCCGATCGGGCCTTCGGTGGCGATATGGATGTGGTCGGGCGCCGCCTCCTCGATGCGCCGGCCGATCCGCCGCGACGATGAGATCGCCAGACGAATCTCGGGGTAGGTGGGCAACGGAGCGGTCCACATTCCCTGCGGGGTGAGGAATTCGAATCGCGCGCCGAATTCGCTCGCCGCCTGAGTCATCCGCTCGAGGGTCGACACGACGCCGTTGACTTGGGGCCGCCAGGCGTCGGTCGCGATGAGAATGCGCATTACGCCGCTTCCGCTCGCGCCTCTTCCGCTTCGTCCTCGAACGACGCGTCGTCCTCGGCGCGCGGCGCGAGCAGCGAAAGCGTCCGCCAGCGAAGCACTTCGAATCCTCCGTCCTGGTGCTCGACGACCAGCGAGCAGGACTCGACGAAGTCGCCGCAGTTGACATAAGCCACACCCTCCATCTCCCGGATGGTCGGGTGATGGATGTGGCCGCAGACGACGCCGTCGACCCCCCGGCGCCTCGCCTCGCCGGCCAGTTCCCGCTCGAACGAGCCAATGAAGCTGACCGCGTTCTTGACCTTGAGTTTCGCCCAGGCCGAGAACGACCAGTAGGGCAGGCCAAGCGCGCGTCGGGCGGCGTTGAAATGCGTGTTGACGAACAACGCGGAAACGTAAGCCCAATCGCCGAAATACGCCAGCCATTTCGAATGGCGCACGACGACGTCGAACTCGTCGCCATGGATGACGAGATAGCGCTTGCCGTCGGCTGCGACGTGGATCGCCCGCCGCTTGATTTCGATCCCGCCGAAAGTCAGGCCGAAGAACTGGCGGGCGAATTCGTCGTGGTTGCCGGGAACGAACACCATCCGCGCGCCGCGCCGGACCTTGCGCAACAGCTTCTGGACCACGTCGTTATGTGTCTGCGGCCAGTACCAGCCGGAACGAAGGCGCCAGCCGTCGATGATGTCGCCGACCAGATAGATCGTGTCGGCCTCGACATGGCGCAGCATATCGAGGATGAGATGGGCTTGGCAGCCGCGCGTCCCGAGGTGCAAATCTGAAAGGAACAACGTCCTGTAGCGATGGATCTCGTGGGTCTTGGACACGGGCGGCCTCCTCGCCACGGGGCGAACAAACAACGAATCTCTGCGCAGATTCTCATGTCGCTTCGATGACGCAACGCTGTCAATGCGCTTATAATTGTCAACGCTCAAGATTGTCGAGAGGAGGGGGCCAAGATGGACTTAGGGATCGCCGGTCGGAAGGCAATCGTCTGCGCGTCGAGCAAGGGCTTGGGGCGCGCCTGCGCGCGGTCGCTTGCCGAAGCCGGGTGCGAAATCGTCCTCAACGGGCGAGAGGCGGAGGCTCTGGCCCGCACCGCGCGCGAATTGCGCGACGGGAAGGGCGTAAGAGTTCGTGAAATCCTGGGCGATCTCGACGATCCGGCGACGCGCGCGGAGCTCATCGCCGCCTGCCCGGAGGCCGACATTCTCGTCAACAACAATGGCGGGCCGCCCTACCAGAGCTTTGCGTCGATCACGCGCGAAGATATCCTCAAGGGCGTCCAGTCCAATATGCTGACCCCGATCGCGCTCGTCCAGGCGCTGGCGCCGGGCATGGCGAACCGTAAGTTCGGCCGCATCGTCAACATCACTTCGGGCTCGGTCAGGGCGCCGATCGCCGGCCTCGACGTTTCGTCAGGCGCACGCGCCGGGTTGACGGCATTTCTGGCCTCGGCGGCGCGGCTCTTCGCGCGCGACAACGTGACCATCAATTCGATTCAGCCTGGATCGTTCGAAACCGACCGGCAGAAATCCGGCCTCGCGCGCGCGGCGGCGCAGCGGGGTGTGACCGTGGATGAGGCGCGCGCCGAATCAAGGGCGAGAATTCCAGCGGGGCGATTCGGCGATCCGGCCGAATTCGGGGCGCTGTGCGCCTTTCTCGCCGGTGCGCACGCCGGATTCATTACGGGTCAGAATATTCTTATCGACGGCGGCGCGTTTCCAGGCACGTTCTGAGGGGGATAGCGTCGTCGCGGCAGACTTCGGCCGGCCGTTGCGAAATCGCGAAGCGCGCTGTCAAGTTGGGCCGCTCCGGGCGCTTTCCATCGAACGTCGCCGTTCGATATTCCGGACAAGCTCATCTATGATGCGCGCAATCAGACGAGGCGCGCGATGGGCGTTGAGGGCAAGGACAGGGCGAAAGTTCTCGAGGCCGGGGCGGCTTTGCTCTCCAACCAGCTCGGACGGGCCGTGCAACGGCTCCGCAAGAGCTACGGACAATCGCTCGCCGACCTTTCGCAGCATTCCGGCGTCGCCAAGTCGATCATCTCGCAGATTGAGCGCAACGAGACCAATCCGACGCTGACGACGATCTGGCGGCTTGCCCACGCGCTCGACGTATCGATCGAATCGATGCTGCAGGGGGCCGAAGAGGGGCCTTTTATCGAACACTTGCGCCGCGGAACGACACCGATCTTCGTTTCCGACGACGGACTCTGCCGTCTCGCGGTGATCGGCTGGCTCAAAACCGTCGACTGGCTGCAATGGTATGACTTTCAGGCCGATCCCGGCGGGGTTCTCGAATCGACCGCCCACCTGCGCGGCTCGGTCGAGTGCCTATCGGCTCTGGACGGCGAACTCGAGGTCGAGGTCGGGGGATCGGCGGAGACGGTCAGCGCCGGCGAGACGCTGCGCTACCGCTGCGACATGCCCCACCGTATCCGCAACCTGAGCGGGAAACCGGCGCACGCGACCATGATCTGCATCCTCAAGGCGGCGATGATGGACTGATGCGACTTTGCGGTTGACAACTCCTCGTTTCGATTCCAACCGGAAATCACGCGCGACGCCGACCGGCGCTCGGGGACCCATGGATTCCCGGTCAAACCTGAGGTCCGCCCGGGATTGGCCGAGGCGGATCCATCGGCCGGACTTAACCCTTTGGTGACCATGACTTTACAAGGGTCCGTCCGGCGCGCCGAATCGGCATTGCCTTTCGCGCGACGGATCGCGCGATTCGCGCGTCGCCGATTCCGGCCCTGTTTGTCCCCGCTCCCTTCGCCCTCGTCCCGGATCGGAGCAGGGCGCCTCCCGGGGGCGGAAGGTTTCGGCAACCAGACTTGACGCCGGTCGCTGAGCGCGACAATCCTCACCAGTCTTGGCGGCCGGCAAGCGACTGATTCGCTGATACTTTACCCGCTGGCGGACGACGACCCGCTTCATGGGCGGGGCGGGAAGGGAGCGGACGAACGAAAATCCTGAAGGCCTCCGCGCCGGTTTTGCACAAAGATTCGACTCGCTTTGTTCGCGAATCTGAGTCCCCGTAACAGGGTCTCCGATTCGTACTCGGTTTGTTTTTGCCCTGGACCCTTGCCTGGGTGAAATGCTCGAGCCGGCCTCGACAGCATCCGGGCCGCGCGATATGAGCGCCGTTTCTGCTTGGCCGGAGCGCCTGGTGACCACTGCGCCTTCCGTAACCAAAAAAGCTGGCGGCGACGGGGTCGTCCTGTCGCTGGCCGGCGCGTGGATCGTCGGCGCCGGCAAGGCCCTGGAGACAGGCGCCGCGTCGCTGAGGTCTGAAGTCGGAGACGCCAAAAGCGTTATCCTCGATCTCTCGGCCGTCCAGCGCCTGGACACGGCCGGCGCCTGGGTGATCGACCGCGCCCGGGCGGAACTGGCAGAGGCCGGAGTTTCAGCGGCCTACCGCGGCGCGCGGCCCGAACATGCGCTGCTCATCAAGGAGGCCGGGTATCGCCCGTTCGAAGCAGCGAAGGACGTTCGCCCTTCGCACGGGGTCGTCCTGCTCTCGGCGGTCGGCGAGACCGTCTACGAGTCCGGCGAGGATTTCGCCGACATCGTCGACTACCTCGGCGAAATCGTCACGATGCTTGGGCGCCTCGCCCTGCATCCGTTGCGCTGGCGCTGGACCTCGATGGTTTATCACCTCGAGCGGTATTCGCTGCGCAGCATGCCGATCATCCTATTGATCAACTTCCTGGTCGGGGCGATCGTCACTCAACAGGGCATATTCCAGCTGACCCGCTTCGGCGCCGCGTCCTACGCGGTCAATCTGGTCGGCGTCCTGGGTTTGCGCGAGCTCGGCGTTCTGATGACCTCGATCATGATCGCCGGCCGCACCGGGTCGGCGATCACCGCCGAGATCGGCTCGATGAACATGCGCGAGGAGATCGACGCGTTGAAGGTGATGGCGCTCGATCCCTTGGAAGTGTTGGTCATTCCGCGGCTCATCGCGTTGGTGATCGCCCTGCCGATCCTGACCTTTCTGGCCGACCTCGCCACGCTGAGCGGCGGCATCATCGTCAGCTGGATCTATGCCGGGATGGCGCCCGCGGTGTTCATCGAGCGCCTCCAGCAGGCCATCGCGACCGAGACGTTTCTGGTCGGGCTCATCAAGGCGCCGTTCATGGCGACGGTGATCGGTCTCATCGCCACGACCGAGGGCATGGAGGTGCGCGGGTCGGCCGAGTCGCTTGGACGTTGCGTCACCTCTTCGGTCGTCAAGTCTATCTTCATGGTCATCGTCATGGATGGGCTGTTCGCGATGTTCTTCGCCGCGGTGGACTATTGAGCGGCGGCGCTCCCCCCTCCGGCCCGTTCCCGCGTGAAGCGGTGATCCGCGTACGCGGCCTCAAGGTGGGCTTCGGCGACAAGCTGGTGATGGACGGGCTCGACCTCGATCTTTATCGCGGCGAAGTGCTTGGCTTCGTCGGCGCCTCGGGCGCCGGCAAGTCGGTGCTGACGCGGACGATCCTCGGGCTGTTGCACAAGCGGGCGGGAACGATCGAGGTGTTCGGCTACGACGTTGACAAGCTCACGCCACAGGACCGCCTGCTCATCGGCGAGCGGTGGGGCGTGTTGTTTCAGGAGGGGGCGCTGTTTTCCAGCTTGACCGTGCGGCAGAACATCCAGACGCCGATGCGCGAGCATCTCGATCTCTCGCAAGGCATGCTCGACGGATTGGCGGCGCAGAAACTGGCGCTGGTCGGCCTGCCCCAGGACACCTGCGACAAGCTTCCCTCCGAGCTTTCCGGCGGCATGACCAAGCGCGTGTCGCTGGCGAGGGCGCTCGCGCTCGATCCGGAGATCGTGTTCCTCGACGAGCCGACCTCGGGGCTCGATCCGATTTCGGCCGGCGATTTCGACGACCTCATCGGCACCTTGCAGAAGACGCTGGGCCTGACCGTCTTCATGGTCACGCACGACCTCGATAGTCTGTTCGCCATCTGCGACCGGGTGGCGGTGCTCGGCCACGGCAAGGTGATCGCGGTCGGTCCGATCAGCGAACTCTTGCTTTCCGACGATCCTTGGCTCAAATCCTATTTCCACGGCAAGCGAGGCGTGATCCGGGCGAGGGCGGCGGAAGGGCGGCCCGCGGCGCGCGCCGGGGATGACCGGCCGCAGAACGCGAGGCGCTGAGCGATAATGGAGACGCGTGCCAATTACGTTCTGATCGGCGCTTTCACTCTGGCGGCGGTCGTCGGCGCGTTTCTGTTCGTCATGTGGATTGCGGGCTACGGAGCGCCCGGCGGTCACAGAACTTACCAGGTTGTCTTCAACGGCTCGGTCTCCGGCCTTTCGAACGGCGCCAACGTCCTGTTCAATGGCATCAAGGTCGGCGAGGTCACGCATCTCACCTTCTCCAGGAGCGACCCGCACCAGGTCGTCGCCGACATCGACGTCAGCTCAGACGCGCCGATCGACCGGAACACCAAGGCGCGGCTCGAGACGCAGGGGCTGACCGGGGCTGCGGCGGTCGCCCTGCTCGGCGGGTCGACGCCCGGACCGGAACTGACCGGCGAAAATGGCCGGCCAGCGGTGATCTACGCCGAACAGACCATGCAGCTGCAAGACATTCTGGACAATGTCGCCGCGCTTTCGGTCAGGGCAACCTCGGTTCTCGACGACGCCGACAAGATCCTCGCCGACAATTCCGCGCCGATCCACTCGGCGATCGCAAACGTCGACGAGTTCTCCAAGGTCTTGGCCGACAACGCGCCTAACGTCAACGCGGCGCTGAAGAGCGTAGCCGATCTCGGCAAAACGCTCGGACCGCTCTCCACGCGTCTGCAGACCCTGTCCGACGACGCCGATCGCCTGGTCTTGTCTATTGACTCGGACAAAGTCCGCGGCATCGTCGACAACGTGCAGAGCTTGTCCGGCAAAGCCAACACGGTTCTCGACCGCGCCGACAAGCTCCTCGCGGAAAACTCCAACTCCGTGCACTCGACGCTTCAGAATGTCGACCTCTTCGCCAAGGCGCTGGGCGACAACGCGTCGAACGTCGATGCGGCGCTGAAGAGCGTGGCCGATCTCGGCAAGACGATCCAGCCGGTCGCGGCGCGTATCCAGACCCTGTCCGAGGACGCGGACCGCCTAGTCAAGGCGGTCGAGCCGGATAAGGTTCGCAGCATCGTGGACAACGTCCAGAACCTGTCGGGCACAGCCAATAATGTTTTCGATCGCGCCGACAAGATCCTTGCCGACAACTCCGATTCGATCCGCTCGACGCTCCAGAACGTCGATGCTTTCTCGAAGGCGCTCGGCGACAACGCGTCCAATATCGACGTGACGCTGAAAAACCTGGCCGAGCTCAGCAAGACGGTCCCGCCAGTCGTCGCGCAAATTCAGACCTTGTCGGGGGACGCCGATCGTCTGGTCAAGTCGGTCGAGCCGGACCAGGTTCACGCAATCGTCGTAAACGCTGAGACGTTCAGCCGATCGCTGGCGGACAGCTCGAACGACTATCGGACTCTGGTGCGCGACGGGGCTTCGCTCGCCACGCACCTCAATGATACGTCGAAGCGGCTCGATACGGCGCTCATCGACGTCGACGGTTTCCTTAAGGCGGTCGATGCGCACAAGGTCGCGGGCATCGTCGATGCGGCGAGCGACGTCGCTCAGACCGTGCGGCAAAACCGCGGCAATATCGATCTGACGCTCAAGAACTTCGCCGAGCTCGCCGCCAAGCTCAACGAATCGGCCGACAAGATCGACGGCCTCATCGCCAGCGCGCAGAGTTTCCTCGGGTCGCCGGGAACGAAAGGGGCGCTCGACCAGGTGAGCGAGGCGGCGCAGTCGGTGAGGAAGCTCGCCGACGACGTCGACGCGCGGGTGAAGGAAATCTCGGTCGGTCTCAACCGTTTTAGCAACTCGGGCTTGCGCGAATACGAGGGCCTCGCCATTGAAGGCCGCCGCACGATCGACGACATCGACCGCGCGGTGCGGTCGCTCGAGCGCAATCCAAGCCAGATCATCTTCGGGTCGAAACCCTCGCTGCCTGAATATCACGGCGGCCAATAATGGGGCGACTGGGGGGCGGATTTTGGGGCCAATCAAAAATCGCCGCCGCGGGTGCCGTCGTGCTTGCGCTTGCCGCCTGCGCAAGCACGCCCTCGACCATCTACGACCTCGCGGCCGCCAGACCGTCCTCGGCCCACGGGTTGAGAGCGCAAATCCGCATTGGCCAGCCGACGGCGACCGCTGACCTCGACAGCGACCACATCCTCGTGCGCGATTCGCAGACGCTGGCGACGCTCGCGGGGGCGAGCTGGCCGGAGCCGCTGCCCGCGCTTTTTCGCACGCGTCTTGCTCAGAGCTTCGTGAACGCGGGGCTGGGACACGCGGTCGACGGCCCCGCCGCGAACGCGGATTACGAGGTCGATCTCGATATCCGCGCCTTCGAGTTCGACGCCGAGACGAAAGAAGCGCATGTCGACATCGCCGCCTGGATCGTCGCGCTCGGCAGCGGACGGATCGCGGCCGACCAGATTTTCACGCTTCGCGCGCCGGTCGCTTCAACCGAGGCCGCCGACGTCGCGGCGGCGCTGGATCAGGCGGCTTCGACCGTCATGACCGGGATCGTCAAATTCGTCGCCAAGGCGTTGTGAGGGTTCGGCCAAGCCGCCCACTCGGGCGACTAGTCGCCCGATTCAGTCAGATTGACGGGTATAGGTGCTTGAGTTTGATGCGAGCGTCTGGGGTTGTGAAATGCCAATTGGCTTTGGCGTGATTGGCATTGCGGTCCTGCTGCCAGGCGGCG
>Ga0116219_10003650_pt1 | contig 12011 bp, 12 predicted proteins | sample Sb_taG_4_FD_91019 | JGI IMG/M metagenome (GOLD analysis project Ga0116219, IMG submission 91019) | Peat soil microbial communities from Weissenstadt, Germany - Sb_50d_6_BS metaG | ecosystem: Environmental > Terrestrial > Soil > Wetlands > Peat | place: Germany: Weissenstadt | collected 2010-09-21
GTGTTCGTCGGCTTGCGAATAAGCCGGCACCTCCATTTCCGCATCAATGCCAAAGGTTCTACGCACAGATATTCGCGTGTCGGGCAGACCGGGCGCAGGTTCGGTCCCCACCAGAGTTTGTATCGAATTCATAGGCCCTCCACGCTCTCCCGCGCGCGAAGAAGAGCGTCATTGTCATACTCGAATTCCAGTCCGAGGCAAAAGTACGCCCGTCGCGTCGGGGTGACCCGACGCCGCCATCCTTTAAGCATCCTCGTGTCGCCATCATTGCGCGAGTCGCGATTGCGATGCGCGTTTCCTTATCCGCGGATGGCAAACCTCTTTCGCAGCGCGGGACCGCAACTAGACGAGCTTGTTGGCGCGCAGGTAGTTATAGGCCTGGATGATTTCGCGCAATTTGTCTTCCGACGAACGATCGCCCCCATTGGCGTCCGGATGATGGCGTTTGACCAAATCCTTGTAGCGCGCCTTGATCTTCGCCGGGGTGGCGGCGCCGTCGAGCTCAAGCGTCAGCAACGCCTTAATCGCCAAGGCGTTGTAGCGCGGCGGCGGCTCGTTCTGCGGCGGCTTGTCGCGCGCTCCGCGCCGCCGCGCTGCGCGGGCCTCGGCAAAAACGGACTCGTCGACCTGGCGGCCGGCCGCGGCCGCCCGGGCGCCAAGCTTCCAGGTCGGTCGGTGGCCGACGGCGTCGGCTTGACGGAACTTCGCCATCGAGGCGTCGTCCATGCCGCGGAAATAATCGTAAGAGGCGTTGTATTCCCCCACGTGCTCCCGGCAGAAGGTGAAGTATTCGCCTTCGCGCTCGCGGCCCTTGGGCGCGCGGAACACACCCTCGGCCGCGCAGCCTGGATAGCTGCAGGGGGTCGCAGGCGCCTTTTCCGCCGACCGCTCGACCGGTTTCACCCGGATACGGTCGAACAGACGAGAATTCAAATCCATGCCATGACCTTTATGACTGCCGACGCTATCGGGCAAGTCCCAAACGATCTGCGCCGTCAAAATACACCGCCCCCCGGGCAGCTCAAGGTCTTCGGCCCGCAGCCTTAAGGTAAGATATGTGGTGTCGCGATCCGCATAGACCTAACGGGAGTGCCTAACTTGACCATGCGTGAGAGAATTGTCGCGCGTTTGACGGAGGCGCTCGATCCGATCCTCCTAGAGGTCGTCGATGAGTCCGACCGCCATGCGGGCCACGCGGGAGCGCGCGAGGGCGGGGCCACCCATTATCGCGTTTGGGTCGTGTCGGCGCGGTTTGAGCGCACGAGCCGGGTCGAGCGCCACCGTCTGGTCTATGACCTCCTAAGGGCCGAATTCGCCGATGGCCTGCATGCGCTCGCGCTCGTCGCCAAGGCCCCGGGCGAGCCATGACCGCGGACTGTCGCTCCGATTCGTTCGGGCCTTACGCCTTTACCCTGGCGCCCGCCGAGGCCGAAGCCGCCGCCGCTCGTTTGGGCTTGCGCATTGCACTTAGGGGCGGGTTGCTCGCGCGTCATCTGGCGCCGCTGGCGGCGTTTGCGGCGATCCTTGTGTTCGTCTCCGTGCTGGCGGTCACCGGTCTCATCAGCCGCCGCGCGGGCGAGGCCACGCTCATCCTCGCCGCCGCAGCATTCATGATCCAACGCCTCGCGACGCATTGGCGCATCCGCCGGGCGCGCCGGGAGGGCCGCGCGGCGATCGCGCGGCTTCGGTCCGCAGGCGCGCTGACGGCGTCGTTTGGCAGCGACAGCCTGTCTCTCGACGTTGACGGGCGCACGCAGCATCTCTCTTATTCAGACTGTGAAGAGGCCGAAGACGCCGGCGGCCTCATCTACGTGTGGCTGCGCGACGGCGTCCCGATCGTCGTGCCGACGCGCGCGCTCGCCGACGTTGGGGAGGCGGCGCGCCTCGTTTCCGGCCTCTCGGTCCGGATCAGGAATTCTCACAGCGCGGGCTTCGTCCGATGACGCGACGCTATTGCGCCGGCGGCGTGGGCGGCCCCGACGTCGTCTCCGACGAATTGGGCTGGTCGGAGGGCGTCTCGGCGCGGTCTGGCCTGACGGGCGGCGTCGGCGGGGCGTGCAGCGACGCGAGACGCACAGGGCTCTCGGCGTCCGAGTCGGTTTCGTCGCGACGCGGCGGCAACGGCACGTCAGATGGAATCGGCTGATCGGGCACGTAGGCCTCCACAGGCGGCGGCGCGGGCTCCTGGCCCCCAAGATGCAGCCATTTCTTCACGTTCTGGGCGCCGCCGCTCAACCCCCCGAGGACTCCGCCCGAGGGCTCGGCCGGGGCGGAGGCGAGCGCGACCGTCGCCGCGGCCGGCTCTGCCGCCGGGGCCTGGATCGACGCAAGCGCGGCGCTCGCGGCGAGTTGTTTGGCCGCATCGGCCGCGACGATCTTCACGGCGGCCGGCACGGGTTTAGCCTGGTCGTTCAGAACGATCTCCTGCGGGCCGGACGCAAGCGCGTCCGGGTCGCTCTCATCCTTGTAGCCGGCGAAGACCGGATTTTGCCCGCCGTCGGCATAAACGAGGCGCACGGCCTTGACGCCGGACGCGACCAGCTGGGCGACCTTTTCGTCGTCCTTTGTCGCCTTCTCTGCAACCAGCGCCTCGACAGTTTCGTCGCGCTGAAGCGCCGGGCACGGCGCGGTTGCGGAAACCGGACCGCTCGCGGCCGCGCCGAACACGTAGCGCTTGCCGCATACGATGACTGGCGGCTCCGTCTTGGTGACCTCGAAATGGTCGGAGCCGTTCTTGAGATCCTTCCAGAAATCGATGTTGGGATCGAGCCGGAACTTCACCAGATTCTCGGCCGTCATGTGGAACGGATAGGACTGCAACTGGATTTCGCGCTGCCCGCCTCTGAACGAATCGCGGGCGATCGCGTAGATGTCGGCGATTTGCTCATCTGTCATCGAGAAGCAGCCGGCGGACGAACAGACGCCGTGCACCATGACCGTGCCGCCGGTGCGCCCATAGGCCCGGTCGTAGGCGTTGGGGTAGCCGACGTTGAAAGACAGGTAATAATGGGAATTCGGGTTCATTTGCCCGGGCGCAATCGTATAGAAGCCCTCGGGCACCTGCATATCGCCCTCACGCTTCTTCGGACCGAGCTGCCCCGACCAACGGCACATCGGGAAGGTCTTCAGCAGCGCATACTCGCCATTCGACTTCATCTTCCAAATCTCGAGCTCAGCCTCCTTCTTGTAGGTCCGGATGAGGGTCGGCGAGGAAGGCGTGGTGTCGAGCTTGGTCATTTCGGCGAGCGTGGCGCTGGAAATTGGATGCTCGGAGCGGCCGGGGCCCTGATCGAGGTAAGAATCATCGCAACCCGCGATCGAGGCGCATGCCGCGCCGGCCAGACCCACGGCGGCCAAGCGCCGGATGATGGAATTCATCGATTGTCCCCGAATTCAACCCAACACTAAGCCCGCCGGCGGCAAAAGTCCACGCGACGAATTGAAACCCTCCTGTCCTTACCCGAACCTTAACGGGTTTCCCTCACGCCCGATATTGTGGCCGAAAGTCAAAGCAATGGGGTTAAATTGGGGCCGCAGCCCGGCGAGTCGATCACCAGCGGTCTGAAAGGGGCGCCGAATCGAAGATCTCGGCGAGCCTGGCCCGGGCGCCAGCGGTCGTTCCCTCCGGCAGCGCCGAGCGCGGGAAAAAACGCGCTTCCTTGATTTCCCAGTCGGGCGTGCGCGCGCCGAGGACCCGGAACGCGCGAACGAGATACACGGCCACATGGTCGCGCCGCGACGATTGCGCGTTGAGGAAGACGCCGTGCAGCAGCGGCGACCCCTCCAGGGCGACGCTCGCCTCCTCTTCAAGTTCGCGGGCCAGCGCCTCCATGCAAGTCTCCCCGACCTCGACGCCGCCCCCGGGAAAATGCCAGCCGGAGACGTAGCTGTGCCTCACCAACAGCACGCTATCGTCGCCGTCGATCACGACCGCACGCACGCCGAGCGTCATCGGCCGCATGATGAGAAAGCTCAAGTGCGCCAAGCGCGACGTCAGCCGCTCTCGAATCGGCGCGGCCATGATGCACGTGCTCCGCTCCCGCGGCCCACGCCCGGGTTGTCTTTCTGTTCAAGCAATCTTATTGCCGCTCGGTCAATGGCGGCTGCCGCCAGATGGGGCGCTCTCGATGAGCTTTACGATCGCGCACATCACCGATCCGCACCTGAGCCCTGCGCCCATGCCCGGCTTCGCCGATTTGCGGCTCAAGCGCATCATGGGATTCATCAACTGGAAACAGGGACGCCAACGGCTCAACGACATGGGCCTGCTCGCGCGGCTCGTCGCGGATTTGCGCGCGCAGCGTCCGGATCATGTCGCCGTCACCGGCGATCTCGTCAATATCGGCATGCCGGCCGAGTTCCGCCGCGCGGCGTTGTGGATGGAGACGCTCGGCGACCCTTTCAACGTCAGCTTCGTTCCTGGCAATCACGACGCCTACGTGCGGGCGGCCATGCCGCTTCTCGAGACGACGTTCGCGCCCTGGACGACGGGCGACGCGCCACGCGGCGCAGCGACCTTCCCCTATCTTCGCGTCCGCCGGGAGGTCGCGATCATCGGCCTCACCTCGGGCGTGCCGACCGGCCCCTTGATGGCGACGGGCAGGCTCGGCAAGGCGCAGCTCGCGGCGTTCGCGGAGTTGCTGGGCGAAACCGGCGCCAGGGGCTTGGCTCGCGTGGTGCTCATTCACCACCCGCCGATGGCCGGGGGCGCGCCGGCGCTACGCGGTCTTTCCGACGCGGTTGCGTTCGAGAGAATCGTGCGCGACTACGGCGCCGAGGCGATCCTCCATGGCCACATCCACAGGCGGACTGTTCGCTCGCTTCCGTCACGCGCCGCGCACACGGTCGGCGGCGCCGTTCCGGTCCTCGGCGCGCCCTCGGCCGCCGCCGCCGCCCGCGACCCGCGCTATCGGGCCGCCTATCACCTGGTGCGGCTCGACCGCGAGGGCGAGCGCTGGCGGGTCAGCGCTCGCGCCCGAGGGCTGTCGCCGGAAAGCGGGGCGATCGGCGAAAGGGAGGGGTTGAGCGTTTAGGGCGCGCGCGACCGATAGGCGTGGGCGGGGTATGCGCGCTTTTCCGTCGCGTGGAGGAAGCATCCATTTCTGAAGGCGAGGCCGCATTTTCAGCCACTCACGTGTGCTTTTCTGAATCGATCGCGCGGCCTGGAAAGTCCGATTGCGGCTGCTGGAGACCGAGGGCATGCAGGAACGCCTTCTGCGCCGTTGCCGCGGCTCATCGCGAGATTGCGGCCCCCCTGGCGCCGAAACCTTAAGCTGTCCGCGCCCTCTTGGCCGCGGAGATTTGGTCGACTTCGACGCTCTCATCGGAATCGGTTTGGTCCGCGTCCGGGACAGCCTCAGGCGACAAATTCGGCTTGTCGCAACCGCCGGAATGGCGCAGGCTATCTGCCTAATCGGCGAGCATCTGGCAAAGCTCGTCATCAGGGATCGCCAGGGGACGTGCAATGAATAAGCAGGTAGCGGAATTTGTCGGCACCTTCGCCCTGGTGTTCTTCGGGGTGGGGGCGGCAGTCGTCGGGGGCATGGGGTCGGGCGCCACAGCCGTCAATCTGCTCGGCATCGCGAGCGCCTTCGGCTTTGCCATCGTCGCCATGGCCTACGGCATCGGACCGATCTCCGGCTGCCACGTCAATCCGGCGGTCAGCTTCGGCGTGTTCGTCGCCGGCCGCATGACCGCCCAGGAGATGATCGGTTACTGGATCGCTCAGGTGCTCGGGGCGATCGTCGCCGCGCTCGTGCTCTATCTCATCCTGTCCGGCAAGGCGCAGGGCTGGAATGGCGGGCTTGGCCAGAACGGCTGGGGCCCGGGCTACCTCGGCGAATACAACGTGGTCTCCGCCTTCGTCTACGAAGTGGTTGCGACTTTCCTCTTCCTGGTCTGCATTCTCGGCGTCACGCACCCCTTCGCGCCGACCGGCTTCGCCGGCCTCGCCATCGGCCTGACGCTCGTGGTCATCCACCTGGTCGGCATCAACATCGACGGAACTTCGGTCAATCCGGCCCGTTCGATCGGCCCGGCGCTGGTCGGGATCGTGTCGAATCCGGAACGGGTCGTGCAGCTCTGGCTGTTCATCATCGCCCCGCTGATCGGCGCTGGCGCCGCAGGCTACCTGTTTCGCACCGGCGCCATTCTGGACGCTCCGAAGAAAGCCTGAGCAGAGCAGCGTTTCGACCTTGCAAGCGCGAGCCTGGCGGGCGAAAGGCTCGCTATGGTGGCGCTCGATCTTACACACCTTGCCCGGCGCGGCTGCTTCGGTTGCGCAAGCATCAAACGTTTGACGGCGAAGCTCCCAAGAGAGCGGAGCGCAGCCGCGAGCCGCCGGCGGAAGCGAGCTTCTTCACCGCGCTCGACGCGGCGATCTGGCCGCGGTTGGCGAACGCCTCGTGATTGCGCTCGATCTCGTCGAGGTCGTACCGATAATTGACCATGATCCCGTAAGACTCGGCGAGCCCCTTGGGCGACAGGTCGCCTTCCCAGTCGATCCGCTCCAGGCTCGCGCCGTTGCCCAGATGAAAACGGGCGACCGGGTCCATCACCCGCCCGTCGGGACGACGCGCTTTCAAGAGGTAATGGGCCGCCAGCCGCTCCAACGCGGCGCGCAACCGCTCGGCCACGCCGGGCGCCGACGGCCAATTCTCCTCCGCCGACAATTTAAGCGCGGCGCTCTTCATGGGCGCAATCGCCGGATCCTCGGCGGCGTCCAGCCAGGCGCGAAATCCCGGAACCGGCGAGAGGGTGACGAAGGTTTCGATCAGCGGCAGCTCGCGGCGAATCTCCTCGAGGACCTGCTTGATGATGAAATTGCCGAAGCTGACCCCGGCGAGCCCTTGCTGGCAATTCGAGATCGAATAGAACGCCGCAACGCGAGCCTTCTCCGGCGACACATGCGCACGCCTTGGCGCGAGCAGGGGCGCAATCGCCGTCGGCGCGGCCAAGGTCAACGCGACCTCGACGAAGATCAGCGGCTCGTCGACAAGCCGGGGGTGAAAGAACGCGTAGCATCGACGGTCGGCCGGATCGATGCGCCGCCTCAACTCGTCCCAGTCGCCGATTTCGTGCACCGCTTCATAGCGGATGATCTTCTCCAGCACCGTCGCCGGCGAGGACCAGTCGATGCGGCGCAGAACCAGAAAGCCGCGATTGAACCACGAACCGAACAGGTGCATAAAATCGCGATCGACGACGGCGAGCGACGGGTTCTGGTTGATGAGCGCGAGCATGTCCGCGCGCATCTCGACGAGCGCCGCAGTGCCGCCTGGCGCGCGATTGAGCCGCCTGAACAGCTCGTGGCGGCGAGGCTCCGACGCGAAATGGATTTCGCTTGCCGCGGCTTCGTCGCTGTCCGAACCAAAGTTCGCTATGGCCTCGCGCACCCGCTCGCGATCGGGCCCGAACTCGTCTGCGAGCGTTTGGAAGAACGCCGCCTGCTCGGACACGTCCAGCGCGCGGTATCGGCGCAGGATCTCGGCGGCGAGAGCGACGCCTGACGCCTCGCCCCGCCCGGTGAACAGCGCCCGGCACATCTCGATGAGCGACTCGGTGCGGTTTCCCGCGTCCTTCGGCCACGGCTTGACCTTGAGGACGGAGCGCCCGCGATCGGCGATCGACGCGAGAAGATCGGAGAAAAAGGCGTTGGTCATGATCTCCGTCGGCGGCGGGCGCCCGAAGCGTTCGGACGAGCCAGGATTGTCAGGCGCCGCCTCAAGGGAATCAAGCCCGCGCGCATATTTCAAATCGGCGGCGCGCCGATCCAGTGGGCCCAGAGCCCACGCAAGCGTGTCATCCAGGCAATGTAGACGCCAAGGCCGATCAGGAGCGCGAGCGTGATTGACCCCAGCAACATCAGGAAGAGACCCAGCGCGTCGCCGAGCCGCTGAGCGAAGCGCCGCCGACGCGGCGCCGCTGGCGCGGCTGCGACCTCTTTCGCCTCGCTCTCGTGGATGGGCGGCGCGGGCGAATCGCCCGAGGAGGGGTTTGCGAGCGGCCAGGCGCGCGGCGCCTCGCCGTCGGCTTTCGGCGCGTCGGCGTCGCGCCAGTCGGAGGCCAGCGCCCGCTCGCGCTCGACGAGGCGGCGCGCGACATAATTGGCGACGGCGGCTGCAATCTTGTCGATCGACTGGCTTTCGGCGATCAGCACGCGGCCGTGGCGCGTGTCCTGATAGAAGCGATAGGTGCGCCGGTCGTGCGCCAGGTCGACGAAGGCGATCATGTCGAGGAAAAGACGCGGATGGTCGCCCTTCGCCAACGCCAGATCGAAAAGGTCGACGCCCGGCGGCGCCTGTCCGACAACGGGCCTGAGCGCGCTCTCGAGCAGCGTGAGACGCCCCATTTCCAGCTCGCGCAAATCCGCGATCGCCTCGGCGCGCTCGGCGTTTTCGACTCGCGCCTGCCGGATCGCGGCTGCGAGGTCCGGCTGGGCCGATGCGTTCTCGGGCTTGTCGTTCATCGACTCGGGATTTCGTCGGCGCTTTCGGCGTGAGGGTAGCGCCGATTCGGCGCACCGCAAGCCCTTCGAGAAGCGGAGCCTTTGTGACGCTGCGTCAGCGATCGGGCGCCCGGGGCTTGGCCAGCGCCAAGCTCCGCCATTGATCGCGGCCGGAGATTGCCGATAATCCGGCGCCGATAATCGCGTCCGTCCGCGAAGGAAGAGATGAGCGATGAGCGCCGCCGATCTTTTGGATTTGTCCCCTGAAGTCGCGGGGGCGCGCGCCGGGAAAAAGCCGATCGTCGCGCTCGAATCGACGATCGTCACCCACGGCATGCCCTACCCGCACAACGTCGAAACGGCGCGCTCGGTCGAGGACGCCGTGCGCGGGGCGGGCGCCGTTCCGGCGACGATCGCGGTCATCGGCGGGCGCTTCAGAGTCGGCCTGAACGCGGAGGAGATCGAGCGGCTCGGCCAGCTCACCGGCGGCGTGGTGAAGGCCTCGCGGCGCGATCTCGCCGCGGTCGCCGCGCGCAAGGGCTCGGCGGGCACCACGGTCGCGGCGACCATGTTCATCGCCGATGCGGCCGGGCTCGAGATCTTCGCCACCGGCGGCATCGGCGGCGTGCACCGCGGCGCCGAACAGACCTTCGACATTTCCGCCGATCTCGTCGAGCTCGCGCGCACCCGCGTCGCCGTCGTCTGCGCAGGCGCCAAATCGATCCTCGACATCGAGAAGACGCTTGAATTTCTCGAGACGCAGGGCGTCGCGATCGTCGGCTACCGCTGCGACCAATTTCCAGCCTTCTACGCCCGCTCGTCCGGCTTCAAGCTCGAGCACCGCTGCGACGGCCTGCATGATCTCGCCCGCATGATCCGCCTGCAGCGCGACATCGGCCCGGGCGGCCTCCTGATCGCCAACCCGATCCCGGACGCGCACGCGCTCGAAGAGGCCGCGATCGAGGAGCGCATCGCGGAAGCGGTGGCGGAGGCGAAGGCGCAAGGGGTGGGCAAGAAGGAGGCGACGCCGTTCCTCTTGAAGCGCGTCGTCGAATTGACCGGGGGCAGGAGCCTCGAGGCCAACATCGCGCTCATCAAGAACAACGCCATTCTCGCCGCGCAGGCGGCGGCGGAATTGGCGAAGCTGTGAGCTGCAAGAAATGTCCGGGGAACGCAAAGGCCATGGAATGCATGCTCACTTCGTCCTCGCGCACCCCGAACCGCAGTCGTTCAACGCGCATCTCGCGCGCTCCGGAGCGACGGCGCTTGAAGCCGCGGGCTGGACAGTCTCAGTGTCCGACCTTTACGCGATGGGCTTTGACCCCTGCGAGCGCCCTGAGCATTTCGCCGACCGCGCCCTCCCCGCGCGTTTCGACGTGCAGTTCGAGCAACGGCACGCCTCGGAAAACGGCAGTCTGCCGAAGGCGGTGACGGCCGAGTTGGCGCTGATGGACCGCGCGGACCTGCTGATCTTGCAATATCCGATGTGGTGGCACCTGCCGCCCGCAATGCTGAAAGGGAGGTTCGACCGGGTGCTCGTTTATGGTGCAGCCTATACGAGCAAGAAGCGCTTCGAGAACGGCCGTTTTGTCGGCAAGCGCGCGATGCTCTCGGTAACGGTAGGCACCAGCCGCAGCACTTATGAATATGACGGCCGAAGCGGGGACATCGATCTCATGCTTTGGCCGGTGAACTTCACTCTGGCCTATGTGGGGTATGAGGTGCTCGCGCCCTTTGTGGCCTATGGCGTCGAAGCCGGACTCCGCTATTCCGACGCTTCGACCGTTGAGAACCGGCTGAGGGCGGTTGTCGCCGACTTCCGTAACACCCTCCCACGTCTCGCCGAGCGCGAGACGGTTCCGTTCAACCGCATGGAGGAGTGGGGAGCGGATGGCCGAATCGCGGCGGGCGCCCCGGTCCACTCGCCGTTCATACGCCGAAAGCAGCGCCTCGATCTGGAGTAACCAAGGGCGGACGTCATCAATCGGCGGGCGTGAGCCCACGAAATCAGAACTTCATATCGACTCTCAATTCCGTCTTGAAGTCGTACACCGGATATTGATTGATGATCGGAACGCCGACCTCGAGCGAGACGGTCAGCTGTTTGGTGAACTTGCGCCCGACGCGGGCGTCGAAGGGCAGAAAGAGACGCCCGGTCTGACCGGTGACAGCCGGGCCGAAATTCCAGCGAATGTCAGGCTCCGGATAGAGCGCCAAGAACCAGCCGCCGGGGAAGGAGAAGTTGACCATCGGAGCAAATTGAAGATTGCTGATGGATCTCCTCGTCGGATCGCCGGCGAAGCTGACATCATAGCGCAGCAGAGGTTCGACATACATTCCGTAGCCAACGTCAGGCATCGAGTAGCGCATGCCGGCGAGCGGCATGATCTGCCACTTGCCCGATCCCAGATTGTCGTCTCCAGTCGGCATGATGAGGCGGGCCCCAAAGCCTGCTTTCCAGCGCGCGTCGATCTCATGAATGAGCGCCGCCTGGACGTCTGCGTCGCCGACGCCATAGAGAGTGTCGGCATTTGGATTGCTTGAGTTGAGCGGGTTCTTGGCGAGAAACGGCAGATCGCCCCGCAGCGCGAGGCGCCAATCCGGAGTTAGGTCGACGCGCGTGTCAGCGCGCAGTTTGAAAGTGTCCGTGGTGACAGTGCGGATTGCGCCGTTTGGGCCGCTGCCCGGCGCAGTTTTGACGCCGAAGTAGAGCTGGAACAGGCTCTTTGGGGCGAGGACGTCGCCCTCCGGAGCTGGGCGCTGATCTTGCATGAGCTGGTCAGGTGCGCTGTCAGCGGTTGAACTCTGCGCTTGCTGCGCAACAGCGACGGCTGGAATCGCCGCGCAAGCGAAGCCAGCCAGCGAGCTAGCGAAGCGCGACAATGGATGGGGCCTCATTCGGAAGATCACTTCCCCTCGCCCGACGACATCGGCTCTTAGCGCTTCCAACGAGGCTCGCTTGATCTTCACTACCGCCGAAAGACGGGCCGGCTGTCACGCCGTTGTCAACAACAAAGGCGATGTCGCGGACGCTCGCGAAAAATCAGGGTCTGCGATTCAAGATTGGCAGTCCCATTGTAGAGATCGAGCTAGGCGCGGCTGTTCTGGCGCCAACGAATCGCGTCGTCGACGCGGTCGTCTCCCCAAAACACTTCGCCGTCGACGACGAAGGTCGGCGAGCCGAACACGCCGAGCGACTTGGCCTCTTCGGTCGCCTGCTCGCCGATCGCCTCGCTCTTGGCCGATTCAACGACCCGGGCGGGGCTCTGACCGATCTCCCGCAGGGCGTCGGAAAGACCGGGCTCCGAACCCGGTTCGTGGCTGGAGTGGAACCAATGCCGATAGGCGGCGCGAACGTAGTCCGCGCACCAGCCCTCGCCTTCGCCGACGATTGCGATGCGATTGGCGAGATCGAATTCCGCGAGCGGATACGGCGCAGGCAGTCGCGGCTCGAGGCCGCGCGTTCGGGCTCGCCGCTCGATGTCGCGCCACATGTACGCGAGCTTGACGGGCTTGCCGACGAAGGGGATGTTTTTCTGTTCGATCATGATCGCGCGAACCGAGA
>Ga0116219_10003651_pt1 | contig 12009 bp, 11 predicted proteins | sample Sb_taG_4_FD_91019 | JGI IMG/M metagenome (GOLD analysis project Ga0116219, IMG submission 91019) | Peat soil microbial communities from Weissenstadt, Germany - Sb_50d_6_BS metaG | ecosystem: Environmental > Terrestrial > Soil > Wetlands > Peat | place: Germany: Weissenstadt | collected 2010-09-21
GGCGTGCGAACTGTCGATCGGGTTCATGTCGAAGATGTCTCCCTCGATCAGCTCGACACGCTGGGGATGAGAAAGGATGCCGGCCTCGGCCATTCGGTAGTAGGCGCCGGCGTCAAGCCGATGCCTGGCCGGGGCTTGCGGACGTTCCAGAACGGCGCCCATGGATTCTCCTTGTCTCAGCCGGAGTGTACTTCGGGTCGTCTCAAACGCCAATGAGTTCGAAGCGGAACTCCGCCAACTCGAAACCGTCTGAAAGGACACAAGGCTCTGTCGCTCAATACCAGCGTCTCAGCCGAGGGGCGCAGTCCACGGGGCGACTCGCGCCACTTTCGACCAAGCGCGCCGAATGGCGCAGTCGTAAAGCTCGGCGGCCGAGCTTGCCGCCACGAGCGCAGGGCCGTTGCCGGTTAAACTCAATGCGAGGCGCGTCACGTGATGGGGCAGGCCGGGAACGGTGATGCGGGAAAGACGAGGCATAGAGCCAGCATAACTGGGCCATATTATGCAAAGTGTATCATGTCCCCGTAATCCTTCCCCGCGTAATCCTTCCCCGAATCCTGGTGTCCCCGTAATCCTGGGTTCGTAAGAACTAGCGGTGGCTCTCTCGTCCTTGAAAGGATCCTCCCCTGCAATTATTTTCTCGTACGATCGTCCAGAGCCGCATTGATCAAAATCAACAGTTCGCGTGCTTTCGAGCACCAAGTTTCCGGCCGGGATCGATTGCGGGCGCGCACCATCTCACACGACAGGAGTCAGCCGGAACATATTCCCCCCATCCGTGTGACTCGAGAGGGTCACGCACGGTTCTGGCAGTCAGCTCACGCACTCTTATCATTGGCTGAGGCCTGCGTTCTACACTTGCAATGAGTCCGCCTGCGCGGTACGGCGCTCGTATTCGGCGAGCAACGAGACTCGGCTTTACTGATGCCTTTGGACGTTTACAACGTGGTCGGCGCCCCAGCCGCAATTCGACGCGATCGCAGTCGGTGGCCGGCGAGGCTCGACGTCATCCAGGCGCTGAGCGGGCTCCTGCTGGCGCTTTTCGTCTGGTGCCACATGGTGCTGGAGTCCTCGATTCTTCTCGGCAAGGACGCGATGTATCGCGTAGCGCGTTTCATGGAGGGACGCTACCTCCTAGGCGCCGATTACCCCTTTCTCGTGACGTGCGCGGCCGGCGTGATTCTCGCGATCTTCGTCGTTCACGCGGCACTCGCGATGCGCAAGTTCCCCGCGAGCTATCGTGAGTACCGCGCGTTCAGAACACACATGGCAAACTTTCGTCATCCAGACTCCGCACTCTGGTGGCTGCAAGTTTGGACGGGGTTTGCCCTGTTCTTTCTTGGTTCTGTGCACATGATCGGCGTGATGACGCGACCGGGTGACATCGGCCCCTACGAATCTGCCGACCGCATCGTGAGCGATTGGATGTGGCCGGTCTATGCTTTGCTGCTAGTTACCGTTCACCTCCATGCGGGCGTCGGGATTTATCGTCTGGCCGTGAAATGGGGCTTGCGGCTTTGGCATGACCCTGAAACCAATTTGCGAAGACTAAAGCTCGCGCGCACAATCATCATTGCATTTTTCATTTTGCTCGGTTCGGCGAGCTTGGGCGTGTATGTCGCGATCGGCATTGGTCATCGCGACCACAAAGGCGAGCCCTACAGGCCGCCATGGGAGCACAGCGCGACAACAACCCAGCAGGGGCGCGCTGAGACCGCTATTGCGCCAGCGCCTACTACTGGAGTTGCGCCGTGAATATCCATCGCTCTCACTCTTCCGCTGCGCAAGGTGGCATGCAAGCGAGCCTCGCCAACGTCGTTAAGGCAAGCGGTGACAACGAGGACGTACACTTTGCGGATACCGTGCGCGGCGGCGACTGGGGCGCCGACCAGGAAGTCGTGCGTATGTTCGTCGACACCGCGCCCAAGGCAGCGCGTGAGCTCGCCGCCTGGGGTGTGCCCTGGAGCCGTGTCGCCAAAGGCGACCACGAGACGGTCATCAACGGTCAGAAAGCCATCATTACCGAGCGCGATGAGGCACACGGGCTGATCGCCCAGCGCAACTTCGGCGGCACAAGCAAATGGCGCGCCTGTTATGTATCGGACGGCACCGGCCATGCGATGCTCTACGCCGTCAGCGACCAAACCATCGCCGCGAACATACCGGTTCACGAGCGCGTCGAAGCGCTCGCGCTGCTCCACGACGGCGGGCGCTGCTTCGGCGCGATCGTGCGCGATCTTGTCAGCGGCCTGGTTTCAGCCTACGTGGCGAAAGCCACCGTGATCGCGACCGGGGGCGCCGGGCGACTTTACCGTGTGACCACCAACGCGGTGATTTGCGAGGGTATTGGCGCGGCCATCGCGCTCGAAACCGGGTTGGCCCCGCTTTCCAACATGGAAGCGATTCAATTCCATCCAACCGCCCTGTTCCCCTCCGGCATTCTGATCACGGAGGGCTGCCGTGGCGACGGCGGTCTGCTGCGTGATGTTAACGCCCATCGGTTCATGCCGGATTACGAGCCGGAGAAAGAGCTCGCTTCCCGCGATGTCGTCTCACGTCGCATGCTCGATCACATCGCGAGCGGCAAGGGGGTGATGTCGCGCCTCGGTGAGCACCTCTGGCTGGACATTACACTGCTTGGTCGAGCGCATATCGAAAAAGATCTTCGCGAAGTGCAGGAAATCTGTCGTCATTTCCTTGACATCGATGCGAGCAAGGACCTCATCCCGGTCTTGCCGGCCCAGCACTACACCATGGGCGGCGTGCGCACGCGCCCCTCCGGAGAAAGTCCCGGACTCGCGGGGCTGTTCGCGGTCGGCGAAGCTGCATGCTGGGACATTCACGGGTTCAATCGGCTCGGCGGCAACTCAGTTGCCGAAACCGTTGTGGCCGGAATGATCGTTGGCGAAGCGATCGCGGATTTCTGCGATCATTCGCAGAGCGATATCACAATTTCAACTGGTCTAACCCATGATTTCCTCGCGCGCGAGGAAGCGAAGATTGACGCTCTGCTTGCCGGCACTGCCACAGAAGACGCCAATGCGCTGCGTATCCGCATGCAGGAAATCATGACTGAAGGGGTCGGTATCTTCCGAACCGGAGCAAACCTCTCGGCGGCGGTCGAGGAGCTTCAGACGCTGTTAAAGAGAAGCCGGAACATCGGGGTGCGTACGAAATCGCGCGGCGCAAACCCCGAGCTTGTCACGGCTTACCGGACACAAAAAATGCTCAAGCTCGCGCTGTGCGTGGCCTGCGGAGCGCTCGCGCGCACCGAAAGCCGCGGGGCCCATTTCCGCGACGATTTTCCGCGCCGAAACGATGCAAGCTGGCTCAAGCGGACGCTTTCCATCTGGAAAAGCGAAGGCGACACACTGCCCACTCTCGATTACGAGCCGCTCGACGTCATGCGAATGGAACTGCCGCCCGGCTGGCGTGGCTACGGTGCTAAGGACAATATCGCTCACCCCGACACCGCTCGGCGCCTGAGCGAGATCGAGGTGGTACGCAAACAGCACGCGACTGCCGACCGCTTTGCCGTGCAAGCAGCTGTGATGCCTTACACGCACCTGCTGCCAGAGCGGTTGCGTGGGCGCAACCAGCGCATCGAGGAGAGCGTGTGATGAAAGCCGCCGCGGGCCGTCGTCTCACAATCATCGTACTGCGTTACAATCCGCGTGAGCCGGAGTGCGCGCCACACATGCAGTCCTATACGATCGAAGAAGCGGACGGCATGACGCTCTACATCGCGCTTAATGAAATTCACGAACGGCAAGACCCATCGCTGCAGTTCGACTTCGTGTGTCGGGCCGGCGTGTGCGGCTGTTGCGGCATGGTGATCAATGGACGACCGGGGCTCGCCTGCCGTACGCTGACGAAAAATCTCCGCCCGGAAATCACGTTGGCCCCGCTGCCGGGGTTTGAGCTGATCGCTGACTTATCGGTCGATACCGGCAAATGGATGCGCGCCATGAGCGAGCGCCTTCACACCTGGATCCACGCCCGCGATGATGAACCCGACTTGACACGCATCGAGGAACGCATGGAACCCGAGCTGGCGGAGCGAATCTACGAGCTCGACCGCTGCATCGAATGCGGCTGCTGCGTGGCCGCATGCGGCACTGCACTCATGCGCAAGGATTTCGTCGGAGCCGTCGGCCTGAACAAGATCGCCCGTTTCCGGCTCGACCCGCGGGACTGCCGTAGCGACGAGGACTATTACGAGCTCATCGGCGACGACACGGGTGTATTTGGTTGCAGGTCACTGCTTGGCTGCCACGACGTGTGTCCGAAAAATCTTCCGTTGCAGACCCAGATCGCTTTCATGCGTCGCCGCATGGCGCTCGTCGGCATCAAGCCAAGTGCAAAAATGGGAAGGCACAAGTGATGCGCGAGCCGCTCCCAGTGGTGCGATTGGCGCGATTGGAACATCGCCGGCCGAGAATGCGACTTGCTGGCAACCATACCTGAACCATCAATCATTGTTACCACGCATGGTCTTTGCTCCGACTTATTTCTGGCGCATGAGTCCGGAAATGCCCTTTCGCGTCGTGGCAAATCACCATGCCAACCATCCCCCCGGATTGCGGGGATTCGGATTGCGGGGATTGCGGGGACACACCCGTCTTTACCCTTTTGCTTCGGTGCGCCGCCCTTCGGCCTTTGGCTAGCGTCCGCGCTTGCCCGATGTGACGGCGCGACCGATGCGGCGGCCGATTGCGTCGAGAAACGCCTCGTCGCCGAGCGGGCGGCCGATCAACTGGCTCGGCCGCAGCGCGGCGAAGGCCAAGTCGTCCGCATCCCGCATCGACCCCTTCGCGCATCACTGCCAATCCTACGGAATCATGCGAAAAGAGGCAAACATCAGCCAAGCTTCGCCCGACTTTTTCAGCAGTCGGTTAAACTCAGCGAGGCGCCTAGCCTTATCGGGGTGCACCTAAAAACTCGACAATTTTCTTGACAAACCGAGTGGTTTCGTTCACTGTTTGTTCGAACCGCGGCGAAGGAACGCCGTGGATTGTGTGAGATCCCGCCGGCGGATCCAGTTGCTGGCGGGAGAACTCCTGTAAGCCGTTTTCCCGGGCCGTAAACGCTATAGGGGAGAAAAATTTTTTATTTGGAATCGCTGTAACCCATTGAAAAGTCCCGTTTCGGACGAATAAAACCAAACAAATCCAAGCATTTTTATTTGGATTAGCTTGGCGGAGCTTGGATTGGCTTGGGGGAATTTGGATTTGCCTCGAACAAAACCACTGTCGATCGTCTTTTCTCTTAAGAGGGGTTGGCGGCGGCGAGGGGTGAACGCCCTCGTGCGAGAGCGGCCAAGCGCATGAAAAGGCTCAAAGCGGCAATGGGGAACGATTTGGGTTCGGCGCCACGCCGGCTTGGTTTGGCGCCACATCGGCTTGGAGATGGCGCCGCGCCGACTTGCGAAGTTGCGGCCGGAGTGAAGCTACCCTTGAAGCAGCAAACGGCGCGCCTCGTCATAGACGGCGCGATCGCCGGCGGCGATGATGCGGCCTCCGTTGGCGGCGTCCTCGGCGTCCCAGGTCGAAATGACGCCGCCCGCCCCCTCGATGATCGGCGTCAGGGCCACGACGTCGTGCGGCTTGAGATTGGTTTCGATGACAAGGTCGATGAAGCCGGCCGCGAGCGCGCAATAGGCGTAGCAGTCGCCGCCGTATCGGGTCAGGCGAACCTCGTTTTCGACCCGAAAATAGGCCGCGCGGTCGGCGTCCTCCCGGATCAGCGACGGGCTCGTCGTCGCCAGCGTCGCTTCGCGCAACGAACCGCAGACGCGGGTGCGCAGGGTCCGCGTCGCCCATTCGGACGGCGGCGCCTCGCCATGGGCGAGCGCGAGCGTGCGCAATTTCGCGCGTTTGCCGTCGCCATAGAATCGCTCGCGCGTGAACGGCTGCGCCATCATGCCATAGACCGGCCGGCCGCGGTGCATGAGCCCGATCAAGGTGCCCCAGGTCGGCAGGCCGGAGATGAAGCTTTTGGTCCCGTCGATCGGATCGAGCACCCAGACGTATTCCGCGTCGGGCCGTTCGCGCCCGTATTCCTCGCCGATCACGCCGTGGGCGGGAAAAGTCTGGGCGATGAGGCGGCGCATGGCCGCCTCGGCGCCCCGGTCGGCCTCCGTGACGGGATCGAAGATCCCGCCGCGCGATTTGTCTTCCGCGCCGATCGCGCTCCTGAAAAAAGGGAGAATCACCTCGCCCGAAACCTGGGCGAGTCGCTCGACGAAGGCGGCAAAGTCGACGGCGGTCATGGGAAAAATCCCCAAAAGTGCGAGAAAAGCCATGCTGGAAGCGCATATCTGCTATCTCGAGAGGTGGTAGCTTAGCGCCCGCCAAGCCGTGCTAAATCGTTATAGATCATTGTGATACTTGATTTAAGCGTCACCCAGTTGTGAGTCGGCCGGGTGGGGCAGGATTGCCACAGTCCCCGAATTTCAGTGGGCGACTGCCTATCGGGTGAAGAAAACACTTGCAAGAGCGGCTGTCAGCAACGATATTGTTGCGGTGCGGCATGACCTGCCGCATATGCCCTCCTTGGGCGTTTCCTCCCTAGACTCAAGGCCGCCGTGGCAACATGGCGGCCTCCTTTTTTGTCCTTCCCTTGGGTCGGCGGAACGGTCAAATCAGGCAACTGCTTCCAGGGCGCCCGGACCGCGCCCAGCGTTCGCGCGGGCCAGCGTTTGTGCACTGCGTTCGCGGCATGTTGCAATGCGGGAGACGGTCCCGCAATCCTCCCGAACTCGAAGCCATGGCGCCGGGCGCCGATTCGGCGCGTCATTCGGCGGCGAGCCTGCTCGCCTCGCAATCCCCGCCGAACTCGCGCGCCAGCGCCTTCGCCGCCGCGAACAGATCTGCGCTGAGGGTGGGCCACCTTTCGGTCCTCACGATCCTGCGCTCGTCAAGGTAGAGCGCCCGGGCGATCTCGATCTGAACCGCATGAGCCCCTTCGCCGGGCGCGCCGAAATGCTCGGTTATGAACCCGCCGGCAAACGGCTTGTTGCGGCGAACCCGATATCCCGCTCCCCTGAGGCTCGCCTCGAGAATGTCGACGACGGCGGGCGCCGCGCTCGCGCCAAAGCGGTCGCCCAGCACGATATCGAGCCCGCTCGCGTCCGCGGCGTTAGAGGGCATCGAATGGCAGTCGATCAGCACCGCGACCCCGAACCACCCGCGCGCGCGTTCGATCAGGGCCTTCAATTCAGCGTGATAGGGTCGGTAGAGCGATTCGATCCGATGAAGACCGTCGGCGATCGGGATCGGCTTTTTGTAGATCAGCTGGGCGTCGGCGACCACTCTTGGAATGGTGCCGAGGCCGACGGCGACCCTTAGCGAGCGCGTGTTGGCGAACTCGGGCATGCGCCCGTCGAAGACCTGCGGGTCGAGTTCGTAGGGCTCCCGGTTCACGTCGAGGTAGGCCCGCGGAAAGAGCGCGCGCAACAGGGGCGCGCCGAGCGCGACACAGGGCAGGAACAGCTCGTCGACGAAGGCGTCTTCCGAGCGGCGCAGCGTCAGCGGATCGAGCCGGGACGCGGCGAGAAAGCGTGGCGGATAGGTCGAGCCGGAGTGCGGGGAACTGAACACCAGGGGCGAGCCCAGCCGAGCCGGCTCGATCGTCTCGAATGGTCGATCGAAGTCTTTGGCTCTGATTCGCTCGACCTCTTCCATCGTCCCTCCGCGACGGGCGCTTGCTCCAGGCGCGCCGTTCGGCTTTATCATACCGCCTAAAGCCGGCGCGACGCGAGCCTTGCGCGTCGGTTCAACAAATTTTTACTGGGGCGGCGCAAGGTTGCAAAGCCTCGCGAGGGGAGAGTGATGCGCACGCCGGTCGAGATTTCAGCTAAGATTCTCCTCGCTGAGGACGATAACGACATGCGCCGCTTCCTCGTCAAGGCGCTGCAGAACGCAGGCTACGCCGTGACCTCCTTCGACAACGGGTTGTCTGCTTACAATCGGCTGCGCGAGGAGCCGTTCGAACTCTTGCTGACCGATATCGTGATGCCGGAGATGGACGGCATCGAGCTCGCTCGCCGCGCGACCGAACTCGATCCGGAAATCAAGGTGATGTTCATCACCGGCTTCGCCGCGGTGGCGCTCAACCCCGACAATGCAGCGCCGAGAGATGCGCGCATCCTCTCCAAGCCGTTTCACCTGCGCGATTTGGTGAACGAGGTGGAGCGGCTCTTGAAGGCGGCGTGAGGCGCCGCGGCGGGCGGGAGGCGGCGTGAGGCGCGCCATGCGTGGGTCAGGGCTGCTGCTGGCGGCGCTTTGGGCGGCGGCGATAGCCGCCCCGGCCTTCGCCGAGGGCTCACGCCTCGACGCCATCCTCGAGAGCCATGCTTTGCGGGTCGGGACGACCGGCGACTATCGGCCTTTCACCGCGCTCGACAAGAAGAGCGGCGAATATTCCGGCTTCGACATCGACATGGCCCGATCGCTGGCGCAAGCGCTCGGTGTCCAAATCGAGTTCGTTCCCACGACCTGGAGCAACCTCGCCAAGGATCTCGCCGGCGGCGTCTTCGACATCGCCATGGGCGGAGTGTCGGTGACGCTCGATCGCCAGCGCAAAGGGTTCTTCTCCGCCCCCTACATGCGCGACGGCAAGACCCCGATTGCGCGTTGCGCGGACGAGGAAAAGTTTCAGACGCTCTCCGAGATCGACCGTCCCGGAGTCAAGGTGATCGCCAATCCCGGCGGAACCAACGAGCGCTTCGACCGCGCGCGCCTGCACGCGGCTGAAATTGTCATCTATCCGGACAATTTGACGATTTTCGACCAGCTGGCCGACGGGCGCGCCGATCTGATGATCACCGACGCCTCCGAGACCCGCTTCCAAGAGAAGCTGCATCCCGGAATCCTGTGCGCCATCCATCCCGACAAGCCGTTCGATTTCGCCGAAAAGGCCTATTGGATGTCCCCCGACCCTGCTCTCAAGGCTTTCGTCGACCAGTGGCTGCATCTGGCGAGGGAAGACGGGGAATTCGACGCCGTTTACGCCAAGTGGTTTCGTTGAGGGAGCGGTTTTGCTGAACGACATCGGGCGGCGCGATACGCCGCCCGAAGCCGTAAAGTCACGCCAGGATGCCTAAAGCCCGCGCTACCCGTGCTTCATCGATACGGCCAGTAGACGGGGCAGGACCCGTACCTCGGAAAGCAATAGATTGGATAAGCGGCAAGCGAACCCAGATCGGCGACGGCGCCGACCACTCCGGTGGCGGCAGAGGCGACTAGGTTATTGCTATAGTAGGCGTAGCGATGCCCATTCCGCCATGCATAGCGCCGCGTATAGTGATGGGCATATGGGCGCGAGGGTTGCTGGACGTCCTGAGGTCCCGCTTCCGCCCAGCCAGGTGTGGGCGCGGGCTCACTCAGTGACGGCGTCGCGTCGCCTGTCGTGGGCGGTGCGCCGCTCGGCGCGGACGAGTCCGCACTGGCTGTGGAAAGAGGAGACAACGAAACAAAAGCAGCCACGCCGAGCGCGATGGCCGAAACACGAAGAGCGCCGTGTGTCATGGCGACCTCCTTCTGGTGGGTGTGGGCGGCGCTGTATGCCGCGATGAACGCCCCTCGCCCGAAGTTACCGCAACAACGCGCAAGCCGACCGCACGGTTCCCCTCGAGGAGCCGATTCCGTCCGCGCTTGCGGCCCTCAAGGCTTCCCTTGACCCAGGGGCTGCATCCGGCGGGGCACGACAGGGACGCGATTTGCGCCAAGTGCTTTGTTGAAGGAGTGGTTTCTTAAACGACTTCGGGCGGCTCGATGAGCCGCCCGAAGCCAGAAGGCCGGAAGTCGCGAGCTTAGCGGGTGAAGTGCCCGCCGCCGCCAAAACCGCCCATGTGACCGCCGCCAAAGCCGCCCATGTGGCCGCCGCCGAAGCCGCCCATGTGGCCGAAGTTTCCGCCGACGAATCCGGCCCCTCCGCCGTTGAAGGCGTGACCGTAGCCGTAGCCATGCCCATAGAAGCCATGGCCATAGTAGCCGGGGCCGTATCCATAGCCGAAGCCTCCGTAATACGGCCCGTAATAGTCGCCCCAGTCGTAGCCGGGGCAGTAACCATAGCCATAGGGATCGCACCCATACGGATAGCCGGCGGCGGGCGCGCCAACTCCGGCGATGCCGCCGATCACTCCGGCCGCAGCCGCGGCGCCCGGGCTGTAGCCGTAGCTATAGACGTAGCTATGCCCATTCCAGACGTATCGGCGCCCGTTCCTCCATACGTAGTGGGCGTGGGGAGTGTAACGGTGGGTATAGTGATGGGTGTAGGTGTGCGCGGGGTGCTGGACCGTCTCCGGGCTTGTTGCGGACGTCGCCGCGCTGGCTGCGGAAAGCGGAGATAACGAGACAAGAGCGGCGGCGCCGAGCGCTATGGCCGAAACTCGAAGAGCACCGTGTGTCATGGCGACCTCCTTCTGATGGGCGGCGCGATGCGCCGCGAGATCCCCCGTTGCCTTGTCATGTAGTTCGGCGCCGTCAATTCGCAAGTCCCGACGCAGTCACGAATTCGTGCGTTCGCGCATTGTGTCGGTCGTCGGCGCGGAAGAACGGCAATTTGACAGCTAAAATGGAGTTTAACATCAGCCATTCTGGCCTCGAATACTGCGTCGGCCGCTTCACGCATCGTCTCGAGGTCGTTCCGCTGCCTCATGATCGACGAGCAATTCTGGCAGAGACGCGCGCGGGCTCATTCGAACGCGCGATCTCGCCGAACAGCGCAGTAACGCGCGCCCTTCCTGGAACAGCCCATTCCCCCGGCGCTTCCGGCTTCCGCAGGCCCTTGACGGCCGCGCGCGACGACCCTATTTGAGCGCCGCTAGCACTCGCCGATCATGAGTGCCAGCGAATTATCCGCGCCCCCCATGCGGGCGAGCCGAAAGAGGAAACATTCATGAAGTTCCGTCCCCTGCATGACCGCGTCGTCGTCCGTCGCCTCGAAGGCGAGGAGAAGACGAAAGGCGGCATCATCATTCCCGACACCGCCAAGGAGAAGCCGCAAGAGGGCGAAATCATCGCCGTGGGCCCCGGCGGCCGCGACGAAAACGGCAAGCTGACCCCGATCGACGTCAAGACGGGCGACAAGGTGCTGTTCGGCAAATGGAGCGGCACCGAGGTCAAGATCGACGGCGAGGAACTCCTCATCATGAAGGAGTCCGACATCATGGGCGTGGTCGGCTGACCTTCGCCCGCAACCCTATTCGCCCCATACGGGCAGGAGACTGAAGACAATGGCCGCCAAGGACGTACGTTTTTCCTCAGACGCGCGCGATAAAATGCTGCGCGGCGTCGACATTCTCGCCAACGCCGTCAAGGTGACGCTGGGCCCCAAGGGCCGCAACGTCATCCTCGACAAGTCGTTCGGCGCTCCCCGCATCACCAAGGACGGCGTCACCGTCGCCAAGGAGATCGAGCTCGAGGACAAGTTCGAGAACATGGGCGCGCAGATGGTGCGCGAAGTGGCCTCGAAGACCAATGACACCGCCGGCGACGGCACCACGACCGCCACGGTTCTGGCCGCGGCGATCGTGCGCGAAGGGGCCAAGCTGGTCGCGGCCGGGATGAACCCGATGGATCTCAAGCGCGGTGTCGATCTCGCGGTCGCCGAGGCCGTCAAGGACATCGCCAAGCGCTCGAAGAAGATCAAGGAATCGGCGGAAGTCGCGCAGGTCGGATCGATCGCCGCGAACGGCGACAAGTCGATCGGCAAGATGATCGCCGACGCGATGCAGAAGGTCGGCAACGAGGGCGTTATCACGGTCGAGGAGGCCAAGAGCCTGGAGACCGAGCTCGACGTCGTCGAAGGCATGCAGTTCGACCGCGGCTATCTCTCGCCCTATTTCATCACCAACGCCGAGAAGATGCTGGCCGAGCTCGAGGAGCCCTATATCCTCATCCACGAGAAGAAGCTCTCCTCGCTCCAGCCGATGCTGCCGGTTCTCGAGGCGGTCGTGCAGACCGGCAAGCCGCTCGTCATCATCGCCGAGGACATCGAGGGCGA
>Ga0116219_10003656_pt1 | contig 12000 bp, 8 predicted proteins | sample Sb_taG_4_FD_91019 | JGI IMG/M metagenome (GOLD analysis project Ga0116219, IMG submission 91019) | Peat soil microbial communities from Weissenstadt, Germany - Sb_50d_6_BS metaG | ecosystem: Environmental > Terrestrial > Soil > Wetlands > Peat | place: Germany: Weissenstadt | collected 2010-09-21
AGCGATGGCGACAGAACCGCAGCGCGGGCATCTGCCGGGACCGGATACTGCTTGTCGACGGAGAACGTCACCAAGGTGGCGGTGGGCTGCGGCTCGATCTTGTCCACCACGCCGACGGCGACCCCGAGGATCCTGATCTCGTCACCGACGAACAGCCCGTTGGCCTCGGCGAAATACGCCGAGTAGGTGTTCTTTTCGACGTCCTTCCACAGGTTCTTGCCAATCAGGAACGAAGCCGCGGCGAGGGTCACGACCAGGCTGCTGGCGATCGCTCTCCGAAGATTCTGTCGGGTCATGTTCACTGCCCCCCAGTTTCGGCGGGTGCGGGTGCCGCGTTGGGCTCAGGAGGTGGGCCCGGCGCGGGCGCCGGCGAGGGAGGCTGCGACCACAGGGGGTGGGGTGCATCCTCCGGCGGCACGGGTGGAGTTCCGGTTGGCGGATCCACCGCCTCCGACGGCAGCTTCTGGTTGGGGTCTAACGGCCGGTCGTACATTCGTGCGTCCAGCGTGGGTCCGCTTAGCTGGCCGGGGATCAGGTTTGCAACGTACGCCTTGAAAAACGGCCCGGATCCTAAGACTTCGCCGAAAGTCATTGCATACCGTTTGAATTTGGGCAGGGTCCGCTGCAGATCTTCCTTGCGGTTGTCGAGAATCTCGAGCACCCCGTTGAGCTTGTCGAGGGCCGGCTTGAGCTGAGTCCGGTTGTCGTTGACCAGCCCCGAGACCTGGTGCGACACCGCGGTGAGGTTGTTCATCAGGGCGTCGAGGGAATCCCGTTCGTCCAACAACGCCGCCAGCAACGCACTTGAGTTTGCTACCAGACCGGCGATCTGTTGACTGCGCCGGCCCAGAACCCCGGAGACCTTGTTGGCGTTCGCCAGCACGTGACGCAGCTGCTCGTCGCGGTTGTTGAGAGTTTCGGAGAACCGGGCAACGCCCTGCAGGGCGGGCTTGAGCTCCGACGGGGTTTCCTTGAACGTGTTGGCCAATGTCGTTAGTGCCGCCGACAACTGGTTGGTGTCCAGCCCACTGATCGTTGTCGTCAGGTCGCCCAGCGCGACGGGGAGGTCGTATGGCGAGGTGGTGCGTTCCAGCGGGATGGTGCCCGTCAGTTTGCCTTCCCCACGCGGCGTGAGCTCGAGCATCTTGCTGCCCAGGATCGTCTCTGTCTTGATCGCCGCTTCCGTGCGGTCGCCCAGTGGGATGCCGTTGCGAACGGTGAAGCCTACTCGGACCTTATTGCCTTCCAGGCGGACATTCGAGACCCGGCCGACGCCCATGCCGGAAACCCGAACGGTGCTGCCGGGTTTGATGCCGCCGGCCTCGGAGAAGTAGGCCGAGTAGTCGCTCGTGCGCTTGAGCAATGGCAGCTTGTCGTACTGGAAGGCGGCGACGGTTATGCAGGCCAAGATCACGCTTCCCATCGCGCCAATCATGAGCGGGCTGCGCCGACCTAGCGGTTTGATGGTGGATAGCTTCATTGCGGCGTGCACCGCCCGCTGGGCTGGCCGACTAATTTGACGTAGATCGGATTGCCGCCTTTGCCGTTCAGCTTGAGTAATACCTCGCAGAAGTAGAAGCCGAAGTAGTCGCCATTGATGCCCTGTCGGGCCAGCACCTGATAGGTGTCGGGAAGCTGCTTGAGTAGGTTGTCGACATACTCGCGGTCAGCGAGCACCTGCGCCGACACGCGGTCGGTCTCGTGCACCACGTCCTTGATCGGCTGACGCGCCTGGACCAGCAGGTCGGTGACGGATCCGGCGGCGGCGTTGATGTAGGCCAGCCCGGTGGAGATGTCATTCTTGCGCTGCGCCAGCCCATCCACGAGCTCGGAGAGCTTGTCCAGGCCGTCGGAGAACTCGTGGTCGCGCGCCGCGAAAGTGTGCAGCACGGTGTTCAAGTTGGTGATCAGCTCGCCGATCAGCTCGCTGCGCCCGGCCAGCGTGGACGTCAGCACCGAGGTCTGCGCCAGCACCGAGGCGAGGGTGCCGCCTTGCCCCTGGAAGATTTGCAGCAGTTGGCCGGACAGGGCATTGACCTGATCGGGATCCAACGCGCGGAACAAGGGCCGGAATCCCCCGATCAGCGCGTCGACATCCAGTGCCGGCGACGTCCGTGCCAGCGGGATGGTCGCGCCGGGCGGTAGGCGGTGCGGCGGCCCGGGGCCCTCTTCGAGAGCGAGATACCGGTCACCGATGAGGTTTTCGTAGCGGACTACGGCTTTGGTGCCCTCGGTGAGCCGCACCCCCTTGTCTACTGCGAAGCCGACGGTGACCGTGCTGTCGCGATGCAGGGTGAGGTCCCCGACCTTGCCGACCTCCACCCCGGCGATGCGGACGAAGTTGCCGGACTTAAGGCCGGAGATGTTGGTGAACACTGCTTCGTAGCCGGTGCGGTCCTCGAAGCGCAACTGCCCGAACACCGCGATCAGCGCGAACGTGAATACCATGCAGACGGCCGTGAACAGCGCAACCCGGGCGATGGTGCCAGATAGCTTCCTTCTCATGGGGGTGGCTGCCCCCCGCGGAAGAAGTAGCGTGGCGGTTCGGGCGGATTCTTGGTGGTCGGGAAGTAGTTGGACCACCAGGGATTGCCGGCGGCCACATTGGTGCGGATCTCGTTGGGAGCGGCGCCCCAGCCGGTGTCGGTCACCAGCGCACGCACCGGGAAGTTCGCACTTGGATCGGGCAGCGAACCACATCTGGGGCTGCCCCCCGGTCCGCCTCTGGCGTTCACTTTCGGCAGGTGTTTCGGGTATCGGTACGGGTCATCGCCGAAGAGCAGGCCGGCGTCCATGATGAACGAATATCCGTTGCCACCGAGCATGTCCCGGCCGCCGTGATCGACGTACCACTGCGCACCTTGGAACAGGCACGTGAAGGTTGGGGAGTATTTCTGCAGCAACGCTGTGGTCGGATCGAGCAGGTTGACGGACCGCACGATGTTGGATTCGTTTCTGCCGATGACGTTGATGCCGGTTTGGCTGAAGCCCGACGCCGACAGCAGCAGCGTGTCGAGTGACCGCTGGTTGTCGGTGAGGGTGGTGCCGGTGGTCGTCGCCGAGTCGAGGATCGACAGGATGTCCTGCGCCGCATCGGAATAGATGGCCGCAGCCTTGCCGAACAACCGCCAGTCCTTGTGAATGGTTCCCATCCGGGGGTTGACGGTGAGCAGCAGGTTGTTCGCGTCAGTGATCGCCTCTCCGATCCGATCGCCTCTACCGCGCACCGACTGCGCGAAGGCCGACAAAATCGCGTTCAGCTTCGCCGGGTCGAGCACTTGGAGCACGGATTGCAGATTCTCGAAAACCGTGTTGACTTCGACGGTGACGTTGCGGGAATGCACCACCGCCCCCGGTTTCAGCGGGGTGCGGCTGGGATGCTCGGGCACGATCAGGTCGACGTACTTGGACCCGAATGCAGTGGTCGATTTGATCTCGGCTTCGAGGTCGCTGGGCAGATACTTGAAGGGGCCGGGATCCATTTTCAGTTGCAGCTGAGCCGCTTTCACGTCGGTGGCGATCGTCGCGACCTGGCCGATCTGCACGCCGCGCAACTTCACCTTGGCGCCGGGTTCCATCACCAGTCCCGCCCGGTCCGACACCAGCGTGAGCGGGATATAGGTGTTGAATTTGCCGGTGAACGAGCCGGCGGCGAGAGCGATCAGGATTGCGGGCAGGATGAACAACGCCGGCGCCCACCAGATCGGGTCGATCTTACTGGTGCGCGATTTATTGATCCTGCGGGCCATGTTGCCCGCGTCGGGTCTGTTGCTCACGCGGTCATCCCGACAGGTTGAAGTTGCCGGACTGCCCGTAGATGGACAGCATGATCATCAAGGCCACGAAGGCCGTGACGATCATCGATGACCGCACCGAACGACCGACCGCTTCTCCGACACCCGCGGGACCACCTGTCGCCGTGAATCCGTAGTAGGTGTGCACGACCATCACACCCGTCGCCATCGCCAGCACCGCCAAAAACGACCACAACAAATCCGTGGGCCGCAAAAACGTGGAGAAGTAGTGCTCGTATACGCCGCGCGACTGACCGTACAAGTTGAGCGTCAGGAACTTGGCCGAGAAGAACGACATCAGCACGGCGACGGCGTAGAGCGGGATGACCACGAATACGCCGGCGATAATCCGCGTCGACGACAGATAGGGGATCGAGCGGATACCCATGACTTCGAGCGCGTCGATCTCCTCGTTGATGCGCATCGCGCCCAGCTGCGCCGTCGTCCCCGCACCGATCGTGGCGGCCAATGCCACCCCGGCCGTGCATGGCGCGATCATCCGGACATTGAAGAACGCCGACAGAAACCCCGTCAGTGCCTCGACGCCGATGTTGGACAAGGCGTCATAGCCTTGCACCGCGACAAGGGCTCCGGTGGTCAGGGTCAGAAAGCCAATGATGCCCACGGTGCCCCCGATCACCGCGAGCGCCCCCGTACCCAGACCCATCTCTGCGATCAGCCGCAAAACTTCGCCCGGGTAGCGCCGTACCGCGTCTCCGGTCGAGACCAACGATTGTCCGTAGAACGCGGTCTGCTCGCCCAGCCTGCGGGTTGCCGCCACCAGCCTGGGTCCAAAAGTCACGAACCATGAGGGCTCGCCTGCCGCCTCGCTCACTTGGCGGTCACCTTCACTCCGAGCGCGGTGATCACGATGTTGATGAAGAACAACGCCATGAACGAGAACACCACGGTCTCGTTCACCGCGTTACCGACGCCGGTGGGGCCACCGCCCACCGAGAGGCCCTTGTAGCAGGCGATCAGGCCCGCGGACAGCCCGAACAGGGTTGCCTTGATGAGCGAGATCACCACCTGCGGCAGCCCCGTGATCAGCGTCATCCCTGCGATGAACGCTCCCGGGGTGACGTGTTGCACGAAGACCACGAAGATGTAGCTGCCGGTCAATCCGGTGACCGCGACCACCGAATAGAGCAGCAGCGCGACGAACGTGGCGGCGATGATGCGCGGCACCACCAAGGCCTGAATCGGATCAACGCCCATCACCTTCATCGCGTCGATTTCCTCACGGATGGTGCGGGCGCCGAGGTCGGCGCACATCGCGGTCGACCCGGCGCCGGCAACGGCCATCGCGGTAACGACCGGTCCGACCTGGGTCACCGATGCGAGCGCGGCACCGGCCCCCGAAAGGTCACCTGCGCCGATCTCGACGAGCAGGATATTGAGGACGAACACGATGAGCACGGTGTACGGGATCGACAGCATGATCGTCGGGAAGATCGACACCCGGGCGACAAACCAGATCTGCTCGAGAAGCTCGCGCCACGGCCACCGCCCGCGCACCACGGCGACCAGCGATTCAATGCTGAGGATGAAGAACTGGCCCAGCGCGTTCATGGGCTTTGTGACGACTGTGCCGTTCATAGGGCTCGTTCAATCCAACGGGCGTCCATATGACTCAATCCACAATTCCCATTCTCGTAACGAGATTAACCCGCTCGTAATAGCTCATACGAAAGCGTCATGATTCTTTAGATGCCGACGGCGATGTCTGTCTGCGCGCATAGACCAGTTAGGAACCTACGCACCAAAATCTGGCCGCGAAAGCATTGCAATCAGCACGAAAAAATCTAAGCGGCGCCCTTCGAGGCTCAGCCGAAGTTCGCGCTGTGTGAGGCGGGCCGACTGGCGTCGACCTGCAGGCCCTGGATGTGCACCCGGCTCGGCGGCTGGGCGACGTCCGAGCTCAGACCCAGAGGTTGGTCCGAGGGTGGCGCACGGAGACGACGCGTCCGGCGGGCAGCACGACGCTCCGAGTGCTCTGCCAGCGGTGACGCCGCATACAAATTCATCGCTTTGCGGTTTTCCATCTGCAGGGAAGGGAGTTGAGAACGAACGCCAGTCTCGAACAAACGACATTCGATACAAGACTTAGGTTCAGGGTGAGCGTAAATGCCCTATCTGCGCGAGGGTGCCGGCCCGGATACGCTCACCAGCTGGCAGAGCACCCGTCGACGTACCTGGTGCTGGCTTCCCAACGCAGCGGCAGCACGCCGCTGGTCGAATCGCTGCGCGCGACCGCCGTCGCGGGCGAGCCGCAGGAGTTCTTCCAATACCTGCCCACCACCAGTCAGGCGCCGCAGCCGCGGGAATGGTTCGCCGACGTCGAGGACGAGTCGATCCTGCGCCTGCTTGATCCGCTCGACCCCGGGACGCCGGACCTTGCACCGGCCGAGATCTGGCGCGAATACATCCGCACGGTCGGCAGGACACCGAACGGGGTATGGGGCGGCAAGCTGATGTGGAACCAGACGCCGCTGCTGCTGAGCCGTGCAAAGAATCTTCCGAATCGAAGCGGTGACGGCCTGCTGGCCGCGATCCGCGATGTGGTGGGCAAGGAACCGCTCCTCACTTATGTCCACCGGCCCGATGTGGTGTCGCAGGCGGTCTCGTTCTGGCGGGCGGCGCAGACCCGCGTGTGGCGTGGCCGCCCCGATCCGGTGCGCGATGCGCGCGCCACCTACCACGCTGGAGCGATCGCCCACGTAGTCACCATGCTGCGTGCCCAGGATGAGGGCTGGCGAAATTGGTTCGCCGAAGAAGACGTCAAACCCATGGAGATTCCCTATCCGGTGTTGTGGCCCAACCTGACTCAGGTGGTCGCCGACATCCTTGGGGCGTTGGGGCTTGACCCGCGACTGGCGCCCGCGCCGGTGCTGGAGCGCCAAGCCGATCAGCGCTCCGACGAGTGGGTGAGCCGCTACCGTGCCGACGCCAGGAGAAAAGGCTTGCCCACCTGATCACAACCGCGTCGACGAAGAAGCGCGCAGTCGATTAATTGTGCCTGCTCGAAGGACGTTCACCGGCCGACCTAAATTCAGCCCGATCGAATCACTTGGTTCCCTGCCGCCCGACACGCCACCATTCCGTCAGCAGAGTGTGGCCGCAAAAGCCGTCATACGTGTTCGAGGAGCAATCATCGCGGGTGAAGGCGTGCCGGGCAGCGGACGGGACCGAGAGGCGCCGCAACGGGCAGATTGGTTGGATCGGGTCGGGTCGGTATCGGTGGACTGGTGGGCCACCGCGCTGGCGGGTGTGATCGTCGCGTTGGCGGTGGCCGACGTGCTCCCGAAGATCCCCTGGTGATCGGTGTGAGCACAGTTCACGTCGAGCCCGACGAAACCTCGGCTGAAGCCACCTTCACCAGCAACCGTCCGCTCGACTACGTGCCGGGCATCGTTCTCCTGGTCGGCGTGGGGGTGCTGGGCAAGTACGCCCAGATCTGGTGGAACACATTGGCCAAACACCACCACTGGACCGTGCCCGACATCGAATATGTGTTGTGGGCGATCGTGATTGGTCTGCTCATCACCAACACCGTCGGCTTGCACCCGATATTCCGACCCGGTGTGTTGACCTACGAGTTTTGGCTCAAGGTAGGGATCGTGGCGCTGGGTTCGCGATTCGTGCTGGGCGACATCGCCAAACTCGGCGGCATCAGCCTGGTGCAGATTCTCGTGGACATGACGATCGCGGGAACGATCATCATCGTCGTCGCGCGCGCGTTCGGGTTGTCGGGCAAACTCGGCTCGCTGTTGGCGATAGGCACGTCCATCTGCGGGGTGTCGGCCATCGTGGCGGCCAGGGGCGCGATCCGGGCCCGCAACTCCGATGTCACCTACGCGATCGCGGCGATCCTCGCGTTGGGCGCGGTGGCACTGTTCGTGTTGCCGCCACTGGGGCATGCGATCGGGCTCACCGACCATGAATTCGGCCTCTGGGCGGGACTATCCGTTGACAACACCGCCGAAACCACGGCCACCGGATACTTGTACTCCGACCACGCCGGCAAGATCGCGGTGCTGGTCAAGTCGGTCCGCAACGCGCTGATCGGGTTCGTCGTCCTCGGTTTCGCGCTGTACTGGGCGGGCCGCGGGCAAGCCGAGGAGATCGCTCCCGGCGTCAAGGCCAAGGCCGCGTTCGTCTGGAACAAGTTCCCGAAATTCGTGCTCGGCTTCCTGGTGGTCTCGGCGATCGCCACCGCAGGCTGGTTGACCAAGGGTCAGACCGCCAACCTCGCCAACGTGTCGAAATGGGCTTTCTTGCTGACGTTTGCGGGTGTGGGGCTCAATACGGACATCCGCCAGATCGCGCGCACCGGATGGCGCCCGCTCGTGGTCGCGGTCATCGGCCTCACCGTGGTCGCCTCGGTCTCGCTGGGAATCGTGCTACTTACCTCACGGGTGTTCGGTTGGGGCGCAAGCACATAGGGGCCTAGCGCGATCGCTTGGGAGTTTCCCCGCTGCCGGGTCACGCGTGGCTGGGCTCAGATCTGTGCGTGGTTGGGCGGCGGAACGCCGGCGAGCTCCCACGCCCCGATGTGGTGGTACTTCCAGTCGACCGGATCATGCACGCTGTGAGTACGGGCGTTGCGCCAGTGCCGGTCCAGGTCAAAGCGTTGGTCGGTGCCGCTGGTCCCGGTGAGCGCAAATATTTGGCTGGCTACCTCGACGGCGACGTCGCTGCCGAAGGCCTTCGCCTCGGCTACCGCGATCGACCCGCGCGCCGCGGCGTCCGCATCGGCCGGACGAAGGCCCAGATCCTCCAACAGATCGGCGGCCCAGCGCAGCATTTGGACTGCCGCCCGTGTGCGGGTGGCCAGCTGGCCGAACCGCAGCAGCGTGTGGGGGTCGTCGCCTGCGGTGCTGACCAGCCCGGCCCGGACCGCCTCGAAGAACGGTCGGCTCCGGGTGCGCACGAACTCAACGGCATCGGCCAGCGCACCCTCGGCGATGCCCACTTCGATAGACGCGTGAACCAATTGTGCTCTCGCGCCCAATAGTTGGGGGCCGGTGAAGACCGACCAGTACGGCACCACCATCGCGGGGTCGACGCGAACCCCGTCGAAAGTCGTGGTCCCGCTAACCGTGGCCCGCTGCCCCATCGCGGCCCAGTCCTCATCTACGGCTACACCCGGCGCGTCGCGCTCCACAAATGCCAGCACCAAGCGGCCGTCGGGGTCGAGGGCGCTGGCCGCCAGCCACCGCGACGTGATCGCGCCGGTGCAGTAATACTTCACGCCGTCCAACCGGCAGCCTGAGCCGTCGCGCACCAGGCGGGTCTTCAAGTCCTGGGCATGGTGCCCACCGCGCTCGGCCAGCACCGGCGCGATCCGCCCACCCTCGACCACCGCGGGCAGGATCCGTTCACGCTGATACGAGGTGCCGACCAAAGCAAGGATGTCGACCGCCAGAAGATGCCCCTGCGGGATCTGGGCCAGCGCCGGGTCCGCGGTGGCAATGATGCGGACTATCTCCGCCACGGTGCGCGGTCCCAGGCCGGCCCCGCCGTCGGCAACCGGCACCGTGATCGTCGGCAGGCCGGAGCGGTCGAAACTGGCCAGCTCGGCGCGCGGCACGGCGCAGGCGCGATCTCGGTCGGCCGCGCCGGGCCGGACCGCCGCGGCGAACGCTTCGGCGGCGGCGACCGCCTCCGCGTGACTGTCAAGGGGCGCCCGGCCCCGCCGACAGTCGGCCTCGATGCTCACGACGCCACCGTCGGCGTGCACGGCGCCGTGGCGACAACATCGTGGGGCGCGGTGGTAGCGGGCATAGGGCCACTCCAGGGACTCGGTGGTGCAGGTGCGGGCTGAGCCGGTGCGGCCGATTGACAACGGAATGGAACTCGATTTACACGAGCCGCCACAAGTCGGCCGACTCGGCTCCGGCTATCGCAGCCAGCGCCTGAGCATTCGCTTGGCGGCTCTTCGCAATAAAATCAAGATGATTCAAATAGTCAGGTTTTCGGGCGAGCGAACTCATGACCAAAGGACCCGTTTCCCCAAACCGCCGAACTCGTGACACCGGGCGCCGGCATCGCGGTCAGGCGCGATCCCTTGGGAACGCCCGAGACTAATCAAACCGACTCGCAGGCGCCGCTACACCCACCAGGTAGTTCAGTGGAGGCGCAAGCACCTACGAGAACCTTGGAGCGAGCCCTCACCCGACGTTGGTGCCGCCCTCGGCAATCCGGCGTACCGCGTTGAGGAAGACGTCGATTTCCTCGAACGTGTTGTAGAACGAGAACGACGGACGAACGGTGGCTTCCAGACCGAGGCGACGCAGAATGGGCTGGGCGCAGTGGTGACCGGCACGCACCGCAATGCCCTCAGCGTTGAGCGCCTTGCCGACCTCGAGCGGCTCATGTCCGGCCAGAACGAACGACAGCACGCTGGCCTTCTCGGTGGCGGTGCCGACCAGGCGAACTCCTGGAATGGCGGCCAGGCGCGGTGTCGCGTATTCCAATAGGGAGTGCTCGTAGGCCGCGATACGGTCGACGCCAAGCCGCTCGACATAACGCAGCGCTTCCCCGAGCCCGGCGGCGTCGGCGATGTTGCCGGTACCGGCCTCGAACTTGCTCGGCGGCCCTTGATACAGCGACCGTTCCAGGGTCACGTCGGCGATCATGTTGCCGCCGCCCTGCCACGGCGGGGTCTCGGTGAGCGCTTCCTCGGTTCCGTAGAGCACGCCGATCCCGGTGGGGCCGTAGATCTTATGGCCGGAGAACACGAAGAAATCAACGCCGAGCGTGGAGACATCGACCGGTAGGTGCTGGATGGACTGGGCCCCATCGATCAGCACCCGCGCACCGTAGCGGTGGCCCAACTCGACGATCTGCTCGACCGGGACCACCGTGCCCAGCGCGTTGGACACCTGGGTTACCGAAACCAGCTTGGTCCTCGGCCCCAGCAGATCCTCGAAGTCCGACATGAGCAAGTTACCGGCGTCGTCAACCGGTGCGACCTTCAATATTGCGCCCGTTTTCTGCGAAATCATCTGCCACGGAACGATGTTCGCGTGGTGTTCCAGGTGGGTTATGACGATCTCGTCGCCGGCCCGCAAATGCTTGCCGCCCCAGGCATAGGCCACCAGGTTGATAGCTTCCGTGGTGCCGCGCGCAAAGACGATCTCTTCGGTCTTCGCCGCGCCGATGAATCGCCGGACCGTGTCGCGGGCCTCTTCGTAGGCGTCGGTCGCCCGGGCCGCCAACTCGTGGGCCGCGCGGTGAATGTTGGAGTTCTCGTGTGCGTAGAAGTACGACAGCCGGTCGATTACCACCTGCGGCTTCTGGGTGGTCGCGGCATTGTCGAACCAGATGAGCGGCCTTCCGTTGACGGTTTCCTTCAGGATCGGGAAATCCGCGCGCACCGCGTTGACGTCGAACACCTCGTGCTGGTCCGGTAACTGGGGCACGGGATCGGTTGCGGTCAGGAAGTAGTAGTTCCGCTCGTCACCGACCGGCGCGTTCGGTGCGGCCGAGGGTGCATCAGACCAGCCCAGGTCGCCAACCGACGGCGCCTCGGTCAACCACGAAGGTGCCGAACTGTGCGGGGCCACCGGGACGGCCGGTGCGGTCCCGGCCAGCACACCGGGCACCGTCGGCACAATGCCGCCGGGCACCGCGAAAGAAGTCAGGTCGGCGACGCCGAGCGCCAGGTGGGGATCGGCCACGGCGTCACCCGCCCCGGCGGTCGACGGCGCTGCCGTCGTGTCGGGCACGCTTCCCCGCGGGGCGACCGGCACCGTCTGCGGTAGGCCTCCGGCCGGCTGCGCAGACGTCGGCGCCGGAACGTAAATGTCGGTGACACCGAGCGCCGGATACGCATCGGCGGTTCCGGCGCCCGTCTGGCCGGCCGACGTGGCGGCAGTGATGTCCGGCACATTGCCCCGCGGGGCGACGGGCACGGTCTGCAGTAGGCCTTGGGCCGGCTCGGGAGACGTCGGCGCGGGAACGTAGATGTCGGTGAAGCCGAGCGCCGGAACCGGTGCCGGATACGCATCCGCGGTCCCGGCGCCCGTCTGGCCGGCCGACGTGGCCGCAGTGACGTCCGGCACGCTGCCCCGGGGGGCGACGGGAGCGGTTTGCGGCGGACTGTCGAATCCCGGCCGGAAACTGGCCGCGTAGAGCTGGTTGGCCAGCGCGGCGAGTTCCGCGGCGCTGATGGGCAGCTCGCTCTCGGCGTCTACCGACC
>Ga0116219_10003671_pt1 | contig 11960 bp, 11 predicted proteins | sample Sb_taG_4_FD_91019 | JGI IMG/M metagenome (GOLD analysis project Ga0116219, IMG submission 91019) | Peat soil microbial communities from Weissenstadt, Germany - Sb_50d_6_BS metaG | ecosystem: Environmental > Terrestrial > Soil > Wetlands > Peat | place: Germany: Weissenstadt | collected 2010-09-21
CAGGCGGGCAGAAAGCTCCAGACTGACGCCGACCTCCTGTCACGTTCGCGACGGCATAATCATACGCCTGTTCGGGCCCGTTTCATCCCCCGCTGCGGGAATCGGCCCTGGGGCGTTCACAGCACTTTGCGAATCGCGATCTTCCTTCTATTTCAATAGGTTGCAGGCGAAACGCGTCCTCCGCCCTTGGGCCGGCGTGCTACTCTTTGGATAGCACAGGTTTGCCCGCCGATTCCCGCGGTCTGCCTGTGCTTTTTTATTTATGCCAGCTATCGAACAAATCGGAGCGGATCGCCGAAATTCGCAACGGTCGGGGTACGGGCCGGGTTTCCCTTGCTCCAGCTTGACGACGCTAGCCCCCGCGCTCCCGGACCCCAAAATCTCCTGTCACCCCGTCACCCCGGCGTTCCGTCGCGCCATTACCCCTCAAAAATCTCCTGTCATCCCGGCGCTCCGCGGCCGCCTTCACCCACCCAAAATCTCCTGTCACCCCGTCACCCCGGCGTTCCGTCGCGCCATCACCCCTCAAAAATCTCCTGTCATCCTGTCATCCCGGCGCTCACGCGGCCGCCTTCGCCCCCCGAAAATCTCCTGTCACCCCGTCACCCCGGCGTTCCGTCGCGCCTTCACCCCTCAAAAATCTCCTGTCATCCCGGCGCTCCGCCGCCACCGTCACCTGCCAAAATCTCCTGTCACCCTGTCACCCCGGGCGCTCCGCCGCCGCCTTCACCCCCCGAAATCTCCTGTCACCCTGTCACCCCGGGCGCTCCGCCGCCGCCTTCACCCCCCGAAAACCTCCTGTCATCCTGTCATCCCGGCCCGCTGCCGCCACCGTCACCTGCCAAAATCTCCTGTCATCCTGTCATCCCGGCGCTCCGCCGCCGCCTTCACCCCCCGAAAATCTCCTGTCATCCTGTCATCCCGGCGCTCCGCACCCGCCTTCACCCACCGAAATCTCCCGTCACCCTGTCACCCCGCCGCCTCCCCCCCGAAAATCTCCCGTCACCCCGTCATCCTGTCACCCCGGCGTTCCGCCCCACTTGCCCCCCCAAATTGGCTTCGTTCCGCCAAAATCCCCCGCCCCCCGACTGACCATGTGCCGAAAGTTGCTACAATTCTTTCAGATATCCATATCTTATATGCCGAGACGCCTCGGCCGGAGGCTGATCCTCTCGATCACGGTGATTGTCATCATCGTGGCGGCGGTTTCCGGGTTGGTCAATGTCACTACCGAAGAACGGCAGCTCCAGAACACCCTCATTCTGGGCGCCGACCAGCTTTCCAAGGGCATCACCAGCGCCACCTGGCACGCCATGCTCGACGATCACCGGGAGGCGGCCTACGAGGTCATGCGGACCATCGCCCTCAAGCAGGGCATCGACCGCATCCGCATGTCTAACCGCGCCGGCCAGGTCATGTTCTCCACCAATGCCGAAGACCACACGCCGTTCCTGCCGACTCCCCTCGACCTCTCCTCCCGTGTGCGCATTCTGAAAAGCGCCGCCGGCCATCGCCGCCTCGAGATGCTCACCCCCATCTACAACGAGCGGTCCTGTAGCCAGGCCGAATGCCACGCCCATCCCGCCGACGTGAAAGTGCTCGGCGTGCTCGACCTGGCGCTCAACCTCGAATCCGTCGACCAGGAAGTCGGCAGCGTCAAGTATCGCGTCATGCTGGTCACCGCCGTCGAAATCGCGCTCATCGCCCTGTTCATCATCTATTTCACCCGCCGCTTCCTGGGGCGGCCCATCGACAAGCTGATCCAAGGCTTCAAGGCGGTCAGCCAGATGGAGCTCGACAAGCCGCTCGCCATCATCGACAACAGCGAGGAGCTGGGCGAGCTGGCCCGGTCTTTCGACGTCATGCGCGACCGGCTGCGCACCGCCCTGGGCGAGATCAACCAGTTTACGCAGAACCTCGAGACCAAGGTCGAAGAGCGGACCCAGCAGCTCAAAGCGGCGCAGAAGAAATTGCTGCACAGCGACCGGCTGGCATCCCTGGGCCAGCTCTCCGCCAGCGTGGCGCACGAGATCAACAACCCGATCTCCGGCGTCCTCAACCTCTCCATGCTGATGCAGCGCATGCTCAAGGACGACGGCATCCCGCCGAACCGCATCGAGGAATTCCGCAAATACCTCACCCAGGTCACCAACGAAACCACCCGCGTCGGGCGGATCGTGAGCGACCTGCTGGCGTTTTCGCGGCGGAGCAAGCCGCAGCGCGCGCCCGCGGACCTCAACCGGCTGGTCAAGACCACCCTCTCGCTGGTCCAGCACAAGATGAAGCTCAGCAACGTGGAGGTCCGGACGGACCTGCGCGAATCCCTGCCCGCGGTGCAGTGCGACTCTTCGCAGATTCAACAGGTCGTGCTGAACCTGATGTTGAACGCGGCCGAAGCGACGCAAACCAAGGCGGACCGGTGGGTGTCGGTCTCCACGGCCGGCGGCGAGGGCGAGGTGTGGCTGACGGTGTCGGATAACGGCGAGGGCATCCCGCCCGAGAACCTCGCCAGGATCTTCGATCCGTTCTTCACCACCAAGTCGGACGGCAAAGGCGTGGGGCTGGGGCTGGCCGTGTCCTACGGAATCGTCCAGGCCCACGGCGGCGATATCGAGGTGAAGAGCAAGGTGGGCGAGGGCACCACGTTTGTGGTCTATCTGCCGCTCGAGCAGCCTCCGCAAGCCACCGACCCGCCGCTGCTGGAGCTCTCCCGGAAAGGATGAAGTACCTGTACGTGGGCGCAATGTCCGATATCGAATCCGGCGCCGATCGGGAAGCCCTGGCGGTGGTTCGCGAGCGCGTATCCGCGGATTTCGGCGCGCCCGTGCGCGAGATGGCGTTGCCCGCCATCGACTTCGCTTTCGACCGGGCGCGCCGGCAGTACGGATCCATCCCCGTGCTGGAGATGCTCACGCGCATCTGCCCGGACGACGCCTGGAAGCTGCTGGCCGTCACCGGGCACGACCTGTTCATCCCCGTGCTGACGTTCGTCTACGGGCACGCGCAGTTGGGTGGGCGCGTCGCGGCGGTCTCGTTGGCGCGGCTCAAGCAGGAGTTTTACGGGCTCCCGCCCAACCGGGAGATTTTTCTGGAGCGGACCGCCAAGGAGGCGCTGCACGAAACCGGCCATACGTTCGGGCTGGTGCACTGCGCCGACCGGAGTTGCGCCATGGCGCTGGGCACCAACATCCGGCAGATCGATTCCAAGCGCGCGGCGTTCTGCGCGTCGTGCGCAACCATGCTGCGGCGCCGCGTGAGGGAGTAAACGTTATGAAGACCCACTGGCAGATCCTGGTGGTGGACGATGAAGAGGTGATGTGCGAGTCGCTCGCGGCCTGGCTGCGCGAAGACGGCTACCTGGTGGACACCGCGGCCTCCGGCCGCGAGGCGGTGGAGAAGGCGCGGGCGCGCGATTACGCCATCTACTTCGTGGACCTGAAGATGCCCGGCGGCATGGATGGCATCGAGACCATGATGCAGGTCCGCCGTTTGCATCCGGATGCGTCCATCATCATCATCACCGCGTACGCCACCGTCGATACGGCCATCACGGCCATGAAGGAGGGCGCGCAGGAGTACATCGTCAAGCCCTGCAATCCCGAAGAGATTTCCCTCCTGGTGAGCCGCATCATCAAGGTGAAGAACCTCCAGCGTGAGAACACCATCCTGCGCAAGAAGCTGGCCCGTCAGTACTGCGTTCACGACGTCATCAGCAAGAACCCGCGCATGCGCGACATCCTGGCGCTGGCGCGCGAGGTGGCCAGCCTGCGGAGCACCGTGCTGATCCAGGGCGACAGCGGCACCGGCAAGGAAATGGTGGCGCGCGCCATCCACTATTCGGGCGACCGCGCCGCCAAACCGTTCATCGCGGTCTCCTGCGCCGCGCTGGCGGAGACGCTCCTGGAGTCCGAGCTGTTCGGTCACGAGAAGGGCGCGTTCACCGGCGCCAACCAGCAAAAGCAGGGCAAGTTCGAAATGGCCGATGGCGGCACGATTTTCCTCGACGAGATCGGCGACATCCCGCCCAAGCTCCAGGTGGATCTGCTGCGCGTCTTGCAGGAGCGCTCGTTCTACCGCGTCGGCGGATCCCAGGAAGTGCGCGTGGATGTCCGCGTGGTCGCCGCCACCCACGTGGATTTGCAGCAGGCCGTGGCGGACGGCAAATTCCGCGACGACCTGTACTACCGCCTGAACGTGATCCAGATCCACATCCCGCCGCTGCGCGAGCGCCGCGAGGACATCCCGCTGCTGGCCGCCCACTTCCTGGAGCGGCTCTCGCACGAGCTGGGCAAGGACATCGGCGAGATCTCCGAAGGCGGCTTGAAGGTCCTGATGGATTACAACTGGCCGGGCAACGTCCGCGAGCTGGAGAACGCCATCGAACGCGCCATGGTGACCTGCCGCGGAGCCAGCCTGGGCGAGGAGGATTTCTCGTTCCTCGCCCAGAATGGACATGCCGCGAAGGTCTGGGCGCCGCCCGCCGGCACGAGTCTCGCCGACATGGAAAAGGTGATGATCGCCGCCACGCTCGAGCGCACCGGCGGCAACATCAAGGAATCGGCGTCGGTGTTGGGGATCGATCGCTCTACCCTGTATGAGAAGATCAAGCGGTACGAAATCCCCAGGTAGTGCGCGCTCAGGCTTCCAGGAACATCTCGCCGCACACCGCGTCCCAATCGGCGTCCGGGTAGCTCGCCGCGATGTCGGCCACGGGAACGCCGCCATCGGCCAGGGTCGCGCCGGCGCCTTCCTCCGCCAGCGACAGTTGCAGGCGTTCCATTTCGCGGAGCAGCCAGGGGCGCACTTCGGAGCCGCGAAGCAAGTGGCGCACGTCGAGCGGATCGGGCCGGACGCGCAGGTACCAGCCGCGGTCCGCGCCGCCGGTCTCCACCACTTCGCCATCCACCGGCGAGAGGACCCGCACGCGGGCTTCGCGCTTGCGGACGCGAAACGCCGTGCCGTTGGCGTGAACGCGGTCGCCCGGCTGTGGAAGGTCGATTTCATCCGGCACGCCGAGCAGGCGGCGGCCCAGGTCGTCGAGCCCCACGGTCATGGTGCCGTCCGGTTCCAGGTGGGCCCAGGTGTGACCGCGATGGTAGAAGCGGTCGAGCGGGAAAGACATGCCGAAGATCTCGTCGTCGCGGTCAGTCACCGGCGCGAGGGGGCACTTTTCGATCAGCTTGTTATGGGTGGAGCACTCGCGGCAATCGAAGGCGTGCGGGCACTCGCGGCTTTGGAATTCGCCGGTCAGCACGTGGCGGCAGACGCGGTCGCGCGCCGGCAGATCGTGAAAATCGGAGTGCCAGCGAATGCTGTCCACCTGTTCCCGGCGCATGTCGCGCCGCGAGCGGAGAGCGGCCGAAATCACGGTTGTCGCGACCACGGTCAGCACGGTATAAAAGGCGCCCAGGAAGATGAAGCTGCCGGCGCTCCAATGAAAGCCATAATTCCACGGGAACATGACTAAAACCTCCCTGCCATTTCCAACTGCTCCTTTTCCTGTTCCTGCACGACTTCCATCTGTAATTCCCGCTCCTCGGGGAACAACTGGAAGTACCGGAACGAAAACGAATACACCAGGACGCCGAACGCCACTACCGCCAGGAACGTTCCGACCTCCTGCCAGCTCGGGTAGTAGGAGAGGAACTTGTCGAACGAAAGCGTGGGCAGCGCCAGCGTCTGCACGGTCTGGACGAAGCGGTTCAGCCCCACCCCGCAGCATGCCAGCGCGGCGGCCGAAACCAGCCAGCCGCTTCGGGCGCGCAGCCTCGGCGCGAGCAGGATCATCGCCGGAATCAGTCCGAACACCACGATCTCGGCAAACAGGATCCAGGTGCCGAAGGGCTTCCAACTGTAATACTGCACGGCCGGGAACCCGCTGTCGGGCGACGTGCGATTGATCCAGACCAGCGTGTCCACCGTCTTGGCCAGCACGTAGAACGCGAGCAGCAGGCCGGAGATGCGGCCGAGCAGTTGAAGGACCTGCGGCCGTACCAGTTTCTTCCGGGAGATCTTTTCGGCCAGCCACGTGGTGAGCACGATGAAGCTGGGGCCCACCGCGGCTGCGGAGAGGATGAACAGGAAGAACGTGGAGGGCCAAATGGCGAGCCCTTCGCGGAAGGCGAACGGCCGTCCGCGCAGCACGCCGTACAGGCCTCCCAGGGAGCCCTGGTGGAAGAAAGAGAGGAACGTTCCGACGCCCGCCAGCACGTAGATCAGTTTGTGCAGCTCGAATTCGAAAACCAGGAACGAAGGCACTTGCCGCAGCTTGCGGTTCTTGAGGACCACCGGCAGGTACTCGATCATCAGCACCGTCAGGTAGCACGTGATGCAGAAGGTGACCTCGGTCAGCATGGAGTGCACGTTGGGGTACCAGAAGGTGAACCAAAAGCGCAGCGGCTGGCCGACACCCACCGCCAGGACCGCGACGGCGCCGCTGTAGCACACCAGCCCGATGACCACCGCGCTGTTGATGACTGCGCGCAGCTCGTGCAGCTTGAGAATGTAAAGCAGGAAGCCGGTGAAGAACGCGCCGGCGCCGAGGGCGATCACGGTCAGGTCCAGGAAGATCCACAGGCCGAAGGCGAAGCGGTTGTCCATGTTGGTCTGGTTCAGGCCCTTGACCAGGCAGAGGCCGGCGGAAAACAGGCCGAACGCCAGCAGCGCGAACCACGGCAGAATCCACAGCACGAATTGGCGCGTGGAGCAGCGCTTGACGCCGCGGGTGATGAACTCCTTATCCACGGAGGCTCTCCTTTCGGGCGCCGGGCCGCGGCGCGCTGGCGATTTCCTTGACCCAATCCTTCTTGGACCGGTAGTAGATCTTGGGATCGGTGTGCAGCTTCTCGAGCAGGCGGAAGCTCTCCGGCTTCCGGGCATCCTCGGCCACGGCGGTGGCGGAATCGTTGAGATCGCCAAACCGGATGGCGCCGGTGGGGCAGGCGTCCACGCAGGCCGGCACGTAATCGGCGGGATCGATGTCCTTCTTGCCGGCGGCCGCGGCGCGCTGTTTGGCGGCGTGCCAGCGGCCGTGGCAGAAGTTGCACTTCTCCACCACGCCCCGCATGCGGAGCGCCACATCGGGATTCAGGGTCTTCTCCATGCCGGCGGGCCAGGCCGGGTCCCACCAGTTGAAGTAGCGGGCGTGGTAGGGGCAAGCGGCCATGCAGTAGCGGCAGCCGAGGCAGCGCTCGGGCATCTGCCCCACGATCCCGGTCGCGGGATCGACGTCCACGGCCTGCTGCGGGCAGACGCTGGCGCAGGGCGTGTGCTCGCCGCACTGTTGGCAGAGCACCGGGACGAAGGCCGAGCGGCGATCGGGAAAATCTTCGCCGTTATCGACGCGGTAGACGCGGATCCAGGTGATGCCCTTGCGATCGTTGGCGCCCTGGTGCGCGGGCGGGATATTGTTCTCCACCGCGCAGGCCACCATGCAGGCGCCGCAGCCGTTGCAGCGGTCCACGTCGATGGACATTCCGTAGCGCTTCATATGCGCACCACCTTGGCCTGGCCCGGCTCGAAACCGGGACGAGCCGCCACCAGGACCACACCGGGGCAGATGCCCGAGTCGATCATGACTTCCACGCGCCGTTGTCCGGCCGAAGTTTCGAGAGTGGCCTTGGCGCCATCCTCGACACCGCACTCCCGGGCGCTCCTGGGATGCATGGCCACGCGGTCCGGGCCCAGCCGCAGATTCGATTCCTGGTAGACCTTGGACATCAGCGGAGAATCGGCAATCGCCAGTTCCGCGGCGACGGCTGTGAGCGCGGGCACGGCCGCCTCGGCGGCGGGGCTGAAGTCCCGGCCCGGAGCGCGCCCCGGCTGGGCGGCGTCGCCCGTCCAGCAGGCACCGGCGTTCAGAGCTTTCCAGAATTCGTCCGCTTTGACTTCCTTCACCGCGGCGGACTTTCCGTCGGCATAGGTGACCAGCTTGCCTTTGCCGCTTGCATGGATGGCATCCGCCCGCTGGCGGAGGGCATCCGGCGCGGCGAGCCCGGCCACACCAGCCACAAAGTCAACAGGGTTCACCAGCCCATCCGGCGCGGGGATCAGCGGAGTGGCCAGCCGAAAACCAGGAGCCACCGCATCCACCGCGGCCGGCAGATCATCGGTCACTTCCGGGAAGGCCGCGGCGGGCAGAACGAACTGCGCATGCTGGCCGTATCCTTCGCGGGAGCAGGCGAACGCGACCACCAAGGGGTTGCCGGAGACCAGCTTCTTTTGAATCTCGTTCCAGGGCAGATACTCGCCCGGGGCGGATTCGTCGATCAGCAGAACGCGGATGGAACCGTCGGGCACCGCTGCCAACTCCGCAGGCGGCGCGGCGGTCTTCCACGCGGCAGGCACGGGCGCCTCGGGGCGCGGGACGATGGTGCGGCCCCAGGATCCGAGGTCCACGTTGAGCGCCACGACGTTCTGCGACATGCGGCAGTCGATCACGAGCGCCGGTCCGTTCTCTTTCAATTCGCGGGCGAGGTCCACGATCTGCCGTTCTGCAAGGCCGGTCCTTTCCGCGGCGTCCCGGGTGTCGAGCGCGCCGGCCAAGGAAAGCGCCAGCGCCTGTTCGGAGCCGGTCCGGATGGGCAACCAGGTATCCGCGAGAGACGCCGTCCGCGACTCCACCGGCTCGGCCTGGATCAGGCGGAACCGGTCGCGGGCGGCGAACGCATTGGCTGGAGAGCACCAGCCATCCAGCAAGGGCGCTCCCAGGCTCAGAACGGTCCGGGCGTTGGCCAGGTTGACCGACACCGGAGGTTGAGCCGGAGCGATGTAGGTTCCGTTCCTGACTCCCGCCATGGCGCGCCGGTAGGTCCACGAGGCCGTGCGCCCCGGCCGCAGATCGAGCACCGCGACGCGCTCCCGGGGCCCGCACTTTGCGATTGCGGCGGCCACGGCCGCCGCTGCTTCCTTCACCGGTCCCTGGCGCAGGCGCGCCGGATGGTACGGCAGGTGGTGAGCGGTGACGCCGAAGGGGCACAAGCCGCCGAACACGCCGGCCAACGCCACCGGCTGCTGCCCCACGCAGCGGGCGCGCACCGCACAACCAGCGGGGCACAGCGAACAATGCGTGAACTTCGTCCGGATCTCGCCGCGCGCCGGCCGCGGAATGCCTGGCCAGTTCTCCGACCAAAGGGCGGTATCCGTGATCAGCCTCCACGGCGCGGGCGTCAAGAACGCGCCGAACGCCGCGCCGCCCGCGAATCTCAGCAGATCTCTGCGTGTAGTAGTCATTTGTGGCAATCCAGGCAACTGTGTTCGAGACCCTGCTTCTGGTGGCAGGCAACGCAGTCGTCCATGGTCATACCCGGCCTTCCGCCGGCTCCCCAGATGTCGCGCGAGTAACCGCTGATGCGGTCTACCTGGTAGGGCGGCAGCCTGTCGCTGGAACCCTGTGGGCCGTGGCACTGCTCGCACTTCACCTGCCCGCGTTTCACGTGCACGGCATGCGAGAAGTAAACGTTCTCGGGCTGCCGCGCATTGGCGGCCCACTGGGGCTCGCGCTGCGGAGTCACGTACTGCTCGATGAAGTTCTTCTCCGCGGCGGTGGTTCCCATGGCCGCGGCATGGCAGCCGGCGCACTTGTCCAGGGCCGGGATGCCCGCGAAACTGCCGTCATCGCGAAACGCGTGGCAGTCTTCGCACTGGCTGCCGGCCTTCTCGGCGTGGACCTTATGGCTGAAGTCCACCGGCTGAGGCCGGCTCCGATAGATGACTCGCGGGAACCCGGCCCAGCCCGCCCCCAGGGCCGTCATCGCTCCCGCGAGGAACAGGATCTTGCCGCGGATCTTCACAGTCCCTTCTTCCCACTCGCATAGTATGGCGAGAAAAACTCATGGAACAATGCCAGACGCTGGTCCCATTCCAGATGCCGGGCGACACCGGAGGTGAACATGCCGCCATCGGCCGCCGCGCCCTGCTGCTGTTGCAGGAACTCGTTCATGCGGCGCTGCTCCTCCTCCATCCAAGCGCGCGCCGCCGCGCCTTCCAACAGGTCTTGCGCGGTCTCCGGCTCCGCGGTCCCTTCGAACAGCCAGCCGCCAGTGTAGGGCTCGGCGCTGATACGCGAAGGATCGGCGCGCAAATAGAGATTGCAACCGGTCAGCAGGAACGGATTGGGAAACACCACTTCGAGATCGGCGCCATCCACGGTGAGGACCGCCGCCGGGCGGCGGCGCCCCTTTTGCCAGACGTAACTGATGCGGTCGACGGCGCCCAGAGCGCGGCCGAGGAAGGCATCGATTCCGGCGTGGCAGGCGCCGTCGGCGCTCACTTCCAGCCACATGTGGTTGGACGAATAGCGCAGCCAGCCGGGCATCGGCAAGCCGTCGACTTCTTCGGCCGGCAGCTCCGGGTGCGCCATGGAGAGGTACAGCTCGCAGTACCGGAAGCTATCGTTGCCGCAGCGCGACAGCAGCGACTCGCTGTAGGGGACAAGCTTGGCGACGGGCGCCGCGCCGCAGTATTGCATCAACGCCTCGTGCAGGTAAGGGCAAGTTCCGGCCGCCGGTTCTTCGTGCGGCAGCGTGCGGTAGACCGGGCAGGTGGTGTGCGCTTCCGACGAACACTTCTCGTCGGCCCGCCCGGTCTGGGCCAGCGGAATCAGCTTGCGGACCGCCGATGACCGGCAGTACTTGACCTGAGCTTCTTTGAGGAAGGGGCAGGTCATAGGGACTACCGTTCTTCCTTCTTCTTCAGGTCTTCGCCGCCATCGGCCATGGTGACGCCGAGACCGGGAACGTTGAAAGCGTGTCCACCGAGAGAGGAGACCAGGTCGGACACCTCCCGATCGAGCTTGGACAGGACCATGCTCTTCTTGCGCTTGCGGGCGATTTCCTGGACTATGCCAATGCCAATGGCGGCACAGCAGATCAGGGTAACCACGCCCAGCGCGATGTTGGTAAAAGTCAACCAGTATGTCGACGGATCGTTCACGTGAGACTCCCTTCGCAGGGGCAAGTGCACGGCGAAGGCCACAGCAGGAAGAAAGGAGTTAGACAGGGGGCTCGAACGAAAGTGGCGGAATTCCAGATTTAATCATCTGAAATTCCGGCACTGGCTGCGGCCGCGCGCAGTGGAAAGGACGGCCCGCGGCCGTCGATCAGGGCAGCTCCTTGACGCGGATGTTGCGGAACTCGACGAGGGAGCCGTGGCCCAGGAAGCCGATGTGGCCGGAGGGGCGAGCGAGGCCGGGGTGGCGGGCCAGGACTCTCGGCTCCTTCACGATATCGAGGTCGGCGTCGAGAATGATCACGCCGTTCAGTGTTACCTTGATGCGGCGGCCGTTGGCGACAATTTCCTCTTCGTTCCACTCGCCGAGCGGTTTGCGATAGCCGGTGCGGGCGGGAATCACATCGTAGACGGAGCCGTGATACTGTTCGGGCCGGATCTGGCCTTTGTACATCTGGTCGCCATCGTCGAGAATTTGAATCTCCATGCCCTGGTAGGCGGCGTCGCCCTCATAGGGCGCGCGGATGCCGATGCCATTGTTGGCGCCTGCCGTGAGCACAAACTCGAAGCGAAAAACAAAATTGCCAAATTCCTTTTCGGTAAAGAGATTGCCGCCGCCATCGGCCGGGCACACGATTTTGTTGTCCCGCACGACGTAGCCGGGGCCGTGGCCGCCGACGAGTTTCCATCCGTTCAGGGTCTTGCCGTCGAACAGGGAAGTGAAGCCGGCCTCGTCGGCCGCGAATCCGATCTGAAGGGCGAGAAACAGCGCGACTGCGATCTTATGCATAGACTGAGTTTACCCCTGCCGCGCGCAGGCCGGCCGAAGGCAACGCGGTCTCGTCACAGTGCCGCGCGGGAAGCGGATCGTGGGCAGCGTGCCGGCATCCGCAAAGCCACGCCCGCCGCCGTTACCCTTTCCGCTTGGTCGGAACTGGCGGCTGCGGCGGCGTCGGTTGGGTTTCGGGCGGTGGCCCCAGCGGCGGCGGCGCCGGGCACGGCGTATACCTGCA
>Ga0116219_10003672_pt1 | contig 11960 bp, 10 predicted proteins | sample Sb_taG_4_FD_91019 | JGI IMG/M metagenome (GOLD analysis project Ga0116219, IMG submission 91019) | Peat soil microbial communities from Weissenstadt, Germany - Sb_50d_6_BS metaG | ecosystem: Environmental > Terrestrial > Soil > Wetlands > Peat | place: Germany: Weissenstadt | collected 2010-09-21
GGCGCGGGCCATGAGGAGCTCGCTACTGAAGAGACTGAACGGCGGCAGTCCAAGCAGGGCCAAGAGCCCGACGCCGAATACTCCGCCAAGAATGGGGCGCCGAGCGAGCAGGGCGCGAACGCCGTCGATCTGGCTAGTGCCCTCGGCGGCCATGATCTCTCCCGAGGTCAAGAAGAGCACGCTCTTGGCCAGCCCGTGACCGAGGATGTGGAGGAGGACGGCGGCGATGGCCAGCCTGATCCCTGCCGCGGCGCCGAGGGCGATCAGACCCATGTGCTCGATGCTGTGATAGGCGAGCATCCGCTTGTAGTCACGCTGGGTGATCAACAGCGACGCCGCCAGCGCCAACGAGAGGAGGGCGACAACAACGAGCAGGGTGCGGGCGAAGCCGGGCCCGAGCGCCACATCGGTCACAGCTTTGAAGCGCAGGATGGCATAGAACGCCACGGTGAGAAGGACCCCCGACATCAGTGCCGACACCGGGGCGGGCGCCTGGCTATGGGCATCGGGGAGCCAGCTGTGCATCGGGGCGAGCCCGACCTTGGTGCCATAGCCGAGAACGATGAGAGCGAAGGCGAAGCGCATCAGCGAAGGGCTGAAGCGGTGCGCGTGCACCATCAGTGACGTCCAGTCGAGCGCCTGGGCCGAGTGCCCTCCGGCGTGGAGTGCCGCCAAGTAGACGAAGACGGTTCCCAAGAAGGCCAGTGCGATCCCGACCGAGCAGATCACGATGTACTTCCACGAGGCCTCAAGTGAGCCCCTGGTCCGCCGGTATCCGACCAGGAACGCGGTGACGATCGTCGTCGCCTCGACGGCCACCCAGAGCACGCCGACGTTGGCCGCCAGGACCGCCAGGAGCATGAATCCCACGAACGCCTGGACGAGCATGCCGTAGTGCGACGACCGAACCGAGCTGCCGTTTTCCAGTTCCTGCTCACGCGCCATCGTCCGGATCCCGAGCCACGACGCCAAGAGCGAGATGGCGCCGATGACGATGACCATGAACACGCTCAGAGCGTCGGCCCGCAACACCCCCCATGCACCTGAGATCGGGCCATCTTTGACGACCCGGACGGCGATGAGGATCCCGAGGACGAGTGTCGCCCCGTTGGTCGCCACGGCGACCCATGCGCTCGCGCGCCGCCCCCGTCCCACGGCGATGGCTGCGCCGCCGAGCAAGGGAAGGGCGAGGATCGTCACGAGCACCATCAGTCGTGCAGCTCCTGGAGCTCGTCGAGATCGACGTCGCCGAACTCAATGCGAAGTCGCTGTGAGAGCACCATGAGGACGAGGACGCCCAGGAGAACGTCGAAGGAGACTCCCAGCTCAATCAAGAAGGGGAACCCGGCGGTGCACAGGAAGGCGGTCAGCGCGATCCCGTTGTCCACCATCAGCAGCCCCACGATCTGGAAGGTGGGTCGGCGCCGGGCGACGAGGACGAAGAAGCCGATCAGCAGCGTCGCAATACCGATGGGCACCAACGCACCGGCGGTGGTGCCGACGAAGCGTGCCACACTGCGCCCAGTCACGAAGGCCAGCACGATGAGAGCGGCGGAGGCGACTAGCGAAGCGGGGACATTGACGAGGGGTCTGCTCTCACGGGAGCCAGAGTTCCCGCCGCTCGCCCGGCCGAGCAGGACCGGGATCACCACCCCCTTCACAGCTATGACGACCGCCGCCGCGGCCAGCAGGCCGGCGTCATGGAGGTGGACGCCCAAGACCACGGCCACGAGTCCCAGTGCCAAGCCTTGAGCCGCCACCATCCGGATGACCGAGCGGATCGAGGCGAGCCACAGGATCGCCACCGCGCAGACCAGCACCGCGCCGGCGGCCAGGGTCAGGGCCGAGGAGTACGACGATCCGTTCATGGCACCACCAGCGCTGAGAGGACGGCCAGGATCGCCAGGACGAACGCCCCGGCCAATAGCTCGGGCACCCGGAAGAGCCGCAGCTTGGCCACAGTCACCTCGAAGGCGGCCACGGCGGTACCGAGGACGGCGACCTTTCCCGCGGTGGCCACCAGAGCCACCGCCAGGTGGGAGGGGCCGGGCGAGGTCGCGATGCCCCAGGGCAGGAACAGGTCGGCCAGGAGCGTGAACAGCACGACGAGCCGCATGGACTCGGCCAGCTTCACGAGTGCGAGGTCCGGTCCCGCGTACTCGAGGACCAAGGCCTCGTGGATCATCGTCAGCTCGAGATGCGTCATCGGGTTGTCGACAGGGAGCCGTCCGCTCTCGGCGATGATCACGATCACGAATGCCACCAGGGCCAAGACCCGCTGCGGGGTGGCCAGCCAGGCGGGATGCGCGAGGGACCGGGTGATGATGGTCGGAAGATTGGAGGAGTGAGCGGGGACCGAGAGGGCAAGGATCGCCACCAGCAGGGCAGGCTCGGCCAGGGCCCCGATCGTCATGGCACGACTTGCCCCCATGCCCCCGAACGCGGTGCCGGTGTCGAGGGCGCCGAGCGCCAGGGAGACCGAACCAAGAAGGAAGAGGAAGACGACAGCGAACAGGTCAGCAGACCAGCCGAACGCGGGATCGGTGGCCAGCAGCGGCGCGATGGCGGCGACCACCAGGGTGGTGGCGACCAGGACCACGGGGGCCAACGGGAAGACCCAGCTGGTGTGCTCGGGTCGCGTGCGTTCCCGCCGGGCGAGCTTGCGCAGGTCGAGGAGTGGTTGGCGGATCGGTGGTCCGACCCGGCCTTCCATCCGGCAGCGCACTTTGCGCATGAGCCCGAGGAGGAGCGGACCACCGAGCATTACCAGGATGACCTGTAGCAACGAGATGGCAGCCATGGAGGCGGGGGGCCAGCCGGTGCTCACGCCAGCACCACCAACACGATGATCAGAGCCACGAGGCCGAAGGCCAGATAGCGGTGCACGCTGCCGTTGGGCACACGACGGGCCACGGCGCCCCAGCGCTGAAGTCCTCGGTCCGCCGGGCGGTACAGGTGCCGCTCGAACGCGTCCTCGAGGGAGGTGTGGATTACCGCAGCTTCGGTGTAGTAGCGCGACTCTGCGACGTGACTTGCATCGATGTCACGCGAGGGGTTCAGCACGTCTTCGAACACACGTGTGAGCGGCTCCCCGAATGAGGTGGCGGTGTACTCCATGCGCGCCGTTTGGAGCTCTCGACCGCAACCCCATGCTTCGGTGAGTCGGACCGGGCTGTGTTGGACGAGCCGGCGGGTCAGGGCAACCAGACCCGTGCAGACGATGAGGCCGAGCGCCAGCAGTCCCGGTGCGAGCATGCCGGGGACGCCGGGCAGCCCGATCTGCCAGCCGTGGGTCAGCGCTCCGGTCGGGTGGAGACGCATGACGGTGCCCGCCGAGTCGACCACGGCAGGGATGACCAGAGAGGGAGCCACCCCGAAGACGAGGCAGAGCGCGGCGAGCAGACCGGCGCCCGTCCACATGGAGCAGCGGACTTCGCCGGCCCGATCGGCGCGTTCGGTGCGGGGAAGCCCGAGCAGGCCGATGCCGATTGCTTTGGCGAACGTGAAGGCAGTGAGGCCTCCGGTGAGTGCGAGCACTCCCACGCCGACCGGCATCGCCACGGCAATCGTCACGTTGCTGGAGGGAAGGCCGTGGAGCATGCTCTGGAGGAGGAGCCATTCGCTCACGAAGCCGCAGAAGGGGGGGAGGGCCGCGATGGCCAACCCGCCCACAAGGAAGATCGGTCCGCTGACCGGCATCCGCTGGAGGAGACCGCCGAGCTCGTCGAGGTCCGTGCTCCCCGTGGCTTGCTGGACGGAGCTGGCGGAGAGGAACAGCGAACCCTTGAACACGGCATGAAAGACGACGTGGAGCAGTGCGGCCACCAGCGCCACGATGGCGAGTGTCCGATGGCCGGTGGAGGCGAACAGGCCGGAGGCACCGACACCGAGCAGCATCAGGCCGACGTTGTCGGTGGTCGAATAGGCGAGCAGGCGCTTGAGGTCCCTGCTGGTGGCCGAGTGGAGGGATCCGAACATGGCCGAGACAGCCCCGAGGAACATCACGAGCAGCCACCACCACGCCGGCCCGCCACCGAGGAGGCCCATGCCGACCCGGACGATGCCGTACACCCCGAGGTTCACCATGGCGGCCGACATCAGCGCGGACACCGGCCCCGGAGCTTCGGGATGGGCGCGGGGCAACCAGACGTGCAATGGCACCGCGCCGGCCTTGGACCCGAAACCGACCACCGCGAGCACGAAGGCGGTGCTGCGAACCCACTCCGGCATGTGCGCTGAGCGGAGTGCGATGACGGCGAAAGACTGGCTCCCGGCGCGCGTCGCCAGCAGCACCAAGCCAAGGATCAACGCAGCCGCACCGAGTTGCGTCATCACCGCGTACCACTGACCGGCAACCTGCACCTCGCTCCGATGTCCATGGTCGGTGAGGACGAGGAAGAGCGATGTGATCGCCATCAGCTCCCAGAGGAACAAGAACGTGGTCACGTTGGACGCGGCAGGGACGAGCAGCAGGGTCGTGACGAACAGCGGCAAAATGCATGAGGCCGTTCGGCTGGCGAGGCCGTGACCGGCGTACCCGAGGCGAAAGACCATGGCGCAGATACCGACGACCGCGGTGATGACGACGAAAAGAGCTCCGAAGCGATCGAGGGCGAGGGAAAACCCCGAAAGCGGCATCAGCGCACTCGCGTGTACTTCGGCGCGGTCGCCCGAGTGAAGGACGTCTGCGCCGACGATCAGACCGAAGCCACATGCGCAGATCGTGAGTGCCGTCGATAGGCCGATTCGGAATCGAACGGGAGCCACGGCACCTGCGACTGCAGCAGCCAACCCGGTCAACGCGGTGCCGACGAGCAGTGCTGACGTCACGTCCCGGCCAGTCCCCGGAGGGCGCGCACGATTGCTGCCGGGTCCGGGGGGCAGCCGGGCACTTCGAGATCGACGGGTACCACGTCGCCCACCGCTCCCTCCACGCCGTAGGCACCGCGGAAAACGCCGCAATCGCGGGCGCAGTCGCCCACCGCGACCACGACCCGCGGCTGCGGCACGGCCTCGAGCGTCTTGCGGAGTGGGTCCGCCATGTTCCGGGTGACGGGCCCGGTCACCAGCAGCCCGTCAGCGTGGCGGGGCGAGGCCTCGAGCCGGATGCCGAAGCGCTCGGCGTCGTAGACGGGGGAGAAGATCGACGCAATCTCCATTTCGCACCCGTTGCACGACCCGGCGTCCACGTGCCGGAGCTGCAGCGAGCCACGCAGCCGCTTCGCTGCCGCCTTCACTTCCGGGGATACGTCGCCTGGCTCCGCCACCCCGGCGGGTCGGGCCCTCATCCGCCGGGCCAGCGTCCGAAGTCGCATGATTGATATATATGTCAATCACTAAATGCATCAACTGTCAAATCCAGCAATTAGAAGTCCAGCACCACGGTCAGCCAGGGGATCGACAAGAGTTCACGGGATCCATTGAGGCGTCCCAGCCATGGGGCACCGAGCGCGGCCGGTCCGGGTGCAATGTCCGCAAATGGGAAGCGACAGCGACGTCCGACCGGAGGCGATCGGATCCAGCGACCGCCTCTTCCCGCCGCACCCCAACGAGCGGGGGGGCGAGTTTCGGCTCTGACGCCGTTACTCGAGCTCGGCCAGCAGGTCCCGGGTCTCTGCGAGCGACGTGGTGAGGATTCTCTTCGCCACGTCCAGGAGCTCGAAGATCATCGGGTTACTCACCGTGTAGACGACGGTGGCACCCTCCTTGCGAGATTGCACGAGGTTGGCCCGGCGCATGATCCCGAGCTGCTGGGACAGGTGGGACGATTCGATCCCGACCTCAGGGATGAGTTCGCTCACGGGGCGGTCGCCGTCGCGAAGGACCTCCAGCACTCGGATCCGGGCAGGGTGGGCAAGAGTCTTGAAGAACTCCGCCTTCACCTGGTAGATCGGTGCGGGAGTCACCAACGTCCTCCTCTCGTCGGGGTTCAGCGCCTTAGCGTCGGCTAGCCCTTACATCTTAATAGAATGATCAGTACGTCAGACACTTCGATCGGTTAACCGAACAGTGTCTCCATTCGGTTCCGCACGGCGGTGAGCACGGGTGTGTCGAGTCCCTCGGTGCACCGTCCGTACCAGTCGTCGAGAAGCCGGCTACCCTCCTCGGCCCGTCCCAGCTGCTGGAGGAGACTGGCATAGCCGCAGGCGGCGCGGGCCCCGTGGACCGGGAAGCCGAACCGGTCGGCGAGATCGAAGGCCCCGAGCCATGACGCGGCAGCACGGGACCACGGGTGAGCCGGGTCCGCCAGGTCGTCCGGCGTACCGGACGCGGCTGGATGATTGCAATCGCTCTACGGATCACAAGGTCGGGAGCTCGAATCCCTCCGAGCGCGCCGAACCGGCGTCCACCGTCATCGCACGCAGAACCCGGCGTCGACCGGCAACGCCACGCCCGTGATCCACTTGGCCTGGTCCGAGACGAGGAACGCCACCGCGTCGGAGATGTCCTCGGGCTCGAGGATGTCGATCGGCATGGCGTTCTGCATGGCCGAGATGGAGTTCTCGCTCCCTTCGGCTGCCTGCATCGCCAGCGTCATCATGGCCTCGTTCATCGTCATGCCAGACTTGACACCCGTCGGGTGCACGCTGTTGACGCGGATCGACTCAGGGGCGAGCGTCACGGCCAGCTGCTTCATGAGACCGACCAAACCGGTCTTCGCCGCCGTGTACGCGATCTGCCCGATGCCGTCGCCGGGACTGGCCCGCAGCCCGGCGGTGGAGCTAGTGATGATGATGCAGCCGCCGACCCCGGCGGCGCGCAGGGTCGGGAGCGCGACCGAGATCGTGTTCCACGATCCGGTGAGGTTGGTACCGATGATGTCCGCCCATACCGCAGCGGCGTCGCCGCCGGGGCCCAGCCGCACGATGCCGGCGTTGGCCAGGACGATGTCGACCCTCCCCAGCGACGACATGCCCACGTCGAAGGCCGCCTGCAGGGAGGCGAGGTCCCGCACGTCCGCCGTCAGCGCCACGGCCTTGCGTCCCTCGGCCTCGACGAGCTGTGCCGTCTCGTCCAGCTCGGCGCGGGTGGCGTTGGGGTAGTCGATCGACGCGATGTCGGCGCAGATGTCGACAGCCAAGATGTCGGCGCCCTCACGGGCCAGCCGGACGGCGTGCGAGCGCCCCTGACCACGAGCGGCTCCGGTGATGAATGCGACCTTGCCCTCGAGTCCCTGCATCGCGCACACTGCTCCCTCTATAGATCGGACTAGCGAACGGGCGTCCCGCGTTCAGGCGATGCCCACGGACTTGACCCGCAGGAACTCCTCGACGCCGAGTCTGCCGCCCTCCTTGCCCATGCCCGAGATGCCGATGCCCCCGAAGGGACGCTGCACCCGCAGGTTGGCGGCTCCGTTGATGAGCACCTCGCCGGTGACGAGTTCCTCAGCCACGCGCAGGCCGCGGGACAGATTCTGTGTCTGGACGTAGCCGGACAGCCCGTAGCGAGTGCTGTTGGCGATGCGGATTGCCTCTTCGTCGTCGGCAAAGGGTGTGATGGCGAGCACGGGACCGAATACCTCGTTCTGAGCCAGCTCGGAGTCGGGGTGGACGTCGGCGAAGACGGTCGGCTCAATGAAGTAGCCCCCTGCGAGGTCGCCGCCGATCCGGGACCCCCCGGTGACCAGACGTGCACCGTCCTTCTGCGCTCGATCAATCATGCCGAGAATCCTCTCCAGCGCCGCCTCGTTGATCACGGGTCCCGCCAGCACGGTCGGGTCCCACGGGTTTCCCACCGGGATGCCCTTGGCCACCGTGGCCACCCGGGCGACCGTGTCCTCGTACACGGGCTGCTGCACGAGCATGCGGGTAGGGAACGCGCACCCCTGGCCCGACAGGACGCCGACGCTCATCATGGCGCCCAGCCCGCAGGCCGCGTCGAGGTCGGCGTCGTCGAAGACGATGTTGGCTGACTTGCCGCCGAGCTCGAGCGTCGCCGGCTTCATGGTGTCGGCACAGGCGTGGAGGATCTTGCTCGCGGTGGCCGGTCCGCCGGTGAAGGAGACCTTGCGCACCTTGGGGTGCACGACGAGCGCCTCGCCGGCCGCCGGGTCGCCCGGCAGGATGCTGCACACGCCGGTCGGGAACCCGGCCTCCTCGACGAGGTCCATGAACAGTTCGGCCGAGAATGGCGTGAGCTCCGAGGGTTTGCACACGACGGTGCACCCAGCAGCGAGCGCGGCCGGGATCTTCATGGCCAACGAGATGAGGGGACCGTTCCAGGTGATGATGATGCCGACGGCCCCGTAGGGCTCGAGCAGCGTGTAGTTGAGCTCACCGACACCGGACCCGAAACTGCTCGACAACTCGCTCGTGATTTTGTCCGTCCAGCCTGCGTAGTAGCGGGTCCATTCCACCGCCGGCCCTGTCATGCCGCCGACGACCGATGCGGGTGTCCCGTTATCCATGGTGCCCCGCCGCCCGAATTCCTCTGCGTTGGCCTCCATGAGATCGGCGAGCCGCAGCAGTAGCCGCCGCCGTTCTTCCGGTGGGGTGTGCCGCCAGTCGCGGAATGCGGCGTCGGCCCCGTTGACGGCCCGGTCCACTTCGCCCGGACCAGCGAGGGGGATCTTGGCATCGACCTGTCCCGTGCTTGGGTCGACGTGGTCATGGCTACCGCCGCTTCCTTTGTCCATGTGCTCGCCCGCGACGTGCAGGTGAACGGCGGGACGGGTTGCCGTGTCGGTCATTTGCCCCCCTTTCAGACTCCGTGTCGGGATGTCAGCATACAGGGACATCCGTGAAATGAGTAGCCTGAATCGGGTGCCCGACGGCCCTACCGGCAGCTACATCGTCCCCGCGGGTACCCTGCCCGCCGTCTCATGGGTCACCGGCTCTCGAGCGACGCCTACCTGAAGTTCATCGAGGATGACTTCATGAACGGGGCACGACTCAATCCCAAGACCGACGGTCGCCCCGACCCCCGCCCAATGACTTCAACTTCAACCAGAAGCCGAGCGCGCCGGTGCTACTCCCCAACGATCCGCCCACGGATTCCCCTCCATACCGCGATACTTCAAGGGCCAAGGACCCAGTGTCGGCTGCACGGCCACGCCGCCCAGCACGTCGGGGTTCGCCGCCGCCGCCGGCTAGAGAACCAGGTGCTCGTAGGCCTCCGGGTTCTCCATGTTCTCGGCAATCCGGGCGGCCTCCTCTTCCGGTGACTCGTTGGTGCGCAGGAGGAAGGGCGCCAGGGCCAGACCGACCAGGACGCAGGCCGCGGCGATGAGCAGGGCCAGCCGGTAGCCGTCCGTCAGGGCCGCGATGAGCTCGTGGCCGTCGGCGACCAGTTCCTTGGTTCGGTTGGTGGCGACGGTGCTCAGGACGGCCAGGCCCACAGCTGCCGCCATCTGCTGGGACACGTTCACGATGCCCGAGCCCAGACCGGCATCGGCATTTGGGATCTCGGACATCCCGATCTGCAACAGCGGCATGAACGAGGCGCCGGCACCCACGCCCAGCATGAGGAAGGCAAGGAAGATCTTTGGAAAGTAGCCCGCATCCTGGCCCGCAGAGGCCAGCAGGACCAAGCCGCCTGCAGCGAGGAGCATGGCCGGGTACATGACCTTGATGCCGAATCGGTTGACGAGGCGCGCCGTGAGGCCGGCCGACATGGTCGCCATGCCCGCCGTCGCCGGCATGAACGCCAGGCCGGTCTTGATGGGGCTGTAACCGAGTACATGCTCGAGGTAGAGCGCGCCGATGAAGAAGGTCGAGAACATGCCTGTTGCCAGCAGACCCCGGATTGCGCTCGACCCCGTCAAGGTGCGCAACTTCAGAATTCGCAGGGGCATGATCGGGTTGGCCAGTCTCGACTCGAGGACGATGAAGGAGACAAACAGAAGGACGGCGACTCCCAAGAGCCCGAGAGTCTCGAGGGAACCCCAGCCGTCGCTCGACGCAGTCACGATGCCGTAGATGCCGACCATCAAGGACAGCGTCACCAACACGGACCCGACCACGTCCACGCCTTGCCTGATGCCCAGGCCGATGTTCTCCACCACCAAGATGCGGCCCAGGATCAGCGTGGCGATGCCGATAGGCACATTCACGAAGAAGATCCAGTGCCAGCTCAGCGCCTGCGTCAGCACCCCGCCGGCGAGGAGCCCGATGGAGCCGCCGCCGACGGCGACGAAGACGTAGGCGCTCATGGCCTTGGCCCGCTCGACCGGGCTGGGGAACTCGGTCACGATGATGGCGACGATCACCGAGGCGGACAGCGCTCCGCCGATGCCCTGCACGAAGCGCGCCGTCACGAGCATGGCCTGGCTGTCGGCTGAGCCGCAGGCGATGGACGAGAGGGTGAACAGCGCGACTCCGGCCAGGAACACCTTCTTGCGGCCGATGAGGTCGCCCAGACGGCCTGCCATGAGGAGGAAGCTCCCGAAGCTGATGAGGTAGGCGTCGACGACCCAGGTCAGGCCGGATTGTGTGAAATGCAGGCTGCGCTGGATGTCCGGGAGCGCCACGTTGACGATGGAGCCATCGAGCGCGTTCATGAACATGGCCAGGCAGACGACGACCAGGGCGATCCAGCGGCGGCGGTCGCCGGCAGGGTCGCCGGTGCCGAGCTGGGGTGGGGCAATGGTTCCGGAGTCGGGGATAGTCATGATTTCGGGACTATCATAGAGGGGTGATGGAAATCACCATGCAGGCAGGTGCCGAGCGGGCAGTGGCGGGCTCGGGGTCGTGATGGCCCGGGCCACCGCCTCGCCCACGACCGGGACGATCGTGCTCTTGACCCGGCTGGCCCGCGCCGTCTTCCTCCGCAGCTCGGTCGACCTCGTCGGGATGAACCTGAAGAACATGGTCGTGCTGGCCTACCTGCGCGACCACCCGAGCGCAGCACAGCAGGTGATGACCGAGGACCTGTCCATGGACTCCAACACAGGCGTGCTCGTGCTCAACGACCTGGAGGACCTCGAGTACGTGGAGCGGCGGCGGGACCCGGCCGACCGCCGGCGTCACATCGTGGACATCACCGACACCGGGCTCGAGGCGCTGGAGCGGGCCGAGGTGGCGCAGGGGAGTATCGAGGACGAGATCCTCGGTGGGCTGAGTGCGTCGGAGCGGGCGACGTTCCGGCGCTTGTTGGTCAAGGCGTTGGAGGACCATCTGCCGGCGGGGGGGTAGCCGACTCCTTCGTGGAGCGGGCTTCGATCGACGGATCAGGTCCTACATCAGGGGCGCAACGTGACTGCCGCGTCCGGCTCGAGCACCCGGAAGCTGAAGCTCTCTTCTATGTAGAGCCGCACGACATCGGCGTCATGGTCGAGGTAGCCGATGGAGAGGTCCTGACCCGATTCGAACTGGAAGTCCCCACCTCGCAGGCTGAGCACCACCCCACCCTCGACGCCGGGCGCCCACACCAGGGGCCCGCCGAGGATCTCGCGGAGATGGTCGAAGAGAAGATGCCCGCCGTACTCGGCGCTCTCGACGATCCGCGTGTAGATGTCCGGGCAGATGGCCAATCCGTACGGCCCGTCGATGCCCGCCTGGCGAAGGACGTTGACGGCCCGCGCGACGCCGTCGGGAGAACGCTCCAGGTCCGCATCGAGCGGGATCGGCTCGTGGGACGTGCTCTCGGTGATGCCGCGCAACCCGGCGGCCTGGTGTCCGTTGAAGACCGTGACGTTCTCGCCGAGAGCGATCTGTCGGATCGCTTCATCCAATTCGGGCAGATCGGGATCGGTTGCGCCCCGCTCGACGTCGTCCAGCTGGACGCGGGAGACCTTGAATTCGGTCCGTAGCTCCACGAGGGGGAGGACCTTCCGTTGGGCGGCCGTGACGCCCTCCGATGGGCCTGCGATGGTGGAGATGCGACCGAGATCGGTCGCCGAGTGCGACCACCCGTGGGGTCCGGCGAAGTCCACGAGCTTGCGGGCGGCAAGGTAGGTCGGAAGGCGCGACTTGGCCTCCTGGTCGATCGCGTCCCAGCCCGAGTCGGAGATGGGCGCCAGA